>Ga0138256_10008969_pt1 | contig 10493 bp, 25 predicted proteins | sample KNB2016incub_MG_FD_105486 | JGI IMG/M metagenome (GOLD analysis project Ga0138256, IMG submission 105486) | Active sludge microbial communities from wastewater in Klosterneuburg, Austria - KNB2014incub_MG | ecosystem: Engineered > WWTP > Activated sludge > Unclassified | place: Austria... | reverse complement strand
TTCTAGGTCCTGATAAAATCCGCTCTCATCTAGCATAATGAGGTTTGCCCTCGGTCCTCGGAGTCGGTCGAAGCTTTGAGCGTCTGTCCCTGCCCAAGTGAGGACGCTCCCATTGCCCCAGGTCGCGCTAGAGTCATCGAGCGTTGGGCGTAGACTGTCCGGGCACCATTCGAGCAACTGGTGCAGCGTGGGAAGCACAATCCCCCGGGCGCTGTCCTTAGTCTTGGCGGCGTATCTGATAATCGAGCCTTGGTGCTTGGCTGCAAACTCGCACGCGTAGGCCAGTGCTGCGAATGTCTTGCCCCGCTGTCGACCGATGCACCAGACAGATGCCCCGTCTCCATTAGCGAACCTTCGAACCCATCCACGCTGTCCACTGTCGAGCATAAGTGTTGGCTCGTTACGCCTCCAGGCGATGACCCTTGCCGTGGCGCGCTCAAGCTCACTCATTTTCCCCGCTGGCCAGTCTAGCTATTTCCTCGGACTGCAACTGCTCTAGGCGTTCCTCGACGGTCGTCTTACTCGTAGCTGTGATGTTGATATCGGTCTGCTGGCTTGGTTTGCCGAACCCATAGGCGGCAAGCAGTTCACTACACTTGACCCAGTCGGGGCCGCTCTCGTCGACCTCCCTCAACCACCGCTTAACGATGCCCGGCGCATGGTCTCTGCACAGTTGCCTGAACCGCTCTGCAACGATGCTGCGCCCGTTAGGATTGCCTGATACGCCCTTGACCCAAAGCGGGCTGCCCAGACCCTTCTTCTCAGAACCAGACACTGAGAACCACCTCTCTAGTTTGACTGTGTTCCTGCTTCGGCAACCAAAAGATTTCCAGACTGTGTTCCTCTCCGATGCCAAGTGCAGCCATAACGCCACGCTCGATGGGCTCGAAGCCTGTCCGGAGCGCATCGTTACTAAGGGTCCTAGGTGACCGCCTGAGCAATTCTCCCACTAGCACCTTGTCCGGCACCTCCCTTCGGCCCGTTGTCCATGCAAGGGCAGACTGTACGCCTAAGCGGGCTTGATTCTCCTCGCGCTCCCGTCTGCCCGGTGTGTTGAGTGTCGGTATCACCACCACAGCCCGAGGCTTGCGGGCCATATAGCGCCTCACCGTTTTTTCATCGGCTGCACACGGTGTGTCACTCACGCAATGCCCTAACGGCAAAGGCTCCAAGGACAAGGACTGATAGGAGTCCAAGCTGGGCCATAAGCTGGGCACTGTCACGGGCTTGGAGGAATAGGCTTTTCATTGTCCCCCCTGGCGACCTCAAGGCACCTTCCCAGCGTTTGAGCGCACCAGTCATACAGTCGTGCGGCTGTAGGACCTTGCTCGATAACAGCACCTGCCTGGCTTGCAGCGGCGATTGCTCTAATCTTCGCTTGGTGGTCCGCTTCCCACTGCTCGAGTATTCCCTTCAGTTCTTCCATAGTCCCTCCGTGACCATACGTTGCCATATGTGACCCTATGCTGCCATATATGACGATACGTGACCATATGTGAAGCATTCTGCGCTGTCCATTTTTAAACTACGCAAAATTTCTCAACCTGTCCACAATTTGCTCAACAAATAGGCTCTCAATTAGTCGGATGCCCAGAATCACTGCCCTTTTCTCCAGCTCAGTGAGTGGCATGCGTAGTGCTATATCCCATATGTGCAATTAAGCACCGAAGGGAATTAACATGATAAACGAAATTTTAGAGAGGTTCTACAAGCTCGGACTTCAGGCAACAGAAAAGCAAGTTCTGTCCGCCGTTCGCCGTGCAAAGATTCGACGCGGCCTTGACCGCAAGGAGAATATTTTTTGCTCCGACTGGTCCTACGCGTTCGAAGCGGTCGCCCACGTTGCCAAGGGTGACTTATGAGTATTCTCGGCGACAACTTAGAGAAGTTCGAGGACTGGGACAGCTACGTTGAGGCACATGCTCAGAAGTATGCCGTTTGGGGTATGCCACCCAAGGCAGGAATCCACCCGGGCTGCCTCTCATTTTGCGCCATGCCCGATGATAACTACCATTTGCCGTCGCTGCTTCTCAGGGTCACGGCCAGAACTCGGGCTATTGTCGCTAAATAGTTCTTTCCCTTTGGAGCCTTCTTTTCTCTCAAGTATCGCCCAGCTCTCACGCTGGGTTTTTCTCTAAAGAGGTGACGCCATGTGCCCTAAATAGACCCCTCACCAAAGGAGGAGAAAAGAATTTTGTTTGCCTACTCGGTGCATCGTTCGCGGGTGTCGCGCGCGTCGGCTCGTTTGGCGGCCGGCCGCTCCCCCCGCTCGGCCCAAGGCAAAAGAGAGGATAAACCGCACTACAGCTGCGAGGTGAAACGGGCCCAGGAGAGGAGTCACAAAAGGCGAGACAAGCAACTAACCCAGAAGCTCTCACCCCCCCATCCCCCCTCTCTCAATACATTCTGGGGGGGTCTGTCAAGCGCAAAATTATTGTTCGTTAATTTCGCGTAGTTGAAAGGCGGTTTTCCCTACATGCACGAGGCCATTCACCGAAATTGGATTTCAGGGAAAGTCCAAATTTTAGGGAAATATGAATCGGGAAAACTGACTTTTCAGAATTTGAAATTTCGAATTGGAAAATCCGAAAAAACCAGAAAGGACTTGGCAACAAATTCCCAGAAGCGTAGATAAGAAAATGAGCGCCGAACTTTGGGGGTTCGCGCTCCGGTCGAGCTGGCTTTTCGGAGGAGAATTATCAGCCCGACGCGCTATTTCTAGCACCCTAAGCCTGGAAGGGCAAGCATATGATACTCAAGCTAACTGACGCCGAACTGCACCTGTGCAATCAAACGCAAACGCTCCAACACCTGCTTCTGCTGCGCTACCGATGCCAGCTCATGGAAGTATCGACCCTGCCCGCTGGTGTAGTGCTCGGCATAGTCGGCCCAGGAGCCCTAGAAAGGCTCAAGGAGGCGAGTTTAATCACCCTGGTCGATGACGGCCACAGTTACGCCATTAAGGGAATGGAAGCCCGTGTGAAGGCTCAGAAAGCCCATACTGCCGTGCTGCGCAAAATGAGAATCGAGGCGCGAAATGGCCAAGAATAACGCCGGGATACTGATAAGTGAGTTTGACCTGATAGCAGCCGATAGGGTCAACGCTGCATGGTGCTCCGGCTTCTCGGCCTTGGATGCCATTGTGGCGCTTCGCCTGGCCTGTAGGAGGTCTGAGTCGTTCACTATGTCAAAGGAGGAGGCCACGTTCAGATGCAGGCAGTTGGACATAACGTCCCTTATTCATTCGGGAATACTGCTAGACGAAGGAGATTGCGTCTTGGTCACTGGCATGGCTGAGGAGCTTGCCGTCAAGGCCAACAGGGCGCTTGGTGCAGCCAAGTCACGGGCCAGGCTTGGAACCAAGAAACCAAAGAAGTCAGCTAAAAAGTCTGATGTTCAGTCTGATGTTCAGTCTGATGTTCAGTCTGATGTTCAGTCTGATGTTCAGAGGCCGAAGAAGTCCAAGGCCAAAGAGAAGGTGTCTGTGCCGTGGTTCAGCGGCAAAACAAACCTGGAAGCTACCGATGCCCTTGTGGCTGAGTTCTTTGAAATCTACGGCACCAAGTACGGATTCACACCACGCGACGCCAAGGCCTGCCAAGAAATAGCGGTACTGGCCGAAAAGAACCTGGCCACTGTCCTGGCTCGGTGGAAGGCGGCGCTCAAGCACAAAGGCTTCCCAGAGTGCAGAACACTGACGCAACTACACACCCACTGGAACCACTTTGTGGTTAAGGTTGAGGAGGTCCGCCCATACTTCCCCACCTTCGCTGAGCAACAAAAGGAGCGTGAGGCCGGATGGGCAGCAGACGAGGCCGCCTGGCTCGCAAGGAAGGCAGCGGAGGCAGCAGCTAAGGCCAAGGCCGAGGCCGAAATGGACTGCCCATGAGCGCACATGCCGAACGCGTAGCGATGGCGGCATTGGTTCAAACGGCAATGACATCCCCTCAGACGGTCGTTTCGGTGTGTGCCGACCTAAGTTTATCTGCGCAGGACTTTGCGCAACCTGCTGCGGCTGAGCTGTTCGAGTCAATCCTCAGGTCCGCCCAGGCTGGAAGGCTGTTTGTCGCTTCCCTGGCCCCTGGGCTGTCTCCAGGCGCGATTAAGGCAGCAACCTGGGCCGAAGGGCAGCCGCATGCGACGCGCCTCTTAGAGGCTGTGGGAGCCCTTAAAAACGAACGCTACTTTGCAGCCCACCTTGCCCTCTCTCACGACTACCAAACCGCGCTAAGGGCCAAAGACCTACCGGCCATGCTCGCCATCGCCAAGATAATGGCCGAAGGGCCTACGTCATCGGCCTGGGAGTCCAGAACACTCCAGGCCGTAGGCGAGTCGGTACTGTCTCAAATCAGGTCAGGCAAGGCCAAGCTGATTCAGTCCGGCTTAACAGCCTTCGACTCCGGGACTGGGGGCATACCGGCGAACCTCTGTATCATCGGAGCCCAACCCGGTGTCGGCAAGTCGGGCTTCCTGGCCTCTCTGGCCCTGGCCTTTGCGGGCTCTGGTAAGCGGGTAGGGATTCTCTCCCTTGAGGACGAAGGCGAATGGGTGCTTCGTCGAATGTTTGCCCGTGGCGCCAGTATGGCAATCGCGGACGTACTGACTGCTGGCAGCAAGCCGTATGTGATGGAACGCCTCGAGCGTACAGCCAAGGACCTGGCCGACAATTTCGGGGAGTCGATTCGCATTGTCGATATGCAGCGCCCGAAGGCTGCGCACCTGGTAGCAGCATGCGAGGCGATGGTGGCTCGCCATGGCGTAGACGTTTTGTTTGTCGACCATATCGGGGAGATTCAGGCAGACACCGAACGTCAGCGGCATGACCTGGAGGTCGACGGGGTGCTGTCAGACGTTCGGAACCTTGCGCGCCGAAAGGGCATTCCGATTCTGGTGCTGGCTCACACCCGGCGAGGCGAGGATGGGGCTTCACCAAGGCTAACAGACTTCGCTTTCAGTTCTGGTATGGAACGCAAGGCGCGGCTCGCTCTGATTCTCACGCGCAAAGAGGGCAGCAGTGAAATGACGGTGCATGTGCTGAAGAACACCGAGGGGCCAAGTGGGCAACAGTTTTCCATGAAGTTCGATAAGCAATCGGGGATGGTCATATGAATGAGCAAATCAAAACAGCAATCGAGATTTGGGAGATTGAAGCCTGCCAGTCAATGGACGCGTTGCCCGAGTGTTCCGAGTGGCCGAATTTTTTGGAGATAATGAAAATCTTCGAGCGGTGGAATGCCTCGGTGCTTCGCTGGCTCGGACTAAAGCTACTGCTTGAAGACCGAGAGCTCATGGGCGAGCGTATCGACTGGGAGTCGGTGTATGCTTCTCGCAAAAAAGAGATTGACGCTTTGGCCGCCATGGCCGATGAAGCGATTCTGAGGGGGAGAAATGACACTCGGCCAGTCTGACATATTCACGCGGTACGACGCGCTAGTGGTGCTGGTCGACCGCCTGGTGCGGTTGATTAAGGGCGTAGAGCGAGCCGCCCAGGGATACGACAAGCGAACAGGCGAGGCGCTCAAGGTCTGCCCCTGGTGCTTCGCGGACCATGGGCACATTGAGTGTGCGGCGTTCGACGATGACGGGAGGGTGAGGGTGTGAGCACTGCGAGCGAACTACTCGAGATAGCCACAAAGGCCGCTGCTGTGCCCGATACTGATATTCTGCGCATGGCGTCGGATTTGACCAAACATGCACGGAACGCTGCGACCAGAAGCTACACTACGCTATATGCCCCGCTGCCCGAGAAATACGCCAAGGAGCCGAATTACTCTCGCTTGGTAGCTGCACTGCGCGCCGATGGATTCTTAGTCGTCGACTGTCGCGGTTCTGTTTTTGGGGGAGGCGATGCAATTCGCCTGGATTGGAGCAATGCGAAATGAGCGCAGCCAAAGAGAGAATGGCATTCGAGCGGGGAAGTATTGTTATCTGGCACTTCGGCAAGAATGACCCGCCGCGCTCGGTTCGGGCTTCTTTCTTGTTTGGCCCGACTGCTAGCGCGCTTTCGAAGGTCTACAGCGTTTCGTCGCGGACAATTCTGCGGTGGAGAAAGTTTGCTAAGGCGAACGGGGTGAAGGAATGAGCGAACTTACTAGCGAGCCACCCCATCCACTGTCTTGGCGCGCAGCAGAGGACAGAATCAAACAGCTCGAGGCCAGAATCAAGACGCTAGAGGCGAGAATCAAGGAGGCGGAATGGTCCAGGGGATGGTCCAGTTACGCCGCCGAGGCCGGCAGCTCGTGCCCATGGTGCGGGGTGGATGTCGAGAATGACTGGGATGCAGATTTTAGGGACTGCAACGGAAGACTACCTGTGGTTCGCTGGCCGCATAAGGACACATGCCCAGCATTCACGCCGGACGGGGTGGTCAAATGAGGCGCCTCAAAAAAGAACATTATGACGGCCTGCTGGCATACGCCCGCCATTTACCACAGCAGAAGCTGGAGGAATTGGCGCAGCAGACCGAGCGAGAGGGGCTTGAGTATATAGTTATTCCCAGGCCCGCCGCTTCGTTTGGTTCGTACACCCATTGGCCGCAGGCCATGGGAGAGCGCATTGTGTCACTTCCTGCGGACGCGTTCGAGGAGGTGGGCCAATGAAAACCGATGAGGTCTACATCGACGGCCAGTATCTCGTTTGTGGCCGCAATGCCTCGAGGCGACGGGTTTACATTCCACCACTGGTGGACCCGGAAATCACAAACCAGGCCCTGGCCCATGCGCACGGAATGACGAGGGAAGCGATGTGTCGGTTGAGGATTAGGGTTAAGGACATGATGTCCAGAAAGTCGGACCAATGATTGTGGGCGACGTCAGGGACGATGGGGAGGACTCTTTGGAGCTAATTCGCTCCGAAGAAAGGATAGTCGAATTGCTGCGCATAGTCGAAAAACTGGGCTATGTGAAGGGCGGGCGCATGGATGGCGTGGATTTCTTTGTTTGCCAAGGGTGCGGCGGGCTCAGGGGGACTGCCCACGGTGATTTGTGCTGGATTTTTCACCCGAATGGAGAGCCAAAATGAGCTGGACTAGTTTACCTGGGGAGGTGGGCCCAATCCGCTGTGTTGAGTGCAATGGACCACCGCACTACATGGGCTTAAACGGATTTGACGGGGATGTCGAGGCTGAGCTTCGGTGGTCGAAGTGTAGGATGCGGATGCTCGAAACAACAATAGCCACGCATGAAATGCAAATAGATGGACCGTGGCAGTGGTGCTCGTTCTGTTATGAGCGCTCACGGCGCGGCCACAGAGGGGCCGCGATTCATTCTATGGAGTGCCCAGCGTTTCATGGCGACGGGGGCCTGAAGTGAAATACGCGAGCAAGGCAGACAGAAACCAGCCCGAGATTGTAGCGGCTCTCCGAGGCATGGGCGCGGTAGTGCAGCACCTCCACATGGTCGGCAAAGGCTGCCCAGACCTAATGGTCGGCTGGAAAGGGAACACCGTACTGCTGGAAGTCAAAGACGGCGAGGCTAAGCCCAGCGCACGCAAGCTAACGCCCGATGAAATCGAATGGCATCGGTCCTGGGTCGGTGGTCCGCTCTATGTGGTCAGCAGCTCTGCCGAGGCCGTGGGCGTGGTCTACGCTCTGTCGATGTCTGCGACGTAGGCCCGCGCCATCAAGCGCAGCATCGTGCCCATGGACATATTTGCCTTCTTTGAAAACTCCTTAAGCCTGGCAAGTAATTCAGGCGGCGCTCTGAAGCTAAGTGACTTCCCGTAGCTCTTTTTGTTTACAAATTTCTTAGTCTTTTTCTTAGGTTTCGTGGCCATATACGATTTCTCTCATATTTTGTAGACAATCGCAAGAACCAATGCGATAACTGCTTTGGGCAATTAAGCCCCGAAGGAGTACAAAATGATTCACGGCCTAGACGCATTCTTGACCCGCTCGCCGGACCACTACGAAGAACAGCTCTTGGACTGGGGAGAGTTCGTGGACTCTGAGGTCCAAAGGATTTTTGAGGCTGGCATTGCTAGGGCTGTTTTCGGGGACGTGGCGTGGTCCTCGTTTCGGAATGTTTCGAGCAAGACGGCTAGAATACTGCTCGATTCAATCAACGAACACCTGGCCGATATGTGGGAAGCGAAGGGCTTGTGATGACTGAGCAAGAACTGAAAGAAATCGAAGCGCGGGCCAATGCGGCGACGCCGGGGCCGTGGAGTAGCATTTCCGAGGATGCCGCCAGCGACTATGCTTCGGTCGGCCCATTTGTTGAAACTGCCGAGCAGTGCGAAACTAACTGCAAATTCATCGCCCACGCCCGCGATGATATTCCAAAGTTGCTTGCCGAGGTGCGCACCCTGGCGGTCGACCTAGACATATGGAAGGCCGCTTATAAGGACCAACAGAAATCAAACGCCGAGCTGTGGCGTGTGCTTAAGGCGGGGTGCTGAAATGACCGAGCAAGAATTCACACCAGCAAGGGACCGTCTCTTTTGGGACATCCTCGGCGCTGGGTTTTACGCGGGCGTAGTGGTGTCTATGTTTGCGATGTTGGTTCTGAACTGGAGGGCACATTGAGCGACCTAGGCGACCGAACGAAATACATCGGAGGCACTGACCTTGCCAAAATCCTGGGGGTCAGCAAATACGGCGGAGCCTATTCAGTGTGGCTGGAGAAGACCGGGCGAAGCAAAGGCAAGAAACAGACTGCACCCATGAAGCGCGGAAAGGACTTAGAAAACTATGTGCGAGAACTCTACCAGAAAGAACAAGGCGTCGCCACGCTTGGCCCTAGCCGTCTGGTGCATCCTAGCTACCCTTGGTTGGTTGGCAATCTTGACGACTGTACGGCTGATAGAGTTGTCGAATACAAAACCGTGAGCCGCTGGAGCCGCAAGGACTGGGACAATGGGGTCCCCATCGACTACTTGCTTCAGGTCCAGCACTACATGGAACTAAGCGCGCTGCCGTCTGCCGATGTGGTGGCCTGCTATGGCTGGGATGAAATCGAGATATTCCAAGTCCAGGCCGACAAGGAAATGGTCAAGAAAGCCCATGCCGTGGCTAGGCAGTTCTGGGAAATGAACGTATTGGGGGGCGTAGAGCCAGAACCCGATGGAAGCGAGGAAGCCAGCAAGGCAATCCGAGAGGACTTCCATCCTACGAAGTTCGAGCCGGTGGAATTGAAACAGGAATTCGCGCCCCTTATGGCCTCGGCAATAAAGCTAGGCGAAACGATTGACAGAGCCGAAGCAGAGCGAGAGAAAATCAATCAACAGATACAGCTAGCGATGTCCCGAGCTGGCGTAGGCGTGGCGACTTGTGGCCCGTACAAGGCGACATTCTCAAGAACTCCCAGGGTCACAACCCACTACAAAGCGTACTGGGAGAGTGACCCGCCGAACGAAGATGTTGCAGCAATGTTTAGAAGTACAACAGACCAAACCCGATTCAAAATAACGGTGAAGAAATGAACAAGTGCATGTGCTGCAAGGTGGAGTGTGGGCCAGTTGGCGAAATGGGCGTTGTTAGTCTAAGGGCGACTGACCCTGCGCCTGGCCCACAGGGGGCATGGAGTGTATGGGAGGCGACGTACAAACTGTGCATAGAGTGCAATGACAAATTCCGCTCGATGGTCGAAGATTTTCCATTGACGGCAAAGAGCAAGAAGGGCGAAGCCGAGCCATGGGGAACAATGGCAGACTTCGACAGAAAGGTTGTGATTCCACACTTAAACAGAATGCGACGTGCGAAATGAAAACAAGCGAACAAACGAATGAGATTTTTGCAGCACTGGCTAAGGCTCAGGCGGTCATGGGGAGCGCAAAGAAGGATTCGGCAAACCCATTCTTCAAGTCCAAGTACGCCGACCTAGCAGAGGTCATGGATACTGCACGCAAGCCGCTGGGCGACAATGGCCTGGCCTTGCTCCAAGAGGCCACCAATGACACGGAGCACGTCCTAATCACCACCCGCGTAGTCCATGCGTCCGGCCAGTGGATGGAGTTTGGCCCCCTGTCTATCATCCCAGGCAAGAAAGACGCTCAGGGAGTGGTCGCTGCCGTGACCTATGGGCGCAGAGCTGCTGCTCAGGCTGCCCTAGGAATGGCCGCCGAGGATGATGACGGCAACAGCACCCACCAGCAAGGGCCGAAGGTGCAGACAGGTCAGGCAGCAAGGGAAGCCGTGGAAAAGGTCTTTGCGACCAAGCTCCCGCCGCCAGCGTCCGCTCCAATGCCAACCGAGAGAGAACCCGGGGATGATTCTGAGCCCTCGCCCGTGGTTCCGTTCGGCAAGAACAAGGGAATGAAATTATCAGAGCTGAACGAGAAACAATTGGTCTGGTATTTCAACGCAGCGACTGAGAATGTGGCGGACCCGGCAAAGGAGAAATACCGGGCAAAGGAACAAGTGTGGCTAAATGCAATTTCTGAGGAAATGGGGAAACGACAATGAAAACTAAAACTAAAAAGAAGCTGAGCTACAAAATGGTGCGCACCTATTCTGCCGGGGTCTTTGCTGGTTATCTCGAGTCAAGAAAAGGCCA
>Ga0138256_10008968_pt1 | contig 10494 bp, 10 predicted proteins | sample KNB2016incub_MG_FD_105486 | JGI IMG/M metagenome (GOLD analysis project Ga0138256, IMG submission 105486) | Active sludge microbial communities from wastewater in Klosterneuburg, Austria - KNB2014incub_MG | ecosystem: Engineered > WWTP > Activated sludge > Unclassified | place: Austria... | reverse complement strand
GGTGATCACGGGCTTCTTCATCTTGCCCAGCTGGTCCGCGAGGATGCGCATGCCGGAACCTTCACCACCGGGGGTGTCGGTGTCCAGCACCACGCCTACCACGTTCGGGTCGTTGTCCGCTTGGCGCAACCACTTGGCACGGGTCTCCATGCCGATGGGGCCGCAGAACATATCATCACGGAGGATGGCCCCGCGAAGGGGCATCACCATCACGTACTTCTCTTCGATGGGTTCGCCCATGTCCACCAGGTCACCATCGCCGTTCATGGCGCTGGGCATGGCGCTGGCGCGGAAAGCCTTCAGCTGCTTCTTCGTCAGGTGCGGCGCCGTGCCGTCCAGCAGGCGCTTTACCTCGGGGAAACCGGCCATGGCACCGCCATGTTCGATGCCCCAGACGCCGAAGAAGATGCTGCTAAGGATGCGTTGCATCAGGCTTAGGAGGTCACGTAGGTTTTGAGGGCGGCGAGCGTGGTCTTCTCCAGTTGCCCGTTCACCGGGTTCTCCACCGTCACCACATGGGTGCCGGAGAGCGTGGCCGCGGGCAAGGCCGCGAACTGGCCGGTGCTGGTCACATTGAGCAGGCCGGTCTTCGCGAGGGCGAAAGCGAGTGCCGTGCTGTCGATGGTGCCACCCGCTGCGCTCGTGGAGCGGTAAAGGGTGTTGGCCCCTGTGCCGCTCTTCACTTTGATGAGCTTGCCAACGTGGGCATCGTAGGTGGTGAAGCCCGTGGTGCGGGCAGGCGTTACACCAGCGGTGTAGATGCCGTTCTCGGCTGGAGCGGACTGCCCCACCAAGAGCACGGTGTCACCAGCGGTGAGCTCCAGGCCACCAGCGGTGTCTCCGGCGTTCAGTGCGGTGGCGATGGTGACGTTCGTGGTCACCACGGCATTCACCTCAACGTCCACCTTGGCGTTCGGAGTGATCTCCTTCCAGATGCCGGGACCGAAGCGGGCTTCCCCGTTGTCGGTATTGATACCGCACTCGCGTTCACGCAAGCGGATCAGGCGGGCGTCCCATTCTGCTCCGGTGAGCAGGATGTACTGGATGTTGTTGATGCGGCGAAGGCTCATCTTGGAAGGGCGGGTTTGTGGCACATTTGCAGGCGGCAAAGCACCCCTGTTCCAAGGGCTGTAAAAAGGACAATTCGCGAGTTGTCATTTAATTCTGTAGCGCCCTGAATTGTCATTTCGAGCGCAGACGAGAAAGACAATTCACGGCGCTACACTCCCAAAAACAGAGAAGCCCCGGATCGCTCCGGGGCTTCTTGCTTCTGATGGTTCAGAAGAAGTACTCTACGATGAACTTGTCCCTGTATCCGCTACGCAGGCAGGTGAAGCAAGGGTCTTTATCATGACCGCCTTGGTCGATCACTTCAGCATCCAGGGCTACGAAGGGTGCTACTGCATCACGGAATTTCTTTGGACCTGTCTGTTCGTCGATAGCTGTTGCGCATTCATTGCAGCAGTAGAGAATGTGGCGGATGGGTTCTTGGGTTTTCATGGTCTTGGTTGTTGTGGCGTTGAACATGGCCGCATCCAGCCCTCGCCAGCACAAGGGCCACAAGGCACCGTGGAATAAAAGGGAACCGATTATGCCGCGAAAGGCCTTGTGGAGCGGGACGCCCCGACCATCGGGAGGGCCTTCGTGCAAGACGGGCCCTCTTTGCCGTGTTCTACTCCGCAACAAGAGCGTGAATACCTTACAGCCCCTACCAAAGGGACCTGCCCATCCATTGCCCGGTCCGCTACCTCTCCTGCTTACAAGGCGCTACCGCCTCACCGCAGCCGAATGCTACTCCCCGCAGGCTTCCGCGTGCTGTTCCGCTGCCAGAACCACCAGCTGCTCCACCACGTCTGCGCCACGGCCGGCACGCCATCGCGCGCATGCTCGCGCACCTTGTACTTCGGGCGGCTGAAATGCTTGTTGCTGTCCTTCGCCGTAGCGCAAGAGCACAGCAACAGCAACGGCAGCAGCAGCGCCAAGAGTATAGCTCTCAGTGTGCCCATCACAGGCCGTACTTGGCATTAAGTGCCGCCCATACAGCAGCGCGTTCGGCGGGGCCGTGGGCCTTCCAGTAGCCTTTGTGCTCAAACTGATATCCGTTGAAAAAGCCAGCCCCTCCCGAGTTTCCGATAGCTAACTGTCGCGCCGCATTTTCTGAATTTCCGGGGGTGAAAAAAGAAGAGGTCGAAGCCTCCAGAGATCCGTTGAGGTAGACTGACATCTTAGCCGAGGCCCAGTCCCATACCGATGTGACCAGCATTGCACCAGTGGTGATCGAGGTGGTGCCATCCAGCGACACAGGGGAGTCGGCTATTGCTTTTTTCCCGTAGATCCTGATCTTCCCAGCAGCATCACTTGACGATGCGACCTCGATGAATGAGCTGACCCCGGACACGAATACCCGTAGTATCACCTCTCTACCGGTAGGCACGGCAGACCACTTTACCACGGAGTAAATGGTAAGCGCCGCACGATCTGAGGTGAGCGTCCCGTTAGAGGGGGCGATTGGCCGGTTGCTTGTGCCGTTGAACAGTAGTCCGGATTGCCCGTTCAGAACCGCAGTTTTGAACGTAGGTCGGTCCGGTACGTAAATCGCTGTGGCGACATATCCGTTCCCGGATTTATCCCCAAGATACCCCACCCCATCGTTATTTACCGGGGTAGGCGGAGGCGCAACGTAATTAGTGCTAAGGCTGCTCGCATCGCTGTAGTCGTGCCACAGCGCAAGGGTGCCGAGGTCTACTGGTCTGCGGCTCGCGGCTATGGAGGCTTGCAACAACATCAAACGGTCAAGGCTCCGAATACGAGCCACGTGTTTGTTCCTTTCTTCACCGCGCTCCACGGTGCTCCTTTACCTGCGGTCTTCAGTGCGCCGCCCACAGCGATCAGCGTAACACCCGAGTCCGGAGTGATGGTCACTTGGCCATCTCCCGAGGTAACTCCGCTGGCAATGGAGCCATTCGCTAAGGGTAGCGTGGTATTAGAAGGAATGATGGTGACGATAGCTGTGGCCCGGTCCTGCTCCAGCAACTTGTTCGTCCCTATGTCGGTGGCTTGCAGCGTGTAGCTCGCCGAGGTCTGGTAGTTGATGGTAACACCCTGCAACCCCGTAACCTGCGCCTGCAATTTCCCAATGGCCTCCAGCACACTGTCAGATGCCGTCACCACCGCGTTGCTGGCCGTGGAGAGTCCAGCGAGCAGCACCCCGCGTACCGCAGCGTAGAATGATGCAACGGTGATAGCCTTGTCAAACGCCTTCCACCACTTCACGCCGGTCACCGCATCCGTATTGTTCGAGGTGCCAGGCTCCGCCACATCCACCTCCGATATTACCTTCAGCGTGCCGCGCTCCACTTCGGTCGCTTGCTCCACATTGGTCTCCGCAATGGCCCAATCACCCGCCACGTTAGCGGGGCTGTCCACCGTGGCGCGCACCGTATCGCCCACATCCACGGCCGCACCACCCAAGGTGCCCACCACGCTCACCGTCCACACATCGCCCTTCAGGATGGCGCCTGCGGTTCCAGAGCCACCGGTAGTGGGGAACACGTTACTGCTGGCATCGTAGTTGCCACGGTCGTTCCATATGCCCACCTTGGCATTGGCGATGGCTATATCCGTGTAGCTGTTCGCGGCGGAAGTGGACCCGGAGACTATGCCATCGGCATACGCCCGATCGCCATGCGGGTCACTCGCGCCTACGTGTGCGCCAATGCCGGAGCTCACGGCCCCGGCGGGCTCAAAGTCGCCGGTGTCCGCAGCGGCTGCCGTACCCAGATCGGCGGTGTTCGCCTTGTCGGAAAGCGCGGCCACCAAGGCGTTCCCATCACCAATGTTAGCGTAGGGCAGGCCGGTCCAAGCGGTTACGCCATCGCCTATTTTGCACTTGTACCAGGTGGTGCCACCGGGGCCGGCCACGGCTTCGCCCACTTGCACCAAGCAGATCTCCCCCAGCAGCGGTGTGGGGTTTTCACTGGTCCAGAACGCCACGGTACCCCGGCGTTGCTGCATTTGGGCAAGTAGGGTGCTCATCTCTTATTGGTAACTGGTGAGTTCGATGAAGCTGCCGGTCATCATGCGCACGCCTTGGCCATCCGTGCCGCTGGCCATCATCAGGTACACCTGCGTATCGGCGGAAGGGTTGTGCAGCACGGCCTCGAGCGTCACCAGGTAGCTGGTGTTCGCCGCTGGCACACCGTCCGTGGCCGCTCCGCCCAGAAAGGCATTGCTTCGTTGCACCACGTCGGCACCGGCGGCGTTCAGCGTGGTGAGCTTCCAGCTGATGACGCCCACTGCCGCATCGGCGTTCAGGCTCAGCCAGACCCCTGTGCCGGTGTCCGTGCTCTGGATGATAAGCTGTGCGCATATCCTGTAGCTGTAACCTCCACGGATGTCCATCCGGGTGGCGGTCACGGCACTGAGCACATCGCCGAACTCACTGGTGTCGCCTGGCAAGCGGGCCATGGTGCTCTTCTCCCATTGCCGCACCTCGGTGCGCGCGCCTTCGCGCACGTAGTAGTAGTTGTTGTACACCGCCGAAGGGAACACCGCCCGGTTGGGCACCGTGTAGAATGCCCATGCGCCGCTCTCTACCACGGCGAGCTTCAAGGCTTGGGCGCTCCATGCGCCGCTGGGCGATGCGCCCACCAGGTAGCGCAACCCATTGGTGAGCACGCCGGGCGGGGTGTTCCCGAAGCTCTGCACGGGCAGCATCCACAAGGGAGCATCATCAAGCGCAGTGGGCACACTGTCGAGGACGTCCTCGAGAAATACCTTGTGTGCGGCCTTGCTCACCTTGGGGTTCGCAGCATCCAGTAAGCTGTCCTTGTCGGACTTGAGTACGGCGCGTGTTTTCTGTGTCATCTGTGCTTAGTCGTAATAGTCATCAGATTCGTAGTCGTCGGCCTCATAGTCCTCCGGGTCGGGCGGTGGCACGTCATCGGGATCCACCGTGTTGCCGTAGGTGCTGTCAGGCCAGCCCCCGTCGATCACATCGATGTCCGTGTTCAACAGGGCGTTCAGCGCGAGCAATTGCTCGGTGGTGAGCAGGGCGATGATCTGGCTGGCGGTGAGGCTGGCGATGTACTCCGGGAAAGCGTCCAGCGGTGAGGGGCAGGCCGGTAGCTGGTACACGGCACCGGAGGGGATGATGCCCATGTAGTTCCCGTTGGCATCGTACAGGGACACCGGGGCGCAGGCACCCGGCGTGCCGGAGGGCGGCAGGCTGCCCAGGTAGAAGGGGCTCTGCTCACTGCGCGTGCAGGTGACCTGCAACTGGTAGGTGTTCCGGTCACCCGCCTTGGCGCCATGCGTCAACGCGGTGATGCGCACCTGGGCCGGCTCGGCCTTGGTGCCGATCACCTTCACCGTGCCGTTCCGGTCGTAGTTCAGGCCCACGAAGCGCGTGGTGCTCAGGTCCCAAAGGCTCTGTAGCAACAAGGCCCGGTCCTTGGGGATGTTGCACACCAGGGAGACCTGGCACACCCGTGCCCCGTTATCGTAGCCCCAGCTCTCCTGGTATTCCTGCGTGTATACGGTGGGCAGGATGGTCTCCCAGGCTCCGATGAGCGGGATCACGTTGCTGATCACGCCACCCTGCACCGGGGGGAAGCTCACGATCTTATCGTATGCCACCAGCTGCAGTTTGCAGCCGCCTACCATGTTGCGTTCCCGCAGTCTATCTATTCCTCCGTTGAGCACGGGGCGAAATACCGCGATGCGGCAAGCCTTAAAAAGGACAACGACAGTTCCCGGCTACTCCCTACGCAGCATCCAGGTCCTCCCCGACCACATGCATGGAAGAGCCCTTCCGCGGGCGACCACGCTTGAACTCGCGACCTTCACTCACCTCGTACCGTTGGTAGGTCTTCACGCTGTTCTCCACGGGGAGCACATCCTCGGTGATCTCATATTTGCTCCGGAAGATGCGTATCGCGTCGTCCTTGCTCCAGCGCATCGTATAGTGCAGCGTGTCCATTGCGGTATTGAACTCGGCCGTGAAGGCACCCTCCATCTGCTTGTTCAATTCCATGTGAACAGCCTTCGCGGACAGGTCCCGCAAGGAAAGAGCCAGTGGTATCGGCCCGAATTCGCTCCACTGCCGGGTGATGGTCTCCGGCTGGATCCGGACATGCAACCCGAAGCCGGTGGCCATGGCGAGTTGGAAACGATCCACCAATGGCGTGCCGGGCGCACCGAGCGGATTCAGCTTGCGAAGCAGGAAGCGCTGAATGTGGGGGCGCGGGTAGATCCGGCCGATGGGTAGCTCCCGCAGGATGCCCAGGGAGGGATCCACCTCTATGGAGGGGGTCCCGTCGAGCTGCTTCAGGCTGTCCGCATAGGGGAATACCTTTTCAGTGATCTCATAGCGGTTGCGGAAGACGTGGAGTGCGTCCGTGCGGGAAAAATTGAGCAGGCTGGTAAGCAAACCCACCCCTTGTATTTGCTCGCCGGTGTAAAGGGCTTCCAAGTTCGCGTTCAGCCGTGCATGCGTGGTGCGCTGTCCGAAATTGTCCATCAGCGCCACCAGCCGTATCGGCCCCATCTTTTCCATGGGGCGGGCCAGGGTCTCCCTGCATAGACCGAAGCGGAAGCCAAGGCTGTGAAGGATCCCTTGCTGCATCAGGTCCACCGCAGGCGCGTTCAGCGCACCGATGGGGTCCATCTTCCGCAAGAGGTACCGTTGGATATGGCGTTTGGCGTGAAGTTCTCCGAGGGGATGCTGGGCCATGGTGGATGGCCGCGCCTACAAAGGCGAAGATGACGGTTCAGCAGGAACGTACCGCGCAAGGGTTTGGAGAATACACACAGGCCACTGTGGATTCAGCACCCCGCATCTGTCATACCGGGCCTGACCCGGTATCACACCATCCAAGGCATTATCCGTGTCCATCCGCGTCCATCCGTGGTTCCTCTCTCTGTCATACCGGGCTTGACCCGGTATCACACCCGAAAGGCATTATCCGTGGTTCAACCCGGAGCGCCAACGGCGCGCCTGCCTGCCGAACCTGCCTGCCTTTGGTAGGGGCACGGACCCCACCAGCACCTCACTCATCCACCGGCAAAGCCGCCCGCCCCATCACCCGCGCTTCCACCCGCACCGGCCTGGCCCGGCGCGTGGAACGAAGCCGCTGCGTCGGCGTCTGCCCGAAGCGCTTCCTGCACGCCAAGTGCCACTCCGGCCCCAGCTCATCCATGTGCTCCACATGCTGCGCCCAATACACATACACGCGGCCCTTGGCGATCTGTTCCAGGAAGTCCGGCATCCGATCGCTTGGGATCTTATCCGTGCGCGTCCCTATTAAAATGCCGTGTTTATCCCGCACCTGGATGAAACCGCTCGGAACCTCGCCGAGCCCATTCGCACGCTTCAACAGGTAGTGAAAACTGATGAATTCCGTTTCCGGGGTCGGGGCAGGTGGGGTGGCCAAATCACAATGTGCAGTGTTGGCGCGGGTTTCAGCCGTTCCGGCGAAAATGGTGGAAGAAATTTCTTTTTTACGTTGCATGTCCGTCGGGGGTTACCAAAAAAGCCGTCCTACACGTCCTACAATCCTACATTTCAGCAACGGCGCGGGCTGTAGCGTCCTACATCGCCGTTTTTTGTAGGACGGTGTAGTTTTCTACCTCTGTGCTACACCGTCCTACAGTATCCTACACTTGTAGGACGGTCCTTCTCTCTCTTATATCATTGAAAAACAAGTACTTCAGTCCTGTAGGAAGGGCTTGTAGTTTTTGTAGGACGGAAAAAACGCGATTCCGGCGACGGACTTTTTCGCCGCTTCCATTCTTGGGATCTCTATTCCCGTCATTCCGGGCCTCACCCGTCCGTCCGTCATTGCGGGCCTCACTCGTTTGTCCGTCATTGCGGGCTTGACCCGCAATCCCGGCTGACGAGGAACGAGCAACGGATGTAAGGATGTGCAGCCTCATCATCAGAAGGGCAGGTCCTGTTCATCCTCATCTCCGGCGGGTACCAGCTCCAGTGGTCCGGTGCCGGGGCCTTTGTCCGGACCGGTACCCTTGGGCGGCTCCGTACCGTTCGGTGGTGGCTCAGGACCTTTGCGGCTGTACTTGCCCTTCCGCTTCATGATCACGCTCTGCACGAACTCATCGCCAATGGCGCTGAAGTTGAAGGTGTACGCGCTGGTGGGGTTGCCACCGAAGCGGGTGTTCTTCACCAGTTCGATGTAGGCCGTGCTCTTCTCCAGCTTGGTGCGCATGGTGGCCGCCACGTGGCCGGGCGTGCGGTACAACTTCTGGTGGTAGATGCTGTACTGTTCGTGGCAGTCGCTGAAGCGGATGTACAGCACGTTGCCGTCGATCTTGTAATCCTCGCCCACCACCAGGTCCTCCTGCTTGATGGCCGCCTGGAAGCATGCCCACCACTTGGCCACGTCGCCGCCGGTGTCGCGCTTGTCGTTCTGCGCCACCATGGCGTTCGTCAGCGCGCCGGTGAGCTCCGCGATGCTCATCGGCCACTTCAGCTTCTTCTCGAAGAAGCGGTACACCGCCAGCAGGATGCTCGGGTTCTGCACCATCCGCTCGAGCGTAACCTCCTTCAAGGTGAGCTGCTCCGTCATCGTGCGCAGGCTTTCCTTGTAGCAGGCCTTGTATTCCTCCTCGAACTGCTCGCGGTACTTCATCAGCTCGGCGATGATGCAACTGTAGCCTTTCTCCATCAGCTCGGTCAGCTCCCCGAACCGCGCCTGCTCGGCGTTGCTGAAGTCGTTCTTCAGCATCTCGATCACCACCAGCCGCGTGAGCAGCGCGTCGTTCTGCGGGTAGTCGTTCCCGGTAAGGATCACGCCGCTGGTGATGGGCACGTTGTCCGTGCCGAAGTTGCTGTCGATGGTGCCGCGCTCATAGCCGTTCCGGTCGTTGAGGCCCTTCAGCCACTGGAAGCCGGCATCGCCGATGCTGTTGCTGAATTCCTCCAGCACCACCAAGCCGTCCACGAACTGCGCGAACTTCCGGATCTTCGCCTTGTCCGTGCTCTTGCCCGTGATCTGCATCGATTCCTGGCGGTCGCCGAAAAGGTGCTGCATCACCTTGCTCATATGGCTCTTCCCCGTACTGGGCTCGCCGTAGAGGAACACCATGGGGAAGAAGCCATGGTAGGCGAATATCCTGCTGCTGAACAGGCAGGCCACGGTGAACACGAGGCTGATCATCCCGTGTTCGCGGTGTACCTGCACCAGCTTGTGCCCGAGCTGCTCGAAGGTGATGCCGCTCTCGATGAAGCGGAAGCGTTTCTGCGGCACGTATTTGTACGGGCTCTTCGCGAATATCTTGTTGGCGCTGGGCACGTAGTAGTGCTTCTTGTCGATCTCGGTGCTGCCGTATTCATCATAGAGCAGCACCTCCCCGGTACTGGTGATCAGCGCATCGTTCATGGCGTACACCTGCGTATCGTGCTGCCAGCCGAGCACATCGATCTTCTGCCCGTCGCCCATGTCGTTCAGCAGCTTGGTCACCAAGCGCTCGAAGTCCGCCTCACGCTCGTTCCCGGTGTAGCGGAAGTCGCCCTTGCCGAGCAATGCCTTGCGCAGGTTGCCGCTGGTGAGGAGCAGGTCCGTGGGCGTGTGGAATGTGCGCGCACGGTTCTTCACGTTCACGATCTGCAGCAGGTACTGGCTCTCCTTCTCATCCTCCATGATCTGGAGGATCTTCATGTGGAAGTTCGCGATCGGGTGGAACCAGATGCGGCTTACCTCGCCGTACTTGTCCATCACCACACGTTTGCTGTACAAGCGGTGCCGGTGGAAGAAGAGGTTGAAGTCGTTCACGTCATAGCGCACCTCGTTCCACTCCACGCCTTCCGGGAGTTCCATTTCGCGCGGCATGGCGATATCGCCGCGTTCGGGTTGCGCTTCCGCCAGCAACACTTCTTCCTCCTTGGCCTTCTTGTCCTTGCTCTTTTTCTTCGGCGCGGGCAGGTCGTACTGCGCCGCGTCCATCATCGCCTGCAGGTCCAGCTCGCCGGGCACTTCGTCGGCGAGGTCCCAGCCATCGGGCAGTTCCTTCGTGTCCACCACGAAGCAGTCCGGCAGCAGCGTGCGCAGGTACTTCGCGCAGCTGCGGCCCGGCCCGTCGGCATCGGGCCACATCACGGTGCTGAACTCGTCGTTCTCGATGTTCGCGCCGATGTGGTCGATCACGGGCTGCCAATCCACGTTCTTTACGGCCTTGCTGCCGCCTTGCCATGTCAGCACCACCCGGTCCGGGAAAAGCTTGCGCGCGGCATCGGCCGTTTTCTCGCCCTCCACGATCAGGAGCGATGCATTGGGGCGCCGCGCCAGAAGATCGATGTTGTAGATGGGCTTCCGCTCTTCTCCGGTCCACCCCTTCCATCTGGGCCTCCCGTCGATCACGCGTAGTGGAAGGACGTCTTTCTTGTCACCATCCTCGAAGCGCACCGCGTAGCCGATGATCACGCCGTGGATGTCCTTGTAGGTCCATGCACGGCTTCCATACCGGTCCTTGAACGTG
>Ga0138256_10008967_pt1 | contig 10494 bp, 6 predicted proteins | sample KNB2016incub_MG_FD_105486 | JGI IMG/M metagenome (GOLD analysis project Ga0138256, IMG submission 105486) | Active sludge microbial communities from wastewater in Klosterneuburg, Austria - KNB2014incub_MG | ecosystem: Engineered > WWTP > Activated sludge > Unclassified | place: Austria... | reverse complement strand
CGTGCGGAATGCCGGCGGGGTGCAAGCTGATGTGGCCCGGGCCGATGTCGTTACGGCTCATGAAGTCGCCGTCCACGTAGTAGAGCACCTCGTCACTGTCGATGTTGCTGTGGTTGTACGGCGCGGGGATGGCCTGCGGGTGGTAGTCGTAGAGGCGCGGGCAGAAGCTGCACACCACGAAGGCCTTGTTCTCGAAAGTCTGGTGCACGGGCGGCGGCTGGTGTACGCGGCCGGTGATCGGCTCGAAGTCGTGGATGCTGAAGGCGTACGGGTAGTTGTAACCGTCCCAGCCCACCACATCGAACGGATGCGTGGCGTAGACCATCTCGTGCAGCATGCCCTGCTTCTTGATCAGCATCCGGAAGTCGCCCTTCGCATCGTGCGTCTCCAAGTTCTGCGGCCGACGGATGTCGCGCTCGCAATAGGGCGAGTGCTCCAGCAATTGCCCGAACCAATTGCGGTAGCGCTTCGGCGTGTACAGCGGGTGGTGGCTCTCGACGATGAAGTGGCGGTTATCCGCGCTGTCGAACTCCAGCGTGTAGATCATGCCGCGCGGGATCAGCAGGTAATCGCCGTACGCGAACTCGATGGTGCCGAGGAAGGTGCGCAGTTTGCCGCTGCCCTTGTGGATGAAGATCAGTTCATCGCAGTCGGCGTTCTTGTAGAAGTACTCCACTTTCTTGGCTGTGGGAGCGGAGAGAATGATGCTTACATCGCTGTTCACCAGGATCGCCTTGCGCGACTCCAAATGATCGGCCACGGGTGCCACTTCAAAACCTTTCAACCGCAGCGCGCGCATGTTCTTCTCCACGGCGATCTTCGGCTGCACGTCCTTGCTGGCCACGATCTCCTTCACCTGCGTGGGGCGATGCACATGGTAGAGCAAGGAGCTCATGCCATCGAAGCCCACCGTGCCGAAGAGCTGCTCGTAGTAGTGGTTGCCCTCCGGGCTCTTATGGATGGTGTGCCGCTTGTGCGGGATGTTGCCGAGGGCGTGGTAGAGGGGCATGGGTGAATGCGGGTGAATGGCGAATGGTCAATGGTGAATGGGGCCTGACGGGCTCTTCCATTCACCATTCGCTAATGACCATTCACCGTTGTTCATTTTGCGCGATGCTATGAGGTCGAGATCGGTCGAGAAATGATGCTCGTCAGTTCTGGATGAAGCGTTCCGTTGAGCGCGAGCAATTCCTCCTCCTCACGGATGCGTCGACGCAAGCCTTCGGGATCGTTGATGGCCTTGGTCTTGGTGCTGCGTGTGCTGCGGCCTTTGCGCCAGGCGCGTTGCACTTCCTCCGGCAGCACGTGGATCTCGCGGCAGCTCGGTGAGCAGCAGTTGGAATACTTCTCCGCGCAGGCTTCGCATTGCACGAGCAACATGTTGCAGGTCACCTCATGGCAATTGCTGATGCGGTCGCTGGGGGTGCCGCATTGCACGCATGTGCTCACTACATCGTCGGTGATGCGCTCGGCTAGGCGCTCATCGAACACGAAGTTCTGGCCCTTGTACTTGCTCGCCAGCCCTTGTGCCTTGATCTGTCGCGCGTAGTCGATGATGCCACCGTGCAGCTGGCCCACGTTCGTGAAGCCTTCGTGCTTCAGGTAGGCGCTGGCTTTCTCGCAGCGGATGCCGCCGGTGCAATACAATAGGATCTCGGGCGCCGTGGTGGGTCGACCCGGTGGGTCGACGCTACAGGCGCCCTCCGCGAGATCCTGCCGATCCTGTGACCGCAGCATTTCAACGATCTCGTCGATCGCGCCACGGAACGTATCGGCCTTGGGCAAGTAGGCGCCTTCGAAATAGCCGATCGCGCTCTCGTAGTTGTTGCGCATGTCGATCAAGAGCGCTCCTTCCTCTATCTTCCGGTTGAAGGTGGCGGCGTCCAGGTGCGTGCCCACGTTGGTCACATCGAAGGCATCATCGGCCAGTCCGTCGGCCACGATCTTCTTCTTCACCTTGATGGCGAGCTTGAGGAAGGACTTGCCGTCGTCCTCCACGGCGATCTTCCAGGGCACCTCCTTGAAAGCTTCGCGGCCATCGAGGTTCGCCCGGAACGCATCGAGATTCGCCGTGGGAAGGCTGACCTGGGCATTGATCCCTTCTTGCGAGAGGTAGATGCGGCCGAGGACACCCAATGCTTCCCACTCGGAATAGAGATCGTGACGAAGGGCTTCGACCTCCTTCAGTCGGACATAACGGTATAAGGAGAGGGTGGTCCGCTCCACGCCTTCGCGCTCCAGCCGGGCCTTCAGGATATCGGGCCGGTGCAGGTTGCGGAGGCGGTGCAGATCCATGACGCGAAAGTACGGAGGGCGCTGCGGCCATTGCGCCTTCGGAAATAGCTTCGCCGCATGTCCAAGAAGATCCTCGTCATCGGCAGTAGCGGCCAGATCGGCACCGAGCTCGTGGAAGGCCTGCGCGCGCGTTTCGGCGACGAGAACGTTGTGGCCAGCGACATCAAGCAACCGCAGGTGGCCCAGAGCGGCCCCTTTGCCATGGTGGATGCCATGGACCGTCGGGGCATCGAACGCATCATCGAGAAGCACGCGATCACGGAGGTCTATCTGCTCGCCGCACTGTTGAGCGCCACGGCGGAGAAGGATCCGGCCTTCGCCTGGAAACTGAACATGGAGAGCCTTTTCATCGTGCTCGAACTGGCGCGCGAAGGCAAGTTGAACAAGGTCTATTGGCCCAGCAGCATCGCCGTATTCGGTCCCACCACGCCCAAGGACGGCACGCCACAGCATACCATCGCCGAGCCGAGCACGGTCTATGGCATCAGCAAGCAGGCTGGCGAACAATGGTGCGCCTATTACCACAAGCGCTATGGCGTGGATGTGCGCAGTATCCGCTACCCGGGCCTCATCGGTTGGAAGAGCGCACCCGGCGGAGGTACCACGGATTATGCGGTACACATCTTCCACGAGGCCATCAGGACCGGCGCGTATACCAGTTTTCTGGGGCCGAAGACCACCCTGCCCATGATGTACATGCCCGATGCCATCCGCGCCACCATCGACCTGATGGAGGCGCCTGCAGAGCAGATAAATGTGCGCACCGGGTACAACCTCGCTGGCTTCAGCTTCGATCCCGAACAGATCGCGGCCGAGGTGAAGCGCCACATTCCCGGGTTCAAGATGGGCTATGCGCCGGACCATCGGCAGGCCATCGCGGACAGTTGGCCCCGGAGCATAGACGACAGCGCCGCGCGTGCCGACTGGGGCTGGAAGCCGCGGTACGACCTGCGCGCCATGGTGGATGAGATGATGCGGGAGCTGCGGACGAAGCTGGGCGCGTAACCCGGCCCGCCTCCTGGCCGTTTCGCGGGGCGAACACCGATCCCGATGCGACCCCTGCTTTTCGTGCTGTGCTCTTTCCTGTTGTCCGTGGCCCCGTGCGGGGCATCGGCCGCGCAGGCGACGACCGAAGCCTCACCGGACACGGTGAACCGCCTGGACGGGACCGGCCTGAAGCAGGGCTGGTGGCTCGTCCGCGCCCCCAAGCAGGACAAGCCCGGATACAGCGATGGCCAGCTCATCGAGGAGGGGCGCTACACCGACAACAAGCGCACCGGCCTGTGGAAACGCTACTGGCCCAGCGGCAAGCCCATGAGCGAGATCACCTACGTGGGCGGCTTCCCTCGCGGCGACTACCGGACCTTCTACCCCGACGGGAAGCCTGAAGAGCAGGGCTCCTGGGACCTGGACCGCAACACGGGCGCCTTCAAGCGGTGGCACCCCAACGGCAAGCTGGCCCAGGACTTCACCTTCAACCCCTACGGCGTGCGCGACGGCGTGCAGCGCTACTACCACGAGAATGGCCAGCTGGAGGTGGAGGTGAACATCAGCGAGGGCAAGGAGGACGGCACCTTGAAGCGCTGGTACGCCAATGGCGACCCGCAGCAGGTGGCGGTCTTCAACGATGGTGTGATCAGCGCCGCGAACAGCCGGTACATCAAACCCGTCCACCGGACAGAGCCGCCGAAGCCCGACATCAGCGCTCCCGCAGCGCCCGAACGCCGCGCTGAGGAGACCACCAACATCGCACTGTTCCGCGCCAACGGCGTGAATACGCTCTACGACAAGCAGCTCCGCCTCTCGCAGCAGGGCGAGTTCAAGGACGGCCGGCTGTGGAACGGCAAGTACTACCGCTACAATGGTTCGGGGCTGCTGTACCGGATCGAGGTGTACCAGCAAGGCCGTTTCGTGGGCACCGCGCCCATTACGGACGAGGACAAGGGCCGTTAGCGCGACCGGTCAGGCAACCCTCACGGCGCTGTTGGGAACCGGTCCGCAGGCCTCCTTGCGGATGGGATCGGCGGCCTTCTACTTTCGCCCCCGCTTTCCAAAATCGAAGCACCCCAATGGCAAAGTCCAACAAGGCCGTTGACGCCTTCATGGCCGACGTGAAGAAGCGCAACGGCAACGAGCATGAATTCCTCCAGGCCGTGCACGAAGTGGCCGAGATGGTGATCCCTTTCATCGAGGCGAACCCCAAGTACAAGGGCAAGATGCTCCTGGAGCGCATGGTGGAGCCCGAGCGCACCATCATGTTCCGCGTGCCCTGGGTGGACGACAAGGGCCAGACCCAGGTGAACCGCGGCTTCCGCATCGAGTTCAACAGCGCCATCGGCCCCTACAAGGGCGGCCTGCGCTTCCACCCCAGCGTGAACCTGAGCATCCTCAAGTTCCTGGGCTTCGAACAGACCTTCAAGAACAGCCTCACCACCCTGCCCATGGGCGGTGGCAAGGGCGGCAGCGACTTCGACCCCAAGGGCAAGAGCGACGGTGAAGTGATGCGCTTCTGCCAGAGCTTCATGACCGAGCTGTGGCGCCACATCGGCCAGTTCACCGACGTGCCCGCAGGCGACATCGGCGTGGGCGGTCGCGAGATCGGTTTCATGTTCGGCCAGGACAAGCGTCTGCGCAACGAGTTCACCGGCGTGTTCACAGGCAAGGGCCGCACCTGGGGCGGCTCCCTCATCCGTCCGGAAGCCACGGGCTACGGCTGCGTGTACTTCGCTGCGGAAATGATGAAGGAGAACAAGCAGGATTTCAAAGGCAGGACCGTGGCGGTGAGCGGCAGCGGCAACGTGGCCCAGTACGCCATCGAGAAGGCCACCCAACTCGGCGCCAAAGTGGTGAGCTGCAGCGATAGCGATGGTGCCATATACGACCCCGCGGGCATCACGGACGAGAAGCTCAAGTTCATCATGGAACTCAAGAACGTGAAGCGCGGCCGCATCGAGGAGTACGCGAAGAAGTTCAAGGGCGCCACCTACAAGAAAGGCGCGCGCGTGTGGGACGTGGTGGCCAAGTGCGATGTGGCCCTGCCCTGCGCCACACAGAACGAATTGGATGAGAAGAACGCGAAAGACCTGGTGAAGAAGGGCGTGAAGTACGTGGCCGAAGGAGCCAACATGCCCACCACGCCAGAGGGCATCAACGTGTTCCATGCAGCGGGCATTCCCTTTGCGCCCGGCAAGGCCAGCAACGCTGGTGGTGTTGCCACGAGCGGCCTGGAGATGAGCCAGAACAGCCTGCGCCTGAGCTGGACCCGCGAAGAAGTGGATGCGCAGCTGCACCGCATCATGAAAGACATCCACGCCGCGTGCGCGAAACACGGCAAGGAAGGGAAGTCCATCAACTACGTGAAGGGCGCCAACATCGCCGGCTTCGTGAAAGTGGCCGACGCCATGCTGGACCAGGGCGTGGTGTGAGCCCGCTGACCGCGCTGGAACAAAGCCCCTGCACCGCCCGGTGGAGGGGCTTTTTTCGTCCGATCGGTTGAATTCGCCTGCCCGACCCGGTAGTTTCGTCCGCTTCACCCTGAAAGATGCTCCGGAACACGCTCCTGCTCGCGCTCGCCTTCGGCACCACAATCGCTCTCGCCCAGCAACGCCCCGCCACGCTTCCTGCCACCGTTCATGAACGCCTGCTGAAGAACGGATTCCTGCAGGAGGACCTGGACGGACTGGTACAACGCGATCACTACCGCACCGCCCACAACGGCCTGCAGCACACCTACCTGCGGCAACGTTGGCAAGGCGTGGAGATCTGGAATGGCGACATCGCCATCCATACCGATGCGGGCGGCTCCGTTGTCCGCCTGAACAACGGCCTGTACGACCACCTGGCCAAACGCGTGAACGCCACCACACCGGTGGTCACACCCGACGCCGCGCTCGGTCTTGCGCTGGCCCGTGAAAAAGGGCTTCCGGTGCCCGCACGCACCGGAAGCGATGCGGACCTGAACGAATTCGTGTACGATGGCACGGCCTTCAGCGGCGAACCCGTGCGGGTGCGGCTGGTGCTCCAGCCTGCAGGTGACCGGCTACTGCTGGCGTGGAACGTGAATTACTACCTGCCCGACGGCGCGCACTGGTGGAACACCCGCATCGACGCGATCGACGGCAAGGAACTGGGCCGCAACGACTGGGTGAGCAACTGCGGTTTCGACAAGGCCGCGCGCACGGCTATGGAGAACGCCCCGGATGACGCCCCGCCCGCCCCGGCGGCGGCGAATGACCTCAACGTGTATCCCTGGCCCGTGGAGAGCCCCATCCACGGCGGCCGCGCCATCCGCAACGCCCCCTGGACCGACGGCGGCCTCGCCTCGCCGTACGGCTGGAATGATACCAATGGGTCCCCCGGTGCGGAATCCACCTTCACGGTGGGCAACAACGTGATCGCGCAGGAGGACGCGAACGGCAATAACGGCACCGGGGTCCGCGCCGATGGCGGCGCCGATCTCGACTTCGATTTCTCCATCAACCTCACGCAGTCGCCGTCCAACTACCAGAACGCCGCGCTCACCAACCTGTACTACTGGAACAACATCATGCATGATGTGTGGTACCAGTACGGCTTCGATGAGCCCGCGGGCAACTTTCAACTCAACAACTACGGGCACGGCGGCAACGGCAACGACCACGTGCTGGCCGACGGACAGGACGGCAGCGGCCTCAACAACGCCAACTTCGCCACGCCCGCGGACGGCAGCAATCCGCGGATGCAGATGTACCTGTGGAACCAGACCTCGCCCAACCGCGACGGTGACCTGGACAATGGGATCATCGCGCACGAGTACACGCACGGCATCAGCAACCGCCTCGTGGGTGGACCATCCAACGTCGATTGCCTCTGGAACGCCGAGCAGATGGGCGAGGGCTGGAGCGACTGGTTCGGCCTGATGGTGACCATGGAACCCGGCGACCAGGGCACCGATGCGCGCGGCATCGGCACCTACGTGCTGGGCGAGCCCGTCACCGGCCTCGGCATCCGCCCCGCGCCGTACACTACCAACATGGGCGTTAACGCATACACCTACGCGAGCACCAATTCGATGAGCGAGGTGCACGACATCGGCTTCGTCTGGTGCAGCATCCTCTGGGAACTCACCTGGGCGCTCGTTGATGAGTACGGTTTCGATCCCGATATCTACAACGGTACGGGTGGCAATAACATCGCCATGCGCCTGGTGACCGATGGACTGAAGCTCACCCCGTGCAGCCCGGGCTTCGTGGACGGCCGTGACGCCATCCTCGAGGCCGACATGCAGGATTTCGGCGGGGCCAACCAGATCCTGATCTGGACCGCCTTCGCCAAACGTGGACTGGGCAGCGGCGCCAGCCAGGGCAGCAGCAACAGCACCAGCGACCAGACCGCCTCGTTCAGCATTCCCGTGCCGAACGACCTATCCGTGCTGGCCGTGATCGCGCCCGCCGCTGGCAACCTCTTCGCCTGCAATGACGAGCCGCACACCGTGATCGCCGACGTGCGCAACCTCGGTACCGCGGCGCAATTTGACGTGCCCGTGAGCTATCGCCTGGAAAACGGCCCCATCGTTACCGAGGTGTGGGCGGGCAGCATCATCTCCGGCGCACAGACGGACTTCACCTTCAGCACGCCCGTGGTCATCTCCGGCCTGGGCCCGCATACGCTCAGGGTATTCGCCGGACTTACCGGCGACCAGGTAGCATCCAACGACACGGCCACCGTGGTCATCAACCTCACCACGGGGACCACCGTGGGTGTGCCCTTCCAGGAGAGCGTTACACTCGGTACCACCTTGCCCACCGGATGGACCCTGGAGAACCCCGACAACAGCAGTTACACGTGGGACACGAAGAACGCCACGGGCATCACGGGGTCCACCACCGCCACCTGGTGGATCAATAACTACAGCTACAATGGTAACGGTCAGGAGGACCGCCTGATGACACCCATCATCGACCTCGGTGGTTCGGCAGGAACGCACCTCGTGTTCGACCACGCCTACGCGGCGTACAACTCCACGTACTATGATGGCATGCGCGTGGACATCAGCGGCGATTGCGGTGGCAGCTGGACGACCCTCTGGACCGCCACGGGCCAGGACCTGGCCACCCGCACGAATACCACCAGTGCGTGGACGCCCACCAGCAGCAGCCAATGGCTGCATCATGAAATCGACATCAGCGACTACGACGGCCAGCCGGTGGTGGTGCGCTTCGTGAACATCAACGGCTACGGCAACAACCTGTACCTGGACAACGTGGGCATCACCCAGAGCGGCCTGCGCCTGGCGCTGCGCCTGATGCTCGAAGGCCCGTACGAGGGCACGGGAAAGATGCGCACGGACCTGAGGAGCGCAGGGCTCATCCCCATCGTTGAGCCTTACACCGCTCTCGGTTTCACGCAGGCCGGTGATGGCGGCGGCGAAACCATGCTGCCCACAGCGCTGGCCAACACGGGCGACAACGCCATCGTCGATTGGGTCCTTGTCGAATTGCGCGACGCGGCGACACCCGCCACCATCGTGGCCACGCGCCCGGCGCTGTTGCAACGCGATGGCGACGTGACGGACATCAACGGCAGTTCGCCGGTGGCCCTGCTCGCGGCAACGGGCAGCTACAAGGTGGCCGTGCGCCACCGCAACCACCTGGGCGTCATGACCAACGCCGCGTCAACGCTCAATACCACAACGCCTGTAGCGATCGACCTTTCAAGCCCGGGAACGGCGGTTTACGGCACGGCGGCGCGCAAGGAGGTGAACGGGGTTTCCCTCCTGTGGGCCGGGAATGCGCTGCGCGACGGCCAGATCAAGTACACCGGCGGCGGCAATGACCGCGACCCCATACTGCTCCAGGTAGGCAGCACCACGCCCAATGGTACCGTATCGGGCTACTTCCCCGAGGACGTGAACCTGAACGGACAGGTGAAGTATACCGGCAACGGCAACGACCGCGATCCTGTCCTGATCAACGTGGGCAGCACAACGCCCAACGCGACACGCACTCAGCAGCTGCCTTGATCAGCGGGCAACGGGCAGATAGCAGCGCCTGCTGCCTTTTGCTCTCCGCCCGCTGCTATCTGCCAACTGCTATCTGCCCTCCCTCCCGGAAACAAGAAGCCCGGCCATGGATCGTCCACAGCCGGGCTTCTTCGTTGCAGGTATCGTTCAGCAGAACTCGTCGAACACCGTGCTCAGGTGCTCCGCGATCATGCCCGCGCTGCGGCCCTCGATGTGGTGGCGCTCCACGAAGTGTACCAGCTTGCCGTCCTTGAACAACGCGATGCAGGGGCTGCTGGGCGGGTAAGGCAAAAAATGCTGGCGCGCGCGCAACACCGCATCCGTGTCCACGCCGGCGAACACGGTCACCAATTTGTTCGGGCGCTTGCCGCCGCCGAGGGCTGCGCGCACGCCGGGGCGGGCGGCACCGGCCGCGCAGCCGCACACGCTGTTCACCATGCACAGCACGGTGCCCGGCTGCGCGAGCGCCTTGTCCACCTGGTCAGGGGTTTTCAGTTCTTCAAAGCCGGAGGCCACCAGTTCAGCGGCCATCGGTGCGGTGAGTTCGGGGGGGTACATGGGGTGGTTCGGATGCGCCTTGTGGCGCGGGGCAAAAGTACGGTGCCCGGCAGGGGGCCGTCCCCGCGCTCTTCAGTGTGCCACGATGATCATTCGCGCGCAGGTTCCGTGCGCGTCACGCGCTCGCACCAGGTACGCGCCGTTGTCCAATTCGCCAGCGTCGATACTGTGGCTCCTCATCAATGCCCGCTCGCTGCGGACCACCCGCCCGTCCATCGCCAGCAGATCCACTGCGTACTGTTCATTCGTTGCGCCGAAGGTGATGGTGACATGGCCGCTGGCCGGGTTGGGGGCCAGCGTGAGGCGATCCGCAGCCCGTTCATCGATCGCGTTGCAAGCGCCCCAATGGTCCATCCTTACGTCGTCGATAAGCCACCCGCCCAGGCCGTTCGTGTTCGCGGAGGATTCGAACACGAAGCGGAAATGCAATAAGCTCTCCTCCCCCCCGCCGCGATCCTCGGGAGGTTCGTTCACCACGGCCATACATGAAAAGCCGATCAAGGCGGTGTTCCAGTCATCAGTCGGACCGTTGTACACGAACCCGGAATCCGTCACGGTGCCTGAAGGATCTTCTGTCCAAACGTCGTAGAACATGAACGCGTCCGGGTCCATCAAGCGGACCCAATTCGTATCGTAGGGGT
>Ga0138256_10008966_pt1 | contig 10495 bp, 8 predicted proteins | sample KNB2016incub_MG_FD_105486 | JGI IMG/M metagenome (GOLD analysis project Ga0138256, IMG submission 105486) | Active sludge microbial communities from wastewater in Klosterneuburg, Austria - KNB2014incub_MG | ecosystem: Engineered > WWTP > Activated sludge > Unclassified | place: Austria... | reverse complement strand
TGTTGTCCGACACACTCACGCGAAAATATCTTGTGCATTCGGGCGTGCCCCGACAGTTTTCGGAAAACGGCGGGGCCGCACCATGAAGTATCGCATTACGCACAAGACGACCTATTTCTTTCAATGAAGGTTACCAGCAGCTGACGGTCACGGCGACCTCGGTCGTCACGGTGACCGAAAGACCTCCTGCGGCAATAGAGACCAGTCCAGCGTGGGAACAAGTGGCGCGGGCTGTGAAGTCTCATGCCACGCTCGAAGATCGGGAAGCGGCGGAATTCGCCTTTGCCTCGCCACGCATTCAATGGACGGGCGACAAGCGTCAGTACGCGGCGGAATCTTTCGTGCCCGGCCGTAACGTTCGGGACGCCGTGCAGGACTTGACGCGCCGCATCCACGCCGACTTTACGTATGATGATCGCGCCACCACGGTCAACACGCCGGTGAACGAGGTCTTCCGTCTGCGACGCGGCGTCTGCCAGGATTTTGCCCATCTGCAGATCGCGATGCTCCGGTCCCTCAATATTCCCGCGCGGTACGTGAGCGGTTATCTGCGAACGATACCGGCGGCAGGAAAACCTCGCCTCGTGGGAGCGGACGCATCACATGCCTGGCTGGCGGTATATTGCGGCAACGGTCAATGGCTGGCGGTGGATCCAACCAATAACTCCATGTGTTCCACGGACCACATTACCCTGGCGTGGGGCCGCGACTATGGAGATGTGCCGCCACTGACGGGCGTCTTCATCGGTGGCGGTCAGCATCGGCTGATTGTCAACGTCGATGTCCTGCCACTGGCGTAGACTCTATTCAGCAATTGGTAGCGAACGTCGTCGAGACTTTCGGCACGTCTCGGAATGCAGGGCTTCCCCGAAACATGGGCGACCACGGCGACTAGGAAACTGGGCCTTGAGATCACCACCCGCCCACAAGGAAGACCAAAACCCAAATAAACGGTTTCTGACACCGTTTCACTCCGTTTTTTTGCTTTTGTGCTTGAAGTGCGTTTCAGTCCGCAGATTTTTTCGACGCCTCACTGCGTTCGTTGCTTCTCGACGCCCTCGGTCCCCTCGGCATGCGTGCGAGAAGCAACTCACTTGTTCGGCGTTTCTGACTCGACCAGACTCGATGAACTCAGGAGGCGGAAGCCCAGGCCGCTGTCCCGATTGCCCGGGTCGAGCCAGTACCGGCAGGCCGACCGCACGTTGCGAGCGTAGTCGATCCAACCGCCGCCGCGTAAGACGCGAGCCGAGCCCTGTTCTGGACCCGCAGGATCAACTTGCAGCTCTGGTGAATACGTTTCGTACCAGTCGCGACACCATTCCCAGACGTTCCCATGCATTTCGTACAGGCCCCACGAATTCGCCGGTAGAGCTTTTACGCCGACTGTTTCCTCGCGGTACTCGCCTTTGGGTGAATTCGCGTAGGGATGGTTCCCATCGAAATTCACTTGATCGGTGCTGATGGTTTCGCCAAAACTGAACGGCGTCTTTGTCGCTGCGCGACACGCATACTCCCACTGCGCCTCCGTTGGTAGCTGAGGCGCAAGGCCCGGAATCAAATCCGACAATCGCTCGCAGAAATGAACAACATCATCGTAACTGACATTCTCAACGGGACGGTCGGCCGCCTTGAAGGCACTGGGGTTGTCGCTGGCAACCGCTTCCCATAACTCCTGAGTACAGGCCGTGTCCGCCAGCCAAAAACCGTGACTCAGTTTTACGTCGTGCTGTGTTTCGGGATCGACAAAAGTCGGTTCACCGGCCGCAGCTCCCATCTGGAATTTTCCCGCAGGGATCCACCGCATCCGCTGGGTCACAAACTCCCAGTATTTTGCCCCAGTGAAAACCGAGAACTCCGCGAAATAGCCATACCCATCCTGCCCGTGGCCGCTGGCCCAGTCCGGGGGACGTAAATGCTGGAAAGGAGTTGTAATCGTGGCGGAGAACATGGGAGATCGCAGGAAAGAAGTCACTTCGTGTGCTTTCGCCAGTGCTACTAACACACGAAGTGCCGGTTCGTTTTTGCCGCAGAGCAAGTCTGCGGGCAGGACAGGAATCTGTTCTGCCGCGTTCGGTCACGAAGACTCTTTCGGCGGAATTCAGGAGGCGGAAGCCCAGGTTGTTGTTCCGATTGCCCGGGTCGTTCCAGTTCCGGCAGGCCGACCGCACGTTGCGAGCGTTGTTGATCCAACTGCCGCCGCGTATGACGCGATTCGAGCCCTTTGATCCCAGCCCCGATCGGTATCCTGACACGGAACGCGCAGGAAAGCAATCAAATCTCATCCAGCATGTGTTGTTCGAGTCGGCGTCGCCGCCACTCCACTGAATCTGCGTGCTTTGTGATCGAATAGGCCGACGCATAGCCGTTCTGCAAATCACTGGCCGAGACTTCACCGTTCAGGAATCGCCGCTCCCACCGTCGGCAAGCCTTCCGGTAAAGGTGTCCCCGACGTGCTGTCAGACGAATGATGCCGGGAAAGATTCGATGGCCGCAAAAAGAAATACCGCATGCAGTGCGATTGACCTGTGAGCCCGGCTTAAGCGTCAGCACAAGATATTCCGAGAGAAACTCCTTGAGTTCCGCCAGCGTGTTAAGGGCGGCATCCTTTGTGGCAAACCAGCAGATCATGTCATCCATGTAACGCACATAGGCACAGACATTCTGTCGGGCAATCAACCAGCGATCGGCATCATTCAAGTACAGGTTCGCAAAGTACTGGGACGTCAATGCCCCAATCGGCAATCCAGTGCCAGGACGTGTCTGAAACCCTGATACCACTCGTCGCAATAGATCGCGAAATCCTGCTCCTTTAAATCGGCGGTTGAGCCGCTCCAGCAACAATTCGTGATTGATGCTGTGAAAGTAGCTGGCCAAATCGCCTTTCAGGAACCAGGGAAAACGCCGGGAAAAATGCTGAGCACGCATCACGGCGGCAATGGGGCCTTTGCCTGATCGACATGCAAAGGAATCGTCGATCAGCGTGCGGTCCATCTGCGGACCCGCTTGCAGGATGATTGCGTGGTGCAGCACTCGGTCACGAAACGTGGGGGCATGGATCGTTCGGCGTTTTGGATCGTGAATGACGAATTCCCGCAGCGGATCCGGAACGTACGTCTCCGTCAATACGGAGTCGCTCAGGCGATTGAGATGATCATCGACCCCTGCGAGAAACTGTCGCACTCCGGCGCGGCGGCGTTTTCCTTTTGCCGCAAGAAACACGGCGTCAGCGAGATTGGCGCGTTCGGCAACGTCAATCAGATTTATCAGCAGTCGATGAGGCATCCGACGCATCTCCGACGTGATCGGTGTGAGGGGCCACGAGCTTGTCTGCGGATTGGCGAATCAAGGCGAGGAATGACTCCCCATAACGTTCGGTTTTCGCGTCACCAAACCCCGGAATCGCCATTAAACCGGTTTTAGAAGTAATCGGCCCGCGAACCATTGCGGCCAGATGTTCATTCGTCGCAACCGCATACACAGGAACACCGTCTCGCTCAGAAATCAGCTTCCGCTGTTCCCGCAATCGTGAATAGACCGCAAACTGGACTTCCGTAAGGACTGCTTTGTAATCGACTTTCGGCGAGGTCTTTGATTGCGGCGAACGCGAGTCGGTCGCACTGTCCTGACACTGCAGACAAAAAGACCAGTAACCGTCCGGACCGTCCGCGTGAAAGTATTTCTCGACGTGAACAACGCGATGCGAACTGATAAACCGGTTCAACTCCTCTGATGCTGCCTGCGGGGATGCCGTTGAAACCCTGAAGAATTCATAGTGCATCCGACATCCCTCAAAAAATTCGCGAGCCTCACTGCGTTCGTTACTTCTCGACGCCCTCGGTCCCCTCGGTTTGCGTACGAGAAGCAACTCACTTGTTCGGCAGTTCTGACTTGACTGGACCCGAAGAACTCAGGAGGCGGAAGCCCAGGTAGTCGTCCCGATCGCCCGGGGCGTCCCAGTCCCGGCAGGCCGACCGCACGCTGCGAGCGTTGCTGATCCAACTGCCGCCGCGAATGACGCGATACGAGCCCGTTTCCGGACCCATTGGATCAATTTGTCTTTGGGAAGAATAGTCACTGTGCCAATCCTGGCACCACTCCCACACATTTCCGAGCATATCGTAAAGCCCCCACGGATTCGGTCGCTTCTGTTTGACGGGACGTGTGCCCGCGACCGAAAACTCGTATTGCTTGCTGGAAAGCCACAAATACGACGTAATGTCAACGCCATCCTCGCGGTCAAATTCATGGCCGCTGTTACCACCGTACCACGCGATGGGGTCCAGTGCCGGTGCGTTGGCGTCGCCCAGAATTTCCAGCGAGCCAGAGTAGATCGGAGTGCTTGTGCCAGCTCGGCAGGCGTATTCCCATTGCGCTTCTGTGGGAAGCCGGAAGCACAACTCGGGTATTTTGGCTGCGAGTTTCGTGGCGAACTCAGTGGCCTGCTTCCACTCAACTTGCTCCATTGGTCGCAACGGATCAGAGAACCGGCTGGGATTGTCTCCCTCCATCACGGCCATCCACAGTCGCTGCGTGCATGGCGTGTCGAACATCCAGAAGCCGGTGGATAGTGTGACATGGTGCTGGACTTCATTTTCATATCGCCCTGTTTCGTCTCTCGGAGATCCCATCAAAAACTGTCCGGGTGGGATCCACCGCATTCGTTGACGGACAGGATTGGAATCTTGGTGGGCAGGCACTTCAAAGTCTGCGTACATCCCGAATAAATCCCGGCCAAATGCGACCGCCCACGGTGGTTTTATGAGTCGGTGGAGATGGATCTCCTCCAGGTTGCTGCGAACGCGGACTACGCTGGGACTGGCAAGTTCGAGCCGGGTTGGAACATCGTCATCCAGGCGAATGGTTTTGCCGCAAAATTTTTCGTCGGCTACGCCGAACCGAATCTGCTCCGAGCCCTGCTCCGCGACGGGCACCTCCGCAGCCTCGGTCGGCTCCGCCGAGCCCGCTGAACTCAGGAGGCGGAAGCCCAGGAAGCTGTCCCGATTGCCCGGGTCGTGCCAGTACCGGCAGGCCGACCGCACGCTGCGAGCGACGTCGAACCAACCGCCGCCGCGTACGACGCGATGCGAGCCCGTTTTTGGCCCAACAGGATCAACTTGCGTCGCAGTCGAATACTCCGCGTGCCTGTCACGACACCATTCCCAAACATTGCCGTGCATTTGGTACAGGCCCCACCGATTGGCTGGCTGTGATTTTACGCTGACTGTTTTCTGACGGTACTCGCCTTTTGCGAAACCTGCATAGGGATAATTGCCATCAAAATTTACCTGATCGGTTGTGATCGTTTCCCCAAAACTGAACGGCGTCGTTGTCCCCGCGCGACAGGCATACTCCCACTGTGCCTCGGTCGGGAGAGCGGGCATCAGTCCGGGAATGAGTTTGGACAACTGCTCGCAAAACTGGACAACATCCGTGTAGCTCACCTGCTCAACGGGATGGTCTTGTCCTTTGAATCGGCTGGGAGTCGAACTGGTCACTGCTTCCCATAATTCCTGGGCACATGCAGACTCCGCCAGCCAAAAACCATGACTCAACTTAACTTCGTGAAGTGTTTCGTCTGTCGCTCGTTCCAGTTCAGTTTCCGGCGATCCCATCAAGAATGTCCCCGCTCGAATCCACCGCATCCGCTGAGTCACGACACCGTTCCCATCCCGCCGCGGCACCGCGAACTCAAACCACGCCCCATACTTGTCCGTGCCAAAGGCAGAGGCGAAATCGGGCTTGCCAGTTTTCCAGAAAGATTTCGCTGAAGGTGGCGCTGGGACAGCGACCTCGAAATACAGATTGGTGGCATCGATCTGCGCGATGGCCGGCGCACCGTCCTGACGAGCGTCCGTGGTCGGCTCCGTCGAAATCGTCATCGCCAAATCATCAATGCGAATCGCATGTCGCTGCAAAGTGTCTCCAGGAATCTCACGGGGATCGGTTCCGGTTGCCACTTTCCGGCCTTCGGGGTGCAGGGCTCGTTTTGTTTCGCGCAAAATGCGGCCCACGTCTTCGTCCGCGAGCGCTGATTCAGTCAGACGCTGAGTTGCCCCGTAGAGCCACGCTTCCACGGCATCCGCATCAGCGCCGCCGGTCTTTCTCCTCTGGTCCAGTTCGCGAACCGAAGCCCGGGCATCGATTAGATCCTGCGGCGGCACAAGTTGGCGAGAATCTTCCGACAGGCAGAGGAGTTCCTCAAACCAGATTTCCGGTGCCCCCTGAATGTTGATTCGCCAGTTCCGAATACATTTCAACACGTTTCGGCGGAGTTCCTGAGGCAGCTTTTCGAATTCCGGTCGCAGTTCTTCATTCGCAACCCGTGGGTCAATCGTCGCCGCGATTGGATGATTGCTAAACAACCGGGGACTGTTCCACACGGCAGCTTCCAATGACGCATCACCCGCTTCCGGTAACAGCAATCGCAGATCGCGCAGCAGCCCAGGCTCCAGCCGCAACGAGGGTGCTGCCAAAACCAGCAGGCGCTTCACCAGATCATGCCGGGATTCCGGGTCCAGAATCGACGCGATTGGGCCGCGTTGCCAATTCTGAATCGAGAAGGAGTCACGCAACTGCCTAGCAATCTGCTGTTCATTGCAGGGGACAAGTGCCGTGAGCCGACAGCCCTGACGCCGCAACATGCGTCCCCATCGCAGCCACAGATTTCGTAAGTCGTCAGATTCCGCCAGACACCCCAAGTCACTGAGAACCAGTACGTGAGTGTTTGGCTGCGGAATTCGGTATTCCCAGGCATCTTGGTGCCCGGTTTCGTCTTTCGCCGATCGCAGTGACAAGTGATATGGCGAGAAACCCTCGGCGACTTCAAGCCCATCGGGCGACAGGATGTGACGCAGATGATCGATAATGCGGTGCTGATCGTGCTGGAAGGGAGTCAAACGAAGACTCATGTCGTTGACAATCTGAACGGATTGCCCCCACCGCCGTCGCCGTCGCCGGGGAATCTCCGCAACGAATTCCCCTTCGGCGATGAGCGCCGTCAGGACTGGCACGTCCGGCTGCTTGGCATGCTTCAGGTCTACGAGTCCACGTCGCAAACGCGGCCCGATCACCTTCCATGGTGCAAGCAGCTTGTATTCCGGTTTTGTGGCGTCGGGGGCCAGCTGCCATTTTAGGTACGCCTTACCCGGCAGCAGTTCTTCCAATGATGCCAGCGCTGCGTAACGAGTCTGCATCCACAATGCGATACTGTCGATGTCCGACGGATAGCCGCTCGAATCCATCTCGGGAACAGAGCGAGCGGCGACTGAAGCGGATTGTGGCGATCCTCGCAGCACCATCGGTTCCGGCTTCGGCGGTTGCCGTGTCAGTCCGAGTTGAACGAGCATCGCGTTCAGAATCTCAGGTTGCCCGCTGGCAATGGCTTTGACCAGATCGCCACGTCCGAGAATCGGATTGCCGACGACTGCCGGGTTTCGAGTCATGCATCCGCCTCACCGTGTTTCCGGAAGACGAACGACTGGACTTGTTCAAAAATCTGTTGCTCGTCTTCACCCTTCGCCACCAGATTGACAATCGCGCGCAGGAAATCGAGATATTCCGCCTGCCCCGGCAACGGAGTCTGATGGTTCTGCATCGCTTGTCGCCGATCCGTGAGCAGCAGTTTAGCCGCCCTGTTCAGCAGGTCGTCAGAGGCGTTTGGAAAATGAGCCCGCCCACGGAACGTCAGGTAGTCAATAAATGCCTGCTCCCGCTGTTCTTCCTGTTCATTCCGTGCGGGCTGCTTGGGTATCTTTGGCAGTTCAATCTGCAGCACCAAACAGCGACGCAGGAATGCATCCGGAAGAACGCGTTCTTCATTCGTGGTGATGATCACCAGCGGCGGAGCGGTCTCCTTTGGCAGCGTGATGGGTTCATTCCAGCCCTGCGGCGTGAATTCCCGGGAGCCGAACGCTTCCAGCAGTCCGTTGGGGACGTCGCTTTCGGCCTTGTCGATTTCATCAATCAGGATGACCACACCATCTGCCGGCTTCCAACCGCGTTTCGGTTCTCGCGCCGGTGGTTTTTCATGGGGCGGATTCTGTGCTTTGGCGGATTCCCAGTCGAACGCCCACCAGATCGGCCCCGGTCGGACAAAATTTCTGATCTCGATCAGGGAATTCAGTTCCTCTTTATCGTTCGCAATGGCGGTCGCGATTTGAGCCTGAGCAAGTCGCTGGACCGCATCAAACGACCACATCAACTCGCGAGATTCCGTGTTGGCATCGACGGTCATGGAAACCAGCGGTCGATTCAGGTCAATCGCCGCGGCGCACGCCAGTTGCGTTTTTCCGATGCCCGGTTCTCCGCGAATGAGCAACGGTCGGTTGGCGGCGAGCGCCGCTTTGATGGCCCATTCTTCTTTTTCACTCATAAGATGGACGACACGTTCACCGCATTCATCTTCGGAAAGGACAACTTCTCTCATCGCTTGCTTCAGTCGTTCTGAGGGAGGAATTCATTTCGTATACGTTGGATTTGATCCAGCACGGTAGCGTTTTCTTCAGTATCTTCCGACGCACCCTGAACCAGCAATATCAATTCAGGATAGGCTTCCCGCAGCCGATCGAAGTTTTGGGGACTCAAACGGGCGGGCAGGAACATGCAAACGTAGACCTTGTCCTTGTCCGCGAATTCTTTCAGGGCCGCTCGGACGTGTATGCGGTGCGGCTTGTGGGGATGCAGCAGCCGGTTCAGTCCTTCCGTAAAGACGTCCACAATATCTTCACGCCCCGGGCCTCCGTCGCCGTAGATTCCCACATGAGGTGGTGCCGGAATTGCCGTGACTTCATCGTTTCGGGGCAAGTCCTGGTAGCGAATCAACTGCCAGTCGACAGGCGTTTTCAGATTCACCGAGACCTTGCGGATCAGCGCGACCTGAGATTTCGCCACCGCCACGTCCGATGTAGGCAACTCGGCATGTGACTGTGACGCCTTGCCGTCCAGATACTTTGCGAGGACACTCAAGTCGCTGATCTGAAGACAGACTGGTGCCAGAATCTGCGTGAGCCGCCAGATCGTGGAATTCATCGTATCCAGATCTGTGGCGGAAGACGGTTTTTCACGTCGAGTGCAGTTTCGAAGAAATCCCAAAGGCGCTGCCGATTGCAACATCGTCTTTGCCAATTCGAACGCTGAAGTTGTGGCCGGAAGTTGATTGTGCTTCAGAATAAATTCCCGTGTCACGCTAGAGTCCAACAATTGCTCGACAAGCGGACGCATTTGTTCCTTCGCCAGATCAGTTGTTGCCGTTCGAGGTGATTTTGCATTGCTGCCAGGGGACGCTTTTGCTTCCGGACGTTTTTTGTTTCGGCTGGATTCACGGGGCGTCGAGCGCTGTGGCACCGTTGGAGGTGCTGATGCAATGCTGCTGACACTTACGATGGCTTCAGAGGATTGGAGATGTTTGGATTCGCCTGGAAAGCGATACCGATACGCGGCAAGGATCGCATCAGCGATCTGCGACGCAGTTTTTCTTTTTTTGCGAATGCCAATGTCGGTGGATTCCCAGCCCTCAATTTTTGTGTCGTCCATTTCGACCGGAATCACAGCATCTTCGGATCGGCGATTCATCAGCATGGATCGAATTGCATGCCACTCGATTTCACACCACGGTTTCTGATAAAACTGAGAAAAAAAAGGTACGACCACTTCGCTGTGTTCTCTGTAGTACCGCCTCAGCTTTAGATCGCCATCAACTCCGACAAGTTCAGCGTTGTACCATTCGTCGAAGAAAATTCGGTCGCGCCCCAACGCCTCCGCCAGTTGCTCGACAACGTTCAGCACGAAACGGCGATGCTCTCCTGGAAACGACACCGCAATTGCAAACCGTCGGGATTCATGCTGTGGGTCGATCGTAGGTTCGGACATTTGTTGTTTCCCGTGAACGCACTTTGTCTTTGTAATGCAACGGATAACGCCGGTTTATGCCAGACCTCCAATAGACTTAAGGAGGTGCGATGCATTTTTGGCAATCGCGCAACGAATTCCAATCAAGTTGGTTTAATTTGACTGTCCCAAAGACTGTTTTTGATTCAACCTGCTTGGCGGCCGGCGTTTACGTTTTTTTGTAGTGATAGAATCGAGCGTCTTCGTTTCGTCGCAATCGGTGAGTTTTGTTCATGGCAATTTTAAGGGGGGTGTCGCAATTGCAGGCGGCTCTGAGCAGCATCGCAATCCCGTCGCGGATCTGTGCATGACGTGTCTGAAATCGAATGTCCTTGACACGTGTCTCTTCGGGCTGGCGTCACCAGCCGGCGAAGCGGACACAGCGACGGAGTTGAACAACCAGGGAAACGACACACTGAATTTCGCTTCACAGACGATTGATGGGAATATGCGACTTGCGCTAAGCACGGTTCAAAACGTCCACACGGATCGCACGCTGCAACTGAATTCCGGTGCCACGTTTGAAAATGTTTTGGGAGGCGCAGGCAATGATACGCTGATCGACAATGGACTGGCGAACCGGATCGTCGGAAACGGCGGAAACGATGGT
>Ga0138256_10008965_pt1 | contig 10495 bp, 4 predicted proteins | sample KNB2016incub_MG_FD_105486 | JGI IMG/M metagenome (GOLD analysis project Ga0138256, IMG submission 105486) | Active sludge microbial communities from wastewater in Klosterneuburg, Austria - KNB2014incub_MG | ecosystem: Engineered > WWTP > Activated sludge > Unclassified | place: Austria... | reverse complement strand
TTCTATTTCTGGTGCTGCAAATGCTTGTGCAAACAGTAGCAACACTTATTCAATTGCTGCTGTAACTGGTGCCTCTCAATACTTGTGGAGTATTACTGGTGATGCTACCGTTTCCGGTAACGGCACTACCGTAACCGTTAACTTCGGGCCTGCCTGGACCGGTGGTAACCTTTGTGTTTCTGCACAAACAACTTGCTTTACTTCTCCTGCAAAATGTATGCTCATCAGTGCTTCGTCAACTGCTTTAAATGCCATCAACGGAACATTCACTGCTTGCCCAGGAAGTGTCATCAGCTATAACGTTGCCCCTTCTGCAGGTGCTTCATACTATACCTGGACATTGCCTGCAGGTGCAACAGGAAGTTCTACTACCAACAGTATCAATGTTACCTACGGCCCATCATTTAATAGTGCCGGCAACATTTGTGTAACTGTTACCAGTGCCTGTGGTGTGACGTCTGCTCCTAAATGCAAAACTGTGGCTCCGGGACTTCCTGCAAGACCACTTGCTATTACAGGACCCTCCAATGGTCTGTGCGGTCAGTCGGCATCGTATAGTGTAGTTTCCACTCCGGGAATTTCTTATAACTGGACTGCTCCAGGAACTATTTCCGGTAACGGCACAAATGCCATCACCGTTGCCTATGGCTCATTCACTACAGGTTCTGTTTGTGTAACTGCCAGCAACAGTTGCGGCACCAGTGCAGCACGTTGCATCACCGTTAAAGGTGCACCTAATACTCCGGTGGCCTTAACTGCTAACCCTGCTACCTGGTGTGCCAATACACAAGGTATTGAATTCACTGCTAATGTGAGCAATACTACCGGTTCTTATACACTGGCATGGACATATCCTTCATCACCTGTAGCTACCTATATTTCCGGTGGTGGCAACTCCAATACCTTGACATTAGATTGGGGTACAGGCAACGGTACTGTGATTGTTAAAGCCAGCAATAGTTGTGGTGAAGGTTCTAAAGCATATTTAGTAAATATCGGCTGTAAAGAAGCACAGCAAGTTGATGCCGGTACATTATCTGCTTATCCGAACCCTACTGCAGGCATGTTGAATATTGAATTCAATGCAGTTGAAAAGAGCAATGCTTCAGTATCGGTAATTGATTTAAGTGGCAGAACAATCATGAATTCATCTCAGACTGTAACTGCAGGCAGCAATAATTTGCAGCTCGATTTAACGAATGTAGCTAAAGGTGCTTACATGATTCGTGTTAAAGCAAATCAGTTTACACAACAAATAAAAGTTGTTGTCGAGTAATTTTTTAGTATATTATCTTATAAAAGAGGCTGCCAATTTAGGCAGTCTCTTTTTTTATTTCTATCTTCTGTAGTTGTTACAGTTTTGAAAATTTCTGTTGTTAAAATAGCTGATGATGGTTTTAAATTTGGTAATGTTTTAAATATAACTGATGTAATGGGAAAACAATTGCTTAGTTTGCAAATTACAAATAATGAAACCTTTGCAGATATAAGTAATTTGAGTGATGGAATTTATTTTGTTCGACTTAATTCAGGTCATAAAAACATTACATCAAAACCACAAAAAATTATTATTCACCACTAAATCAGGTATTGAATTTTAATTTTTACATGACAGTTTACTTTCAATAATAATTTTTCTGATTAAATACTGTTTTCCGCATTGTAGCTCGCTAATGCTCTCTGCTTTTTCTTGCTTTTAATTTTCCATAGGTTTAAAATATTCGGCTTCGAAATCGAATAATCAGCTTGAAATATTATAAAATGTACTCATTTAAACTCACCATAATTGGTGATTGACCGGCATTTAATCCCTCCATAATTTTGGTGGCTGATAATCTACTAAAATCAAATTTCAATTATTATGGAAAACAGAAACAACAAAAATTATGTGCAGTACAAACTTGCAAGAATGGCTTTCATTCTATTTGCACTAATGACAGGCCTGCAGTTACAAGCGCAAACTCCTCCGTTTACGCGATCAACTTTTCAGTCCGCCTATGTTCCAATAAGCATTGGTGGTGGAGCAACTTCTTCAACGGCTACCGGAGACAATACTATGCAAACCGGAATACCTATTGGCTTTAACTTTGGGTATGGTGACAGTACTTTTTCAAGCATTAGTTTAAACACCAATGGATTGGCTTGGTTTGATACACCTGCTCCCAATCCTGCAGCGGGTCATTTTTTTATTGCAACTAATACTGCTCCCAATCAAACTCTTTGGGCATGGGCCAATGATGATTTAACTGACGATGCATCATCCGACATTTTATATCAATTGCAAGGTACACCCGGCAGTCAAACATTTACTATTCAATACACCAATTACCCAACAGGTACAGGTGTAACAGGCAGTAATGTGCGCATGAATTGCCAGATCATATTATATGAAACATCCAACATCATTGAATTCCGTTACGGGTCTTTAAACATTATTGGTTCACAAACCAATACTGGTGCTGCTATTGGAATTGAATGGGGCTTAGGAGGTAACGGCAATTTTATTGATGCCATAACCGGTTCATCAACGCTAAGCCACCACATGCTAAGTCCTTTTAGCGGATGGCCTGCTTACAACTTCAGATTTACACCGGGCGCTCCTTCAACAATTCCTGCAGGAACCTATAACGTAGGTGTTGGCCAAACTTATAACAGTTTAACCCAAGCTGTTGCTGATATTAATCATCGTGGAATTAACGGTGCAGTAACACTGAATCTTACCGATGCACAATATGATACCACCGCGGCAAACGGCAGCAATATATTCCCAATTTTTGTGGCAACACCCAATGCCGATAGCATCAACACGCTTACTATCACAAAAATTGGTACACCCGCTACCTTGGCTTATCGTGGTTCAAGCATAACCAGTACACCGGTTATGGCCTTTGGAACTGCTATTGGTCTTGCTGCTTTAAATCATGATATGGAGCCAATTCTTGGGGTTTGTGGATCATATACTACTGTCAGTAATATTAATTTAATCAGCCATGGCTCACCACAAGTAGTGGAGTATGGCCTATTACAGTTTGATATGGCTGAAGGCAAAGGCGCACAGCATAATTTATATGATAAAATAACTGTTGACCTCGATCGCACCTATGGCAATGCACATGGTATGTATTCAGTAGTTACCGGAGGTGGCTGGAATAACACAAACAATTCATATAATACATGGCGCGATATTACTATTAAAGATTGTAATTATGGTTTTCGATTGTATGGAGCATTTTATGGTGTTGCTGAAAGTGGTAATCAGCTTATCACTTCTTCATGCAGCACCTTTAACTATATTGGTGACCCCAATACACCTGATGATATCATAAGCAACCTAAATAATTATGGAGTTTGGATTACTGGAGAAGCAGCCTTTATCATGCGAAATACTATAATACAGAATGTAACTACCACCTCTACCATTGCCATTCAGGGAGTTCTTATTGATGGTGTACCAACTGGTGGTATATATCAAATCAATAATAATATTATCCGTAACATCAAACGTATCAACTCACAAATAATCGTTGACAATGCCGTTGATGGTATGCGTGTCAGATGGGGTAACAATTTAACCGGATTTAACATATATAATAACAGCATCAGCAATATCCTAACCACCTATGCAGGTGTACCTACTTCAGTGGTTGCTGCAAGAGGGTTTGCTTTTGATGCTGACGGGTCAGGTATGGCAACTGTTGATTTATACAATAACAGCGTAAGCATTGACGGTAGCACATTCCCCAATGCTTCCAACTTATGCCTTCAGGTTTCAAATGACGAAACATACACCATCAAAAATAATGTGTTTGCAAATTTCACCACCGGACAAACAGGGGTTGCAACGCATACCAGTTTCTTTACAGGCAACACAAACAATTATGGAACTGCTACTTCAATTTCAGACTACAACAACTATTATGTAGCTGACACAGCCAATGGCGCACCTTTTATGGCAACTGCTACAATGTATAGTACTCAGGCAGCATGGCAGGCAGCTATGACAATTAATCCCAACTCTGATGTGAACTCTCAATTTGCCGATCCGCATTTTGTAAATAATGCAAATAATTTACATGCTACCTCTGCTTCTACTTCATTAGATGGAACAGCAACAACACCACCTGCCTATATTACTACAGATATTGATTGCCAGACACGCACTGCACCACACGACATAGGCTTTGATGATTTTTCTCTTGCCGTTAACGTTTATTATGCCGATACTGATGGTGATACCTTTGGTGATCTCAACAACTCCATTACCTCTCCAAGCCCTACACCTCCTCCGGGTTATGTTACCAACAGCACAGATTGTGATGACAACAACGCTGCTGTCAATCCCGGTGCTACTGAAGTATGTAACGGTATTGATGACAACTGCAATGGTCAGATTGATGAGGGTGTGACAACTACTTTCTATGCCGATACTGACGGTGACGGTTATGGCGATGCCGCAGTGACCACTCAGGCTTGTACTGCTCCTGTAGGTTATGTCTCTAACAACACCGACTGTGACGATAATAACAATACCATCTATCCGGGTGCCACTGAAGTTTGCGGCAACGGTATTGATGATGACTGCGATGGTCAGGTTGATGAAGGTTGCGGCAGCAACACCTGGTATGCCGATGCTGATGCTGACACCTATGGTGATATAAATAACTTTGTGGTGGATAACAACCCAACACCTCCGGCAGGTTATGTTGCAGACAGCACAGATTGTGATGACAATAATGCTGCTGTCAATCCAGGTGCTACTGAAATTTGTGGTAATGCAATTGATGACAATTGTAATGGACAGGTAGATGAAAACAGCCCTTCTCTTGCTGATGCCGGTGCTGATACTGCTGTTTGTTCTGTCAACAGTACAACATTAGGAGCTACTGCTCCTTTGGTTGGCAGTGGTTCATGGTCTATCGTTTCCGGTGTTGGTGGAAACATCGCTCATCCAAACAATCCAAACTCTGTATTTAGTGGTCAATACAATAAACCTTATGTTTTAGAATGGACAACGTCAAACGGTGGTTGTGTATTTTCAGATCAGGTTACTGTAATTTTTGTCAATACAAATTATTCACCCGGTAGAATTGCAGGCTTCAGTGGTCAGACTTCAGCAGTTTGCGGACTTACACAAACTTATGCTGCCATTCCTAATCATCCTTATGCTACGTATGCTTGGAGTGGTTACCCTGCAGGAACAACTGTAAATTCGCAATCAGGAAATCAGATTACATTGACATATCCAAATGGCGGTTTCAATTACTTCCAGCTTAAAGTTACTTCAACTATTTGCAGTATTCAAACACCCATTCGCTCCGTAGCAATGAAAGGTGCGCCTTCAATAAAAACTGCTACCGGACCTTCTATTGTTTGTGCCAATACAACAGGAGTAATTTACAGTGTTGATTCATTAGATGGTGTCACCTACAATTGGTCGGTTCCACAAGGTGCTACAATTGTTAGCGGTCAGGGTACTCATGAAATCACTGTTGACTGGGGTAACACTGGTGGACTGGTTCTTTGCAATATCTGGAATTTATGCGGTAGCAGTACTGCTAAGAAATCTGTAACTACAAATTGCCGAGGTGCACAGGAAAGTTTAACTCAGAACAATCAGGTGCAGTTAAACATTTTCCCAAATCCATCTTCCGGTATATTCGAAATCACCACTCCAGATGATTTAAAAAATGCCAACATTGAAGTAACAGATATGCAAGGCAGAGTATTAGTAAAAATGGCTATAAACAACTCCGAAAATCAGATAGATTTATCTTCTTATTCTCAGGGTGTTTACCTGCTTATTTTACACACTGAAACAGATGTACAAACCTACAAACTCATCAAACAATAAATAACAAGTGTGTGTAATAAAAAAAGGCTGCTCCTAAAAGGGCAGCTTTTTTTATGCCTTATATTGCTTATTAACTTTATGCCGTAGATAAACTCCGTTGGTAAATTCAAAATATTTTTGTTTAATGATTAAAAATAAGTACTTTTGATTTTAACTAGATGGGTTAAAAACAAATGAAATCTACCTCTTTTATCTCATTACTGTTATTTTTATTTAGTACTTCAAATGTAAGAGCACAACTTACACTTGCAGAATGGAATTTTCCTACCAATCCTGATAACGCTATTGTTGACATTGCCATTCCGGCCAATGCATCAAAAACAATTTATACAACAGGTGGAACTGCAGTTGTAGCTTATGGATATGCCGGTGCCACCACACAAAGTGCATGGACAACAGGCTGGGATAATGGCTCCGGTACCAAATATTGGGAAGCTGAAATTAATACGACCGGATATTTTAACATCGAACTTTCGTCCAAACAACGAAGCTCTGCTACAGGTCCCAAAAACTTTGCAGTTGAATATAAAATTGGCATTGCAGGTACATGGACAGCATTAGCTGGTGCCGGATCAATTGTTGTAGCCGATAATTTTACTTCCGGTGTTATAACAGATATTCCATTGCCGGCAGCTTGCGAAAATCAACCCTCTGTTTATTTCCGTTGGATTATGACTACCAACACAAGTGTCAATAATAGTACAGTAGCCTCGGGTGGATCATCCCGAATAGACGATGTAAACATCAAAGCCAACGATTCTCAAAATCATTATCGAAGCATCACATCCGGAGCTTGGAATGTTTTGAGTACCTGGCAGTCATCTCCAGACCTGATCACCTGGTCGGCTGCACAAATTCTACCCAATTATTACTCCAAAACTATAACCGTTCGGAGTGGACATACAGTAACCATTACTGCCAATGTGCGCATTGATGAAACTACAATTGCCAATGGAGGCACCGTTAATTATAATTCGCGTTTATTAACCATCAATAATGGTACAGGAGTTGATTTGCAGGTTAACGGTACTTTTACTGATGGTAGTTCAACCAGTGCAGCATGGTTGGCCGGAGCTACCTGGGCATTAGGTGCTTCCGGCACTTATGTAAAAACAGAAAACACCAACGCTGTCAACTGGCAAAACAATTATCAGGGTGGTATAAACACTATACCCTCAACTGCAAGTTGGGTTCTAAATAAAACACCAAGTTCAGTTACTACACCTTCATTAACAACTCTCAATATGTTTTATCCAAATCTCACTATCATGAATACTTCGGGTGGCGTTTGGACTACAGGTATTGGTTCTGTATTTACCGGCTCAACAGCCACTGCAACCATAAAAGGAAATCTTGATATTGGTGGAGTTCTTGCTCCTCTTTTAGGAACAGTTGATTTTTTAAATGACAATAGTTTTGCTACTCCCATACAAGTTCAGGGCAATGTACTAATACGTGGAGGCTGCAATCTCAGAAATTTTGGAACAGGGTTTGAAATTTTCGGAAACATGACTGTAAATGGCTCCACAAGTTATGGCGCAGCTAATGCACGCAAATACAGATTCAGTGGTAGTAATGCACAATCAATTTCCGGTACTGCACCACTTTCATCGTTACAGATTTTTCAGTTAGAGATGAATAAATCTTCCAACAGCCTTACACTTTTGAAATCAGTGAAAGTTGATAATAATCTGAACCTAATTTCAGGAATTATAAATTCAACAGGTGCCAATATTTTAATAGTTGAAAATGGTGGAACAGCTACAAGTGCATCAAATGCAAGTTTTGTAAATGGTCCTGTTCAGAAAAACGGATCACAGGCATTTATTTTTCCGGTGGGCAAAAATGTAAACTACCGTCCTATTGCCATTGGAAATGATATAGCAGGTGGAACATTTTGGACAGAAAATTTTAATACCGGTGCAGGTTGGACGCTTGCCAACGTGATGGGTCCTGAAGGCGCAGATCCAAACCCATTTGTGATAAGTGATGCAGAAGGTGGTGTTGCTGCCGGAGGTTGTGGCGTTGCAAATAACGGAAACAACACCATGCATGTTTCCAGTGTATTTAACCCTAACGGTGGAGCAGCTTATGATGCAGGTGGTTTATGTGGAATTTTATACTGTCCACAAACAAACAGAATGGCACAATCTCCCACTATCAACTGTACCGGAAAATCAACTATAAGTGTTGGTTTCAATTATATTGAGTTTGGAGAAGGCACTAATGATAATGCAACACTCTGGTATTATGATGGTGCTATCTGGTCACAAATTGCCGATATGCCTAAAACATCATGTTGTGGTGGTGCCTGTAATGGTTTCAGACAAGGTCACTGGACCGCCTACACTATTGCATTGCCTGCAAGCGCCAATAACAATGCTAATGTTAAAATAGGATTGAAATGGCAAAATAATGATGATGGCGTTGGCGCTGACCCTTCATTTGCTATTGATGACATTTATTTGAGTGCCTCTTCTACAAGTCAATTTGTTGCAGAATATCAAAGAGCAAATCCTCAGGTAATTATTGGAAATATCCGTGATGCTTCTATAGATCATATCAGTCAATGCGAATACTGGACACTTAACCAAATTTCAGGCAGTTCAAGTCGTAATGTTACACTATCTTGGGATAATACCAGTTGTGGTGTTACTTTACTTGGTGATTTAAGAGTTGCACGATGGCGTACTGTTGGAACTGTATGGAATAATTTAGGTAATGGTGGCACTACCGGTACAACAACGGCAGGTACTATTGCAACTACAGCACCTGACAATATTTTTGGACCCTATACACTTTCCTCTGCTTCCAGTGAAAACCCTTTGCCCGTAGAACTCACTTATTTCAATGCCACTTTGCAAAACAAAGAAGTAAAACTACAATGGACTACAGCTTCAGAATTTAACAGCGATTATTTTGAAATCGAAAGAGCAAACTCAAACATGACCTTTGAACCGTTAATAAGAATTCCTGCAGCAGGTTTTTCTAACAGTCTGATAAATTATAGTACAACAGATACCAAACCACTAAGCAATGAATCTTTTTACCGCCTCAGACAAGTTGATTTTAATGGAGATTTTCAATTGAGCAAAACCATTAAAATTAATACTCAAAATCAAATACCATTTCAAATTGCATTGGCTACCTACCTGAATAACGGGCAACTTATTTTTAAGATTATTGAAAATGGACAATCGACAATTGCCGCTGAAATCTATGATATTCATGGGTCTCTGATACTACAACAATCCTTCAACGCTGGCGAATTGCATTATCAAATACAAATAAATAATTTAGCAAATGGAATATATTTGCTGAAAGTACTTTCTGACAAATCAATAGCAACCAAAAAATTCAGTGTACAGAAATAACCTATTTTATCAATAGTTTTAAACAACGGTTTCCCTGTACCTGCAAAAAAATAACCTTCAACTGTTTTAACGGTTACTTCGCCAATACATTTATTAAACTCATTTCTTTTCATTATTTTGGTCACATCATTAAACCAAGCCGGCATTGAATGTATAGATTTACAATATCAATATTGCTTTTCCTTTTCGGATACTTTAATGCCCATGCCGATTCTTTAGTATATAATTTAAGAAGCTACACCACCACCACCGGGCTTTCGGACAATCAGGTTACCTGTATTATAAAAGATCATTTCGGATTTATTTGGGTAGGTACAAAAGATGGACTGAATCGCTTCGATGGTAGAAATTTCCAGATATTTCAGTATCGTCTAAATTCAAATTCCGTTTGTGGAAATAACATTACCTGTCTTGAGATAACAGATGATTCTCTTTTGTGGATTGGCACTGCTTCCAATGGTTTTTGCAGCTACGACTATCGTACCAATCAATTTAAAAGTTATAATACGCAAAATAGCAAGCTAAGAGTTGACAATATCAATGATTTGGTATTTGACAGAATAAGAAACTGTCTTTGGATAGCGATGAACAATGGTGGACTCCAACAATTTGCTTTGTCAAAAATGCAAGTCAATCCACAAATATTTTCTAAAAATACATACTTTTCAGTTGCAGTAAAAGATTCTCTTTCCTTTTTTGCAGGCATTACGGAATCACTAAAAACGCTTGACAAAATTGGAAAAACAAAATACAGTGGTGATGATATTGGACATACCTTTAACACAATATATATTGACCCGGATTCAAAAATTTGGTGTGGTGCCTGGGATAATGCATTACACCTCTTCAATCTACAAGGCAAAAGATTAAATTTCTATGTTTTTGACGGAACAAATAAATTAAAGAACAGTGGTGAGGAAATTATTTCACTTACTTCTGATGGTGAAAACATTTGGTGTGGCACCAAAAGTTCAGGATTATTACTCTTCAATAAAAAGAGCGAAAAATTTCTAAAGAATATTTCATTCACACAAATCATCAACACAAGGGTGAATGACTTATACTGCGACAATCGAAACAGGATATGGATTGCAACAGAAAATGGTCTGTTAGTTTACGACCCACAGTTAAATCTGTTTAAATCTGAATATCTACCTGTGCCAAAAAATGTATCATCTTGTAAAGTTAATGATCGAATTATTACAGACAATGGATTGGATTTGGTAATAACCCAATGTGGTTTGTTTTACAGGTATTCCAAAAACGAATC
>Ga0138256_10008964_pt1 | contig 10495 bp, 7 predicted proteins | sample KNB2016incub_MG_FD_105486 | JGI IMG/M metagenome (GOLD analysis project Ga0138256, IMG submission 105486) | Active sludge microbial communities from wastewater in Klosterneuburg, Austria - KNB2014incub_MG | ecosystem: Engineered > WWTP > Activated sludge > Unclassified | place: Austria... | reverse complement strand
CAGCAAGAAGCCTGGGATTTGAAGTCGATTGCGTAAAAATTCGCTACAACTACAACATCCTATGGGACGCAGGGCGCCCGAACTTGTTCGCGGTTTATGCGGGATGGAAAAACAATCGAACACACCAGGCTTGCTACTTTCCGCATGCTTCGACATCGGATTCTTATGAAGTCGAAGAGCTCATCATGACACACCGGCGCAAACGATGCCTGAGGACCTATCCGTTCAATACCGGCGCGACCTGTATGGCTTCACCTGCTGGCCTTTTAACCGAAGCGCCCTTGGCAGTATGCGGCCCTGACCCTTTAGATGACTAAGGTCTGTTCGTAAACACACTTTGTCACCCAAGAAGCTACGCTGCCTGCCTCTCGGGGTCCGACTCAGCTTCCAGCACGACGCCCGATGAGGGCTTTACATCGTCGTGAGATTCAGCCAGATACGCTGCACTGCCAAGCTTCAGAGTGTGTGATATGACCGTTGACTGCTGGACCACATCCAGAACTTCGGTCAATATGCTATCGATGTTGTTGACCATATCGCTGAGATTAGAGCCAGCCTGCCGCATTGGCTCGCTGATCGCCGTGATGAATCGCTTCATCTCATCGATGAACGGTGCGATTTTTTGCTCTGCGCCTGCAATCCTGGTCGCCTCAATTTTTCCCGTCTGGCGGATAATCTCGAGACCCATCACGGAATTCATCAAATCTCCGGCCTCGATATAGAATTTCGAAAACACCTGCCTGATTTCATTGAGCGACGCATATACGTCCTGGGTTGAATGGTCACTGAGGACAAGCAATTGCCGGCAGTTTGCCATGACATCTTCCCGACTGGTCTCGATCTGGCTCAGCATGATTTCTTCGACAAAGAAAGCCGTCATTTCCACTTGCAGTCGAGCGCCGGCGATTTTCTGCGTTGCGTTTTGGATCGCTTTCGCCGCTTCAACCCCACGCTCTGCGAATTGATTCAGGTGATGCTCGATCTCCATCGACATGTTTTTAAAGGATTCCGCGATAGTTCTGATGGTGGTGGCCTGGCTACCAATATGTGCCGCAGAGAGAGACATATTGATTGAAATCAGATGCAGTCCTTTGAAGGAGGCCAACATCCGCGCGATGCTCTGGTCGAGATTTTCTCTGACCCCCCGGAACCCTTTCATTGCGTCAAAACAAGCGACATAGGACCGAACCATGCGCAGGCAGTCGCTCCTTGTCTTGGCAAGCGAGTGAGGCTGAGCCAACTTTCTCGCTCGTTCACCACGATCATCTGATTCCGAAGCTTCCCCATGCGCCATCAAAGTATCGCGGGACGCCAGCTCTTCTGTCAAAGCCGTAACCATGAAGTCATCGTAGGAGGAAAATCCAGCCTCCTGAATAGCCTTCACAATCACGCCGGTGCCTACCCCCATAGCCTCGGACTTCGATGCTTCCTTTTCGGCTGCTAATGCTTTGCCGTAGATGTCCTGGACCGCGTCAAACAATTTACTTGATGGCTTCATCCTGATCGAAAAATAACCGTTTTCGACGGGGAACACAGCGGCCATGACCCAGTAGTAAGCACCATCAGCGGCCATGTTTTTTACATACGCATAAATCGGCTTGCCTGCTGTGATGGTGTCCCACAGAAGTTTAAAAACACAGCGCGGCATGTGGGGGTGCCGGATAATATTATGAGGTCTGCCAATCAAACTCGAAGCATCGAATTTGCTGACGCGGACAAAGACCGAATTGCCGCTTTGGATGATCCCGCGAGGATCTGTTTTGGAAAAAAACAGCTCGCGCAATGCGAATTCCGACTCTTTGGTTGTTGGGGAAGGGCGTCGCATGTCGCGGTCTCCATTCAATGGCTCATAGCCGGTGAAAAACATAACCGTGCCACTGATCGGATCAGCCCCAGCCCAGCTTTACATTAAATGTAAATTTTCTTTACCTGGGGATGACAGTCGCTCCGGCTACGCGCCCCCAGGAGAAAGATATTGTTCAAAACAGGTAGTTAAATCCTGATGGTTCTTACTCACTAAAGTTTCGTTAAATCCACCCGACATGACAGCCGAGTTTTCTTCAAGTCGAGATCACAAGGACGCCTATGGACGACTTCGAAAAAGAGCTACGTCAAACATTTCTGGAAGAAGCTCAGCAGCTCCTGCAGGATGCCGAGGAATGCTTCCTTTCCCTGGAGCAGGCACCCAATGACCAAAAACTGATTGAGAAGATCTTTCGCCTGGCCCACAACCTCAAAGGCAGCGCCAAAGGCGTCGGTTTTTCGGAAGTCGGCGAATTCACGCATGATTTCGAAACACTCATTCTAAAGATTAAATCGGGAGAGGTCGAAACCAACAGCTCTGTTATCGAAGTCTTACTCCAGTGCAACGACCACCTGCGATCAATGATTGACGCTTTGAACCGAGATCATTCTGCGCACAGCGACAGCCGGGACATTTTGGAGCGCGTCCGAGCCCCGCTGCTGAGGGGAGACTAGGACGCCATGATCCTGCGCCGGCGAATGACTCCGGATTTGAGGACTTCTCTGCTCCGACCGCATCAGAAGCAGCCGCGTTACTGAATCTCGAGGCCAAAGCCAAACAAGAACTAGCCAATCCATTTGAGAGTGACGATGGCGCGATGCTGCCAGCATTGTCAGAGCAAAGAGCTAAGCCGGCCGCTCCGGTAGCTTCACCTTCTAACAAGGTCGAAGAGAGTCTTCGGGTTTCTCTGAGCCGGCTGGAAAAACTGATTAATTTCGTAGGCGAAATGGTGATTCTGCAATCCGTTCTCGCTGAGCAGGTTTCAGGATCCTCCAGCCTGCAACTCCGGCGTACTGTTCACCAACTTTCTAAAGTGACCAAAGACGTGCAGGAATTATCCATGGGGCTCCGTATGGTTCCGATAAAGCCCCTGTTCCAGAAGCTCCAAAGGATCATCAGGGACGTGTCGGCCCAACTCCAGAAAAACATTGAAATCGATCTTGTAGGCGAAGACGTGGAGGTCGACAAGACAGTCCTTGAGCGCATCAGCGATCCCCTGGTTCACCTGGTTAGAAACTCCCTCGACCACGGAATCGAAGCGACGGACCAACGCCTCACCGCTGGCAAGTCTCAAAAAGGCACGATCTCGATTCGGGCATTTCACCTCAGCGGTCGCCTGAACATTGAGGTTGCAGACGACGGCGGAGGAATTGATCCGGACAAAATACTAGCCTCTGCAAAAAAGAAAGGGTTGGTTTCTGCAGGCCAATCATTTTCACCCAGAGATGCTCAGCAGTTGATTTTCCTATCAGGATTTTCAACCAAAGCCGAAGTGACTGACGTCTCGGGGCGCGGCGTCGGAATGGATGTTGTCCGTACCAACGTCATGGAACTCGGCGGCGACATTCAAATCGACTCGGAGGTTGGCAAAGGGACAACATTCAGCATCTCTCTGCCGCTGACACTTGCAATAACAGATGGCGTGCTCGTAGAAGTCGGCAATCAACGCTATGTATTGCCACAAACCTATGTGCACGAAACGATATCAGTGGAACGCGAGCAACTTCAGGAAAAGACCGGGGTGGGCACCGTGATTATGTTGCGGGGAGAGCCAATTCCGGTGGTCGACCTGGGAGCGCTGCTGCGCATGAAGGGCAACACTACAAACTCCGCCGACGTAACTGCCATCGTCGCCAAAACACGCGAAGGTCTGGTGGCGATCGTCGTAGACCGCATCACAGGACAACTTCAGGTTGTCGTAAAACAGCTTGGGCGAGAGGCACAAAACCTGCGTGGCATCGCTGGCAGTACGATTCTTGGAGACGGAATGCCTGCACTGATTTTGGAAGTACCGGAGCTTGTCAAGGCAGCGGCACAGCGCTCAACACGCCGCGCAGCTTAACGATTGGGAGACTTGAGATGGCTGAAATGATGCACAAAAACGACCATAAGACCTCAAGAGGAGGCGAGCGACGGCTTAGTTTCTCTCTTGGGTCACAACGTTTCGCAATCCCACTCCTTTCAGTTAAAGAAGTGATTGCCGTGCCGGGACTGACTCCTGTTCCCTTCACCCCCTCTCATTTCCTCGGCATCATGAATCTGAGAGGTCAGGTCATTTCCGTACTGGATTTGCGTAAAAAGCTCGACATCAAGCCTGGCGAATCGACTGAGCAGGCAGTCATCATCTGTGACTTGAGTCCCCTTACACTTGGCGTTTTGGTCGATTCAGTTGACTCAGTGCTTTCACCCGATGCCGCCAGCATCCTGCCAAAACCTGAAGGAACCGGCGCCAAACACACCGAATACATCACCGGTATTTTTCAGGAGGGCAACGACCTGGTTCTCCTGCTGGACATTATCTCAGCGCTCGATGCACAGGATTTTATGGCGATTGACTCTTCAGCGACAAAAAAATCCGCGGCGTAGTCACGCCGCGGACAAGTTATTTGCAAGCTAACGAAAGGTTGTCTATGCGTTCGGTCTTCAAAAATGCCTCCTTGCGGATGAAGATTTTAGCCATGATCGTTGTCATGGGATTTGCGATCACAGGCATCGCGACTGTTCTCTACGAGAAAGCGCTCCACACTTCTGTTGAAGCCCGTCTTGATGTGATCAAGACATTCTCTGATAGTCTACAAAGTGCTATTGGCGACCAGTTTTTCGAGCGCTACGGAGATGTCCAGGCGTTTGCTCTAAACAGTGTTCTGCAGACCGCGGATACAGCGAAGATTCAAGCTGCCTTCAACTCTTACGTCACACTTTATGGCATTTACGACGCTATAGTCCTGGTAGACCTTCAGGGCAAATATATCGCCTCAAACACAGCCTTTGCTGACGGCAAGCCGGTGAATACTGGCGCTTTACGGGACATAAATTTTGCAGGAGAAGAGTGGCACAAAGCCGCAATTGCATCTCGGTTTACTGAAGATGCAACTAAGGGCTTCGCCGGGACTTTTGTTTCACAGCCTATGATCGACAATGTGTCCACCGCCGCTGCCGGCAAGAAAATGTACGGAAATGCCTTCACCGCACTGGTCAAGACCTCGACAGGAGCCCCAATAGGGGTTATCACCGCCCGGGCTGGCATCCGCTGGATCGACAGTGCGATCTTAAGCCTCCATCGGTTTCTATCAGCCGACAATATGGAGTCTGCTGAAATCACCTTATTAGACAAATCGGGGGTCGTCCTCGCAGAATACGACCCCACATACACAGGCTCGAAGGAAATTTCCTATGACTTGGAAAGCACCATTCTCAAAGTTAACCTCGCAGCAGTGGGTGATGAAGCTGCGAAGAAGCTGGTAGCCGGAGAATCAGGGGTGCAATGGGCGACCCATGCTCAAAAGAAGATTGAGCAAGGCGTTGGATTCACGACGGTTAAGGGATCGAAGTTTATTGAAAGCTTAGGCTGGTCTGTCATGATCAGAGTTCCCCGCAGTGCACTGATGGCCGATCTAAACGCTGCCCGGCTCCTCTATTATGCAAGCATGGCGATCCTGGCGCTGGTAGTTCCGTTATCAGCCTTCATGTTTTCGACACGCCTCGCCCGCTCCATCGAGCACGTAACTTCATCATTGGATAAAGAAAGTGTGGAAGTATCCTCATCAGCCGGACAAATCGCCCAAGCCAGTACCGAACTTTCGGAGGCAGCGACAGAACAGGCATCGGCTCTCCAGGAGACGGTTGCAGCCGTGGACGAGATCAGCGCCATGGTAACTCGAAATGCTGAGACCGCAAAACGGTCTGCTGAGGTGTCAAACGTCAGTCGCGATGCCGCGACAAGAGGAAAAAAGATTGTCGGCGAGATGATCGTCGCCATTGGCGAAATCAATTCATCCAACACTGAAATCTCAGCTGCCATGGATCAATCCAACCGCGAAATTTCGGAAATTGTGCGGGTGATTGGCGAAATTGGCGACAAAACAAAAGTTATCAACGACATCGTATTTCAAACCAAACTTCTTTCATTCAACGCTTCCGTCGAGGCAGCGCGTGCTGGTGAGCACGGCAAGGGATTTGCTGTGGTCGCCGAAGAAGTCGGCAACCTGGCACAGATGAGCGGCAATGCCGCCAAGGAAATCTCTGCGATGCTTGAAGGAAGCATCGAAAAGGTCGAACGAATCGTTGAAGGAACCAAAACAAAAGTAGGCGCGCTTGTGCAATCAGGCCGCGATAAGGCGGAGGCCGGAACGAAAGTTGCCAGAGAATGCGGTGAGTCCCTTGACGCCATCCAGAGCAATGTGGAAGAGGTTAACCAGCTTGTCGCTGAAATAGCAAGCGCATCACAGGAACAGGCCCAGGGCATTCAGGAAGTGACCAAGGCGATGGGACAACTCGACCAGGTCACACACCAAAACTCCGCAGTTGCAACCCAGACAGCAACCGCCGCAGAAAGCCTTAATGCACAATCTGAATCAATGAAAAACCTCGTCGTTGATCTCCGCGTCGTTGTACAGGGAAACAACAAAACTTCGCCCATCGAAAAAACCGAAAAGTCCAAGACGAAGAAATTCGCCGAGGCCGCGCCTAAATCCCCAGGCGTCGGAAAAGTTGTTAGCCTGGCAAAACACCGGAAAACAAACACAGAAGACCCTGAACCAGCTTCTGAAGGAAAACGCGTAGTCGGCTCTGATATCAGCGTGCCATTGGCAAACGATCCGCGCTTTAACGACATTTAGCGTGCATCGCGCCGGGACTTTAATTGAAACGCTGAGGTGATCTTTGACCAGTGTAGCTGAAGCAAAATTAATCACAGAAGTGATCAGGGTCATCTCAGCGGCGACAGGGGTACAGCTGGGCCGACAGGCTACGATGGTGGAAAGTCGCCTCAAAACCCGGGTCAACCGTCTGGGCCTGAATAGCCTGGAAGATTATGCGACGTATTTTGAGGAGAATCGCGAGGAGGAATGCGACGTACTCCTTAGCATGCTTACCACGCACCACACGTATTTTTTTCGCGAATTCAAACAAATCGAATATTTGCAGGAGCAGCTTTTGCCGGCAATCCTTGACGGCGTGCGGAAGCGCAAAGATAAAGTTTTGCGCATTTGGACGGCTGCTGCGAGTCGAGGGCATGAGAGCTATTCCGTCGCCATGTTTTTGCATTTGCATATGAAAACCATGGCTCCTGATTTGACCTTTAAGATCCATGGGACAGATATTGACCCCGAATCGATAGAAGTCGCGAAAAACGGGGTTTACCAGTTTAAAGACGTCTCGACAGTTCCACTCGCTTATCAGGAAGGGCACTGGGTCCGCGGAACGGGAGAGATCCGCGACTTCGTCAAAGCAAAAAATTCTATCCGTCAGTATCTGAGCTTTGCGGTGCATAACGTTTTTAATGAGCTGAGTCGCCCCTGGGCAGAGCCATTTGACATCATCCTGTGCCGCAACCTCTTCATTTACTTCAATCACGACCAGATCAGAGACCTCGTCGCGAAAATGAGCACCTACCTGGCTCCGCACGGATGCTTACTTCTCGGACTATCTGAGTCGCTTACCGGACTTGAAACAAAAATGGTCGCCGGAAAGTATTCTATTAGCACCCTGCAGTCACCTACACTAGCAAAGGTCCCGGCCAAGGTGGTTAGTGTAAAAACAGACAAAGCTAACCCTCCATCGGCTGCGCTCACGGCCTCTCGTCGCGTCCGCATTCTTTGCGTAGATGACTCGCCAAGCGTCCTGGCGATCATGTCACGAATCTTCGCTACAAATCACGGATTCGAAGTTGTTGGAACGGCCAAAAATGGTCTTGAAGCGATAGAAAAAGTAAAGACTCTGAAACCCGATGCCATGACTTTGGATATCCACATGCCGGAAATGGACGGCATCACCTATTTGCGCAATCACTACCGCTCGGGCCACCCACCGGTTGTAATGGTTTCCTCCGTCTCAAGGGAACAGGAGGATCTCGCCTTCTCGACTCTGAAGCTTGGCGCATCGGACTATGTCGAAAAGCCCAGCCTCAGCAATCTGGTCGAGCGCGGCAGCGAAATCAGAGCAAAAGTAAAAACTGCCATTGCCCTGAGCTCACCGTCCCGAGATTCCGGCCGCCTAAATCTCGACAAAGAAATGTCAGTGCGGCACCTGGCAAACTCCGCCGCGGGGCTCATACCAGGTGCAGCATGTGTGATGGTCGGTGGAGTGGCAGACGTACAGCGAATGTCACAGATCCTGAAGGAGCTGCCCCGTGATCTGGACGTGTGTATCCTGCTTCACGGCAGTCCGGGATTGACCCAGACCTTCGCTGATAACCTCGCGAAAGCGAGCGGACGCGTTTTTCGGTCAGGCGAGGCTGGGGGATCGGGAGCGATGAATCTGGTTATCGATCTCGATGCAGCTATTGCAAATGGGGGTCAGATCATCGCAAAACGCCAACCTTGCTACTTGGTTTTCGGACTAGCGCCCGATCACCTCAAGACGGTCATTCAGAAAAAACCGGGTGCTATGACTCTTTTCGAAGATCTGCGCATGCCCGACTTCGATTACAAAGGATGGTCGATGCAGTCGGACGTCGTTCCGATAACCAGTTTCTCATACATGCTTCTGGAAGCACTCGCCATTAAAACGCGGGCTGCATCATGAATGGCGTGCCCAAGCCAAGGACTTTTAGCCTCGGAACTCGTCTTAGCTCTGCTACGATGAACGCCTTTTTTGGCCACATTAAAACCGGTGCCCTGGTGCTGCTGTCTTCTGACGATGGAGCATTCGACGGCATCGTGGTAGGATCTCACGGTCCGGCAGAAGCAGACCTGCGCGAATTTTTAGAAGCCTGCGCACCAACATACCGCGCCGGGTCATCACGTCCCGCAAAAATCATCGGTTTCTCTGCTGCAGCCACAAAAGCCGAGCAGGTCCTCAGGCAAATGGGATTTAGCCTGGATCCCGCAAGAACAAGACCTTGCCCGTTCGATGTGGTTTACGACGCAAAAAGCAGAAAATTGCGGGCTAGCGGCGATGAAAAAATACGGGTTCTTGTCGTGGATGATTCAAAGTCTGTCAGACTCGCTTTGAAAAAGGCCATCGATTTGAATCCAGACATGTTGGTATGCGGCGAATCAGAAGACGCAGGTTCCGTTCCAGACTTGCTGGACAAACTCAATCCGGATTGCATGACATTAGATATCAATATGCCGGACATGAATGGTGTTGACCTACTTAAAGCACTCGGAGCCTCCCGCATCCCCAAAACTCTTATCGTTTCATCATTACGCAAAGAGACCAGCCCCTTGATCTTTGATGCCCTGGAGCAGGGTGCTATAGACTATTACCACAAAGCCGAACGCTTTGACCTTGAGTCTCTTAGCAAAGAAATGGGCGAGCGAATAAGAGGAGTGGCGAATGCTCAACTACGCCGGAATGCGTATGTTCGTCCGGTAGGAGGTCTGTTGGTCAAGCCGATGACGGCACTACCGGACCTCATCGCCATTGGCTCGTCAACAGGCGGCACAGAAGCCTTAAAGGTGCTACTAACAAAGCTACCTCGCAACATTCCGCCGATTGTCATTGCACAACACATTCCCGCCGTGTTCTCCGCTGCCTTCGCTGAAAGAATGAACTCTCTTTGTCCATTCAGAGTTCAGGAGGGCAGTCATGGCCAGGTTTTAGAACATGGCAATGTCTACGTCGCCCCGGGGAGCCGGCAGATGCGGATCATTCGCAATGGCGGCAAGTTAACGATCGATATTGATGACAACGCCGCTGGCGAAAACTACAACCCCTCCGTGAATAACTTATTTCGAAGCATCGCGGCGTGCAAACCGCCGCGTTGTGTGGCCGTCATCCTTACTGGCATGGGCCGTGATGGCACTGACGGCCTCGCGGTGATGAAACGAGACCTCAAGGAAGTCGTTGCCATTGCCCAGGATGAAGAAAGCAGTGTCGTATGGGGGATGCCGGGGGAAGCGACGAAATCCGGAAAAGTCGACTACGTCTTCGACATCAACGTCATTCCACTCGCACTGGCTAAATTGATAAACAGCGTAGCAGATAAATCCGCATAATATCTGCAAAAATGAAAAGCCTTTAGCAAGTCACCAACCTTCTATTTGTGATGATCGACTCCTGAAATTAATGTCGCCCGCGTATCTTCCGAAAACACACGGGAAGCGTGCGATGGAAATATCAACGGCGTCTCAGGACCAAAAAACGGGCAACCCAAAGGACTGCGTTTATGAATACCGATCGATCAAGTCATACCTGGTTTCTTGGTTTCGCACTTATTCCTGTTGCTATCTCGATATACGTAGCATCCACAGGTGCAAACGGATCTCCTGCTGTGGCGATGTTAGTCTTGGCTGGTTGCACAATTGCTACTTATGTGTTGTTCGCAGGTCGGATTCTGGTCACTTCTTCAAAAAGCGAATACACAGACGCCGACCAGCCTCATTCCGCGGTTCAATCAAAAGCGACTCAAGAGCTGACTATAGCACCTACTAGCTCTTTATCTAACGTCCTTGAGAATCAAGTCGCACTGCTAAAAAACGAGCTCTCGAAAAATACTGAACTCGTTTACCGCAATGACCGCTTCTT
>Ga0138256_10008961_pt1 | contig 10497 bp, 9 predicted proteins | sample KNB2016incub_MG_FD_105486 | JGI IMG/M metagenome (GOLD analysis project Ga0138256, IMG submission 105486) | Active sludge microbial communities from wastewater in Klosterneuburg, Austria - KNB2014incub_MG | ecosystem: Engineered > WWTP > Activated sludge > Unclassified | place: Austria... | reverse complement strand
AGGATTCAAGACGGATTTTTTTCGCTGCGCGAATGGAATTGGAACGCGGATGACGCGGATTGAGCGGATTTTCGCGGATATTTTAATGTAGAGTTTAAACCCTTTTTTTAAATACTTATGTTTAGCGAGGATTCAAGACGGATTTTTTTCGCTGCGCGAATGGAATTGGAACGCGGATGACGCGGATTGAGCGGATTTTCGCGGATATTTTAATGTAGAGTTTAACCCCCTTTTTTAAATACTTATGTTTAGCAAGGATTCAAGACGGATATTATTCGCTGCGCGAATGGAATTGGAACGCGGATGACGCGGATTGAGCGGATTTTCGCGGATCTTTTAATGTAGAGTTTAACCCTTTTTTTAAATACTTATGTTTAGCAAGGATTCAAGACGGATTTATTTATTCGCTGCGCGAATAAATACAACAACGCTCAACTGTCAGCTATCGGCTAATGACTGATGACTGAAGACTGTTTACTGTTGACTGTCGACTGATGACTGTCGACTGTCGACTGCTACCCTACCGCTGCAATCCCTGGCAAAACCTTTCCTTCAAAATATTCCAGCATGGCGCCACCGCCGGTGGAGACATAGCTTACTTTATCGGTGAATCCGAATTGGTTTACAGCTGCTACGGAATCGCCGCCACCTACGAGGGAGAAGGCGCCGTTACTGGTTGCCTCCGCTACTGCTACGGCAATGGCCTTGGTGCCTTTCTGGAAGGCCGGCATTTCAAATACGCCCATTGGTCCGTTCCATAAAATGGTTTTGGAGTTTTTGATCACTGTGGCAAATTTTTCAGCAGCAAGTGGTCCGATATCCAGTCCCATCCAGCCATCCGGAATCTGGTTGCTGGGGGCAGTGGCTGTTTTTGCATCGGCCGCAAACTGATCTGCAATCACGGAATCTTCCGGGAGATGGATATTCACGCCTTTTTCTTTTGCCATCTTCAGAATATCGAGTGCGGTTTGCAAGCGATCTTCCTCACAAAGGGATTTGCCGATTTGTCCGCCCTGTGCTTTCATGAATGTATAGGCCATCCCTCCACCGATAATGATATCGGTTGCCCTTTCGAGGAGGTTTTCGATGATCAGGATTTTATCACTCACTTTAGCACCCCCAATAATAGCTGTAAAAGGTTTCTCTGCTTTATGTAATACTTTTTCTGCGGCGATGACTTCCCCTTCCATTACAAAACCAAAGAATCTTTTTTCCGGAGGGAAGAATTGGGCGATCACGGCAGTCGAAGCATGGGCGCGGTGAGCGGTTCCAAAAGCATCATTGACCCATACATCACCCAGTTTTGATAATTTTTCAGCAAAGCCGGCATCTCCTTTTTCTTCTTCTTTATAAAACCGGAGATTCTCCAGCAACAACACTTCACCAGGACGCATCATGCTGGCCGTGAGATAGGCTTGTTCACCAATACAATCGTTGGCAAAAAGCACGGTACTGCCACCGAGGAGTTCACTCAGGTGTGGCACCAGGTGTTTGAGGGAATATTTTTCAGTGGGGCCATCTTTGGGACGACCCAGGTGGCTCATCAGGATAACCATGCCACCATCGGAAAGAATTTTTTTAATTGTTGGAATTGCCGCCCGCATGCGGGTATCGTCTGTGATTTCAAATTTATCATTGAGGGGTACATTGAAATCAACGCGGATCAGTACTTTTTGTCCTTTGAAAGAGGCCGCTGCGAACTTTGACATAGCAGGAAATTTTTGTGAAGATACTGTCTTGTTACATTTATCCTGCAAACAGGGCTCATGCTTCTTCCCGCAACTGATCAGGTTCCGGTCGAACCCTGTTGTAAAACAAGGGTATCTATGCCGATTGCATTTTTTGTTGTTTCTGTGCTTCCTGAAAAAGGAGATGCCCGGCTACGGTTGACATTACTTCATCTGTCACATCTTTTCCTCCCTTCAGATTCGCTTTAATACTTTGCAGAGTGAATTTGGGACCAAATGGGATACCCCACCAACCCAGTAACAGGGAAATCAGGGTAAAGCGCCGACCGCGGCTTACCGCATTCTCTCCGGCTTTGATCAAATAAACACCTGATGTTTTCCGGAGTGTGACGACTATAAAAGAAATTGTATAGGGATAATAGACAAACCTGGCACCTTTTTCAGCTTCCCGTTGCAGGTCTGTTGCAGACAAGCCATCAATATTCTTGATTTTCATGAGCGCTATAGGGTATACGGCAGTCCGAATATTCCGGAATTGCTTCCTGGAAGTTTCTTTGATCATTATTACCTACTTATCGTCTGTAATAATGATTGTAGGAGAACCGGACTGCCATCCTCCCCTTCTGATCTTTTTATCGAACTGGGTTGGATGGCAGCCGGACTACCTGGATAAAATATTATTTACCGATCAGCGTTGCAAAATAATTCACGGTTCTTACTAACTGGCTGACGTAGCTCATCTCATTATCATACCAACTAACGGTTCTTACCAGCTGGGTATCTCCTACATTCTGCACTTTGGTCTGGGTGGCATCGAAGAGTGAGCCGAAGCTGATACCGATGATATCGCTGCTCACGATTTCATCTTCTGTATATCCAAAACTCTCGTTGGCAGCGGCCTTCATGGAGGCATTGATTTCCTCAACGGTTGTTTTCTTATTGAGGATGGCAGTCACTTCTGTCAGTGATCCGGTCAGTGTTGGTACCCGCTGTGCGGATCCATCCAGCTTTCCTTTGAGGCTGGGCAGTACCAGTCCGATTGCTTTGGCGGCACCGGTGCTGTTGGGTACAATATTTTGTGCCGCGGCCCTGGCCCGGCGGAGATCTCCTTTGGGGTGCGGGGCATCCTGTGTATTCTGATCGTTGGTATAAGCGTGAACGGTGGTCATCAGTCCGTTTACGATACCAAACTTTTCTTCCAGTACCTGTGCCATGGGGGCCAGGCAGTTGGTGGTGCAGGAAGCGCAACTGATGATGGTTTCGCTGCCATCGAGTATCTGGTGGTTCACATTGAACACGATGGTTTTGAGATCACCGGTAGCAGGGGCACTGATCACCACTTTGCGGGCACCTGCCTGGAGGTGGGCGGAGGCTTTGTCCTTATCGGTAAAGAAGCCGGTACACTCAAGTACTACATCCACGCCATGATCTTTCCAGGGAATATCAGCCGGATTTTTCTGGGCATATATTTTCACTTCATCCCCATTAACGAGGATGGAATTATCTGTAGATTTTACTTCCGCATCAAAACGACCCTGGGCGCTATCGTATTTCAGGAGGTGGGCCAGTACTTTGGGGCTGGTAAGGTCATTGATGGCCACTACATCGATACCCTGCATTTTGTAGATCTGGCGGTAAACCAGGCGACCGATACGGCCAAAGCCATTGATGGCTACTTTAACTGTACTCATTTGTTCAGATTTTAAGAGGTGAAGTCAGCCGGGGCTAACGAGGGTGCAAAGTTAGTAAAACCGGGATTGTCATGCTATATCAGAAATAAGGAAAAAGGGCATGGCAGACAATCTGTTGCGGCCAAAAAAAACAAATGACCGTTTTTTTAAAAACATTTGGCCAAAAACCCGGGCCGGGCTATCTTTGCCGTCCCTAAAAAAGAAGTGAAAGGGCTTAAAATCCGCTCATTTCTGCTACCAGACGGCCCGTTCGTCTAAGGGCTAGGACACCACCCTTTCACGGTGGTGATACGGGTTCGAATCCCGTACGGGCTACAGAGCTTCGCTGCAAAGCGGGGCTTTTTTATTTATACGGGGTCCCAACCATGCGGTCGGGATGCCGACAAGATAAGCTTCGTCGGCATTCGAATCCCGTACGGGCTACAGAGCTTCGCTGCAAAGCGGGGCTTTTTTATTTATACGGGTCCCAACCATGCGGTCGGGATAGCGGCAGATAAAGTTTTGGGAACATCAATTGCGAAAGGGATCATATAGAAATCTCTTTTCTCCAAATTCAAAAATTAGCTGACAGCATTTCGGGCTTGATACATCAAATGTGAAATGGCCCAACCTGATCTTTTTATTTCTAGAAAAAAAATCTACTCAGGATGATCAGGTCCTGTAATTATAAAGGACAAAAAAGGTCTCTGTCTAGTTCATCACGACAGAGACCTACCCGATCATTGGAGAAAAAAACTGTTAAATACCTGATCAAAATTCAGCATCAGTGCTTTCTGGCAAATACATCTGCATTTTATTTCACCAGCAGGGGCATTGATTTATTAAAGTTGCCACTAACCTGTATGGTATAATAGCCGGGCAGCAGGCTTCCCAGTTCAAAAAATAAGGACTGGCTTCCGCGAGCGAGAGTAATCGTACTGCTTTTCAGCAGCTTACCGATCTCATTGTAAAGCTTAATCGTATGTACACCAGGCTGATCTGTTTCAATCTGGATGGTGACCAATGGCCCTTTCACCGGGTTGGGGAAGATTTGCATATTGGCCCCGGAGGGTGGATTGGCCATGATACGGATCAGAGGAGAATAAGTCGCGGATCCATCCAGGTCAACTTGCCGGAGGCGATAATAATTTAATCCTGGATAGGGAGAGCTATCTATAAAATGATAGGATAATTCCTGGAAAGAACTACCGGCTGCCAGTATTGTTCCGATCCTTTCAAAATGCAGCCCATCTGAAGACCGCTCTATTTCAAAATGATCGCTCTGAATTTCTGCACCTGTAATCCAGTCGAGACGGGTGGCTCCTCCGTAATAAATTCCTTTGAACTGCAGCAGCTTGACAGAAAGTGGTTCACTCACATTGGCGAGGGTAAATCTGCTGAAAGTATTCACAGCATCCCTGGTAATATAATCACTGATTGTATTGAGGCTGGTCAGACCAAGGTTGGTCCAGATAGTACCACCGTTGGAACTGTAAAAGATCCCGAGGTTCCCTTCCGGAATTGACAGCAATTCAGGGTGAAAATAATTTATTACAATTTCTGCATTTAGTCCGCTGTTATTGGCGGGTGTAATATCATAATACCGCAATGCTGAAGCGCCTGACTGCTGCTGGTGTCCTCTGCGAATTGTGGTAAGTCCCGGATTGGCGGCACTGGTGATGGTGAATCCCAGGTTTCCGGGGTTAACGGAAACGGGTGCATTTAAATTCGCAGTTGCCTGGATATATCCCCCATTTCTACCAGTTAAACGGCTGGCCTGTGATTCTCCGCTCAGGAAGCCGGTACTACCCAAATCAATAATCTGGTTATTCAGAAAAAGACTGTCACCGCTTGTAAAAAGCAATGAATTACTAATACTGATATCGCGGTTTAGTTGCATCCCATTGGCCGTCTTATTCAAAACCAGGTTATACAAACCCGTGCTGGAGGAGCCTGCAATAAATGAACCCGAAGTAGCCTGATTCCCTGTAAATACCAGGCTGCTGTTTCCGGCTGTAAAGGTTCCGTTATTGGTGAATCCGCTGTTATTCATGACCAGTTTTACAGTACCGTTTGCAACCAGGTTTCCACCGGATGTAGTTACAATCCCCTGGGCCTGGGTGGCCTGCGTCAGAACCATTATAAGGAAAAAGCTGGTCCAGACTTTATTGATATAATTAAGTAACATGACTTTTAATTTAAGTTGACATGAAATACCTTTTGTCAATTATTTCACAAACACTTCACGGCTACCCCATCCATCCACCTGTATGTGGAAGTCAACAAATAAAAGACCTGCGTAATCATTATAAGTATCATTGCTGTTATTAGAATTTCTCCAGAGCCGGCAAATCAGGATACTGGATATTTTCTTTCCGGTGGCATCCAAACCGGCATTTGCGGCAGACAGTGCTGTAATCCTATGCGTATTGGCAGTGAAAGGACCGGCTGCAACAACAGTATTTGTGGCAATCGCAGGAAAAACTTCCGGTGTAACAGCATCATAATTTGCCCAGGTGTATTCAAAGTTCCATTCTACATCTCCGGATCTTGTTCCTTTTGGCGCCCAGTGCAGGTGCGGATAGATGGTAGTACCTTCCTTCCATGTGTGAGGCAATTGCACGGTGAATGACATAGATTCCAAGGTACCGTTATCGCGGAAATACCAGATTTGTGGTCCTGACCCACCGGAAAAGTAACTAAGTGACGCTGCATCTGAACCATTGTCCAGGACAATGCGAAGATCATCCCACCTTACTTCTCCATCTCCAACCAATCTTCTCCAGAAAGGTGAACCACTTGTACCGGAATTATAATAATACCCTATGCCGGTAGCATAGTCACCCGTAATTGATGCATTCGTATTATATACCAGCAAACTGGTTGCCGGAGTGGCAATTGTTGCAGCATCAGTGGTGGAGGTCAGGGATACTCTAGGGATTAGCAATCCTTTTGCGGAATTTACAATATCCAGCATGGCAGAAACATCGGGAGTACTGCCATCGGTATTGATGGCAATATTCTGAGACCTTGCCGGATTAATTGTAATTAAAGTGATGGCCAGGAGAATTATTGCAGATACAAGAATGCGCCGCATAACAAAAAATTTAGAGGTGATTAAAAAGTAGACATCAAGCAGGTACAAGGATCGCTTTCAGAAGAACAAGTCCGGAAAATTTCCAGATGCATAAGAATGGAAATCTGCGGTTAAGGATTGTACCAGTTATGAAAACTGGTAAGTGGTGGATTTTCCATATGGATCGGGTTTTCAACCGGCAATTGTTATTCTGCCAGTGATGAATGATTGTAAAATTATCTGCATCAAAACGGCTACCCTATGACCTCTATCATTCAATGACGGAATGTTTGAAAACTAAGAGGTAATACGTATTGAAAATAATAATTCACCGTAGCGGGAAACAATTCCTTTTTTCTTTGTCGACGAGTCTGCCATCAGACTTACTGTAAACCAGAAACATCAACTATGGCGAGACATCGTTGGGAAAGTGCTTATCGGGTGAGTGCCGAATGCGAAAGCGGGCATGAGAGAATCATTTAAAATTAAAAAAGGCCCCCAGTCATCAACTTCGGAGACCTTACTATTATTATTCTGATCCGGAAATAAACGGGAGAAAAAGAAGCAACAAAGGATATAAATCACTTCACCAGCAGCGTCATTGCTTTACTGAAATTTCCGCTGACCTGAATTGAATAATACCCAGGAGCCAGTTCACCCAGTTCGAATAAGATAGACTGACTACCACGTACCAGGGTAACATTCATACTTTTCAGTTGCTTACTGAATTCATTGAACAGTTTTACTACATGAAGTCCGGGTTGTTCGGTTTCAATCTGTATGGTAACCAGCGGTCCTTTTACCGGGTTAGGGAATACCTGCATACTGGCCGCTGAAATTTTAGTCAGGTCGGTGACGGGCAGAAGGCTTTTGGCAGGATTTAAGTTTTCATAGATCTGAGAAAAAGCAGTTGTAATACCTTCTTTATTTACTGCGGGATTTTGCGCCCTTGACTGTATTGTAATAAATAAGATGAAGGCCAGCAGCAGAATAGCGGATACGAATATGCGTCGCATAACTTAAAATTTAGAAGTAAAAAATAGCAGCCTGTCAATCAGGCTCCGGAATATTTCCGGTTGCAGCGAAGTGAAAACTGCATTTAAGGATTATACCAGGTATGATAGCTGGTTCGGAGTGGATTTTGCATTTGATTCGGATTTTGCGCCGACAATTGTTTCAGTGCCAGCTTTTAACGGGTGTAAAATTAAGTATAGGCAGCATCCTATTCTATGACCTTTATCATCTTATGGAATCATATTCACCCAAATAAGAGGTAATACGTATTGGAAGTAGGATTTGTAACGTAGTGGGGAGGCAAAGAATCCAAGAGTCATTTCAACTATTGGTAAATACTGATTTTCCTACGAGTCCGCCATTAACCTCTTATACCTCCCGGAATGTAGCACAAGGCGAGACATCGTTGGGGAAGGGTTATCGTCAGCGGCACATTCAGTCTTGCTTCGACAAGCTCAGCATGACAATGATTGTTCTCGCCGGGGAAGGATTAGCGTTCTGCGAATCATGCTTCGACAAGCTCAGCATGACAATGATCGTTCTATTTTATTCTTCTTCCCTTTGTACACAGGGTGCCATGAACTGTAAATCCGCCGGATCAAAGCGTTTCTTCTCGAGTAAAATATTGAAATCATATTCTTCCAGTATATTGCCTTTACGGTTATCGACACAAAACAACTGGGCGCTGTATTCACCGGCTACAAATACAAGACGGAAATACATGTTTTTATTCAGCACCAGGTTATACTGGTTATCCTTGACTTTTTTGGCATTGAATTTCCCTGTTTGCATTTTGCCCGAAGCATCTTCCTTAATATAATGAATGACCAATGGCTGGGTGGGCGACAATCCTCTGATGACATTTGCCGGCAAAAATAATTTGGCCTGCACGAGCGTGCTATCGTTCTGTGAGAATGCCAGAAAGGAAAGATGCAACAGCAGGGAACAGCATATTAACTTCATCCTGCAAACTTACAGTTTACTTATAAAAGTGCGCGGTCGAGGTGCACATAGCCTCCATCCACATGGATGAGCTGGCCGGTGGTATGACTGGATCTTTCCGATAACAGAAATGCAACCATATTGGCCAGTTCTTCGGCTGTTGTCATTCTTTTTTCGAATGGAATTTTATCGGCAATCTCCTGCAATTTCTTCTCTGGCTCAGCAAAGGTTTGTATCCAGGTTTTATAGAGGAGTGTAAACCATTCAGCCACTACCACCGCATTCACCCGTATACCATACTTGAGTAATTCAACTGCCCACTCACGGGTAAGTGCATTGCGGCCACCATTCGCGGCAGCATAAGCAGAAGTATTGCCCTGGCCGGTTTCCGCAGTTTTGGAAGTAATATTAACAATACTGCCTTTGCTCTGTTTGAGCCAGGGCAGCGCATACTGTGCCATTAAATAATAATGCACCAGGTTTTTGTGCAGGGAGGCCATGAACTTCTCATAATTCCCGCTTTCCAATCCTACGCCGTCATTTACCCCGGCATTATTCACCAAACCATCAATGTGTCCAAAAAGATCGGTCACTGTTTTTACCGCCTGCTCACATTCTGCGGGCAGGGATAACTCAGCCTGTATACCAACGGCTTTTCCGCCGGCAGCCAGAATGGCCTGTACTGTTTTTTCATTGTCTGCCGCATTTCTTCCCACAATGACTACCTGTGCACCTTCTTTTGCCAATACTACTGCAATACCTTCTCCGATTCCTTTGGCACCGCCGGTGACGATAATGACCTTGTTTTGTAAACCTAGATCCATGCTGTTAGTTTTTAGCGTTTGTAGAGTAGTTGGTTGTTGTACTTTTTTTCAGCGTTGAAGTCGAGAGTTATTAGTCGATAGTCGATAGTCAAGAGTCGATAGTCGAGAGTCAATAGTCAAGAGTCGGCAGCCATCAGTCATCAGTCGGGGCTTATTAATCGGTGGTTTCTAAGCAGGGAGCAGTTATTTAATAAATGAAAGGCTCACCTAGTCTAATTCAAAATAATTCCACCCCCCGCTTACCGAACCCTATTCTGCGAACCCCATTCTCTAAACCCTACTCATCACTTGCCACTAGCCTCTTACCCATTCAACACAGGTCTGTTTCGAAGTGCCCAAGCCGTCAATACCCAGTTCCACCACATCACCTGGTTTCAAATAAACAGGCGGGTTGAAACCGAGTCCGACCCCGGCCGGTGTACCTGTTGAAATAATATCTCCTGGCAGTAATGTCATGAAGCGGGACACATAGCTGATCAAAAATGGAATATTAAAGATGAGATTGGCGGTTGTGCCATCCTGCATCTTTTTATCATTCACAGTGAGCCATAACCGAAGCTGGTTCACATCTGTAATTTCATCTTTTGTTACCAGCCAGGGTCCCAGTGGGGCAAAACTATCGCATCCCTTGCCCTTGTCCCAGGTGCCACCCATTTCAAGTTGAAAGGCTCGTTCACTCACGTCATTATGTAATACATATCCCGCCACATGATCCATGGCATTGGCCTCTTCCACATAACTGGCTTTTTTACCAATGACTACGGCCAGTTCCACTTCCCAGTCGGTTTTTACGGAATCACGTGGAATGATAATGGGATCATAAGGTCCCGTGATAGAACTGGTGGCTTTCATGAAAATCACCGGTTCCGCAGGCGGAGTAGCTCCGGTTTCCTTTGCATGATCAGCATAGTTTAAACCGATGCAGACAATTTTTGATGGGTTGGCGACTGGGCAACCGATGCGGCTTCCCTCGGGGACTTTGCGTAACATGTCGCGATGCTGATCCAGCATCCATCCCAGGTGGGGCAATCCGCCATTTTCAAAAAAGGGGGCATTAAAATCCTGGATAAAACCGGATACATCGTAATCCACTCCATTAATATGTACACCGGGTTTTTCTTTTCCGACTTCTCCAAAACGAATGAGCTTCATGTTGCTGTTATTAGTTCAATGATCAGTTATTCAAATTAATAAACCCTCCGTCGAATGGATAATCGCATCCCGTGATAAAAGATGCTTCTTCAGAACAGAGGTATAAAACCAAGTGGGCCACTTCAGTTGGT
>Ga0138256_10008960_pt1 | contig 10497 bp, 10 predicted proteins | sample KNB2016incub_MG_FD_105486 | JGI IMG/M metagenome (GOLD analysis project Ga0138256, IMG submission 105486) | Active sludge microbial communities from wastewater in Klosterneuburg, Austria - KNB2014incub_MG | ecosystem: Engineered > WWTP > Activated sludge > Unclassified | place: Austria... | reverse complement strand
TTTATATTACTAATCCTTTCCCTTTTCCAGCCTGCTTATTTTTCTGTCTAATAAAAAAACATAAATAAACAGGCCAATTAAAATTGTAAGACAAACCGCTACCACCACATATATTTTTCCGTTGCTCCGCATCACATCTGCCATTTCGGGCTTCTCCTGTGCAAATGCTGCTATATGCAGTATCATACCAAAAATTACCAGTAATATAGACGGGATTAGCTTATTCATTTAACAGTGATTTATCTTTAATTAATTGTAACCTGATCTTTAAAGTAGCGATCCAAACGCCCAATAAGGTCCAGCCAATTATAGCCGGGTAAAAGATCATACGCAGCCGGCTGTCAACATCTTTAAAGTTCAGGGCCGGGTTACCGCTGTCGCTGCCGGGTGCGCCCGGGTGTAAACTGCCCACCAGCCTTGGAATGATCCAGATACTGGGAAACAACATGGCAAAGGCAAAAATATTATACACGGCACTGATGCGTGCTTTTTTATCCATATCGGTAAAAGACCCGCGCAATACAAAATAAGCCCCGTAGATCAATAAGGCAATGGCTGCCCCGATCAGTTTTGGTTCTTTTAAAATACTTCCCAGCGACTGGCTTTGATCAGAAACCCAGGTATAATTTGCCCAGATGGTACCGGTAGCATAACCCAGTATCCCAAAAAAAGAGCCAACCGCTGCAAAATTATGGGCAAAAATATCGTTGCGTAAACCAAAACCCCTGAGGTATTTAATGCTGTAAACAAAACTGGTACCAAAGAGGATCATCATACCAAACCACATGCATACATGAAAATACAGGTTGCGAATGGTTTCATTGAGGATAAACAAACGGGGAACTTCCATTAAAAAACCTCCTACTATCGTGTAGACCAGGATACAAAAGGATAATATTTTCCACCAGTTTTTTTGCAAGAAATCAAAAATTGATTAGGTGGCAAAGATAAGGAAGTTAAAAGTTAATTCTAAAGGGTTGGTGTTAGTTTTTCATTTTTGGAATTTCTGCCCTTTCTTTTCAGATCGATGCAGCTAAGCCAGATTTTCAAACCTTTTAATTTATTGAAGACTGCCGGTTTTAGATTGTAGCTTGAATCAGCTAATTCCCGACTCCCGACTCTTGACTCCAGACTCTTGTCTCCCGACTCCAGATTCCCGACTCCAGATTCCCGACTCCCGACTCCCAACCCCTCAATCTTTCCATAAATAAGGGAACAATATCACTGCCATGGCGATCACAAGGATATCCAACCCGGCAATTAATCCACATAATTGTAAAAGGGCGCCATCCCTGAAAACTTCTGAAAATGCAGCTTTACTGAGGCGCATAAGCAATAAAAGCTGTGGTAAAATGACCGGGAATCCCAGGATGGCGATCAACGCTGCATTCTGCTGTGCCTTTGCCGCGATGGCACTCATTAATGTAAATACAATACTGATGCTGGCACCGCCCAAAACCACAATACCAATAAACTGCAGGCTGTTATCTACCGGGTTGCTTAATAATACAGAGAACAACAATAAACTCAGCAGGCTCATTAATACCATCAATATTAAATTATAGAGCATTTTTGCAATGATGAACTCTACCGGGGAAGCAATGGAATAAAAATACAGCATGCGCCCCCTGCTTTCCTGTAAAAAGCTTTTGGCCACTGCATTCACACATATAAATAACTGGATCACCCAAAATAAACCGTTCCATACATTGGCATCGGGCTTGTCGATGGATAAGTACAAAACAAAAATGGTAGATGCGATATACAGCAGGATACCATAAAATGTATGTTTTTGCCTGAATTCAAGCAGCATGTCTTTTTTCAGCAGTGTAATGATCCGGTGTACCATGTGGGGTTGTGAAAAATTTTAGTCCTTAAGCTGGGCGCAAATCCTGCACCTGGGTTCATAGATATCTTTTTCGCCCAACAACACCTGCGGACCTTCGGCTATCTTACGGTAACTGATGTTGGCAATATTGCCGCATTTCATACAAATGGCGTGCAGCTTGGTAATATAATCGGCCTTGGCCAGCAGGTTGGGCATTTGACCGAACGGGTTACCCAGGTAATCCATATCCAGCCCCGCCACTATAACCCGGATGCCCTTTTGAGCCAGTTGTTCGCAAACATTGGCGATCTCGGCATCAAAGAACTGGGCCTCATCTATACCCACAACATCTACATCACGCGCCAGCAGCAAAATGGATTGTGAATTATCAACCGGTGTGGAAATGATGGCATTGGTATCATGACTCACAATTTTTGTTTCATCATAACGTACATCTATAGCGGGTTTAAATATCTCCACTTTCAGGTTGGCAATTTTAACCCTTTTCAGTCGCCTTATCAGTTCTTCTGTTTTTCCGCTGAACATACTGCCACAGATCACTTCTATCCATCCGCGTCTTTCACCTTTTAAATTGGGTTCTATAAACATTTAAGTATTTTTTTTAAAAATCAGTTAGTAACTTACAGGTTATTAAAAAATGTAAGCCTGGTCTTTGCCAGGGCATCAAAAGTAGAATAATATCATGGAAAGAGTGGAGACACTCCTAAAAAAATTACAGGACCAGTTTGCACAAAAGGCTTCAACAGGGCAATTGCTGCTTACGGTTCAGATGTTACAGGCAGAATTACTGCACCTGCAGCAAACCAATGCCCCGGCCGCAGGTTATGAGAACGTGGCTGTAACAGCATCTGCCATAAATATCCCGGTTCAGGAGCCCGCAAAAAATAACCTGCCTGTAGAAATACCCGAAGAAAAAACAATCGAGGTTTTGCAGGTAGATGAGGCAGAAATTGAAGCAGAACTGGAAGAGATCAGGCGGAATGCCGAAGCCATGCAGCAAATAAGTGTACAGAACAAACCCCATATCATTTTTGAAACGGAAGATGATATACCTACACTTACCCATCAAAAACAACCAGTACCACATCCCAAACATACCGCAAAGGAGATCAATGAATCGGCTGCACCAAATATCACTTCACTTAATGAAAAACTGAAACAGTCGAAAATAGACCTGGGAGATACATTAACAGAAGTACCCATCAGGGACCTGCGTAAGGCAATTGGTGTTAACGACCGGTTCGTATTTATCAATGAATTATTCCGCGGCGATGAAGCCGCTTATGAAAGAAGTATTAAAACCATCAATAGTTTTTCCATTTTTGCCGAGGCAGAATACTGGATCCAGCGGGAACTAAAGGTAAAGAATGGGTGGGATGCCGGCCATGAACTGGTAAACCAGTTTTATCAATTGGTTAAAAGGCGTTTTTCCTGAATATACTGCATGATCGAACGGGTGGCACCCCCATTTTTCAAAACAAAAAGCCTGGCTGCATCCCCGGTATTTTTTCTTGCTTCATCATCCGTTAATAATTTATGTAAAACCTTTTCAAGAGAAACAGGTCCATCAACACTAACAGCACCCCCTGCCCGCAACAGTTCAACAGCTTCATTGAATTTAACATACTCGGGCCCAAAAACAACGGGTTTGCCATAAACTGCCGCTTCCAGTACATTGTGTACCCCGTCGGCGCCAAATCCGCCACCAACATAGGTTACCGTAGCATATTGGTATAACCGCGACAGCATTCCCATATTATCAATGATCAGTACATGGGGGGAAGGGAGTTGTTCGTTGAACGTTGAACGTTGTTCGCCTGACTGAAGGGATGTATTTTCAATGCCTTCCTTGTTAACCAGTTCTGAATAAAAGACAGAATCCGTGAATGCAGCTTTCACATCTGCCAGCCTGGCTGCACTGATATCGTGCGATGCAATGATAAATTTTATATGTGGATTCACTTTTACAAAATGGAGTAATTCTATTTCGTCTTCATCCCAGGTGCTGCCGGCCACAATAACGGGGCTGTTCCCGCAAAATAATTCTATACAGGGAACATGCTTAAAATTTGCTGCGATCTCCAGCACCCGGTCAAACCTGGTATCCCCATTGACCTGTACATTTTCTGTAAATCCCAATGAAGCCAATAATTGCTTTGATGCTGTATTCTGTACAAAAAATTGGGTGAATGTTTCCAGCATTTTTTTCCAGATGCTGCCATACCATGCAAAGAAGGGCTGTCCCGGCCTGAAAATACCGGATACCAGGATGGCAGGTATTTGCCTTTGTTTTATTTCCGACAGGTAATAATACCAATATTCATACTTTACCCAAAGCACCAGTGCTGGATCAACTGCCTTTAAAAACTTTTTGGCATTTTCCTTTGAATCCATGGGCAGGTAAAAAACATGATCGGCGCCGCTGTAATCCTTCATCACTTCATAACCGCTGGGAGAAAAAAAAGTAAGAACAATTTTTAATTTTTCTGTAGAGCCTGCCGAAGCATTTTTTCTTAATTCCTCCAGCAGTGGCCTGCCCTGTTCAAATTCGCCCAGGCTGGCACAATGCATCCAGATGGTTTGGCCGCCCGTTCCCAGGGCACCCTGGGCAGGGCACTGTAGGTTGATCGTTTCGGAGATATTCCTGCGCCCGCTGAGCCATTTTCTGGCTTTAGGATTCCATAACGATGAAACCCTTATTCCAATTGAATATAAGACCAGGAAAAGATTATATAAAAATTTGCTAACCATGAAGTTTGCAACAAAACTAACCGCAATTTCTTAATTGATGTTCAACACAGGTCAAATTCTTCTTTCTACCGGCAATCCCTATCTTTGCCACGCTAAAAATACCAGATATGAAGCCCTTGCAGATGGTTGACACCAAAACACAATATTTTAAAATAAAACCGGAAGTAGATGCTGCAGTTATGGAAGTGATGGAAAGTTCCATGTTCATTGGCGGAAAAGTGGTCAATGATTTTGCAGATAACCTGGCAAAATACCATGGCAGCAAACATTGCATTCCCTGTGCCAACGGAACCGATGCATTACAGATAGCCATGATGGCGCTTGGCCTGCAGCCCGGCGATGAAGTGATCACACCCTCTTTTACCTACATCGCAACCGTGGAAGTGGCTGCCCTGCTTCACATCAAACCGATTTTTGCAGAAGTTAACCCACAAACATTTTGTATAGACCCTGAAGCGATCGAAAAAGCCATTACTCCCAAAACAAAAGCCATCATACCGGTACATTTATACGGCCATGCGGCAGATATGGAAAAGATAATGGCCATTGCAGCAAAGCATCATTTATTTGTAATTGAAGATAATGCACAGGCCATTGGCTGCGATTATACGTTCAGTGATGGAATGGTTAAAAAGACCGGAACGATTGGCCATATAGGCTGCACTTCTTTTTACCCGTCGAAGAACCTGGGAGCTTTTGGGGATGGCGGTGCCATGTTTACCGATGATGATGAACTGGCTGCCAGGCTGAGAATGATCGCATCGCACGGGCAAAGTAAACGGTATTACCATGATGTAGTTGGCTGTAACTCCAGGCTGGATGCCATACAGGCTGCCATCCTGAACATAAAACTAAAACACCTGGATGAATATATATCCGCACGCCGGAAAGCAGCCGGTTTTTACGACCGGGCATTTGCAGGAAATAAATCCATAACCGTTCCGTTCAGGGATGGCAATAACAAACACGTATTTCATCAATACACATTACTGTTGCATGGTGTTGACCGCGACGGCTTACACAAATTTTTAGCAGATGAGGGTGTACCATCCATGATCTATTACCCGGTTCCGGCGCACCGGCAAAAGATGTTTGATGCATTTGGCGGCAGTGATTTTCAATTACCCGTAACAGACTGGTTAACAGAAAGGGTGATCTCATTACCGATACATACTGAACTGGATGAAGAACAACAGCAGTTTATTGTTGATAAAGTTTTGGCGTTTTTAAATAAGTAAAATATTTTTAACCAACGGGTTTCCCCCTGCCTGGCATTAGCCGGTAAAACGGAATGGGGTTATATTAAATATGAAAATTGCAGTAATCGGAACAGGTTATGTTGGGTTGGTTACAGGTACCTGCTTTGCAGAAACGGGCAACACGGTTACCTGTGTTGATATTGATGACAACAAGATCAATAAACTGGTTTCCGGCAAACTCACTATTTATGAACCCGGACTGGAAAAACTTTTTCTGCGCAACCAGAAAGAAGGCCGTTTGCATTTTACCACTTCCTTAAAAGATGGTATCAAAGATGCACAGGTCATTTTCCTGGCCCTGCCAACACCTCCCGGCGAAAATGGCAGTGCCGATCTGCAATACATTCTTGGCGTTGCTGATGACCTGGGAAAGATCATAACCGGTTATGTGGTGATCATTGATAAAAGCACCGTACCTGTAGGCACCGCCGATAAAGTACAAAAAGCCATTGCTGAACATGCGTTAGGCGAATTTGATGTGGTATCCAATCCCGAATTTTTACGGGAAGGGGTAGCCGTAGATGATTTCATGAAACCCGACCGCGTGGTTATCGGTACTTCATCCGAAAGGGCAAAAAAGATTTTGAACGACCTGTACCTCCCGTTTGTACGCCAGGGCAACCCCATAATATATATGGATGAAAAAAGTGCAGAACTTACCAAGTATGCTGCCAATTCATTCCTGGCGGTAAAGATCACGTTCATGAACGAAATTGCAAACCTGTGCGAACGCTTTGGTGCAGATGTGGATATGGTTCGTAAAGGAATTGGCAGTGATGAACGGATCGGCAAGAGGTTTTTGTTTCCCGGCATCGGTTATGGCGGCAGTTGTTTTCCCAAAGATGTGAAGGCACTGGCCAATTCGGCCACAGAAGTAAACTACGGTTTTAAAATACTGGAAGCAGTGATGGAAATAAACGAAAAACAAAAACTGCACCTGGTACCAAAAATAAAAGCCTGGTTCAACAATGACCTCAAAGGCAAAAAGATCGCCATCTGGGGACTGTCTTTTAAACCCAATACCGATGATATACGGGAAGCCCCGGCATTGAGCATCATCCATTCATTACTGGATGCAGGCGCTGTGATAACAGCTTATGATCCCGAAGCGATGAACAATGTAAAGGATATACTTACCGGGAAGATCAACTTTGCCGAGCACCAGTATGATGCATTACAGGATGCAGAAGCATTGGTGATCGCCACAGAATGGAGTGAGTTCAGAACGCCCGATTTTGGTAAAATGATTTCCCTGCTGAAAAATAATGTAATTTTCGATGGCAGGAACCTGTTCGATCTTAACAAAATGGAAGAACTGGGATTTCATTATGAAAGCGTGGGAAGAAAAGTAGTTAATTAGTTTATCGGTATTTGTATTTCATTGAGTAAATCAATATGATCTTGACAACAAAAAAAGTTTTAATTACCGGTGCTGCCGGTTTTTTGGGCAGCCATCTTTGCGACCGTTTTATTAAAGAGGGTTACCAGGTAATGGGTATGGATAATTTAATTACCGGCGACCTCAAAAATATTGAACACCTGTTTAAATTAAAAGAGTTTGAATTTTATCACCATGATGTTTCCAAATTCATTCATGTAACCGGCAAACTCGATTATATTTTACACTTTGCATCACCTGCCAGCCCTATTGATTATTTAAAGATCCCCATACAAACATTAAAAGTAAGTTCATTGGGAACGCATAACTGCCTGGGACTTGCAAAAGCAAAAAATGCACGCATACTGGTTGCTTCAACCAGTGAAGTATATGGCGATCCGCTTGTACATCCACAAACAGAAGAATACTGGGGCAATGTAAATCCTGTGGGGCCGCGTGGTGTATATGATGAAGCCAAACGATTTATGGAAGCCATTACCATGGCCTATCATACTTTTCATGATGTGGAAACCAGGATCGTAAGGATATTCAATACCTACGGTCCAAGAATGCGCCTGAACGACGGAAGGGCCTTACCTGCTTTTATAGGCCAGGCACTGCGGGGAGAAGACCTCACCGTTTTTGGAGATGGCAGCCAAACCAGGAGTTTTTGTTATGTTGATGACCTGGTGGAAGGCATTTACCGTTTGCTGATGAGCGATCATACACAACCGGTAAACATTGGCAATCCTGATGAAATTTCATTGCTGGATTTTGCTGAAGAGATCATCAGGCTGACCGGTACCAGCCAAAAAATTGTTTTTAAGGAATTACCGACAGATGATCCCAAACAACGGCAACCGGATATTACAAAGGCAAAAGAATTGCTGGGATGGGAACCAACAATCAGCAGGGCCGAAGGATTGAAGATCACGTATGCCTATTTTAAAAGTTTACCAAAAGAAGAACTTAATAAATTACCAAAGGAGTTTGAAAGCAAAAGCTGATCATCCCTGCCTGATTGACATACAGCCGGGCGGGCATTATACAATATCAATTATCAATTAAACAATGTACCAGGAATTATTAGATAAAAAAAAGACTTTGGCCGTGATCGGCCTGGGTTATGTAGGCCTCCCCATTGCCCTGGAGTTTGCCAAAAAAATTAAAGTGATCGGTTTTGATATCAATGCTGAACGCGTTGAGATGATGCGCAACCGCATTGACCCCAGCCAGGAACTGGAAGCAGCAGCTTTTGATGGCTGCGATATTGAATTTACCAATGACCTGGATGTGTTGCGTAAAGCAAACTTTTTTATTGTGGCTGTACCAACACCGGTTGATAAACACAATGTGCCTGACCTGGTCCCGGTTACCCGTGCCAGTGAAACCATCGGCAAAGTGATCAAGAAGGGCGATTATGTGGTGTATGAAAGCACGGTGTATCCCGGTTGCACTGAAGAAGATTGTGTGCCCATCATTGAAAAACTATCCGGGCTTAAAATGACAGAAGATTATATGATCGGGTATTCACCCGAACGGATCAACCCCGGGGATAAGGAACATACCATCAGCACCATCATAAAAGTGGTGAGTGGCTGCTGCGCCGAAAGCCTGGAAACCATTGCAAAAGTATATGAGCTTGTTGTAAAGGCGGGTGTACACAGGGCCTCTTCGATCAAGGTTGCCGAAGCAGCCAAGATCATTGAGAATACACAACGCGACCTGAACATTGCTTTGATGAATGAACTGTCCATCATTTTCGATAAAATGAATATCAATACCTACGAAGTGCTTGAAGCAGCCGGCACCAAATGGAATTTTTTAAAATTCCAGCCCGGACTTGTTGGCGGACATTGTATTGGTGTTGACCCCTATTACCTGACCTATAAATCAAAAAAACTGGGTTATAATTCGCAGGTGATATTGGCAGGACGTTTTATCAATGATGCGATGGCGGGTTATGTGGCCAGGAAGATCCTGCAGAACATCATACAAACCAACGGCAATGTAAAAGATGCCAAAGTGCTGGTAATGGGCGCCACCTTTAAAGAAAATGTAAGTGATATACGGAACAGTAAAGTGGCAGATGTGATCAAAGAACTGAAAGCCTTTTCACTGAATGTACATGTTACCGATCCGCATGCCGACAGCGCTGAACTGAAACATGAATATGGTTTTGAATTAACACCTGAAACCAGCAATGATTATGATGCCGTGCTGGTAACGGTACCGCATGATGCTTACAAAAAACTGGATGATGCTTATTTTGCATCCATAACCAAAGAACATGCAATTATTGCAGACCTGAAAGGGATTTACCGGAACAGGATCACATCCAGGAAATACTGGAGTTTGTAAAAAGGCAAAATTCAAAAGTAAAAAGTAAAAAAAATACGCTTTTGAATTTGTGTTTCAATTTTGACTTCTGAATTTTTACTTTTTAATTTTTTACTTTTGAGCAATACTTTTCATACAAAGGATTTAAGCGGGTCTTCATTTTTAATAACAGGCGGCGCAGGGTTCATTGGCAGCCATATTGCTGAATACTTACTGAAGCACGGTGCAAAAAAAGTTCGGGTACTTGATAACCTCTCTAACGGGTTTCAAAGCAATCTTGATATTTTACGGAAATTTCCGGCATTTGAATTTTTAGAAGGAGATATCAGGAATGCAGAAACCTGCCAACAGGCCTGTGCAGGTATGGATTATGTAAGTCACCAGGCAGCGCTGGGCTCGGTACCCCGCAGCATTAAAGAGCCCGTTTATTTTACCGAAGTAAATGTGACCGGCTTTGCAAATATTTTGAAAGCAGCTTTAGATAACAATATCAAACAATTGGTATATGCATCTTCATCCTCAGTTTATGGCGATGACCCCGGTTTACCCAAACAGGAAAATAAAACCGGCAATTGCTTATCGCCTTATGCCGCCACCAAAAAGACCAATGAGCTCTATGCACAGGTATTTGCTGATGTGTATGGCATCAAACTGATGGGCTTCAGGTATTTCAATATTTTTGGGCCGAGGCAGGATCCCGACGGGGCATATGCTGCCGTGATCCCCCTGTTTGTAAAAAACATCCTGAACCGGACACCTGTTTTTATAAATGGTGATGGCGGGCAGACCCGTGATTTTACTTTTGTTGACAATGCAGTGCAGGTTAATATAAAAGGAATGCTTACCGGTAATCCGGAAGCTTTGAATAAATCATATAATGTGGCCATTGGTGAAAATTTTTCGGTCAATTATTTATACAG
>Ga0138256_10008959_pt1 | contig 10497 bp, 11 predicted proteins | sample KNB2016incub_MG_FD_105486 | JGI IMG/M metagenome (GOLD analysis project Ga0138256, IMG submission 105486) | Active sludge microbial communities from wastewater in Klosterneuburg, Austria - KNB2014incub_MG | ecosystem: Engineered > WWTP > Activated sludge > Unclassified | place: Austria... | reverse complement strand
TAGACGATGGCATCGGGCTCGCTGTCGTGGCAGTAGATGCCCACGTACAGGTGCGTATCGTCGTAGAGGAAACGCACTTCGGTGCGCTCGGTCGCCGGCTCGAGCGGATGGGGGTCGACCTGGCTGAACTCCCCGATGGGCGTCGCGTGGCTCCAGGACGGATCCGCGAGGTCGCCGTCGATGCGCGGGGCGGCCGCGGACTCGATCCGGGCAGCCGCAGCCTCCGGCTGCGCACGGGCCATGGCCGGGGCCGCCCACGCCGGCGCGCTCGTCGCCAGGGCCAGAGCCAGAGCCAAGGCCAGGAGGACGGCGGGCGGCGGGGCCAGGGCGGGGGTGGGCCTGGTCATCACGGGCAACTTTTCAGTCTGCATGCTGGAATGGCATCATCATACGTCGAAGCGGGGGAGCGGATCGTTCCCTCACTGTCCGCCAGAGGTGCATATGAATGCTGCCCAGATCGAACGCGGTTCCGCCGGCGCCGTGCCACCGCCGGGTGCCGCGGAGGAGACACTCGAAACCCGGCTGCTGCGCCGGATCCTGCGGGGGGTGGGCAACCCGAACATCGAACTGGTGATGTGGAACGGGGCCGTGGTGCGTCCGGGCGATGCGCATGGTGAAGCGCTGAACCGTGTCCTCATCAAGGACCGCGCGACGCTCTTCGGGCTGCTGCGCGACACCCAGGTCCACTTCGGCGACGCCTACAGCGAGGGCCGCATCGAGATCGAGGGCGACTTCGTGCAGCTGCTCGAGACCGTCTATCGCTCCGCGACGCGCGAGCTGCGCAAGGGCGTGCTGGCGCGCGTGGTCGAGCGTCTGCACAGCGGCCCGCGCCGCACGCGGCAGAACACGCTGGCCGGCTCGCGCGAAAACATCCATCACCACTATGACATCGGCAACGACTTCTACGCGCTGTGGCTGGGCAGCACGATGGCCTACACCTGCGCCTATTACCCCACGCCCGAGGCGACGCTCGATCAGGCGCAGATCGCCAAGTTCGATCACGTCTGCCGCAAGCTCCGTCTGCGTGCCGGCGAGAGCGTCGTCGAGGCGGGCTGTGGCTGGGGCGGCCTCGCACTGCACATGGCGCAGCACTACGGCGTGAAGGTGCGTGCCTTCAATATCTCCAGGGAGCAGATCAAGTATGCGCGCGGGCGCGCCCGGGCCCTCGGGCTCGACGGCCGCGTGGAATTCGTCGAGGACGACTATCGAAGCATCGGCGGCCAATACGATGCCTTCGTCTCGGTCGGCATGCTCGAACACGTCGGCGTCGAGAATTACCCGACGCTCGGCCGGCTGATCCGCCGCGTCCTGCCGGCGCACGGCCGCGGCCTGATCCACAGCATCGGGCGCAACGTTCCGGGTGAGCTGCAGGCCTGGATCGAGCGGCGCATCTTTCCGGGTGCCCAGCCACCATCGATCGGCCAGTTCATGCAGATCTTCGAGCCTGCGGACCTCTCGGTGCTGGACGTCGAGAACCTGCGCCTGCACTACGCGCAGACGCTGCGTCACTGGCTCGAGCTGTACGAGCGCAACGTCGAGCGCGTGCGTGCGCTGTACGACGAGAAGTTCGTGCGCATGTGGCGGCTGTACCTTGCGGGCTCCACGGCCGGCTTCACGACCGGCACGCTGCAGCTGTTCCAGGTGGTGTTCGCGCCGTCGGCCAACAACGACGTGCCGATGACGCGCGCGCACCTGTATCCCTGAGGCGACGCTGACGGTGCGCGACGTCGACGTGCTGGTGGTGGGCGGCGGGCCGGCCGGCTCCAGCGCCGCCTGGCGCCTCAAGCGCGCGGGCGTCGATGTCCTCGTGCTGGACCGCGATGCCTTCCCGCGCCTCAAGCTCTGTGCCGGCTGGATCACCCCGGAGGTGCTGCGCGACCTGGAGATGGATGCGGCGTCCTATCCGCACCGCTTCCTTACCTTCCAGCGCATGCGTGCGCGGCTCGGGCCGGTCGGTTTTTCACTGCCCTGCGTCCAGCACTCGATCCGCCGCTACGAGTTCGACGACTGGCTGCTGCGGCGTTCCGGCGCCGAGGTGGTGCTGCACAACGTCCGGCATATCGAGTTCGACGGCGAGCGCTACGTCGTCGACGGCGCCTGGCGCGCGCGCCACCTGATCGGCGCTGGTGGGACCAGCTGCCCGGTGTACCGCACCCTGTTCAAGGGGGCGAACCCGCGGGTGCGCGAACTGCAGGCCGTGGCGCTCGAACACGAGTTCGAGTACGACTGGCAGGATGGCGACTGCCACCTGTGGTTCTTCGAGCAGGGCCTGCCGGGCTACGCCTGGTATGTGCCCAAGCAGAGGGGCTGGCTGAACGTGGGCGTCGGTGCGCTCGCCCACCGCCTCAAGGCGCGCGGCGAGGACATCCGCCAGCATTGGGAGCGCCTCGTGCAGGGGCTCGGTCGCGGGCTGGTCCGCAGCGGCGTGCCCGAGCCCGCCGGCTACAGCTATTACCTGCGCGGTCCGCTCGACGTCGTTCGCCGCGGCAATGCCTTCATCACGGGCGATGCCGCGGGCCTTGCCACGCGCGACATGTGCGAGGGCATCGGACCGGCGATCCGCAGCGGACTGAAGGCTGCGGATGCCATCCTCAGCGGTGTGGAGTACCGCCTCGACGACGTCACCGGTGCGAGCCTCGGCGGCGGGCTCGCGACGCGCCTGCTCGACTGGGCGTTCACGCGCGGAGCGGGGCGCGCGCAGAACGTGCGCCGCGCCGCCTGACATCGATTCGCCGAGGAGAGACCGTGTGTCGAAGAACGCCGCATTCATCGTGATTGCCCTGGCGCTGGCCGCCGTGTCCGCGGCGGGCACGAGCGAGCAGCGCCTGCTTGCCGCGGGCCCCGTGGCAATCGCAGCCGATCCGGCCTTGCAGGCCTTCGTGCGGCAGACGGCGGAGCGCGCGATCGCACAGCATTGCACCGGCTGCCACGGTAAGGACCTCAAGGGCGCGCGGCCCGGCGTGCCCGATCTCACCGACTACGACACGCTGTGGAATACCGGGGCGCCGGAAGAGATCGATGCGACGCAGGTCATGAGCCTGCAGCAGACGCTGCTGTGGGGCATCCGCAGCCAGGACTGCCCGGACTCGGAACGCAAGAAGCAGTACGGCGCCTGTCCGGACACGCGCTACTCACACATGCCAGCCTACGGGAAGGACGGCGTGTACAGTGCCGCGCAGGTCGCCGATCTCGCCGAATACGTGCTGCAGCTCGGCCGGCAGCCGGCGGATGCGGCCGCCGCCGGACGCGGCCGGCAACTCTACGCCGAGGGCTGCGGCGAATGCCATGGGGCCGACGGCTTTGGCTATGGCGCCTACGGCGGCCCCAACCTGACCGATCAGATCTGGCTGTACGGCGGCAGCCGCACCGCACTCCGCAATTCGATCGCCAACGGACCGGGCAGCGATGGCGCTGGCGGCCAGTGCCCGGCCTGGGGCGATCAGCTGGATGCGGTGACGATCAAGGCGCTCGCCGTGTACCTCCACGGCAAGGCGTCCGAAGACGACTGAATCAGGCGGTCTGCAGCTGCGCCTGCAGCTGTGAGAGGCGCCGGCGCAGCTCGCGCATGTTGCCGAGCACCGCACGCGTCTCGCGGCGGAAGCGGGTGCGCTCCCAGCGCTCGGCAAGGCCGGCGCGGGTGCGCTCGACCCAGGCCTCGCGGGCCTTCGACCACTCGGCAACCAGCGTGGCGAGCGCCTGGTACTCGGCGGCGAGCTGTGCCTTGAGTTTCTCCAGATCCGGCAGCGGCCAGCGCGGTGCGGCCTGCGCGAGGCGCGCCTCGATGCGCTGCAGCTGCATCTGCAGCCGCGCGCGCTGGATCATCACGTCAGGCACACGCTTGAGGTTGCGGGCGAGTTTCAGTGCCGCAAGGCCGCGGATCAGCCACTTGGTCGGGTCCCACTGCCACCAGCGCACACCGTTGCGGTAATCGCTCCCGTACAGGTGATGGAAGTTGTGGTAGCCCTCGCCGAAGGTGAGAAAGGCGAGCACACCGTTGTCGCGTGCGGTGTTGCGATCGGTGTACGGCTGGTTGCCCCAGATATGGGCCAGCGAATTGATGAAGAAGGTGAAGTGGTGACTGACGACCAGGCGCAGTACGCCGCCCAGCAGGAGCACGCCCCAGAGGTCGCCGCACAGCCAGCCGATCAGCAGCGGGAAGCCGAAGTTGGTCGCCAGCGCCAGCGGCACGTAGTGGCGGTGCTGGAACATGACGATCGGATCGCGCTGCAGGTCCTTCACATTGGCGAAAGTCGTATGAGCGCTCGGGTAGTCGCGCAGCATCCAGCCGATGTGCGAGAACCAGAAGCCGCGCCGGGCGCTGTAGGGGTCGCGGTCGTTGTCGTCGACGAAACTGTGGTGGCTGCGGTGGTTCGACGACCAGATCAGGATGCTGTTCTGCAGCGCCATGGCGCCGAACACCATGTAGGCGAGCCGCACGCTCCAGTGCGCGTCGTAGGCGCGATGCGCCCACAACCGATGGTAGCCGGCGGTGACCGACAGCTCGTTCAGGCACAGGAAGACGACGCAGGCGATCCAGGCCGCGGCGCTGTAGCCGTGCACGATGCCGAACCACGGCACGGCGACGACGGCGGTGAGCATCGTCAGCGCGAAGACCGCGATGTTGGCCCAGATCAGCGGTGGCGCATCGCCGGCCGTGGCCATCGTCGTGTGCGCGCTCTGCCGGGCCCTGCCCAGCTGGTGCTTCACGATTGCCTCAGGGCCGCGATGCGCTGCTCGAGCGGCGGGTGGCTCATGAACAGGACGCGCAGGCTGTTGCTGCCGCCGTTGATGCCGAAGGCCTGCATCGCCTTGGGCAGGCCGCCATCCTGGGCGGTCTTGAGCCTTTCGAGCGCACCGATCATGGCGTTCTTGCCCGCCAGCCGGGCGCCACCGGCATCTGCGCGGAACTCGCGCTGCCGCGAGAACCACATGACGATCATGGAGGCGATCAGGCCGAGCACGATCTGGCAGACCATCGACGTGACGAAATAGGCCATGCCCGGGCGGTCGTCGTTGCTGCGCGACATCGACCGGTCGACGATGCCGCCGATCAGGCGCGAGAGGAAGATCACGAAGGTGTTCACGACGCCCTGGATGAGGGTGAGCGTGACCATGTCGCCATTGGCGACGTGCGAGATCTCGTGCCCGAGGACCGCCTCGACTTCCTGGCGATTCATCGAGCGCAGCAGCCCGGTGCTCACGGCCACCAGCGCGTGGTCGCGTCGGGCGCCGGTCGCGAACGCATTCGGCGCCGGGGAATCGAACACACCGACCTCCGGCATGCCGATGCCCGCCTGTTCGGCCTGCGCGCGGACCGTGCCGACGAGCCATTGTTCATCGGCCGAGGAGGGGCTTGTGATCACCTGCACGCCCATCATCCGCTTGGCCATGAACTTGGACATCGCCAGCGAGATGAAGGCGCCGCCAAAGCCGATGACGGCCGCGCCAATGAGCAGGCCGGTGATATCGCTGCCGCGTGCCGCGAGGTATTGGTCGACGCCCAGCAGGTGGGTGACGACCGAGAGCACCAGAACGACCGCGAGGTTGGTGACGACGAGCAGGAATATGCGCTTCATGTCGCGCATGATAGCGAATTGCAGCCCCGGAGGAATCGAATTAATTCTTTATAAGACAGTGAGTTACGGAGAATCTCGTCAGCCGATCACGGTATGGAACAGCTTTCCGGCCAACCAGGTGCACGCGCCCGCCCCGCCACCGATCAGCATCATCCGCAAGGCCCCCCAGAGCGCGTTGCGTCCGGTGAAGAGGCTCAGGCTGAGCCCGATGCCGAACAGGGCGGCCAGGGCGAGCCCGATGGCCGTCGGGAGGCGGGCGGGGGCGCGGATGGGCAGCAGGAAGGGGAGCAGGGGCAGCACGGCCCCCACGGCGAAGGAGACGAAGGAGGCGAGTGCCGCCGTCCAGGGCTGGCCGAGGTCGTCCGGGTTCAGGCCCAGTTCCTCGCGCGCCAGCGTATCCAGGGCGTGTTTGGGATTGGTGATGAGCGTGCGCGTGATCTCGCGCGCCTTGCCGATCTCGACGCCACGGGCCTCGTAGATCAGGGCCAGTTCTTCGGCCTCCTCGTCCGGGTATTCCTCGAGTTCCGCCCGCTCCAGACCGATCTGGTACTCGTACATCTCGCGCTGCGAGCGCACCGAGACGTACTCACCGGAGGCCATCGACAGGGCGCCCGCCAGGAGCCCGGCCGTGCCGGCCATCAGCACCACCTCGTTGGAGGCCGCCGCACCGGCCACCCCCAGGATCAGGGCGGCATTGGAGACCAGGCCGTCGTTGATGCCGAACACGGCCGCCCTGAGGTTGCCGCCCCCGACGCCCCGGTGACGCTTGCCGACCTCGGTGACCGACGTGGGCATCTCGTGGCCACTGGCCGCCACCGAGGCCGTGTACACGGACATGCCGCGCAGCTTCATGGCGATGAGAATGCCCTTCATCTGGCGCGGTCCCAGGCGCCGCACCAGCCGGGCGACGATGCGTGCCCGCAGCGAGGGCCGGAACGCGGGCTCCTCGCCCAGCCGTGCGACCCAGAGGCCCGCCTGGTGCTCGGCCGCTTCGGCCAACGTCGTGAACAGGCGGCGGTGACGCGGGTCGTCTTCGCAGGCGGCGACGACCCGATAGAGCCAGGCCGACTCGCGTTCGTGAAACCAGCTGCCGTCCGGCGGGTGCATCCCGCAGGTTCAGGCCGATTGCAGCAGCGAAAACACCTGGTGCAGCAACCCGGTTGCCAGGGCCCCCCCCTCGATGACGGCGTGGGCACCGCCGCGCATGGCGGCGACGGTATCGGCGACGTCCGGGTTGTCGATCACCACGATGACCGCGAGTCCGGGTGCGACTTGATGCACTGCTTCAATCAGGGGGCCGGGGATCTCCTTGCCGTTGCCGCAGTGGGCAATCAGGCAGGCGGCTTCGCGGCGAACCGCGTCCAGCGTGTCCCGTCCGGGCCCGCAGGCCTCCCAGCTCACCCGCATGGCGGTGAGCAGGCGCTCGATTTCGAGCACGTGGGGGCCGCCGTCGTCCACGACCAGGACCGGGTGGCGGCTGTGGGGCTGCGGCCGATCCGTGGACGCGGCGGTCGTCGCCGGAGACTTTCCATTGGGGCGCAGCACCGCCTCATTCTGCGATGCCGGCCGCGGGTCTCAATCAGGAGTTCTCCGTATCCTGGGCGGCGTCCAGGGCCATGCGCACGAGTGCCGCGAGCGAATTGGCCTGCATCTTCTCCATAACGTGGGCGCGGTGGATCTCGACCGTCCGCTGGCTCACGCCGAGTTCGGCGCCGATCACTTTGTTGGCCTTCCCCATGGTCACCAGGCGCATCACCTCGAGTTCGCGCGGGGTCAGGCTCTGGATGCGCTCGCGGATGGTGGCGCGCGCGGTGAAGGCCGCGCGGGTCTGCGCATCGCGCTCCAGCGCGCGTTGCACACGGTCGAGCAGGTCCTGGTCGCGGAAAGGCTTCTGCAGGAAGTCGAAGGCACCGTGCTGCATCGCCTCGACCGCCATCGGCACGTCGCCGTGGCCGGTGATGAACACCACCGGAATGGTCGCGCCGCGGCGGTTGAGTTCCTGCTGCATCTCCATGCCGCTCATGCCGGGCATGCGCACGTCCAGCACGATGCACCCGGGCAGGTCGGGGGCGTAGGCATCGAGGAACTCGTGCGCCAGGCCGAAGGCGCGCGCCTGCAGGCCCACGGAACGGATCAGCATCCGCAGCGAGCTGCGCACTGCCTCGTCATCGTCGACGATGAATACCGTGGGACTCGGGGCCGTCATCTCTGATCTCCCTTCAAGGCCGGCAGCGTGAAGTAGAAACAGCTGCCCGCCGGATCGTTGGGACGTTGCGCCAGCCGGCCGCCGTGATTCTCGATGATCGAGCGGCTGATGGCGAGTCCGAGGCCGGTTCCTTCGGGCTTGGTGGTGAAGAAGGCGTCGAACAGCCGCTCGCGGATGGCCGGGTCCACCCCGGGGCCGAGGTCGCTGACGCTCACCTCAGCGGGTCCCGCGGGTGTCCGCGTGGTGCGCAGCGTCACGGTGCGCCGCGCGGTCTCCAGGTCCTGGACCGCCTCGATGGCGTTGCGCACGAGGTTCAGCAGTACCTGCTGCAGCTGGATCGGGTCGGCCATCACCGTCGGCGGTGTCGCGGCGAGGTCGAGCCGCACCTGCACGTGATGCAGCCGCGCGTCGGCTTCGGCCAGCACCACCAGTTCGCGCAGCAGTTCGTTCAGGTTGACGCGCTCCTCGCGCGTCTCGCGGTTGCGCACCATCGCGCGCAGCCGGCGGATGATCTCGCCGGCGCGCAGCGCCTGCGCGGCGATCTGGTGCAGCGCCGAGATGACCTCCTCCTCGCCCGAATGCGCCTGCGTCATCAGTCGCTCGGCGGCCTGGGCGTACATCGCGATGGCGGTCAGTGGCTGGTTGAGTTCATGCGCGAGGCCATTGGTCATCTCGCCCATGGTCGAGAGGCGCGCGACGTGTGTCAGCCGCTCGCGCGTCTCGCGCATCTGGTCCTGCGTGTGGCGCCGTTCGGTGACGTCGTGCAGCGTGCCGACATGGCGGATGGCACCATCAGCGCCCGGCGTGATGTGCAGGTTCAGGTGCACGTAGCGCGTCTCGCCGCCGGGCATGGCGAGGCCGTATTCGGCGTCCATCTCGGCCGGGGCCGGCTCTGCCCGCAGTGTTTGCAGCTCGGACTCGAAATGCTCGCGATCGGCGGGCCGCAAGCAGTCGGCCAGCGCCTGCAGGCTCACCGGTTCGTCGTCTGCCAGCCTGAGGATGCGGCGGAATTCCTCCGAACCCGTGTCGCCGGCGTGCGAGGGCAGGTGCACCTCGAAATTGCCGATCTGCGCAATGCGCTGCGCTTCGCGCAGCAACGCGTCCTGTCTCAGGATCTGCAGTTCGTGGGTGCGCCGCTCGCTCATGTCGTGCAGGAAGCCGACGAAGCGCGGGGGTTCCGTGCCGCCGATCCGGCCCAGCGTGAGAAAGGCCGGGAAGGTGCTGCCGTCGAGGCGGCGCGCCTCGACGTGGCGGCCGATGCCGATGACGCGCGGCTCGCGCGACTCGACGTAGCGGCGTATGTAGTCGTCGTGGCGGCTGCGGTCGGGCTCGGGCATCAGCTCGCTGACATTGCGGCCGACCATCTCGGCCGCGCTGACGCCGAACAGGCGCTCGCCGGCGGGATTGAAGGTCTCGACGATGCCGCGGTGATTGACGATGATCACCGCATCGACGCAGGCGTCGAGAAGTGCCTGGAGTTCATCGGTCATGGGATCGGGGAGCGTGACGCTCCCGGCGGGCCTCAGTAGTTTTCGTCGCCCTCGGTATCGTCCCAGTCGTCATCGTCATCATCATCATCGTCGTCGTCGTCGTCGTCGTCGTCTTCCTCGTCTTCATCCTCGTCCCAGTCGTCTTCGTCCTCATCGTCGTCGTCCTCACCGGACCAGCCCTCCGGCGTCGCGATCAACTCGAGGTCAAGCTCCTGCCAGGCATCGAGATCCATCTCCTCGATGTCGCCATCGAGGTATTCGATCTCGACCAGTTCCGCGTCCTCGTCCACCGACCGGACCCTGAAGTTCTCGTTGTCATCGACGCTCTCGTACCACTGACCGACGAGCGGTTCGTATTCTCTGGCCACGCTGGGAGCCCTCGGAACTGGATCTGTTGTGAATCCGCGCCTCCGCCCTCACGGGGACGCGTTGCCGAGGCATATTAGGGCCGGCCCGGCGGTGAGGCAATCGCGGCAGGCGGGGGCCGGTGCGCCGCGCGTGGCGGTTCAGGGTGGGTCGCCAGGAGAATCCTGCTCGTCGGGCTCCAGGATGCGGCGCCCCTCGTCATCGAGGTTGTCGAACTGGTTGCTGTCGACGGCCCAGAAGAACGCCCAGACGGCCGCACCCAGCATCAGCAGCGCCAGCGGGATCAGCAGCAGTGAAATGCTCATTGGGCCTCGCGTGCGAAGCGGTGCGCACGCCACACGACGTACAGCGAACTCATCGACATGCCGATGGCGGCGACCCAGGGCGCCACCCAGCCGAGCGCCGCGACCGGCACGGCGCACAGGTTGTAGCCCAATGCCCAGCGGAGATTGCCGCGGATCAGGCGCGCGCTGCCCCTGGCCGTCGCCACCGCGCGCGGGATGCCGGCCAGCGAATCGCCGAGCAGCAGCATGTCGGCCGCGGCGTGCGCGACCGCCGCGCCCTGGCCCATGGCGCAGGAGACATCGGCGGCGGCCAGCACCGGGCCATCGTTGATGCCGTCGCCGAGCATCAGCACGCGGTGCCCGCCGGCCTGCAGCTCGCGGACCAGCGCGATCTTGTCGGCCGGCGTCTGTCGCCCGCGTGGTGCATCGATGCCGAGTTCGGCGGCGATGCGCGCCACCGCTCCGGGGCGATCCCCGCTCGCGATGCGCAGCGTCAGCCCCGCCGCGCGCAGTGCGCGCACCGTATCGGCGGCATCGGCTCGCAGCGTGTCGAGGATCTCGAAGCTGGCGAACGG
>Ga0138256_10008957_pt1 | contig 10499 bp, 7 predicted proteins | sample KNB2016incub_MG_FD_105486 | JGI IMG/M metagenome (GOLD analysis project Ga0138256, IMG submission 105486) | Active sludge microbial communities from wastewater in Klosterneuburg, Austria - KNB2014incub_MG | ecosystem: Engineered > WWTP > Activated sludge > Unclassified | place: Austria... | reverse complement strand
TTTTATCTATGACTCGAATCATACTAAATCTCACACGGAGGCAAAATGCTGAAGGCATTTAATTTGATTAACCTCGTGGAAACGAAGTGCAGCGCGAGGTTGATATTTAGACTAACCCGAACTCTGTAGGAGTTCAATTTGGAGACTATTTATATTTTTAAACAATCATGCTCCATGTGTACGCCTTTATAAATATTTCATTTGATCTCTTTTTAAATGATTGAACACCTACGGAGTTCCTTTTTTAGATGTTATCTTACCCGGCACTGTGCTTCGCGTGTACCGGGTTATTGATTTTAAACTCCTACGGAGTAAGGTAATTAAACTTAACATATTTAGAATTGACCATATGATTTCATTGTTCAGGAAGGAGTGCAGGAGTCAAACCAGGAAATCGGATGATCATCCCCTCCCGACTTGTCCCATTTAGTGCGGTAAAAATAACTAAAACATTAATATATCATTGATTTTCAATTGTTTGAAAGCGCACTAAATCGGATGGATGCATGTTAGGAAAAAATAAGTTAAAAATTTTTTTCAAAAAAATATGCGTAGTCAAATAACTTCATGTATATTTGTAGCCATATAACTACATAATGAAGTTAAGGAACGATTAAATAATAATAAAAAAACAATATGACAATGAAAGTAGATTTTAAAAACGGGACAATAACAGGCCTGGAATCCTCACCTGTAGTAGGTGCACTGGCAGGATTACGCGCAAACGAAGCCCGGTTTTTTATGAATAAGTACAAGGCTGAATTTAATGTTACTCCGGCTGAAGAAAGTAAGGACACAATCGACTGGGTTCATACTATTTTAAAGCAAGAGCGGGAAATTGTGATTGAATCCAAGCCCCTGGAAACTGCTTCATTGCTGGTTGAGAATATAAAATGGGTATTCGTTTTTTATGAAAGTGGCCTCGGGATTAATGTTTTATACACTTTGGATAATCCGAAAAAAAGAGCCGTAGGATTCAAACTTTCGGAAGGTATGGAAGTTCCAAAAGAGTTGGGAAAGTTTAAGTTTGCCCGGCAAAAATCAAAATTAGCAGGCATTATCCGGGGTACATTTTTTGTGATAAAAGGGGAATATTAAGGAAAAATGAAAAGATATTTATTCGCACTTTTTGTAGTAGTATTGACTTCAAATTATGCGATTTCACAAATGAATAAGGCGGATACTTCGTCATTCATTCTGACTTCGGATCAGGTTAAACTGTTTGCCAAAAAAGCAGGAAATGGCCCGGTTTGTATTTATGTGCATGGGGGCCCCGGTGCATGGAGTAAATCATTTGAAGCGATGAAAGGAAACAGATTGGAGAAAAAACTCACGATGATATATTACGACCAACGTGGCTGTGGGAGATCTGACAATGCTACAGATAAGGATTATTCATTAGACAGAATGGTTGATGATATCGAGGATATCCGGCGCTATTTAGGCGTAGAAAAAATGTATTTGCTCTCGCATTCTTTTGGTGGGATCATTGCTACGAGCTATGCAGAGAAGTATCCTGACCATTTATACGGGTTAATTTTAGCCAACTCCACGTTAAACCTCAACTACTCCCTGGAACAACAAATAAATCATATCAACAAACTCATTAATGCAAATTTTAGGGTGACCAATGAAGATTCGCTAATGTCCGTTTTTGGTGCAGCGAGAACAGCGCTTTCAGAAAAAGGACTTAACTATAAGATGCTCTCGGATAGTAAAAAGACAGTTGATTTACTGGATAGCATAGACAATAGTTATGCGCGTTCCACCGATTTTGTAAGCCAGCTTTGGGATTATCCGAAGTACAAAGCTGACTACACCAGTCATACTTCAAACATTAAAGTTCCGGTACTGATCATCACCGGTAGAAAAGATTATGCTATCGGTGTTGACCACTACAAGGCATTCAAATTCCCAAATCAAAAAGTGGTGCACATTGACGGTGGCCATGTTTTATATTATGAGCAGAACGATGCCTTTACGAAAGCAATATTTTCATTTGTAGAATAAAATTAGCTAAGCAAGAAATTATATAGATTCCTTATTAGTCAAGTTTAAAACGCTGTGAAGAACGTTGTTCAGAAGTGTTTTTTTGTACTTTTGATTTGTCTGTCACCAGTGCGATAAATCGCAGATGGTATAGTTATTATTTACACGTATAAGTTTGATTAACTTAATATTATAACAAATGTTAATATGATTATGTAAGACTGATTATCCATTTTTAATTTATATATCACACTTTTTAGCACTAAATCAAGATAATTTTAACTTATGACAAAAGAAGAATTATTATTACTTTTTGACAAAAATTATCGTAAGATTATCGAGTATGTTTGCGCACTGAATGATGCTCAGTTTATTTATAGTTCAAATAATAAATGGACAGCGGGGCAGCAACTAAACCACATATATTTAACCTTATTGCCATTTCCCAAACTATTGCCGGCAAAGGAATATATATTACAAAAATACGGTAAGATTGACAGGCCAACCTGGAGTTTTGAAACAGTGATTCAGAACTATTATAAGACTAGCCGAAAAGCGCCTGAGCAGTTTTTGCCTGATGTGATTACTCCTGATCAAAAAAATGCGATTGCAAAAAATATTCAGGGAATTCTGGTTGAAATAGAAAGTTTGCTGGAACAATATTCTGAAGAAGAGCTTGATACGCTGATAATTCCCCACCCCTTGCTTGGACGCCTGACTATCCGGGAGATGTTTTATTTGATGAGCTATCATCCATTACACCATCTAAGGCAGGTAGAAGAATATTTTGAGAATATTTAGCATTTGGAAATTGAATATACTTCACAGACTTAGAAATGACTATCTAATACCCTTATCCTTTGAGAAAAAGGGTCAAACAGGAATATCATACGGTCTGATTCAACTACGATTGGTTTAGAACATTTCATACGTCAGAAATCTAGTGCATAGCTTCACTGATATCTACCTTGGCACTCTTTCGTACCCTTGCCATCAGCACTATCGGGACACAGATTAGGAACATCAGGCCGATGTATAAAAATATATCCATATAAGTGAGTACCATTGCCTGCTTAGTGCCGATTCCATTGAGCAAGGCATAGGAACGCTGCAACGCAATATTCGGCGCTGTGCCGCTGGCCTGAAAGCCATGAGCAATAGCAGTTACAGTATTCTGGATAGCCGGATTGGTTTTGTCCAGATGATTCATTTCATTGGACCAGTAATATCCGGCACTCTGTGCCATGAAAGTGGTGATGATGGCAATACCAAAGGATCCGCCAAGTTGGCGCATCATGCCGGTGAAAGCCGCTCCCTCACCAATTTCTCTGCCTACCAGTGAACTTAATGAAAGTGTAGTCACAGGGATAAATAACATCGCCATCGCAGACCCACGTAATACCAGTGGCCAGAAAAATGCTTCATTGCTCGTGTCTGGCGTCAGAATCTGATATCCCCACAGACAAAACAGAAAGAAAAGAAACATACCTATGGCTCCCATCACCTGTGGTTTTGCACCGTATTGCAACATCTTTCCCATGAATGGCATCAGTAAGGCAGTAGTAAGTGCTGATGGAATCATTAACATGCCTGCCTGTGTCGCTGTCCACCCTAATATAGTCTGCGTGTACAGCGGAATAATAAAGGTCGATCCATATAAACCGAAACCCATGATGAATGACAGTATTGTACCTATGCGTAAATTACCATTCTTCAATACCCGGAAGTGCACCACCGGATTTCTGAAGGTCAGTTCCCGCCACAAAAAGAAAAATAACCCAAAGATAGCGGTCACAGTAAAGAAAATGATCAGATTGCTGGTAAACCAATCTTCTTCGTGACCACGCTCCAATACGAACTGCAATGAACTAATAAATACAGCCAATAAGGCAATTCCCAGCCAATCGACATCCTTGCCCTTGCTCTTTTCTGCATACTTCGGGCTCCGTACAAACTGAAGGGCAAGCAAGGTGGCAATGATTCCGATCGGAATGTTGATAAAAAATATAAATGGCCATCCGCCTTGTACATTGTCTATGATCCAACCACCCAGTGGTGGCCCCAGCGTAGGACCTATGATCACACCCATGCCATATATAGCCTGTGCCATTCCTCTTTTCTCCTGAGGATAACTCTCTGTAATGATTGTTTGGGAAGTCACCAACAAGGCGCCGCCGCCTATACCTTGCAGAAAACGAAATAAAATCAGTTCGCCTATGCCTGAGGAGTTCCCACACAAGAAGGAAAATACAGTGAATATGACGACTGATGCTGCGAAATAATTCCGTCTGCCAAACTGCTGGGACAACCAGGCAGTCATCGGAATGATGATCACATTGCCGATTGCATAAGCCGTGATGACCCAACCAACCTCGCTGGTGGTCGCACCCAGACTAGCTTGCATATCCTTGATTGCCACATTGACTATGGTCGAATCTACAATCTCCAATAAGGCACACATTATCGCGGTGACAGTGACGATTGCCCGCCTGAATCCATATTCTACCAATGACTCTGCCTGGACCATGTTTTGTTTTTTAATTTTACTTTACAGTTGGTTTTCTAAATGCGTTTGTTCAGAGCTTCAGTGGGATTTATAAACCTGGAATCTGCTCCATCTTGCATTTAGTTTACCCATTTAAGTGGACATCCACTTCTACATTCATGCCTGGTCTCAGCTTTTTAATCAGTTTATCTGATTTATCTACGAATTCGATGCGCACCGGCAATCGTTGGACTACCTTGACAAAATTGCCACTGGCATTATCCGGTGGAAGAAGTGCGAATGTGGAACCTGTGGCAGGTGAGAAGGAGCTTATCTTAGCTTTAAAATCATGCCTGGGAAAAACATCGGCTTTCACCACTACATCCTGACCTTCAGTCATCTTATCCAGTTGCGTTTCCTTAAAGTTAGCCACGACCCAAATATCAGTACTATGCACAATACTGAAAATGGCCTGACCCGCATTGACAAACTGACCTTCATTTACATTTATCTTAGAAACCTGGCCATCTTCCGGTGCGACAATAACTGTATAAGACAACAGCAGTTTCGCTGCATTCACATCCACTTCTCTTTGATGGATATTGGTCTCGGCCGGCTCGATCTGGTGTGCTGTTGCAGTACTTTGCACAGCTGCTGCTTTCGTCTGTTGCTCTGCTTGTAGCTTTTGGCCTTCCAGAATCGCCACTTGTTGTGCTGCGGTTTCCTTTGCAGCCTGAGCTTGTTCGAACTGCTGCTGAGTGATGGAGTGATCTTTTATCAGATTGGTATATCTCACCAAATCCTGGGTTGCACGCTTTAGTGCTATCTGTGCAGAAGCAATCTGCTCATCAATGGTATGAATCCCGGCTTTGACAGTATTTACATTGGCTTTTGCTACTTGTGAACTGGCTCTTGCAGAACTGAGGTTTGCCTCTGAAGTGGATAAGGCAGCTTCTGCTTGCTGCAGTTTGATTACAAAATCCCTATTGTCGAGCACCAAAAGAGTATCACCTTTTCTTACCCATTGATTGTCTTTGACCTTAATCTCTGCTACATAGCCAGACACTCTGGGAATCACCGGGCTAATATCTGCACTGATTTGTGCATCATCCGTCTCTTCGTGTACCTGACTATGCTTATATTTCGTAATTCCAAACCATCCACCACCAATGAGTAGAATAGCGAGTATGATTACAAAGACAGGATTTCTCTTTTTTGATTCCTGGTTCTGTGTTTTGCTTTCCATTTTTCTGATATTTTTTGATAGTAATATGTTATTTATCTATGTCTTGTGATAATAAGCCTGCAGAGAGTAAGAGTTTTTTCTGTGCGACGAATGTGTCTGCTCTGGTCGCGGTATAATTTATATTTGCCTGGAGCTTAGCAACATCTGCCTCCAATAAGTCAGTTGTCGTAGCCAGTTGATTATCAAATTTGTTCTTAATGATGCGGTAGTTCTCCTCTGCCTGTATCCGTGCCTTCTCCGTCACATCAATCTTTTTCCTGAAACTGGTATAGAGCATATACGCTTTACTAACTTCAAGTCGCAGATTATCATCCATGATAGACTGGTTCCATTTCAATTGATTGACCCTGGCCTGTGCCTGATCTATTTTTGATTTTGTTTTCCATAGTGAAGCAATATTATAAGATAGGCCGACACCAATATTCAATGCATTGGTAATTGCAATCACATTTGGGATATAGCCTGCGATATAACCCCCAGTCAAACTTAGATTGGGTAATTTATCTGCTTTTGCCACACTGATACCGATATTAGCAGCATCAAGCTGATATCCTAAAGCTTCTTTGTCTTTGCGATGAGCCAATGCCGAACGGATATAGTCGTCAAGAGACCTGTCTTCTTTGCTTTTTACGATACCGGAAGTATCCAGCCTGAGTTGTGTGTCATCCGGTAAGCCCAACATAATGTTCATATTTAAATTGGCTATTTGTAAATTATTCTCTGCATCCAGCATACTTAACTCTACGTTGGATTCCTGCAACTGTGCTTTCAATAAATCATTTCTTGCGATTATTCCATTCTTCTCCAGGTTTGAAAGATCGATCACTCTTTGTTTATTTTGTTCGAGGCTCTCTTTTACCAGAGTTACGGCAGAGTTGGCTCTGAATAGATTAGCGATTGCTTCGATGGTCGTAGCAATTACTTCTTCTTTCTGATTCTCTCCATCTAATTCGGCAGCCTTCGCCAGTAATTCAGCTGAGTGAATACCATACTTGATCTTACCACCGGTGTACAGCGGCAGGCTAACATTCAGGATGCCATACATAGCCTGATCGGCAGAGATGGATTGACCGGGCTGCGCAGATCCTCCACTACCGGAGGATGGTTTAATTTTCATGTCAATATCAGCATTATTCATCCTCAGATACGAGCCGGAAATTGTCGATCCCGGGAGTCTTTTATCCTTTGCTGCGCTAACTTCAGCGATTGCTTCATCGACCTTTGCCTGATTAACTTTCAAATATTTATTGTTTTCCAGACTCAAGTTGATAGCTTCTTTCAAAGTAATGTTTCTGACTGCCTGTGCATGGCTGTAGGTAACAAAAACACAGAGCAGGATCAGTACGATACCCGGCTTATTCCTCATTGGTAAGAATTTTCTTTATTAGAAATTTTAGATAGTGGGTTATTCTTTTTTTCATTCTATTTTGAAACTCAGCATCTGGTAAATCTTCCATATTGCGGATGACACGATAGTATTGCTGTGATGTGTAAAAGTGATTCAGTATGCCTATGATGGTACTCATCAGCAATTCCGGATCAATATTCTTTTGAATCTCACCACTTTTCTGCCCTTCCTTCAATAGTTGCATAGCCACCTTATAATTCTGAATTTTCAGGTTCAATATCAGCTTTGAAATTGCAGCATTAGAAGGAATCACTTGCTCTCTGACCATTATCTTGTTGAAACTTGTCTGGTGAACGAACTTATCTGCAGTGTTGTCGATCAATAGATTAATTCTCGCGAGTGCGGATAGTTTTGGTTTATCGACGATTTCCTGCAGGTGCTTCTTTGTCTCTTCTCCTCTCAATTCAAATAAGGCCTCCAGCAGTTGATCCTTGCTGCCAAAATAATAGGAGATCATCGCCAGATTTACGCCTGCGCGCTCTGCTATATCTCTTACAGAAGTGCCTTTAAATCCTTTCTCCGCAAATAGCGCTTCCGCCGCAGCTACGATTTGCATTTTTTTATCACCGATTTCCATCCTTCCTGTTTGAAAGTGCAAAGTTAAACAAACGTTTAATTTAAACAATCATTTAATTAAAATATTTTGTTTTTGCCGAACGAACGAAAGGATTAGGTGGCCCTAAGACAGCGCTATATCATCGTTTTAGTACTTCATTTTTCGTCATGACTAAAGTAATGGCTGTTAGACAATTTGTGCTGCACAATAATTTAGGTCTTAACTATTCACTTCGAATCAATTGATATCTTCTAATCCGTATTAAATATTAAATAACTATTCACATCAAATACATTTTAATCACGTTTGTCACAATTTTTGCATTATGATGATTCCGTATATTTCCATTTTAATAGAAATGGGCAAAAATAGCGCCAAACGAATCTTTATTCGTAAACCAACCCGGGGGTTAAAACCCCGGGCTAATAAATATTTCACCCATACTGGGTTATACTACTACCCTAATTTAGGTGCAATAATATTTTTAATGATTTCAATTGATTTGAGGTGAATAGTTTCAATATTATAATTGAGGTGGATAATTACTATTATTTTATTCTGGTCTTATAAGCATAGAAAAGAGAATTTTGTTTAATGCCTGCGCCAGGAGATTTGTGTATAATTTGTTGTGTAGATTTCTCTTTTCCGTAGCTTGGTTTTTCAAAAACTTATTTCTAATTACCTTTTCTCAGACACAATTGTCTAAATATTTTGTATAATAGCCAGTCAATAAGTTCAATATGATACAAACTATAAAAGTAAAAATCCAATCGCTGAAGCAAATTGGAATATGGCTGTTGATATTGCTGACAGCGACTTCAGGGCTAAGAGGTCAGACACCGTCAATCATTCCGCAACCGGTGGAAATGACTTTAGACAAGGGTATATTTACGCTGGATAATCAAACAGGGCTGGTATATGATGCTACGTCTAAAGAATTGAGACAATTAGCAGCATTTTTGAATCAGTATCTGGCACAAATTACCGGCGATACACTCAGTTACAATGGAAATGCAAAAAAGACGATCAAGCTCATCAATTCTGATATTCCCGGCATCGGTGAAGAAGGTTATCTGCTAGATATTGATTCAAATTCGATTATCATTAAGGCCAATTCAAGGAAAGGCATCTTCTATGGTATGCAGACGCTTTTTCAAATGTTGCCTGCCATCAGAACCAATGAAGTCATTCAAATGTCTGCAATACATGTCAGGGATTATCCCCGATTCAGATGGCGGGGCATGCACCTGGATGTATGCCGACATTTTTTCTCACCAGCGCTTGTTAAGCAATATATCAATCTGCTGGCTGCTTATAAGTTCAATACCTTTCACTGGCATCTGGTCGATGATCAGGGTTGGCGTATTGAGATCAAACAATATCCACTGCTGACACAGGTCGGTGCCTGGCGCGTAGATAAGAATTATATCAACTGGAGAGACCGTCCACAAGCAAAGCCAGGTGAGCCGGCGAATTATGGGGGGTATTACACACAAGAACAGATAAAAGACATCATTGCTTATGCTGTTGAGCGGAATATCACCATAGTACCGGAAATAGAAATGCCTGCACACGTCGCATCAGCGATAGCTGCTTATCCCTGGCTGAGCTGCACGCAGAATCCTCAGTTGACTATGACCGGAGGTGATTATACGGGGATGGCATCCGGATATTGTGCAGGGAATGACAGCGTGTTTACTTTTCTGGAGAATGTACTCACCGAGGTGATTGATCTGTTCCCTTCAGAGTACATCCATATTGGTGGTGATGAATTGGATAAAAGCCCCTGGAAGGTTTGCCCTAAATGCCAGGCCCGGATGAAAGCTGAAGGGCTGAAGGATGTGGACGAATTACAGAGTTATTTCATCCGCAGAATAGAAAAATTTGTAAATAGTAAAGGTCGGAAGATTATCGGCTGGGACGAAATACTGGAAGGAGGTTTGGCGCCTGAAGCTACGGTGATGAGTTGGCGGGGCGAAGCTGGTGGTATTACTGCTGCACAGATGGGGCATGATGTAGTCATGACACCGGGAACACCCTTGTATTTCGATCATTATCAGGCAGATCCGGCTACAGAGCCATTGGCTATTGGTGGCTTTAATACATTGAAAATGGTCTATGATTATGATCCGGTTCCTGCGGTATTGACTCCCGAACAAAGTAAACACATCCTGGGCGCTCAGGCCAATATCTGGGCAGAGTTTATCACTTCACCGCTACATGTACTTTATATGATGATGCCACGAATGATGGCGCTCTCTGAAGTAGATTGGAGCCCGAAAGAGAAAAAAGACTGGGGCGACTTCAATGAGCGGCTCCAATATCATTTAAAGCGGCTGGATCAGTTGGGGATTCCTTATTGCAAAGGGAATATGCGGGTAGATATCCAACCGATAACACAGGATAATCAATTGTATGCCAGACTATCCACAGAAGCTTATAAAGGACAAATATACTATACTACAGATGGCTCCAATCCTACTCAGTACAGTAAGCTCTATGTCGATCCTATACCGGTAAAATCATCCCAGACTATCCGGGCTGTCACAGTAATTGATGGTGAAGTGATGAGTAAACAAGCGGCAGAACAAAGCTTTGTTATTCATAAGGCTGTCGGATTGCCGGTTACCTATACTTACCCCAACAGTCCTTACTACAAGGCAGAAGGACCCAATGTGCTTACTGATGGCATCAGGGGTACATCTGATTATGGTAAGAAATGGCATGCATTTTCCAGTAAGGATCTTATAGCGACTATCGATTTGGGAAAAATGACTGAGATTCACAGTTTGAGTCTGGGCTGTCTCCAGCATTA
>Ga0138256_10008956_pt1 | contig 10499 bp, 7 predicted proteins | sample KNB2016incub_MG_FD_105486 | JGI IMG/M metagenome (GOLD analysis project Ga0138256, IMG submission 105486) | Active sludge microbial communities from wastewater in Klosterneuburg, Austria - KNB2014incub_MG | ecosystem: Engineered > WWTP > Activated sludge > Unclassified | place: Austria... | reverse complement strand
CGTGATGATCGGCGTGTTCACCCAGCAAAAACCCTGCGCATCGAAGAAGCGGTGGATCGATTGCATGATCGCGTGGCGCACCCGGGTCACCGCGCCAAAGGTGTTGGTGCGCGCGCGCAGATGCGCCACTTCGCGCAGGAACTCGTAGGAATGCGCCTTGGGCTGGATCGGATAGGTTTCCGGATCGTCGACCAGGCCAAGCACACGCACCGCGCTGGCCTGGATTTCAAAGGCCTGACCCTGGCCCTGCGAACGCACCAGCACACCGTCGGCTTCGATCGAGCAACCGCTGGTCAGGTGCTGCACTTCGCTGGCGTAGTTGCCCAGCGTAGCGGGTGCCACGATCTGCAGATTGCCCATGCAACTGCCGTCATTCAGTTGAATGAAGGAGATGCCGGCCTTGGAATCGCGGCGGGTGCGCACCCAGCCCTTGACCGTGATCGCCGTACCTTCCGCGTGCTTGCCCGCCAATGCGTCCTTGACCGTAACCCAGGCCATGCTCTTGATTTCCCGACAAACTGCCGCATCTAGCGGCGAGGCCGGGGATCATACAGCGGCCAAACGGCGACGTCCCTGCGCCGATTCAACTGCACCCTGTTAACCTTCATGTCCTTCGCAAGAGATCGAGCCCATCATGTCCATCACACTGACCGAAGCCGCAGCCCAGCGCGTGCGCCAGTACATGATCGATCAGGGCGGCGGCATCGGGCTACGCCTGGGTGTGCGCAAGATGGGCTGCAGTGGCTGGGCCTACACGGTGGATGTCGCTGCCGCGGCCAGCGCCGAAGATCAGGTCTTCGAGCAGGATGGCGTCAAGGTGGTGGTTGACGCCAGGACGCTGCCCCTGGTCGACGGCACCGAGATCGATTTCGTGCGCCAGGGCTTGAACCGCAACTTCGTGTTCCGCAATCCGAATGTAGCCGGCGAATGCGGCTGCGGCGAAAGTTTCTCGGTCGAGCGCGCGGCGATATAGGCATTTTCATCGCCTCGATGTGCGCTTGCTACTTGTGGGAGCGGATTCATCCCGCAATCGCTCTCGCGGAGTAAATCCGCTCCAACAGTACTCCGAATCACGTAGGTCACGTTGCCCGCGTTGCGGGCTACGGGACCGGTACTCCGATGTCACGTAGGCCTGCGGCCAACGTGACCTACTTTCAGGGAATTACGGCATCTTCGGTGAGAGAGCGACCAGAGCGCCGCTCGTGCATGGCCCGCGCGCGCAGCGCGCGGGCTCAGCCGCCCGCCTTCTGCAACAGCCGCTGCAACTCGTCCGAGGCCCGGCGGAATTCGATGCCCGCCTGGCGCGCCATTCCGCCACTGTCGCGCAGAGTGCCCGCGCGGGCGCCGTGCTCGATCAACTTGGCAACATCCGACAGCGCCATCGCCCCGAGGTTGGCGCTGGTCGATTTCAGTGAGTGCGCCGGCGCGATCATCGCCTGCACGTCATTGCGTTCCGCAGCGGATATCAGCAGGTTCAGGTTCTTCGGCGTGTCTTCCAGATAAACCCGAACCAGCGAGGTGAACTCGCTGCCCATGACGTCGATCAGTTCGTTGACGATTCCCTCGTTGATCGCCGGAGCCTGGGTCGTCATCTTGACCGGCTCGGTCAGCCGCGTCAGGGGTGGACTCGCCGCGACCGGAGCATTTGCAACCGGCGGCGCAGATGTCGCGCTGTTGCGGTTCTTCGGCATCCACTTGCGAATGGTCTGTTCCAGCAACCCGCGGTTCAAGGGTTTGGACATGTAATCGTCCATGCCCGAAGCGAGGCATTTCTCGCGGTCGCCGGCCATTGCATTCGCCGTCATCGCGATGATCGGAATGCGCGCCAGGGAACGCTCCTGCTCCAGCGTGCGCCGCGAACGCGTGGCCGTGTATCCGTCCATGACTGGCATCTGGCAATCCATCAGCACCACATCGAAGTGGTTGCTGGCCATCATCATGTCGAAGGCTTCCTTGCCGTTTTCGGCAACGTCGAAAGTGATGCCGATCAGGCTCAGCAGTCGTTGCGCGACCTGGCGATTGACCGGATTGTCCTCCACCAGCAACGCGTGCCCGGTCAGTTTGGCTGGCGGCGCGTCGACCGCGACGTCGACCTGCCCTGACTGCCCCCGGCCAGCGGAGGAAGCGGCGTCGTCAACACCAAGGCGGGCAGCTTCTTCGAGCAGGTTGAAGCGGCGGTCGCTGCCGGATGCCACCTGCAGCAGCTTGTTCAGCGCCGCCATCAACTCGGCCTCGCCGAACTGGCGCTTCACCGACATGGCGCGCACCGGATCCACCTGCAGTTCTGGTGGCGGCGCTTCATCGCCCTCGACGAACACCAGACGCAGTTTCTCCAGGGCCGGCTCGCGACCGACGTTGCGCGCCAGTGCCGCCGCCGTCGGTCGCATGCTGCCCAGATCGACCACGACGACGTCGAAGGCCCAGTTTTCGCCCAGGGTCGCCGAGGATTTCAGCTTGCTCAGCGCATCCGCAGTGGTATTGGTGGCGATCTGGCTGATGCCCCAGGTCTGGCAATAGCCGGACAAACGCTGGGTCATCTTGGGATCGTTGCAGACGATCAATGCGCGCGACCCGGAGAGGTCGCGGCGATCGGCACTGACGTCGCCAATGGCCTTCATGAACGGTACGCTGAACCAGAACACCGAGCCTTTGCCGGTGTCGCTCTTCAGTCCGATCTTGCCGCCCATCAGCTCGACGATGCGCTTGCAGATCACCAGCCCCAGGCCGGTACCGCCATAGTTGCGCGTGGTCGACGTGTCGGCCTGGGAGAAGGGCTTGAACAGCCGTTCGGCGTGCTCCGGCGAGATTCCCACGCCTGAATCGCGCACGGCGAACAGCACTTCGGATTGTGTGCGGGTCTCGCCACGCTTGCTCACCTGGATCTGCACCGAGCCCTTGTCGGTGAACTTGATCGCGTTGCTGACCAGATTCGAGAGCACCTGGCGCAACCGGACCGGGTCGCCGCGGCAGGCCAGGCGCACATTGGGGTCGAAGCTGACCGACAGTTTCAGGCCCTTGGCCTCCGCCGCCTTCTCCATCAGGCGGGCGACCGAGTCGACGACGTCCTTGAGATTCAGCCCGACCGTTTCGAGCTCCAGCTTGTTGGCCTCGATCTTCGAGTAGTCGAGGATGTCGTCGATGATGCGCAGCAGCGATCGCGCGGATTGGTAAGCGGTATTCAGGTACTCGCGCTGATCGGCTTCGAGTTTGGTGTCGCGCAGAATCTCCAGCAGCGGGATGATGCCGTTGAGCGGCGTGCGCATCTCGTGGCTCATGGTCGCGAGGAACTCGCCCTTGGCCATGTTCGCCGACTCGGCCGCCTGCTTGGAGACCTCCATTTCCTTTTCGATGTTGCGGTGGCGCTCGAGTTCGCTGCGCAGATGCGCGAGCTCCGCGGCATCCGCGACCGCCAGCGTTGCCGCCCCTGCATCGCGTTCCGCACGCGCAACCGGCGACGTGACCGGCCCATCCGCTGCGCCATCCTGGGCGTCGGTGAGCTGGCCCTGACGGCGACCGAGAAAGTAGTTCAGCACCACCAACAGCAGCAGCAGGACGGCTGCCGGCCATTGAACCACGCGGCCGCCGAGCAGGACGATCGCCACTGGCGCCAGCAAGAACAGCAGCACGCTTGCCAGCAGCTTCCAGTCCTTGGCAAACAGCCAGACGCTGGCAGTCGCCAGGCCGGAAATGGCCAGGATGATCGGCAGATTGGTGCCACCCGATGGCAGGATGCCGAGTGCGATACCGCCAAAGCCCCAGCACAACGCGCTCGCGCCAAGCACGCCTCGCGCCGCCATCAAGGCGCGCTCGCTGTTGTTCTTCAGCGTCAGCCGTGCCCAGATCGCTGCGGTAGTCAGCAAAAGTTGCGCGCCGGCCCACGCAACCAGGACGCCCATCGGCGCCCAGGCACGCACGGAGAGCGCCGTCACCAGTGCGAACAGCAGGCTACCCGCGCTCCAATACAGGACCGACTCGACGGCGCTTTGACGACGCAATTCCTGCGATCCCGATTGTCCCGCACTTGCCATGCTGCCCCTCCAATGTGGTGACACAACCGCCGGCTAAAGCGCAGACGCGCTGAAGTCAAACCCGAGCTCGGAACCCGGCTGCTGCACAAAATTACCCTGGATCAGATCGACACCCATGGTCCACAGCGAAGCAGCGCTCTGCGCCGTCTCGACCTTCGGCGCAATCACATGGCGTCCGCCGTCATGGGCTGCGCGCACCAGGGTCCGCAATTCGTCGGCATGCGCGCTGATCGCGTTGCCGAGCGTGTATTTGTCGGACAGCTTGAGGTAGTCGGCCGAAATCACACTCAGCAACTGTAATGCAGTCAGACCGCCGTCATAGTCATCAATGGCGACACGCACGCCAATTTTGCGCACGGCTTCGAAGAAGGCCAGGGCCTCGCGCATGCGCGTCATGACGTCGCCCAGCCGCAGCTCCAGTGCCAGGGAGTCGGGTGCCAGACGCCGGGTCTCCAGCGACTGCCTGAGCCAGGGCACCCGTTCCGGATCCAGCGCACTCTCGACCGATTGATTGACGAACAGGCGCACCGGGCGGCCCTGGCGTTTGCGCTCTTCGATGACGCGCAGGCATTTGGCCAGGCACCAGCGATCGATCGCGCCGACCAGTTCGGCGCTGCGGGCAGCCTCGATGATCTCCTGCGCACCGATGATCTCGCCGGAATCGCCGCGCAATCGCAACAACACCTCGTATTGCTCTTCGCCGGTCGAATGCAATGACACGATGGGCTGGAACAGCAGCTGGAATCCGTCGTCCTCGAGCGCCCGCCGGAGGGCGGCGACCAGACCGCCGCCAGCGGTCAGGGCCTCCGGCTGGTAGACCACGACACCGCGGGCGGGCTGTTGCCGCGCCCGCGCACAAGCGCGCTCCGCGGCATTCAGCATGTCGGCCGCATCGGCGATCTGCGGCGTGAATGCGGCGATGCCGATACAAGCCGTCACCGTGACCTTGTGTTGCTCGATGTTGATCGACTCGTTGCCCAGGCGATCGACCAGTTGCCGCGCCAACTGCTCCATCTCGCCAACCGCGCGGACCGGGCTGAGCAACAGGAAAGTCGAATCTCCGTAGCGCGCCGCCAGCTCATCGGGACGCGCGAAGCTGGCAATGGTGGCGCCGACCTGCCGCATCACCGGCTCGTACACGGCCAGCCCCTTCTGCTCGCGCAGCTTCTGGGCGCCCTCGACCTCGATGAACATGACGCCGCCGGTCTGCTGGCTGCGATCCTCGTGACCCAGCAGTTCGTTCAGGCGATCAATGACATAGGTCCGGTGAAACAGGCCCGTCGTCGAGTCTTTCGGATCCAGCACGCGCTTGCGCGCCAGCTGCCGCGCGCGTCGCGCGCGGTTGTTGACCGCGGAGATCAGATACTTCGGGCGTATCGGTTTGGCGAGAAAATCGTCGCCACCCGCGGAGAGCGCCTCGAAGTGCTTTTCCGAATCCTGCTCGCCGGACAGGAACACGATCGGCGTGTTGATGAACTGGTCGCGCTCGCGAATGATCGCGGTCAGTTCCATGCCGGAAATGTTCGGCATGTACAGATCCATCAGGATCAGGTCCGGGCGGAATCGCTCCAGACGCTCCAGCGTATCCAGCGGATCGGTGACCGCCAGCGTATTCATGCCGGCCTTGCGCAACACCGATTCGGCAAACATCGCCTGCGAGCGATCGTCCTCGACGATCATCACGCGGAATGGATCCTCGCTGTCGACCTCGATCAGATCGCGCACGCGCAGCGACGCTTCCTGCGCCGTCATCGGCAGCGGGACCAGGGTGTCGACGCCGGCGCGCATCGCCTTCAGTCGCGAGTTCAGATCATTCAGATCGGAAAACGCCATCAGCGGCAGCTTGCCGGAGACCCTCAGGCGGACGCGCTTGACGAACTCGCCGAGGTGCTCGATCTGCTCGAAGAAACCGCCATCGATGACGATCAGGTCGGGGGCCAGCGACCCGAGCATTTCCTTGAGTTCTTCCGGGCTCTCCAGACGATCGACCGCATAGCCCAGTTGACCCAGCGATTGCGTCAATTCGCGACCGAAAGGCGCAATGTCCGACAGATAGAAAATGCGCCCGGTGCGTGGGCGCGAAACCGGCTTTTCCACGGCGATCGGCGTTTCCGCCGCCACCACAGGAGCCGGCTCGACTTTTTCGACGGTGCGCGTGCTGGCGGCAGAATGCGCAGCGTCCAGTGCGAATACGGAATCGGCGTTGACCAACTGGCCCTCGACCCCCGATTCCGAGGCGTCGCCGGATCCTTTGCCCTGCGACTGCCACTGCGGCGTCAGCGCGCTGATGACCGGCGGCTGGCCATGCAGCTCGCTGGTCATCATCGCCACGTCGCGGTGACTGAAGCGGCGCCAGTATTCGTCTGGCGGCGTGAGCAAGCCCGGAACATGCGTCTGCCCGCCGCGCTCGGCCGCGGCGATGACGAAATCGCGCATGCTGCGAACGGTCGGCGCTGCAGGCTCGGCGGCCGCGACCAGCGATTCCAGCAGGACTTCGATGGCGCTGCGATCTTCCGCACTCGGCATCCGCAGTTGCCGGATCAAGGGATCGAGCAGGCGTTCGACCTGGAACAGGCGCTCGCTGGCCTCCACCAGACCATAGCGACCGGCTGCGCCAGCCAGTCCCTGGACGTCCTGGTACAGCAGAGTCACCGTGTTGACGTCCCAGATGCCGCGGCAAACGCGCTGTCCGCGCTTGCGCACCGCCTCGATGCGGCGCGGCAGATGCTTCAGGAAGGCCTGACGGAGCTCGGCGTTTTGCTGTGACTCATCCTGGGGTAGCACGGCAAGCTCTGAGCACGCGAGATTTCCCGACTATACCAGCGGGCTCCCGTTGCACTAGGGACCCACAGAATTAGTTCTGTCACCGCAGATCGGGTTCGGGCGGCCCAGTACCGCCGCATCCGTTTGCGAGTCCAGGATGAACGCTGCTCGCCGCGTTCTTGTATGCCGGGCGTTTGCGCGTTTATAAGCCGGCTCCCCTGGTCGATTCGTGGACTGCCGTGCGCCACCCCCCCCAGCAAGTCCCGGCCACTGGCCGCGCCCTCCGGCGCCTGGGTTGATCGATGGCGACCGGGACTCCAGCGCGGCGTTTGCGGCTCGTCGAAGACGACCCGCGGCTGAAATGGCGTTGGCGCTTGATCATTGCCGCGCTGTGGCTGGGCAGTCTGGCGGCGACTTATCTGCTGCTGCGCGCGACCATCGCGCCGCAATTTGTCGAAGTCTCGCGAGAGTTGGCGCAGGCGCGTCGCGCTCTGGCCGCCGCCGACAACGAAAAGCTGCAACTGCAGCGCATTGCCGCCCAGCATGAGCGCGGCCAGCAGGTTGCCGATCGTGCCAACCAGGAACTGCAGCAGGCGCTGATCGCACGCCAGGAGGAGATTGCCTCGCTGCGCAGCGATCTCAGCTTCTATCAACGTCTGATGGAAGGCGGCGCCCAGCAGCCGGGCATGTCGATCCACAGCCTTGCGCTGCGCCGGACCGACAACGCGCGCGCCTTTCAGTTCGCCCTGACCTTGAGTCAGAATCTCAAGCGCAATCGGCAGGCATCAGGTACGGTCGAGATCAGCATCAGTGGCGAGGACGGCCAGAAGAGCGCCCGCCTGGGACTGGCGGAACTCGGCGGAACCGGGCCGACGCTCGAATTTTCATTCAAGTACTTCCAGCAACTGTCTGGACTGATCATGCTTCCCGAAGGCTTCAAGCCGGCGTCGGTGCGCCTCAAGGTGCTACCCGAAGGCAGTGGCCCGATAGAGCGTGAATTCATGTGGAAGGATGTGGTCATCGAAGGGGACGCGTGATGTTCGGGGACAAGAAAAGCAACAAATCCATGGCCGCTGGTACGGTCGAATGCCTGGTGGGAGAGCGCATGAGCATCACCGGCGATATCAAGTTCGCCGGCAGTTTCATCATCGAAGGCCGCATCAAGGGCACGGTGATCGCCGATGATGCCGGCGACGCGGTGCTCAAGCTTTACGAGCGCGGGCAGATCGAGGGCCAGGTGCAAGTGCCGCAGGCCGAGATCCATGGCGAAATGCTGGGCGACATCGTTGCCGAGAAACTGGTGCTCGGCGCGACCGCGCGTATACGTGGCAATGTGTATTACCGGGTGCTGGAAATGGCAGCCGGCGCGCAGGTCAACGGCCAGATGGTGCATCAGGACGAGCCGCGCAAACAGCTGGCCAAGCCGGAAGCCAGCACTTGATTGCGATCGCAACTGGCCGCACCTGTAGTTGCAGATGAGGAAACGCAGACATGAATGACGTGATCGACGAGGCCAGCCTGCAGTTCACCCATGCAGCCGCCCGCAAGGTGCGCGAGTTGATGCTGGAAGAGGGCAATCCGGAGCTGAAGCTGCGCGTCTACATCCAGGGCGGCGGCTGTTCCGGATTCCAGTACGGATTCAGTTTCGACGAGACCGCGCAGGACGATGACCTCGCGGTGCAGACCGATGGCGTCACGCTGATCGTCGATCCAGTCAGCCTGCAGTATTTGACCGGCGCCGAGGTCGACTACTCGGAAAGCCTGCAGGGCGCGCAGTTCGTGATCCGCAACCCCAACGCCAAGACCACCTGCGGCTGCGGTTCGTCGTTCTCGGCCTGATGGGTTCCGAACTCCGCAGCGCGCGCAACTGGTTCACTGGCCTGCCATTGGATCGTTCGGCTGACTGGCGCGAAAGCGTCGGTCGCGGCGAGATCGATGTCGATTTCGGTGCAGCGTGCTGCTTCTACATCAGTGCCCGCGGCGAACTGCTGATCGAAGCCGGCGGCGGGCTTGCGCCGGTGACCACTCTTGCGGAGCTCGATGTCGATGCCGAGCAGCGCCTGTCGCTCGGCACCAGCGCGGGCCAGGTCGTGCTGGCGCTGATCGTCGACAACCACCAGCGCGAAGCCTTGGCAAGCGCGCATCGAAATTGGGTCGACCTCAGGCTAGCCGCGCTGTCCTTGCCACCCGCCACTGCAGGCTACGCGGCGTATGCGCGCGCCCTGGTGCACTGGCATCAGCGCCATCGCTACTGCGGTCAGTGCGGCGCTGCCACGCGCATCGAGCTGGGTGGACATCGGCGCCGCTGCAGCAACATTGACTGCGGACTGGAACAATTCCCGCGCCTGGACCCCGCCATCATCGTGCTGGTCGAGCACCAAGGTCGCGTACTGCTCGGCCGCCAGGCCAGCTGGCCGGCGCGGCGCTATTCGGTGTTGGCCGGGTTTGTCGAGCCGGGCGAGAGCCTGGAAGACGCGCTGCGTCGCGAAGTGCTGGAGGAATCCGGCGTGACCGTCGTCGAATGCGACTATCACTCCTCGCAACCGTGGCCGTTCCCGGCCAGCCTGATGCTCGGATTCACCGCACGTGCCGAACACGACGAACTGCACTACGGCGACGAACTGGAACACGCGGCATGGTTTTCGCCCGAGCAGTTGCTGGCCGCGGTTCGCTCTGGCGAGATCCGCCTGCCGCCCGGGCTGTCGCTGTCGTCGCGCCTGCTGGAAGACTGGTATGAGGCGCGCACCGGCCGCAGCAGCGACGAGTTGTTCCAGCCCGCCTGACTTTGCCCCTCACTGAACGCGTTCTGCGGGCGCACAGATCTTGTTGGGCGGGTCCCTTGACGCGCGCACGTCTTCCGCGTCAACTGCGCGCACACACTTCTTGTCGAGACTGTTTCCATGGCGCTGGCGCTGCTCGCCATCCTGATCGTAATGGTGCTGGGCTCGGTGGCACCGGAGCTGGTGCGACTGCGGCAATTCCTGTGGCTGCGCAGTTGGCTGCAGTGGCTCGACGAGCGGCTCGGCGGTCACGGCCTGTGGAATTCGGAATTCGGGCTGGCTCTGGTGGTGGTACCTCTGCTGGCGTCGACCGCATTGATCGACTTGACGCTCGGCGGGACGCTGCATGGTCTGCTCGGCTTTGTATTCGCGCTGGTCGTGCTGTTTTTCTGCTGGGGACCGCGCGATCTCGACGAGGACGCGCGGCGGGCAGCACGCGCCGAGAGCGCTGCGGATCGCAGCGAGGCTTTGCAGGCACTCGGCGGCAACGCCGTCGATACGCCGGTGCGCAGCGTCGACCTGATCGACAGCGTATTCGTCGCCGGCTTGACGCGCTGGTTCGGGCCCCTGTTCTGGTTCGTCGCCTTCGGCCCGACCGGGGCCGTCTGCTTTCGCCTGCTGCAACTGCTGGCGCAGTCAGCGGAATTGCGCAACCGACTGCCGCCTGCGCAGAGCGAGGCGGCCGAGCAACTGTATGCGGCGCTGGCCTGGCTGCCGGCGCAACTGATGAGCCTGGCATTGGCACTGGTTTCCGATTTCGACGCCGTCGGCAAAGCCTGGCGCGAACATCACGCAGCCCATGGCCAGGGATTCCTGCACCTGGATCTGGGATTTCTCTCGGCCGCAGCGCGCGCCTGTGTCGACATCGATGACGAAGAATTCGTTTCCGCCGATGGCTCACCGATCCGCGATGAAGCCGCCGAAGAGG
>Ga0138256_10008955_pt1 | contig 10500 bp, 7 predicted proteins | sample KNB2016incub_MG_FD_105486 | JGI IMG/M metagenome (GOLD analysis project Ga0138256, IMG submission 105486) | Active sludge microbial communities from wastewater in Klosterneuburg, Austria - KNB2014incub_MG | ecosystem: Engineered > WWTP > Activated sludge > Unclassified | place: Austria... | reverse complement strand
GATCAACCGACCTACTGGAACGAGGAGGGCGGGCGTCGCTGGGTCGAGAATATCCAGCGCGTCGAATGCATGATTGAACCCTTGTCGGCGCAGCTGTTACGTCATGCTGCGCCGCGCGCCGGCGAGCAGGTGCTCGATGTTGGTTGCGGTGGCGGCGTGACGAGTGCAGCGTACGCGACCGAAGTGGGCCCTTCCGGGCAAGTTCTTGGGCTCGACGTGTCGGCCGTCATCCTGGCGGTTGCGCGTGAGCGTTACGCGACTATCGCCAACCTCTCTTTTGCGCTGGGCGATGCAGCGACGATGCCGCTCGATGCCGAGAGTTTCGATCTCGTCAGCTCGCGCTTCGGCGTGATGTTCTTCGCCGATCCAGTCGCGGCCTTCACCAATCTGCGCGTGGCGCTCAGGCCGGGCGGCAGGCTGGCTTTCATCTGCTGGCGCGCGCTGGACGAGAATCCCTGGATGGCTGACTGCACGCGTGCCGCATTTACGGTGCTGCCGCGCCCCGAGCCTCAGCCGCCGACGGCGCCGGGGCCCTTCTCCTTTGCCGATGCCGCACGGCTGCGCCACATCATTGGCCAAAGCGGATACACAGACATCAGTATCGAGCCACTCAATCATTTGCTGGATCTCGGCAGCATCGACGATGCGGTACGACAGATGACCCGCATGGGGCCGGCGGCCAGCACTTTTAGCACTGCCAGCGTGGCTGATCAGGCCGCCGTTGTTGCGGCAATCCGCGCGGCGCTCACGCCGCATCTGAACGGAGCTTCGGTGCGCATGGCGAGCGCCACCTGGCTGGTCAGTGCCCGTCGCGCCTAGAGTCCGCCCGTCGCCCGTTCCAGGCGGATGTCGCTCAACACCGCGTCGAGACCTGCGTTGTCTGCGTTGCTGGTGGCTTTTTGTCGCAGGGCTTCGGCATCCAGCACGACGGTATTGGTGGTCAGCCCGACGCTGTAGAGCTCGCGCGCCACGCGCAGATTCTCTTCTGCCTGCGCGACAGCGTCGCGCGTAACGGCGACCCGGGCGTTTGCTTCCTCGCGGTCCAGCCAGGCCTGGCGCACTTCCAGTTCGATGCGCGAGCGGAGATCGTCGCGACTGCGGCCAGCAGCGCGGCCGGCGCTGGCGAAAGATTCCGCCTGGTTGCGGATCCGTCCGCCGTCAAACACCGTCCAGTTGAAGCCGACGCCGATGAGTGAGAAGTCTTCCCGGTCCAGCACCTGGTTTTCGAGGTACTGGTAGTCCGCCATAACGCTCACTTGCGGCCAGCCCGCAGCTCGGGCACTTCGGGCCCGCTCGTCCAGCGATCGCGTCCGCGCATCGAGGCTGGCGAGATCGCTGCGCTGGCCTACCGCTGCAGTGACCAGCGCGTTGAGCGTGCTGTCGGCTTCGACTGCGCCGGACGGAGCTGCATGCAGCTCGGCGAGTTCCGGGAGGCGATCCAGCGGCTCGCCGAGCAGGCGGTTGTACTGGGCACGTGCGAGCGACAGCCGGTTGCTGGCGTGCAAGCGGTCTTGCTCGGCATCGGCCAGGGTGAGTTGCGCGGCAAGCAGGTCGTTCTTCGCCACTGCTTCCTGCTCGACCATCACGGTGACGTCATTGACCAGCGAGCGCAGGCTTGCGACCTGCGCTTCCCTGGCGCTCAGCGATCGCTGCGCCCGCAATACGTCGATGTAAGCTGAGGCGACTGCCAGCTTGAGGTCCTGGACGGCGCTGTCGCTTGCTGAATCGGCAGCTCGGGCACCCAGTTCGGCAGACTCGATACCGGCCGAGATGCGGCCCGCGGTGAAGATGGGCAGCTCCAGACGTGCGCGTGCCGAGTAGAAATCGTTGTCATCCACGAGTGGCGGTGACAGGAAGTTCTGGCCACCGACCGGGAAGCTGAAGGCCGGGGCGTCGCCGAAACGCTGATAGCTGCCGTCTACGGAGAGTTTCGGCCAGCGCTCGGCGCGGGCGGCGCTGGCATCTGCCTGCGCGGCGTCAACCTGGCTGCGCACGGCGGCCAGCGCATTGTTCCGCTCCAGCGCCACGCGCCAGGCATCAGCCAGCGTCTCGGCTTGCACCGGCAGTGCCAGGACACACAACAGCAGTGCTCGCTTCATGAGGTGACTCCGGCCTGCAGCCGGCTACGCCAGGCGTAATAGAAGATCGGGATCGCCAGCAGCGTCAGCGCGGTCGAGACCATGATGCCGAAGATCAGCGACACGGCCAGACCGTTGAAGATCGGGTCGTCGAGAATGAAAAACGCGCCAGACACGGCGGCCAGCGCTGTCAGCACGATGGGCTTGGCGCGCACGGCGGCTGATGCGATGACGGCCTCGGCGAGCGGCTGACCGCGCCTGAGCTCCTCCTCAATGAAGTCCACCAGCAGTATGGAATTACGCACGATGATGCCTGCCAGCGCAATCATGCCGATCATCGAGGTCGCGGTGAACTGCGCACCGAGTAGCGCATGTCCGGGCATGACGCCGATGATGGTGAGCGGAATCGGCGCCATGATGATCAGCGGCATGGCATAGCTGCGAAACTCGGCCACGATGAGCAGATAGATGAGTATCAGTCCGACGGAATAGGCGAGACCCATATCGCGGAACGTCTCAAAGGTGATCTGCCACTCGCCATCCCACTTGATGGCGAAGCGGTTCGGATCTTCAGGCTGTGTGATGAAGTACTGTTCGGGTGGGCCGCCGCGCAAGGCGTTGCCCGGCAGCGGCTCCTTGAGCCGGCTCACCATCTCGAACATGCCATAGAGCGGGCTGTCCAGCGGGCCAGCCATATCGCCCGTGACAAAACTCATCGGCAGCAGATCCTTGTGATAGATGGCGCCATCCCAGGGTACTTCCCGCACCTGCACCAGTTCGGAGAGCGGCACGAGGCGGCCGGAACGCGAGCGAACCTCGAGTTCCAGTACCTCCGCGATACTGCCCTGATCAGCGGCGGGGAGTTCCAGGCGGACGGGAATGGGGTGCCGCTCGCGGCCTTCGTGCAGCCAGGCGCTGTCTGCTCCGCCGAGCCCCACGCTGAGTGCTTGCACGACCGCTGCCTGTGAAACGCCGATGAGTGCCGCTTTCTGCCGGTCCACGCTGATCGCATAACGCATCGCGCGCGCTTCCCGGGAATCATCCACATCCACGATGTCCGGCGTCTCGTCAAAGATCGTGCGCAGGTCCTGCGCCAGTGACTGCCGGGCAGCATAGGATGGGCCATAGATTTCTGCGACGATCGGTGCCTGTACCGGCGGGCCGGGTGGCACTTCCACCACCTGCACGCTGGCTGCGTAGCGCTTGCCGATGACGGCGAGCGCCGGGCGCGCCGCGACGGCGATCTCGTGGCTGGACCGGTCGCGCTCGTGCTTGTCCTTGAGATTGACCTGGATATCGCCCTGTTGCGGACCACTGCGCAGGTAGTACTGCCGCACCAGACCGTTGAAGTTAATGGGTGCGGCCGTACCGGCATAAACCTGGTAGTTGGTGAGTTCCGGGATCTGTTCAACGGCCTCGGCAAGTTCGCTGAGTACGCGTGCCGTTCTTTCCAGCGGCGTGCCTTCCGGCATGTCCAGCACCACCTGGAACTCGGACTTGTTGTCGAAGGGCAGCATCTTCAGCACTACCCATTTCAGCAGTGTGAGACCGATGCTGAGCGCGATCGCCAACACCAGCCCCATATAAAGCCGATGCCGGTTTCTGCGCGCCAGCTCGCCACTGATAAACGGATCGAGCACGCGATGAAAAAAGCGTGGTACGCGGCCACCATGCTGCCCCGCTGCAGGTGATTCTTCAGCATGGGTACCGGCGAGCAGCCGGCCGGAAAGCCAGGGCGTAAAGCTCAGGGCTACGGCGAGAGAGATGAACATGCCCATGCTGGCATTGATCGGGATCGGGCTCATGTAGGGTCCCATCAGACCGCTGACAAAGGCCATCGGCAGCAGCGCGGCGATAACGGTAAAGGTGGCGAGGATGGTGGGTCCGCCCACTTCATCCACCGCGCCAGGAATGATCGAGAGGAAACTCCCCGAGTCCAGTTGCCGGCGACGATGGATGTTTTCCACGATGACGATGGCATCGTCGACCAGGATGCCGATGGAAAAGATCAGCGCGAACAGCGACACGCGGTTGATCGTGAATCCCCATGCCCATGAGGCAAACAGCGTGGCTGCCAGCGTCACGATTACGGCCGCACCAACCACGATGGCCTCGTGCCAGCCGACGGCCAGCATCACCAGCACCACCACTGACAGGGTGGCAAAGGTGAGTTTCTGGATGAGCTTCATGGCCTTGTCGTTGGCGGTCTCGCCATAGTTGCGCGTGACCGTGACTTCGACGCCGTCCGGAATGAAGCTGCCACGCAGGAGATTCACCTGCTCGATCACCCGGGTTGTCACGTCGATGGCATTTTCGCCAGGCTTTTTGGATACCGCGATGGTGACGGCCGGAGACGGTGCCCCGCCGCCTGCTGCCTTGCCGGTGCCGTACCAGGCGTAGGCGCCCGGTGTGTCAGGGCCGCGGGTGATGGTGGCGACGTCTTCCAGATACACGGGGCGTCCGTCGCGTACTGCCACGACAAGGGCTGCGACGTCTGCAACGCTGGCGAGAAACTCGCCAGCCTGTACCGGAATGGCCTGGTCACCGCTCACGATTTGCCCAGCCTGTGCGGCCGGGGAGGCCGCCGTCAGCGCAGCTGAGAGTTCCGTGGCAGTCAGGCCGTATGCGGAAAGTCGCTGCGGGTCCAGTGCGACCCGCACCACGCTGTCGGGGCTGCCGATGGTGTAGACATCGCGCGTACCCGGCACGCGCTTGATTTCCATCTCGATGGCGCGCGCCACCTGACCGAGTTCGAAGGCCCTGCGTGCCTGATCCCGGGTCCACAGCGTCAGGCTCAGGACAGGAACATCGTCGATGCCCTTGGGCTTGATGAGTGGTGGCAGCACACCGAGTCCTGGCGGCTGCCAGTTCTGGTTGGAGTAAACGGCGTTATAGAGCCGGACGATCGCCGCAGTTCGCTCTTCACCGACTTCGAACTGTACGCTCAGTACCGCCATACCCGGTCGCGACACGGACTGGATGTGTTTCACACCGGCGATTTCGCCGAGTATTTTTTCCATCGGCGATGACACGAGGTTTTCTACCTGCGTGGCACTGGCACCGGGAAAGCCGATGAGGATATTGGCGAAGGTGACATTGATCTGCGGTTCTTCTTCGCGCGGTGTCACCAGCACGGCGAAGACGCCCATGAGCAGCGCGGTCAGCGCGAGCAGTGGTGTGAGTTCGGAGTTGAGAAACAGCCGTGCGATGCGGCCGCTGATGCCGAGGTCTGTCGTCATGACGTTCAGTCGGCGCGGGCCGCGGCCACCGGGTCCAGAGCTATCCGTTCGCCGGCGCTCAGGCCTGCCAGTACTTCGACCTGTTCCGCACCCGCGGCATCGGTGGAGTTGTGGCCAAGGCGAATCTGGCGCAGCGATATCCGGTTGTCCGGCGCCACCACGTAGATGCCGGTTACCTCGCTACGGGTAATGACGGCTGTGCGGGGCACCAGCAGACGGCTGGTTTCGCCAGTAACAAAGCCAACCTTCACATACATGCCCGGATAGAGGTCGGCCGCGTTGGCTGGCAGTTCGACCCGGGTGCGGAAGGTAGTCGAGGCTGGATCAGCCTCCGGAAAAATCGTCACCTTGCTCGCGTCGATACGCCGCCCGTCGATATACACAGCCGCCTTCTTGCGCAGACGGACCTGCTCGACGAGGCTCTGGGGAATATCCACCGTGACCCGCAGTTTCTCGAGCGAGTAACCACTCATCAATGGCGTGCCCGGCGCGACGGTTTCGCCCACGCGGACCTCGCGGGCCGTGATGATCCCGGCATAAGGTGCGCGCACTTCCGTGAAGGCGACACCTTCTGTCGCCGACGCGACAGCAGCCCGGGCCGCTGTCAGTCGTGCGAAAGCGGCGTCGCGGCCGGCGAGCGCTTCGTCGAATTGCGCCCTGGCCACGACCTTGCGCTCGTACATGGCGGCAATGCGCTCGTAGCGGCTGCGGGCTTCGGTCTCGCGGGCCTCAGCCTCGCTGAGCGCCGCTTCGGCCTGGCTCAGTTCTGCCCGTTGGCCGATGCTGCGGATCTTCAGCAGCACAGCGCCAGCCGGCACGAAGTCATTTACGTCGTAAAAAATTTCTGTAACGCGACCCGCTGTCTGGGCTGCCACAGTGGCCTGGTTGACTGCTTCGACGGTGCCGTCGAGTTCGCGCTCGGCGGCGCTGGTGACCGGCGGGACGACGACAGTGGCAAAGGCGGGTGCCGGCAACGTCGCCGGTGCTGGCGGGGTTTTGCCACCGCAAGCGGCGAGCAGCAGCATCCCCGGAAGGAAGGCCATGAGCCACGACAGTCCGGCGGCCCGCGCCGCTTTCGCAGGGCAACAGCGCCACATCAGAAGGCGGCGCCTTGCTTCAGCCCGATTTTCTTCAGGATCATGGCGAGCGGACAGAAGCCGGTGAAAGAGGACTGCAGCAGGTTCGCACCCACGAAGGCTGTCAGCCAGAACCAGTTGGGGTTTACTCGCAAGCCCAGTGCCAGGCTCACCAGGATAACCGTGCCCGCAAACGCCAGTACCGCGCGATCGATGCTCATTGCGTGTCTCCTGCTGATTTTGCTTTGTCTTTTAGAAGTTTGATACCCAAAGCCTTAAGTACATAGGTTTCGTACACAGGGGCGGTGGTCCCTGAGCGTACCTTGTACAAAAAATATTTCTCGAAAGCGATTTTGGCCAGGTGTACCCACTTGCCCTTTTTTGCCCACGTCACGTTTCGTGGCGGTATCTGGGGTAGTGCGACAAAGGCGACACCGGTATCGCCGAAATCGGCCAGGCAGATGGCGTTCCACGTTGCCCTGGCCACAGGCGGGCGACCGGCGATGGCGGCAGCGATGTTTGCGCAGATGGCCGCCACCATTGACTCGATCATGTAACCGGTCTTGGGTGCGCCGGTCGCCACCGGCGTGACCTCTACGGGCGAGATCGCTACGCAGACGCCGGCGGCGTAAATCTCCGGGTATTTCGGGCTGCGCTGGAACTCGTCGATGAGCACGAGCCCACGCGGATTGCAGAGACCAGGTACGGCAGCCACCGTATCCACGCCCATAAATGCCGGCAGAATCATGCTGTAGGTGCACGGCAACACATGGTTTCGCGCTGGCTGTGCCGCTTCGCCCTGTTCCTCGGCGTGGACACTGCCTTCCTCCACGCGGGTAATTTTCGCATTGCTGAGCCACTGGATGTGTCGCTGGCGAAACTCGCTCTCCATCAGGGTCTTGCTGTCGCCGACACCACTGAGTCCCATATGGCCGATATAGGGTTCCGGTGTCACGTAGGTCATCGGTACGCGGTCGCGCAACTTTCGTTTGCGCAGGTCTGCGTCCAGGACCATGGCGAACTCGTAGGCCGGCCCGAAGCAGCTGGCACCCGGTGCCGCGCCAATCACGACTGGCCCGGGGTTTTGCAGGAAAACCTGGTAACGCTCCCAGGCCTGTAGCGAGTGTGCATGGGTACAGATGGACTGGCTGAAGCCGGACGGGCCGAGACCCGGCACTTCCGCGAATGCCAGCTTCGGTCCGGTGGTGATAACCAGATAGTCATAAGGCACTTCGCTGCCGTCAGCGAAGCCGACCTGGCGCTTCTCGGTATCAATACGGGTGGCGGGCGCCTCGATCCACCGGATGCCGTGCTTTTCCAGCGGTTCGCGCAGTTCCACGCTGGTGTCAGTTGCTTCGCGCCAGCCGACTGCCATCCAGGGATTTGATGGCGTGAACTCGAAGCGCCCTGAACTCCCGATCAGCGTGACCTGGTGGCTGCGGTCGAGTTGCTTGCGCAAGTCGTAGGCGCAGGGTACGCCGCCAATGCCGGCGCCGATGATGACAATGTTGGCCATGGAAGTTCCCCCCTTTGTGAGGAAGATTCAGACTACTACAGTGAGCTTCTGGTTACCGCTCGCCGATATTGTTGTATCCGGCAATCATGGGCACACCCGGACCGATGTGTCCATGCGGGGTTCTGGACTGCTCAAATCTTCCCCGGCAAGGTATCGTTAGCGGATACCGTGCGGATGCGGTTAGTACTACGGCAAACTTCAGACAGGGATCAGACATGCGTTCATTCATCGCTTTGGCAGGGGTTTCCGCCTTATTGCTGGTTTCAGCTTGTGGTCGGGATGCGCCGAAAGAGGCAGCACAGCCTGCCGCCCCGCAAGCGTCGGCTGCTCTGGATGCCGCAACGCTTCAGGCGCGGGCGGCAGCGATGTTCCAGGTCATTCCTGCCGAGATGCGTGCGGAAATGTATCCGCTGACCGAGGCCCGGGTCAGCCTGGGCCGGATTCTTTACTACGATCCGCGTCTGTCCAGAAACCAGGACATCTCCTGCAATTCCTGCCACGACCTGGCGAACTATGGTGTGGATGGAAAGCCAACCAGCAGCGGTGACAAAGGCCAGCTGGGTGGCCGCAATTCGCCGACGACCTACAACGCAGCGCTGCATATCGCGCAGTTCTGGGATGGTCGCGCGGCTGACGTCGAGGCCCAGGCCAAGGGGCCAATCCTTAATCCCGTCGAGATGGCGATGCCCGATGCGGATGCTGTGGTGAAAACGCTGAAGGCCATTCCGGGTTATGCCGAACTGTTTGCGGCGGCCTTTCCGGATGACAAGGACCCGATCAATTACGACAACCTTGGCACAGCGATTGGTGCCTTCGAGCGCAAGCTTGTGACGCCCGCGCCCTTCGACAGATTCATCGCCGGCGACCTGACGGCGCTCAACGAAGCCCAGCTGACCGGTTTCAATACCTTTGTCGACAGCGGCTGCGCCAGTTGCCACAACGGTGTCGGTGCCGGTGGTGGCATGTATCAGAAACTCGGTCTTGTGAAGGCTTTTGCGACGACCGATACCGGTCGTGAAGAAGCGACACATAACGAGGCCGACAAGTTTTTCTTCAAGGTTCCCTCACTGCGGAACATCGAAAAGACCGGGCCGTACTTTCACGATGGCAAGGTCGCGACGCTCGAGGATGCGATCCGGTTGATGGGCGAGCATCAGCTCGGCAGGACGTTGACCGATCAGCAGATATCTGAAATCAGGGCCTTCCTCAGCAGCCTCACCGGCACGATACCCGTCGACCTGATTGCGGTGCCGGCACTGCCTGGAGCGAGTCCGGTCAGCGGTACCTGAGCCTGCGCGACTGATCGTGAGGCGGAGACCGCCGGGTCTCCGCCGTCAGCTCAGCGCAGAATAATCGATTTTATGGCCTGATCCTGCGAGCATGGGCGTCACCGGATCCACAGGATGCGAGCATGCCCATTTCAACACTTCCTCCTTCAGCCAAAGCCTTCATCGTGATCGGTGCGCTGTCCTTGCTGGTGGCCACGCAGCTCAGCGCCATCGGCTTCCATGCCCTGAACGAGATACTGACTCCGGCCAAGCGCGAGTCCTGGCACTGGGCTACCGAGATGCAGTTCTATCACTCGCTAGGCCTGATCCTGCTGGCTCTGCTTGGGCCGCGGCTGGGTAACTCACGGCTGATCACCTGGGCAGGCGGCCTGATGGTGCTCGGTCTGCTGCTCTTCTCTGGCGGCATCTATCTGGGCTCGCTTGGCGTGCCTTTTGTTGGGCAGGTAGCGCCTATGGGCGGCAGTTCCTTCATGCTGGCCTGGTTGCTGGTCGCGATTGCTGCGTTCCGTACCGGGCGCGAGTAAGCAGTCACGTGTCTGACAGTCACTCGCGTCCCTGGGTTGCAATCATCGGCAGTGGGCCGGCTGGTCTTGCCGCGGCCGAGATGCTGGCGGCAGATGCCGAGGTCCATGTCTTCGATGTAATGCCCTCGCCGGGGCGCAAGTTCCTGCTGGCCGGCAAGAGCGGCCTGAACCTCACACACGCTGAAGACTTCGAAATATTTCTCGGCCGCTTCGGTAAGGCCCGCGCAGCGCTGGAACCGGCGCTGCGCAGCTTTCCGCCCGAAGCGATCCGGCAGTGGGCAGCGGGTCTCGGTATTGAAACCTTTGTTGGCAGCTCAGGTCGGGTTTTCCCGACGGTGATGAAAGCCTCACCGCTACTGCGTTCATGGCTGTCACGGCTGCGTGAGAGCGGAGTTACTCTGTATACGCATCACCGCTGGCAGGGCTGGAACGGCGAGGGTGTACTGGTCTTTGACACGCCGGATGGCGTGCGGAAATTCAGTACCGATGCCACAGTGCTGGCACTCGGCGGTGCAAGCTGGCCGCGCCTGGGTACGGACGGTCGATGGTCGGCCCTGCTCGCGGAGCGTGGCGTGCACATTAATGTACTGCGGCCAGCTAATTGCGGCTTCGAGGTGTCGTGGAGCGCGCATCTGCGTGAGCGTTTTGCAGGATCGCCAGTGAAATCGGTCAACCTGTCCTTTGGCACGCAGACGGTGCGCGGTGAGTTTGTCGTCAGTGCGAAGGGTATCGAGGGCGGTGCCGTCTATGCATTGTCGGCGGCTTTGCGCGACGCAAT
>Ga0138256_10008954_pt1 | contig 10500 bp, 10 predicted proteins | sample KNB2016incub_MG_FD_105486 | JGI IMG/M metagenome (GOLD analysis project Ga0138256, IMG submission 105486) | Active sludge microbial communities from wastewater in Klosterneuburg, Austria - KNB2014incub_MG | ecosystem: Engineered > WWTP > Activated sludge > Unclassified | place: Austria... | reverse complement strand
CGCGCCTCGACGGCGATGTTCTCCTGGATGGCGCCACCGGAAAGCCGGACCCACGAGGCGAGCCGGACGGGGCCGCCGCACGCGAGGGCCAGCGCCCGTTCGGCGCGTTCGAGCGCATCGTCGGCGGTCCCGTCTCCGGGTCGCGCGGCGTCGTGCTTGCGTGGGGCGTTCATGGGAAGCGTTCTCGAAGGCAAGCGATCATTCTAGCCGACGCGATTCGCGGGGAAGCCGGGGTCCATCGGGTATAATCCGCGACCAAAACCCAAGGGCGCAAAGCCCCCGAGATGCGCATCCTCCTTTCCAACGACGACGGATACTTCGCCCCCGGGCTCGCGGCGCTCGCGGAGGGCCTGGCCCCGCTGGGGGAAATCACGGTGGTGGCCCCGGAGCGCGACCGCAGCGGCGCCTCCAACTCGCTCACCCTCGACCGCCCGCTCACGCTGCGGCGTGCCCGGGACAACTGGTGGTACGTGAACGGCACGCCCACCGACTGCGTGCACATGGCCGTCACGGGGCTGCTCGACATCGAACCGGACATCGTCGTCTCCGGCATCAACGCGGGCTCGAACATGGGCGACGACACGCTCTATTCGGGCACCGTCGCCGCGGCGACCGAGGGCTACCTGCTGGGCATCCCGGCCATCGCGATGTCGCTCGCCTGGGGCGGGGACTTCTCGAACTTCGCGGCCGCGGCACGCGTCGCGCGCGAACTGGTCGGGCGCATCCAGCGCGAGCCATTCCCCGAGCCGGTGCTGCTCAACGTGAACGTTCCCGATGTGCCGTACGAAAGGCTCGCGGGACTCGAGGTCACGCGCCTGGGCCGCCGCCACAAGGCGCAGCCGGTCGTGAAGGGCACGAACCCGCGCGGCGAGACCGTGTACTGGGTCGGGCCCGCGGGCGCCGCCCGCGACGCCGGACCGGGCACCGATTTCAACGCGGTCGAGCGCGGGGTCGTGTCCGTCACGCCGCTCCAGGTGGATCTCACGCATCCCGGGCAACTCGCCCCGCTGAAGGGTTGGATCGCCCGGTGAATGCCTCGGCCGGCATCGGGATGACCTCCGACCGCACGCGCGCCCGCATGGTGGAGGCGCTGCGCAAGGCCGGCATCCGCGACGAGAAGGTCCTCGCCGTCATGCTCGAGCTGCCGCGCCACGCCTTCGTGGAGCCCGGCATCGCCTCGCGCGCCTACGAGGACACGCCCCTGCCCATCGGCCACGGCCAGACGATCTCCAGCCCCACCATCGTGGCCCTCATGACGCAGCTCCTGCTCGAGAAAGGCACGCCGGCGAAGGTGCTCGAGATCGGCACCGGCTGCGGCTACCAGGCGGCCGTGCTCTCGAAGCTCGTGAAGGAGGTCTACACGCTCGAGCGCATCGCGCCCCTCATGGACAAGGCCCGGCGCCACCTGCGCGACCTGCGCGTCTACAACGTGCGCTTCAAGCACGCGGACGGCTACAAGGGCTACGTCGAGGGCGCGCCGTACGACGGCATCCTCTGCGCGGCCACGGCGGCGCGCGTGCCCGAGGCCCTCAAGGAACAGCTCGCCGTGGGCGGCCGGCTGGTGATCCCCGTGGGCACGCCCGAGGAGCAGTGGCTGCACGTGGTCGAGCGCACCCCCACGGGGTTCACCGAGCAGAAGCGCGAAGCCGTCCGGTTCGTGCCGCTGCTTCCCGGGCTCGCGTGAGCACCGGGGAATTCCCGCGCGAAGGCGCGGTCGGAGCGAAGGCCATGGGATTCAAGCGTGCAGCCGCCCTCGTCATCGTCGTCCTCGCCGCCGGATGCGCCACCAAGCGCCCCGCGCCCGTGGTCGAGCGCTCGCCCGAGCCGCCGGCGCCTCGCGTCGAGGCGCCGCCGCCCGCGCCGCCCAAGCCCGCGGAAGCGCCGATCGCCACCCACGTGGTGAAGCGCGGCGAGACGCTCGTGGGCGTCGCCCTGCAGTACGGGCTCGATTACCGCGAGCTCGCGGCCTGGAACGGCATCGCGAACCCCAACGTCATCAGCGTGGGGCAGACCCTCCTGCTCGGCGCGCCGGCGGGCGCCCCGCCGGCAATGGCCGCCACTCCCGTCGCGACCCCCCTCGCGCCGAGCGGCCCGGTGATCGAATCGCGACCGCTCGCCAACACCGACAAGGTGAAGGTCGAGCCGCGCGGCCAGCGGCTGCCGTACTCCGATCGAAATCTCGCGCAACTCTCGGCCGGCGATGCGGGCGCGGTGACGCCACCCGCGCCGCCCGTGCCGGCAAGTCCCGCCGGCACGCCCCCGCCGGTCGCCATGGCCCCCGCGCCGCCTCCCGCGCCCGCCGCCCCCGAGAAGGCGACGGGAACGGCGGTCGAGGCGATCGACTGGTCCTGGCCCGTGAAGGGCAAGGTGCTCTCGGGCTTCACGGAATCGAGCAAGGGCATCGACATCGGCGGCCGGAAGGGCACCCCGGTGATCGCCGCCTCGGGCGGGCGCGTCGTGTACGCGGGCACGGGCCTGCGCGGCTACGGCAAGCTCGTCATCATCAAGCACAACGACACCTGGCTTTCCGCCTACGCCCACAACGAGAACATCCTCGTGAAGGAGCAGCAGGAAGTGAAGCGCGGCCAGAAGATCGCCGAGATGGGATCGACGGACGCGGACCAGGTGAAGCTTCACTTCGAGATCCGGCGCCAGGGCAAGCCGGTCGACCCCGTGAAGCTCCTTCCCTCGCCTTGATTCGCGGGTGCCGCCCGCCGTTCAGGCCGGCCGGAAGTCCCGGACCCTTTGCGCGAGTTCCCTCGCCTCGGGGGCGGTGAGTCCCGTGCCGTAGCGCGCCTGCACGTAGCGTTCCGTGATCGCGACGGCCTCCGGGCCGAGATCCGGCCGGGCCGCGCGCACGCGCGCCAGGTAGTCGAGCGGGCCCTCGTGCGGCGCCCGGGCGAGGCCGGCCCGCGCCAGCTTCTCGCCGTAGCGCTTCCAGGCGCGCACGGCGGGCGGGTCGCGCCGGGGCAGGTCGCGTGCCACGAGCCAGAGGCTCACGAGCCCGGCCACCGCGAAGGAGACGCCAGCCAGCCAGAGGGCGAGCGTCATCCAGTCGAGGGCATCGATGCCGAGCCGGGTGAGGAACTGGCGCTGCCGGTCGATGTTGTAGCCCAGCACCCACTGGTTCCACTGGCTGTTGAGGGCGTCCCACGCGAAGCGCAGGTTGGAGAGGATGCCCAGGCGGTCGGCGGCGATGAGGGAGGGGATGACGCCGATCGGCCCGAGCGCCGCGTTGATGCCGCTGTCGATGCGGTTGGGCGATACGGCGGATGTCGGATCGACGCGCACCCAGCCCTCGCCCTCGAGCCAGACCTCGACCCAGGCATGGGCGTCTGCCTGCCGCACGATCAGCTCGCGGTTGAGGGGATTGATCTCGCCGCCCTGGTAACCCGTCACGATGCGCGAGGGAATGCCCGCCGCGCGCATGAGCAGGGCGAAGCTGCCCGCGTAGTGCTCGCAGAAGCCGCGCTTCTTGTCGAAGAGGAACTCGTCGTAGGGGTCGTCGGATTCGAGCAGCGGCGGCTCGAGCGTGTAGGTGAACTGGGAATTGAAGTACTGCAGCGCGCGGCCGATGACGCGGCGCGGGTCCGGGTTCTCGGCCGCCCACTGGCGGCCCAGGGCGATCGTGCGCGGGTTCTGCCAGGTGTTGAACCGCAGCGCGAACTCGCGAAAGCCCGCGGGCAGCTTCTCGCCGAAGCGGTAGTCGAGGTACGAGGTCATCTCGTAGCGGATGCGCGCGTCCACGGGTCGCACGGACCGCAGCTGCAGGTCGTGGCGCGCCGAGACGCCCGGCGGCAGGCTTCCGGGCACGTCGAGCGCGAAGAGCCAGTGCTTGCCGTGCGGCTCGACCGTCATCGCGTACTTCACCGGTCGCTCGGCCTTCGGGTACTCGAGCGCCGCCGCGGGCGAGAATTCCGACATGCGCCAGGACCGCCCGTCGAAGGCCCAGAGCACCGGCCCGCGGAAATAGAGCCATTGATAGGCCGGGATGTCGCCGTCGAACTCGACGCGGAAGGCCGTCGCCTCCGACTGGATGAGCTTCGAGATGTTGCCGGGCGTCATGGTGTCCGACAGGCCCGACAGGCCGGCCCGCGCGTCCTGCGGCAGGGCCCAGAGCGGGCCGGTCACGCGCGGGAAGAGGACGAAGAGCACCACCATGAGGGGCAGCGCCTGCGCGAGGAGCTTGCCGGCGGGCACGAGCCGCTCGGCGACGGTGGCCGGCCGGCCCACGCCCCGCTGGTAGCCCACGAGCGTCGCGACGAATATCCACACGCAGGCGAGCATGTAGATCCCCATCGGGATGGTCTGCGAGTACAGGAAATTCGTCATCACCAGGACGAAGCCGAGGTGGATCGCGAGCAGCACCTCGCGGGAGGTGCGCATCTCGACGAGCTTCATCGCGGCCATGAGGATGAGGAGCGTCGTGCCCGCGTCGCGCCCGAAGAGCCGGCCGTACTGCAGGAAGGTGCCCGCCGCGGCCGCCACCGTGAGCAGGAAGACGACCCAGCGCATCGGGAAGTGCCGCGCGCGCCAGGCGACCCAGCCGCGCCACGCGACCATCAGCACGAAGAAGGCGCCGACCCATTCGGGCATGCGCGCGAGGTGCGGCGCGACGACGAAGAGCATGGCGCCCAGGAGCCACATCACGCCCCGCGCGTCGAGGGCGGCGTTGGGTATCGCGGCGCTCATCGCGGTGCGCCCTCGCCGTGCAGGGCGAGGGCCTCGAGGCAGCGGGCCCGGTGCGATTCGCCCCGGTCCGGGGGAACGGATACGCCGGGAATGCGAAGGCCGTAGCGCAACCCGATGCGCTCGCACTCGATCACCCAGTGGGCGAGGAAGGAAAGGCGCGCCTCGGGATCCGCGGCCCGCGCGTCGTTCCAGTCGAGCCAGAGTTCGCCCGAGGCCGTCGCGTGGAATTCCTTGGTGAGCAGCTGGTCGCCGCGGGCGAGCGCCTTCCAGGCCACGTGGCGGAGCGGGTCGCCCGGACGGTACTCGCGCAGGTGGTGGAAGTCGTCCTCGCCGGGGATGGGAACGCCCTCGCCGGACTCGCTCACCGAACGGCTGGGCGGCGGGCCGGCCGACGGGTCCGGCCTCGGGTACACGATCACGCCCTGGCCGAAGTCGAAGTAGGACCAGGCGTGGAATAGCCCGACGGGGTAGCGCGTGTAGATCTCGACCCGGCCGCACTTGAGCCGCCCGCGACGGCCGGCCTTGACCGCGATGCCGACCGTGGTCGCCTCGCGCTCGGCGATGTCGGCGAAGACGGGCTCCTCGTCCCGGCGGCGAAGGCCCACCGCGAATCGCTCGCGCACGGGCGACTCGATGACGACGGCGAAGTGCGCCGTGTCGCCCGCGAAGACGCTGTCGCCGCGGCCGGGCCGGATCCGCAGGTGCGCGAGGTTGCGCCAGGTGTGCAGCATGGCCACCGAGCCCATCGCGGCCAGCAGGAACGTGAGGATGAATCCCAGGGAGAGCGCGTAGTTGATGGAGGCGACGAGGAGCACCAGCAGCACCAGCGCGAAGACGTAGCCTTCCTTCGACGGCAGGATGAAGATCCGCCGCTGGACGAGCGTGACGGGGGAGGTCTCCGGGAAGCGCGCCCGGAAGATCCAGTCGGCGATCGACTGGCGAAGGTTGACGAGCAAGCCCGCGCGCCCCGGGCTCAGGGGATGGCGACGGCCGTGAGCAGGTCGGCGGCCGCGTCGAAGCCGCCGCGCGCCGACTCGCCCGCCCCGTGCAGGCGATGGCCCACTACGGCCGGGAGGATGGCCTGCACGTCCTCGGGAAGCACCTGCGCGCGTCCCTGCATCATGGCCCAGGCTTGCGCGGCGCGCAGCACCGCGAGGCCGGCACGCGGCGAGAGGCCCTGGGCGTACTTGGGCGACTGGCGGGTGTGGGCGACGAGCGCCTGCACGTAGTCGAGGAGGGCGTCCGAGACGCCGACTTGCGGTACCGCCGCCTGCAGCGCCATGAGTTGCGGGGCATCGATCGCCGGCTCGAGGGTCGGCAGGATGTCGCGGCGCTCCTCGCCGCGCAGCAGCTCGCGCTCGGCCTTCGCGTCCGGATAGCCGAGCTGCAGGCGCATGAGGAATCGGTCGAGCTGGGATTCGGGCAGGGGGAAGGTGCCGACCTGGTTCTGGGGGTTCTGCGTGGCGATCACGAAGAAAGGCTCCGGGAGCGCGCGGGTCTCGCCCTCCGCGGTGACCTGGTGCTCCTCCATCGCCTCGAGGAGGGCGCTCTGTGCCTTGGGGCTCGCGCGGTTGATCTCGTCGGCGAGGATGATCTGGGCGAACACCGGGCCCGGGTGGAACCGGAAGGTGGACGATTCGCGCTCGAAGATCGAGACGCCGATGATGTCGGCCGGCAGGAGGTCCGAGGTGAACTGGATGCGCTGGTAGTGAAGGCCCAGCAGCCGCGCGAGGGCCTGCGAGAGCGTGGTCTTGCCGACCCCGGGCACGTCCTCGATGAGCAGGTGGCCGCGCGCGAGGATGCAGGCGAGGGCGAGGCGGATCTGGCGTTCCTTGCCCAGGATGACGCGAGAGGCGCGCGAGACGACGTCTTCCACGGGGTTGGCGGCAAGGCGGGCGCGGGCGTCGATGAGCATGGGTCTCGCGTCTGGCGGAAGGGAACCGGGTTCGCGGGTCGCGGGTCGAACGGACGGTCGGTTTCAGGATAGCATCATGGGCATGGCCGCCGACCGCGTCTGTGACGCGCGTCACCGGTCCCACGCTACGGACAATCGATGAAGCCCGGAGTTCTTCTTGCCCTGCTGTTCGCCGCCGTGCCTTTCGGGGCCGCGGCGCAGGTCGTGCCCGCCGCGGACTACACCGACATGTGGTGGAACCCGAACGAATCCGGCTGGGGCATCAGCATCCGCCAGAAGCCGCCCGCCGGCGGCACGCGGGACACGATGTTCGCCATCTGGTTCACGTACGACCCCCGCACGCAGGATCCGACGACCGCCGCCGCGTCCGATTTCGTGCCCCTGTGGCTGCCCATGACGGACGGCACGTGGGTCACCCCCACCCGGTACGCGATGCGCGTCTACGTCACCCAGGGATCGCCCTTCGCGCCCCTGTGGAACCCCGGGGACTTCGCCATCCAGGAGGTCGGCACCGCCACGCTCGCGTTCTCCGACGCGAACAACGGCACCTTCACCTACGACATCCGCCCGCCGGCGAACGTCGCCGCCAACAATCCCGCCTACGGCCTGCCGGCCTTCTCGGGCGTAAAGACGATCACCCGCCAGCCCTTCTAGAAGCCCGCCATGTCCGTCCTGCTCGTGACCCATCCCGATTGCATCCTCCACGAGATGGGTTCGGGCCACCCCGAGTCCCCGAAGCGACTGGTCGCCGTGCTCGACGCCCTCGACGCCCCGGGAATCGGGGGCCGCCTCACGACGGTCGAGGCGCCGCTCGCCACCGAGGCGGCCCTGGCCCGCGTGCACGAGGATGCCCACATCGATTTCGTGCACGAGAGCGCGCCGGACGAGGACTACGCCTTCCTCGATCCCGATACGTCCCTGAACCCCCGTTCGCTTCCGGCGGCCCTGCGCGCGGCGGGCGCCGTGGTGGAGGCCGTGGATCGCGTCCTGGGCGGCGGCGCGACGCGCGCCTTCTGCGCCGTGCGCCCGCCCGGGCACCACGCCACCCGGGCGCGGGCGATGGGGTTTTGCGTGTTCAACAACGTGGCGGTCGGGGCGCTGCATGCCCTCGAGGCCCACGGGCTCGAGCGCGTGGCCATCCTCGATTTCGACGTGCACCACGGCAACGGCACCGAAGACATGATCCGCGACGACCCGCGCGTGCTCTTCGGATCCACCTTCCAGCATCCCTACTATCCCTTCTGCGGGGCGGATTCCGGCAACGAGCACGTGATCAACGTGCCCCTGCCGGCCATGACGGGAAGCGCCGGTTTCCGCGCCGCCGTGGAGCGCCATTGGCTGCCGGCGCTGGAGCGCTTCGAGCCCCAGCTCGTGCTGGTGTCGGCGGGGTTCGACGCCCACCGGGACGACCCGCTCGCCTACCTGCAGCTCGAGGACGACGACTACGAATGGGTGACGCGGCGGCTCGTGGAGGCGGCCGAGCGCAGCGCGGGCGGGCGCATCGTCTCGACGCTGGAAGGCGGCTACAACACGGTGGCGCTGGCGCGCTCGGCGGCGCGCCACGTGCACGCGCTGGACGGCTAGAGGCTCAAGGCTTCGGCCGGCGCGAGCCGGCTTCCCCGGATCTCGAAGCGTTTCTCCCGCGAGCGATCGCCGGAGAGCAGGCGCACGTCCCGACGGGGGACCGCGAAGCGCTCCGACAGGAAAGCCACCAGCGCGCCATTGGCCCTGTCTTCGAGGGCAGGCGCGGCCACGCGGATCTTGACCGCCGTCCCGTGAAGGCCCGCCACCTCCGAGCGCTTGGCACCGGGCTGGGCGTGGACCCTGAGCGTGACGGTGCCGTCCGCGTCGAGACGGTACCAATCATCCATGAGGGGGGGGCGAAACCGCCGGCCGGCGCCGGCGACTAGCGCGAGGCGACGCGCGTGGCGGTCGTGAGCTTCGGGCCGAGGCCGATCTGGGCCCAGTCCTGCGTGCGCAGCGCGGCGTGGATCAGCGCGCGGTAGCGCTGGGCCTGCTGGTAGACGAACGGCGAGGCGATGAACGTCTGGTAGTGCTCTTCGAAATGGCCGGCGCCGCAGTACGAGGCGAAGGCGCAGGCCTGCGCGAGGTCGCGGTGCTGGGCGCCGCAGTCGAGGCCGAGGTCGCAGGCCACGAGGTTCCACGCGCCGATGAAGGCGGAGGGCTCGGGGATTTCGCCGTTCGGGCCGACGCGCAGCAGTTCCTTGAGCGGCGACTGCGCGAGCAGGCCGCCGACCGCGAGGAGGGCTTCCGGGTCGCGCGTTTCGAGCAGGTTCACGATGCGGGCGAGGTCTTCCGGCGCGAGGCGCGAGGGTCCCCCGTTCTCTTCGCGCGGCTGCGCGGCGAGGCGGCTCTGCAGTTCAGCCGTGAGGATCTTCGCCTGCGCGCGCGCGTCGCCGAGCTGGGCCGCGGCGCGGTAATGGTCGTCGATGTCGCGCTGGGAGATCTTGACGCCCTGGAAGCGCACGCAGCGCGCGGCGTCGTCCACGGTGTCGTAGGCGGCGATGCGCTGGGGCGCCGTCGGGTCGCCGGCCGGCAGCGAGGCGAGGAACTGCTTGCGTTGCTTGGCGCTGTAGGAGGCGAGGTCCTCGTTCACCGAATTGGCGAAGAGGCAGGACTCGAGGGCCTTGGCGAGGTAGAAGCGCTCCTCGGCCGTGAGCTGGCCCTTGCGGGCGTTCAGGGCGTCGACGAATGCCTTCAGGTCGCGCGTATTGCGGAAATCGGCGGCGACGCCGACGACCGGGCGCGCGACGATGGGTGTCGAAACCGGCGCGGCCAGCGGCATGGGGGCGCTGCGAGGGGCGTTATCGGCGACGACGAGGGATTCGCCGCGGGCCGGGGCGGCCGACGAGCCCGCCGGCGCCGTCCGGGCGACGGCAGGGGCCGATTCGCGTCCGGCCGGCGCGTCGCCCCATTTGGCGACGAGGAGAGCCCCGTAGGCGACGAGGGAGGCGATGCCGATGGCGGTGAGGCGATTCATGAAGCCGAGTTTCGTCCGAAAGTCCCAATCAGTCAACGGTTTCGGCGCAAATCCTCATGTAAAGCCGGAGTTCGCGTCGCCCTCCGGCGACGATTCCCTCCGGCCCCGGGCGCCGAATGTTCAAAATTACCCCAAAACGGCCTAGTGGTGGAGGATCTTGGACAGGAATTGCTGCGCCCGCTCGGAACGGGGGGTGCCGAAGAACTCCTCCTTGGTGCAGTCCTCGACGATCGCGCCGCGGTCCATGAAGACGACCCGGTGGGCCACCTTGCGGGCGAAACCCATCTCGTGGGTGACGACCATCATCGTCATGCCCTCCTTGGCGAGGTCGACCATGACGTCGAGCACCTCGTTGATCATCTCCGGGTCGAGCGCGGAGGTCGGCTCGTCGAAGAGCATCGCGATGGGGTCCATCGAGAGGGCGCGGGCGATGGCCACGCGCTGCTGCTGGCCGCCGGAGAGCTGGCCGGGATACTTGTCCTTCTGCGCGATGAGGCCGACGCGGTCCAGGAGCTTCAGGCCGCGCTGCGCGGCCTCGTCCTTCGAGCGGCCCAGCACCTTCACCTGGCCGATCGTGAGGTTGTCGGTGATCGACATGTGGGGAAACAGCTCGAAGTTCTGGAACACCATGCCGATGTGCGAGCGCAGCTTCGGGAGGTCCGTCTTCGCGTCGCCCACCGAGACGCCGTTCACGAAGATCTCGCCCTTCTGGAAGGGCTCCAGGCCGTTCACCGTCTTGATGAGCGTGCTCTTGCCCGATCCGGAGGGGCCGCAGACCACGACCACCTCGCCCTTCTTCACCCGCGTGGTGCAGTCGGCGAGCACCTGGAAGGCGCCGTACCACTTGCTCACGGCGCGCAGGTCGATCATCGGGCTTTGGGGGTCGGTCATG
>Ga0138256_10008953_pt1 | contig 10501 bp, 7 predicted proteins | sample KNB2016incub_MG_FD_105486 | JGI IMG/M metagenome (GOLD analysis project Ga0138256, IMG submission 105486) | Active sludge microbial communities from wastewater in Klosterneuburg, Austria - KNB2014incub_MG | ecosystem: Engineered > WWTP > Activated sludge > Unclassified | place: Austria... | reverse complement strand
TTTGTTGATAAAGCAGAACTGATGTTTGCAAAATTCAATGGCGATGATGTGGACGACCTCTTGTATCTGGTGACCCAACCATTGAGTATCAACCTGCAGGATGGGGCGACTGGTGAATTGCAGTCATTGCCTTTTTCGGTATATAGCGTAGACACCAGGGACTACAATCATGATGGATTAATGGATTTTCATCAGCTTCAGGCCAATTCTCCTACCTTTCACACACAGACAGACATTCTTTATCTCAATAAAGGGGACTATACATTTGATCGCTACGAGACTCCTGGATTCCTATCTCACCCGCCAGGATTGGAAAGCCCTCCCTGGGGAGATTTTGATGGCGATGATATTGATGATCAATTTGCGAAACCGCTTGGCTTTGCAGGCCTTGGGTACGTTTTCAAATCTAATATGAAAAGCGAGAATGAAGCACGATTAGACACGCTGATCATATCAACATCACAGTATCAAAATACGGCCATCGTGATGGATGTCACAAATGATGGTACAGAAGACCTGATTGTATTTACGCAGGACAGTTTGTACTTTTTGGAATCAGATGAGGATATGCATTTCAATGTTTATCCACAAGGTGGTGTGTTTCACCCATCGTTGATAAGACAACATCCGGATTTACCGCAGGGTACCTTTCTGGCGATGACATTATCCGGTCTGCCACTTCTTCTAAAGGTTTCATACCTGGATAGTTCGGGATTGCATGTAGAACAGGACTACAATGCTTTCTCACCATTTCTATTGCATGAATCTGTCTATGCCTCATCAATGGCCCGTCTCGATGTCGATGCCGATGGCTTGCCCGAGGTATGCATTAATGCTGAGTTTACTGTGGCCAGTGTCGAAATACAACCTGATTCTACCATCGGAGAGCATACAATTTATACGGCCTTTGACAATTTTTCGGGTAGCACCATCAGTGCAGGAGATTGGAATGGTGATGGGCATGATGACCTGTTTCTTTCTGATCACGCCCAGATCTTTGTTGCTACACGCCAATCCGACAGCACCTTGTCCGAACGGGTATTGCTGACCGATGGGCTATTGTTTGATGCATACGATTTTGATCAGAACGGATTTTCGGACCTGCTGATCACAATCTATGATTCGACCTTTATCCTGTACAATCAGGATGGTGCCATTTTCCGTCAGGAAATATTGACGACTGGAATGCCTTTCCCTTCCTTTACAGTGTTTGACCCCAATGCAGATGGCTATCCTGATATTGCATTGAGTCGCGATACAACGTATGTGTTCATGAATGACGGTGCAGGCAATTTTTCTTTAACATCCATTGCGATCCCAGGCAGGTTGGCCCAGAGTACGCTTCCAAACTCACCTTATTTGTTTACTGTATTGTTTCAAAATATTTCGGGAGTAAGCCTTTACAGACCGAATCTATACAGGGTTTCAGCTGACGGGCAAGTGGCAGAGTGGATGGCAGGTTATGTTTGGTTGGATACAGTCATCAATTATCGTGAAGCCTGGCTTATAAATTTTGACGGCGATTCGATGCCTGATATGTTATTTAATGTAGGCTTGTTGAATGATATCTCCTGGAAGGCGTTGCTAATCAATGAGCAAGGTATAGTATATGACATCGTCACGATGCCAGGTGCTTTTATCCTGGGTGCAGAGGATGTGTCGGATCAGGGTGCCACAGAGATAGTATATGCAAAAGGTGCCAAGGCATATCTTCTACATGGTCTTCCACCAGGTTCTATGTCATCAAGTATCCCAACTACTCGGCCTTTTGACCTGACAGTATACCCAAACCCCCTGCCAGCCGGTAGTCAATGCACGATAAATTATAACAGTGATTACACCGGTCCAGTTTTGATTGAAGTCTATCTGCCAGATGGGAGACTTTGTAGTCACTATCACCAGGCTAAAATTGACCATAAGTTTGAATTTAGTTTTGAACCAATTCCGAACATCTCTGGATTAATTATAGTACGAATAATAGAAGGCAAAGGTGCAGTCACGAAAAAGATAGTCCTCATGGGTGGGTAGCAAGCTTACATAACTAAACAGTTAGCAGTTAGCAGTTGGCAGTCTGAAGTTAGCAGTCCTCAGTCTTCAGTCGGCAGTTACTTAGATCACAACAACACTCACACCCACACACATGCCTCTTACATTCTTACATTCTTACATTCTTACGCTCTTACGCTCTTACGCTCTTACGCTCTTACGCTCTGTTAATAAGCACTCAATTCATTGGACAGATAATTGATAGGAGGCTCCTCTGAAAGCCGGCCGGTCCAATCCAAAATGTTTAAATAGTGCTCCATCAAATCACGTTCGATATCAAGGAGGTTCATTTGACGTTTGAGTTGTAACTCACGTGCGTTGAGCAAAGTCAATGGTCCTTCTGTCTGCGCGTTTGCAGCGTGTTCAAGCGTGAAACGAGCCTGACTATCTTGCCATTGTTGTTTGGCCATCCGAAATCGCTTTGCCAATGCTTCCACTTGCAGCCTGCTACCAGCAACTTGCCTGGTAAGGTTTGCAAGGTAAAGTTGCAGATTTTGACTTGCTTCGTTTTTATCAATGGCGAGTTCACTCATGTTGACACGTGACGTTCCTTTGAAAGGAAGGTTTATCGCTAAGCCAAACGATAGCTCACGATCCAAAGGAGCATCAAATGGAAGATTAGCATAGCGCACCTGGAAGAAATCAAGCATTTGATTGGATTGTGCCTTTTCGTAATTGTATTCGGCATTGATCAGATCTATTTTCACTTGCTTTTCGACGATCTGGGGATTTTGGATAACAGATGAAGACATTTCCGGAACGATGATTTCAATTTGGTCAGTCGTGATAAAGTCAGCGGTATCCAGTTGCCACGTATTGCTATCGAGTGCCATCATCGTTTGAATCGAGAAACGCAATTGGTCAAGGAGGTTTTCAGATTCGGCTATTTTAAGGACAAGATTATCGAGATCAAATTCAGTTTTGATAAGTTCGTCCAGATCGGCCCCGGCATTTAATGCTGCCATTTTTTTTAATACCGTCACTTTATCTTCATAGACTTGACGGAATCCATGTTGGATGCGTAGTTGTCGCTGTATATGCCGATAAGATGCAACGGCCTGATACCTTTCTACAAGAGCTTCATGCCAGTAAACGCGTTGCATATTTTTTTTTGCTGATAAGTCTGAATCCTGAAGCAAGCGCTCCTGATGCATCTCACTGAAACCATTGACGGAAAGACGGGCGAGGTATTCCTGGCGATTGAGCTCAAATCGATCGGTCTCTGTACGAAGGCTTATTTCATTGATAAAGGGTAGGTTTAAATTGGTTTGTTGGATATACTCCAATTGTTGCTGGTGTAAATCCACCACCAGATCTTGCCGGGCTGAAGCCAGGACACTTCCACTTTTGATAAGCAATTGACCCGGGCATGACACCACCATCCAAAAGAACACAATCAAACAGGTCCATTTTTTTTTCATCACGGGCATGCGTTGACTGCTTACCAAGACAAGCAGAAGAAAAAAGATTGAATAGTTAATAAGGAAAACAAAGAAGGGTTTGGAACATTCAAGCGGTGCAATACAACCTTTTCCTTTTGTAAAAAATTATTGGTGGCAGGAATTTGAATCAGGACTTCACGACCATACGATTTGATTTCAGGTATTTTGCGAAGCCGTTCTGGAATTTCTACGATCCTATGACCTAAACCACTTACACGTCCCAGGCATTTTTCATCAGGGTGCAAACTTGATACAACCGTAAGTGAATCTCCAACTTTTACTTCCAGGCTTAAGCTTTCATGTACATACGCAACAACCGTGTTAGGATTTTGCTCGTAAAAAGATATAAGGACATTGAAGGAAGGTATATTTTCTCCGACATGACAATGAATGCTTCCTATAAGTCCATCAGACGGGGCATAAATCTTTAGTTGCTCTTGTTCCCGATGGTATAGATCAATTTCCTTTTCCATCTTACTGATTTGTGTCAGCGCAGGTACGGCAGCAATTTTCAATTCTTGTTCGAGCCGGTGGATTTCTGCATCCAATGGTTCAACAGCAAGGCGTAATTCATCATTGAGGGTCTGCAATTTTGCCAAGTAAGGAGTGGATGCTGCATCAGGAACCTCACTGGAGGGCACACTTTGAAGATCAAGGAATAACGAACGGTTGAGGTTATGTTCGGATTCCAATATTTTGATTCTGGCCTGGATAGATCCCATTTTCTCAGCACGTAGGGCACGCATGTGTTCCAGATCACCTTTGATATCAACAGTGTTCAAGCGATCTATAGCTAATAGCTCATTAATGTCATGAGAAAGTTCGCTCATCTTGAAATCAAGTGCAGATCGTGTTACCTCAAGAAGTAATTCACCTTTGGAGACAAACTGACCCTGGTTGATATAAATCTGATTGATCGAACACGCATGTTCCAGATTGATCTGGGTTTCCTGATTTTCCGCAACACCAAAAAAACTGGAAGTACCTCGGTTTAAGTTGTTCGTAATAACCACCATGATAAACACCATGAGCGGAATACTGACAAACAATGGATTAATGCGTCGCATAGTCTGACAGGATTAATCGTATTGGTTAATGTAAGTATCGTTGAATCCTAGTCGCACGTCATTGACATCCGATAGTTGCTGCAATTTTCGGGTGAGTTGTATGCCCTGCATTTCGTCTTGCAGCCGAAGTTCATAACCATATTCAATCACATCACCTTTTTGTTCTGTATACGATATCCGGTAACGCTTTAGTACATAACCACGACATAGTTCTTGTATGATCTCCTGTGCTTTGTCGAGTTGATCAGAGTCTGCTAATAGATTGAATCGTAATTGACCTAACAAATTGTTTTTATGGCCATAGGGTGTGAGGCGTAAGAAAAAGGCAATCAGGCAAAATGCCACTGTACCGATAATCGCGTTGACAAAACTATTGACACCGCAAGCAATACCGACGGCCATGGAAGCGAAAATAAAAGCGACATTTCTTGGGTTGGTAATATTGATACGAAAGCGCAAGATGGCCAGGGCACCGAAGATTCCAAACCCACGTGCCATGCTGTCTCCAATCGATTCCATGATAGTAGCCGTCACGATAGCCATAAGGATAAGAGACTGGATAAAATGGTCAGGCGGCACCACATCACGTGAGGACTTTTCGTACGTAAAGACAATAAGTGATGATAGCAGGAAGGTCAGCAAGACTGCAAAACCAATCAGGATATACGACTGATTGTCCTGGTTGGATACAGATGAGAGAAAATCCATTACTTCTTAATCTTAGTCAGGGTAACGAAGACAATATTACATTAAATTTACAAGGAGGAGTCAGCATTGGCATATATGTAACCATCCTGGATGGCTGGATTTTGGGCAGGAAATCCTTTTTATTCTCTTTTCTACACAATATTCGGGTATTGGGGGTTGTTTATATCAGTGTATCAAAAACTGAGTATGAAGCAAAATTTTACCTACCTACAATTGACAAGACTGGTATATGGTGAGACGACAAAAGCAGAAACAGATATGCTGCTGGAGTTGGCTGGTACAGTACCTCAGATTGCAAATTCACTGGAAATCCTTACCAAAGGAAAAGAGGCCTTGGGAAATGCGCGTTTTTCACCATCTGATATGGTGATCAGCCGGATCTTGGGGTACAGCGCCTCATCCGCGCCTGTTTCTGCAAGCTGATCAAACCTAACCTCACGTCAAAAAGAAAAGGCCCTGGACATGTCCCGGGCCTTTTTTTTGCACTCAAACTCATTATCTGGCACAAAAATAGTAAATATTTTTGTCATGACGAGAAAATAGTCAAAAAATGTCTGTATATTTGTCCCAGACATATAAGCCGAAACGACTATATTTATAATCCAAAATTCTTTAAAAATGTCATCAGAAAAGGAACGCGATGCACGGTTGAAAGCCCTCCAACTCACAGTAGATCGCTTAGAAAAAACGTACGGTAAGGGCACCATTATGAAACTGGGCGACAAGCAAGTCGTCGAAGTGGAAGCCATTCCGACGGGTTCTATCTCCCTGGACCTCGCCGTCGGTATAGGCGGTTTCCCCAGAGGACGGGTAGTGGAAATCTATGGCCCGGAATCATCAGGTAAAACCACCCTGGCCATACACGCCATAGCGGAATGCCAGAAGCAAGGTGGCCTTGCTGCCTTTATTGATGCAGAGCATGCCTTCGACAGATTCTATGCCGAATCCCTTGGTGTAGATTGCGAAAACCTCCTGATCTCCCAGCCGGACAACGGCGAGCAAGCTCTCGAAATAGCCGAAAACCTTATACGCTCAGGCGCCATCGATATCATCGTCATCGACTCTGTAGCCGCACTGGTTCCAAAAGCAGAAATAGAAGGCGAAATGGGTGACTCTAAAATGGGTCTTCAAGCGAGATTGATGTCACAAGCCATGCGTAAACTGACCGCCACCATCGGCAGGACCGGATGTTGCTGCATCTTTATCAACCAACTCCGCGAGAAAATCGGCGTGATGTTTGGAAACCCAGAGACAACAACCGGTGGAAACGCCCTTAAGTTCTACGCCTCTTTGCGCCTTGATATCCGTCGTAACGGATCAGCGCTCAAAGACCGCGATGGCAATATGGTAGGTAACCACGTCAAAGTGAAAGTGGTAAAAAATAAACTCGCTCCACCTTTCCGGGTAGCAGAATTTGACATCATGTTTGGAGAAGGTATTTCCAAAGTGGGTGAAATCGTTGACCTCGGTTCGGATACAGATATCATCCAGAAGAGCGGTGCATGGTATGCCTATGAGGGCACTAAAATTGCCCAGGGTAGAGATGCTGCCAAGCAATTTTTCCTCGACAATCCGGAGCTCGCATGGGAGATTGAACAAAAAATCAAATCCAAACTTGCGACCACCCGTATCGTACATACGGAAGAAGAAGTAAGCGTGGAGGAGGATTGAGTCGTTTCGGCTTCGCTCAATGACCGGAGAATTATTTGTCGTTTCGGCTTCGCTCAACGACCGGAAGAATTGTTTAAAAAAAGGAATGACCACAAATTTTTGTGGTCATTCCTTTTTTTATACAATTATAAGGAGTAGTGTTTTCCATCATTCTACATCATATGTTAATGAGATTGATAATAAGCATTGATCTACCATTAACACAATCCGTTCGACGGACTATTCAGGTTGTAAGGAATATGAACAGTATCTTTACCGTTAATAATTGCGAACCTTAGTCATTTTGAAATGAATATATTGGTTAAATCCATATTCCTGGCCGTCATCGCGGCCTTTTTTGTTTCGTGTTCTGCTTCTAAAAAAGCTGCATCATCTTCGTCCGATCTGGAAGGAACACAGCATGTCATGTTGGATACTATGACAGTGTTGGGTGAAACATCAACTTCAAGCACTGAAATAGAAGCAGAATATAAACCTGCCATAGAAAGAAAATGGGATCTGCTCCATACCTCATTGGATCTTTCATTTGACTGGTTGAAAGAAGAAGTGAAGGGTACAGCGACGCTAACCCTTACCCCACTCTTTTATTCGCAGACAACATTGCAGATTGATGCTGTCAGATTTGACATTCATGCCATAAAGGTGAATGGACAGCAGTTGAGTACGTATACGAATGAGCAAGATAAGATCGACATCACCTTACCAAGGGAATTTAAGAAAGATGATCAACTCAAGGTGGAAATAAGTTACACAGCACATCCTACAGCAAATAAAAATCAAGCTGGAGAAGCCATTGCAAGTGACAGGGGATTATTTTTTATTGATTCACAGGATACCATTCCCGGTTTGCCAAGACAAATCTGGACTCAGGGGGAAACTACATATAGTCGTCGCTGGTTTCCCACATTGGATCAACCTAATGAACGCGGTACGCAAGAGATCATACTTACAGTAGAAGATTCCATGATGACCCTTTCAAATGGACTACTGGTTTCATCCACGCCCTTACCAGGTGGTATGAGACGGGATCAATGGAAACTGGACCTGCCACACGCCCCATACCTCACCATGATAGCGGTCGGCCAATGGGATAAAGTGACTGAGTATTGGCGCGGTAGGCCCGTGGAGTATTATGTTGATCTTGGTTATGGGCCATCTGCAAAAGCCATTTTTGCCAACACACCGGAAATGATTGAATTCTTCTCGAAGAAACTGAATTATGATTTCGTTTGGCCCAAGTACGCCCAGGTGATTGTCAAAAACTTTGTATCCGGCGCAATGGAAAATACAACAGCTGTTGTCTACAGCGATTATGTTGAATTCAAACAGGAGGATATGATCGAAGATGGCACCAATGATTACATCGTAGCGCATGAGTTGTTTCATCATTGGTTTGGAGATCTTGTTACTTGCGAATCATGGGCTAATACTCCACTCAACGAAGGGTTCGCCAATTATGCAGAATATATGTGGTTTGAACACAAGTATGGCCGTGATCGTGCTGATATCTCCAGGCTAAGTGAACTCAGTGGATATTATGATCAGTCGGAAAACACTTCTCATGCACTCATTGATTATCATTACGATGAGGAGAATGATATGTTTGATGCGCACAGCTATAATAAAGGTGGACTAGTATTGCATATGCTCCGGGATGTTGTGGGAGACGAAGCTTTTTTCGCATCGCTGCAATTGTATTTACGCCAGAATGCCTACCAGGCTGTCGAAGCGGACGATTTACGCCTGGCTTTCGAAGAAACGACAGGAAAGGACCTCCATTGGTTTTTCAATCAATGGTATTTTGATAAGGGCCATCCTGTATTAGATATACAACACGCTTATGATGCAAGCGAAGAACAAGTAAATCTCACCATCACACAGGTACAGGATACGCAAGGATACAGGGACTTGTTCATCTTACCTATTGAGATAGCGATTATTCATCAGGACTCATCAGTGGAGATACAAAAAGTCATGATGGATAAGAAAAGTATGACCTTCCATTTTGATGAATCACAAGAACCGATAGCGGTGGTGATTGATCCACGTGACATTTTATTGGCGGTCGTGCAACATGATATTCTTCCGTCTGAATACAATATGAGATTGATGTCGCGGGATCTATCTATCAACCATCGGATATCAGCAATGCGAATGATGGATGATATTGAACCACATATACTGGATAAACTGATTCAGGATACGTCGTATACCATGAGAGCTTTGTTAATAAGCCACCTGGATGAAAAAGAAGATGCTGACAGATTGTATCAGTTGGCCCAGGTAGAAAAAAGACCCGCCATCCAATATTACATTCTGGAATCCTTGATCAACGTTGATGCGGAAAAGGCGAAGGTAGTAGCTCTTGAGCTTTTGAAAACCACCAACAGAATTCCGATTATATATACTTCCCTACAGGCTGTTGCTGCTGTTGACATCGACGAGGCTTCCAGACAGTTTTCTCAGTTTCAAAGCAATCCTGCACCTGCTATCTATGCAGCCGGTGCAACTATTTATGCTAAAAGCGGAAAAGACATTACCCTTGATTATTTCAGAACAGAAAGGGCGGCTACTATCAATGATAATTACCTCGAAGAATTTATCGGGGCATTAGCCTTATATATGTCCGGTCAGTCGGGCGCTGTACAGGATGAAGGGTTGGCTATTATAGATTCAGACTTTTATTTAAGGACCGTTGCCCCGGAGTACAGGAGGTTTTACCTGATTACCGGCATGCTCAATCAATATGCAGAAGATAAGGACCCGGTCTATCAGGCTAAAATCATGGCTACCATCAATAGTCTGTATCAAAAGGAAACGAATGAATATCTGAGAAGTGTGTTGAAGGAAGGACTTGGCGATTTATTAGACTAGGAGCAAGGTGCATAGAGCAAAGGGCAGTGTGTGTGAGGGGATGGCGTAAAAACTAATTAGAAAAATACTTTAAAGCCCCATAGGGGCGACATGTTTGTAGCATCATATCAGAATATCATTATTAGCTCCGTAGGTGCGACATAAGCCATAGCACATAGATTTGCATGCTAAGCAAGTACCCAGTGAAGAAGGAATGAATCAACATTACATGAAATAACGACTATATTTAGTAAGATAGCCCTGCATCTCCGGAAAAACCTTATTGCATTCTTCCAGGGTGCCTGTCCCGTAAGTATCGATCATTTTCTTATAAGGCATGAGGTAATTGTGTAATTGAGTGTGGGCATCCCCTTTCATAGTACACTGCTGGAGGATGGATTGAAATCCAGTAATTAATTTTTTGTGAAGTGTGCGGTAATCTTCTACAGTAGGACTGGATGGAAATTCTCCGAGCAATCCCTGCATGATAGCTATCTCACGGGTTGTTTCCATATTGGCCTCCCATTTCTGGCCATTATTTAACGTGACCGGAATAGCTTCTTCCTGATGGGAGGCCCCATGAGTAGAAACTACCTCAGTAGTTTCCTGCATGCCTTCTTCCTTTTTTTCAACAGCATTTTTACACGACGGTATGACTATAATTCCAATGGCCAGGAATGCCAGGATGATTTTTTTCATAGTATGAAATCGTTT
>Ga0138256_10008952_pt1 | contig 10501 bp, 13 predicted proteins | sample KNB2016incub_MG_FD_105486 | JGI IMG/M metagenome (GOLD analysis project Ga0138256, IMG submission 105486) | Active sludge microbial communities from wastewater in Klosterneuburg, Austria - KNB2014incub_MG | ecosystem: Engineered > WWTP > Activated sludge > Unclassified | place: Austria... | reverse complement strand
GCGTTGTGCTTCGACATCACTTTCGTGATCGCCGCCGTCAACGTCGTCTTGCCATGGTCCACGTGCCCAATCGTCCCAATATTTACGTGCGGCTTACTTCGGTCGAATTTTTCCTTGCTCATAGTCTTTTATGCCTCAAAATTATTTTTGCTTCAGTCCTAAATATTTCTTTATGTGATCAGCAAGTCTCTCGTCGATCTCGGTATGACGCGGAACCGGCTGTTTCATTCCATTCTTCGTATTAACGTAAATATCGTGTCGCGAACCATGTCTAAGCAGTTCGCAACCTTCGGCTGCTAATTGCTTAACCAGGTCTTTACGTTTCATATGCGAATCTCTTTAACCTGATATCCGCTTGGAACCTCATCCATTGCCATCAAGAGATACGCTTCTCTGATGTTCTCTTCTAACTCTTCCAGTGTCTCGCCCTGAGTCATAATCTCGGGGTGATCGAGTAGTTTACCCAGCCAGAAATGGTCAGATTTCCAATAGACCATTTTCATACTCGCATTTACATCACCGACCATCTCAAACTCACTCTGATCGCGAAATAACTGGAGCCCAAGCCGGGATTTGAACCCGGGACCTCATCCTTACCAAGGATGCGCTCTACCCCTGAGCTACTTGGGCAGCTCGAACAAACTGGAGCGGAAGACGAGACTCGAACTCGCAACATTCAGCTTGGAAGGCTGACGCTCTACCATTGAGCTACTTCCGCTTTTCGAAAGTAAAAAGGATGAAGGATAAAGGATAAAGTCCGGAATCTGCCAACTTTATCCTTTCTCCTTTTGCCTTTATCCTTTCAAAGAACTGGTGCATGGGGTAGGATTTGAACCTACGTAGGAAATTAATCCGACGGGTTTACAGCCCGTTGCCTTTGACCGCTCGACCACCCATGCGTGATCTATATTGTTGCCTCAACCGACTTTTTGAGCCAATTAGCAAATTTCCAATGATACCTAAACCCGGTCAACGGCGCAAGTTCCGCGCGCTAAGTTTTTTGATGTAGTTACCAAATCGAGGGTTACTGAGGGCCGGCGAGGCTTAGGATCAGGCCTTTATCATTTTGGCGGTTGATATTACCGACTTCAACGTATCCTTGTTTCCACGCAAGATTAGGCGTCTGTAAATCACAAACGTCATACATGAAAAAACTCTCGTCGTCCAAGACCAGAGCCGTAGTGGTGTCAGTCAGCGATACCGTAGCGGTCGCCGTTGGGTCAAGTGGATCAATCACCGGAAAATGTACTCTACGCGAGATCAGTATCTCGTATCTTGCGTCCGGGGAACTAAATTTCTGCATCTCTTTTCCCGTGAATGTATCAATGCCGTCTTTACCGGCCCAAAGCAATGTAGGCGTCATCACTATCAGCATAAGAAAGCCTGAAAATAATATTGCGGACCAGCCGAGAATAAGGACCGCGTTTGACAACCCGCTAATCGCCAGCACTAGTCTATTCGCCATGATTCCTCGCGCGTGGATGAAACCTTTTGTAGTTCTTCTTCAACTGAACATTGGTAATGTGAGTATAGACCTGCGTTGTCGAAATATCAGCATGCCCCAGCATTTTTTGGACTGAGCGGATATCGGCGTTATTCTGTACAAGATGGGTCGCGAATGAATGCCGCAACGTATGCGGCGAAACGCCGTCTAAACCGCATTTTTCGGCGTAGTCCGCGATCGAAACATAAATTGACTGGCGATTCACCGGCAATCCGTTCGTGCCGACAAACATATTGTCGATCGCGATATTCTGCTTCTTACGCTTAAGTACGAGATAGCTTTTTAGCCATTCGATAGCGCTTGCTCCGACCGGAACGCGCCGGGTCTTACTTCCCTTTCCGGTCGTGGTCACGATGCCGGACTCGATGTCTACATCGTTTATTCTGAGATTCACCACCTCGGAAACACGCAAACCTGACGCGTACATCAACTCAAGGATCGCGCGGTCGCGAAGCCCGATCTCGGTTGACGTGTCGGGAGCTGCCAGCAGTAATTCGATCTCAGTCCGGTTCAAAAACCTTGGCAAATACACGCCCTTTTGCGGGGCGGCCAGGTCCTCTGCCGGGCTTTTTGTGATATGCCCGTCAAACATCAAAAACTTATAAAACCCGCGCACCGCGCTAACTATTCGCCGTTTTGAGTTTTCCGACAGTTTTTCGGCTCCAAGGTCTAGGAGCCACTCACGTAAATCCCGGCGGTCAATAGCGATTAAATTAAGGCGATTCTTTTCCGCCCAGGACGCAAGGCGGCAAAGGTCAGTGCCGTAGCTTTCGATTGAGTTTGCTGCCAGGCCCTTTTCGACGCGGCAGTAGGTTAGGTATTCGCGTATTAAGTCACGCTTTGGTAGTGTCATTTAGTGGTTTGTCGTCCTGGGGCCTCGTGGCGAAACCGCGTGTTGATCACAATTCTAAAAAATCAGCATCGTCATTAGCAAGGAAAATCGCTTTCGGGTCACATTGCTCTAGTCAATTTCGCCGTTATCGCCAAATCGACGGCCGCATCTGCCGTCCGCTGGATCGATGTCGTCGTAACCTCGTCGGTGGTTTTTTGTTTCGATGGCGGCAAAAGCCTCGATCTCGTTGATCAAATCTATATTCGACGACAGCAACTCTTGCGTTCGCCGACGCGACAGGTTCCAACTGCGGAGATCACCTTCGCATTTTGAGCTGATGTACCGATCAGCGAGCCGCCGGGCGACGCGCCGCTGAGCGTCGGGACTCAATCTTTCGAGCGTATCGATCAACACCGGAATCGCATCGTCGCTCAAGCGTGAATTATAAACCGCATCAAAATCACGGCCTTGCTGCATCAATGCAATGTTTGTCCTCACAATAAATGCATCGGGATTGAGGATGTGCGTGGCTCCAAGAATGAGGAACGCCGACCATAATGCTCCCCATGCAAAATGCTGCCGGCTGCCACGAAGCACCGTTATGCCGAACCACACAAACACAATTGCCAGCCACGACATAAAGATCAGCGGATACAGCCTAATCGTTGTCATGCCGTAGCCGAGATTGCCGGTCAGCAGAACAAGCCGCTGGACGGCTGAGGCCATTATCACGAATAGTAAGGCGATCTGGATTCCGGCGAGAATTCGAAACATATTTTCCGCTATCTTTTCTTTGCGGATCAGCCAGTGCGATGCAAGCAATATGGGCAGCACAAGCGCGGAGACTGCGACCAATTCGCCAAATCCACGCCGTGCGTATTCGGCCAGCTTGAAATCGGGCGTGTTTTGCACCAAGTCCATGCCGCCAAACAAATACGGCACTTGTACGATGACAAAACTTAGAAAGAGAAGGTTTATGAGACCCAGGATGATGCCGATCTCGACCTTGCCGAGTGTAAACCCTGCGGGCAGCAGCGTATTGTCAAACGCCGCCCAGTCCCATTTTTTGGGCTCCGCTTTTGGCGGCTCGTCTGCCGTTGGAGGTTCTGGCTCGTTGGGCGGATCTGAAATGTTAATGTGTTCCAGAATGGAAAGATTGTTTGGCAGATGCGGCGGTGTTTCCCCTGCCTTGGTCGTTTGTACCGCCGGTTCGGCCGCTGTCTTTTCACCGTTTGACGCCGCACCAATCGGATCGAGGTTTCGTATCAGCACGCCTCGCAGATAGCCGGCGGACAACCATGCAAACACCGCGGTTAATAATATATGCGTGACGACGGTTTCGGGCAATATATTGAAAATTCGCTCGACGAGGCCCGCATAGACGGCGTCTGCCGCCATGAATAAGGCCCCGAATATTAGCAGTATCGGAGCCACAATTGCGACTCCTCGCAATACCGCGATCAAGTGTCGCGTCCCGCCCGCCTTGGGAACCGTTGACCATTCCACGTCGTTAAAAAATAGTGCAAACGGTGCAAACAATGCATTGGCGCTCGACCACAAAAACGCGACCGCGTATTGAAAAACACCGGCAACTTGCGTGGCGATCTTCATTCGCGGCACAAACAGGATCGACAGGATCGCGATGATCGCAAACCCATCCGCAATCAGAAGCTCCGTCGAATCGCGCCATGAGAACATGGACGCAAAGAAGATGAGTGCTCCGAATAGGGCAACCGTCTGCCGCGTCAAAAACTCGGGTGCCCGCCGCCACAAGAGCAATATCATCCCGCCCGCAAAGGCGATATTAAAGAGTGTTACGTTGAGACCCCACGGCGTTGCCCGCAGCAGAACATCGCCCAAAATGCCGACCACCGCGGCAACCTGCAAAATCTCAAGACCTGTTTTTGTTCGTGTATTCATCCTGGACCTACCAAAAATTTAATAAATAGGGAATAACAACACTCGCGATAGCCGCGAGCATCATCGTTTGCAAAAGAAACCCTCGTTCCATGAACGGCTCGGCCGCATGGAAACTGCGTACTGCTCTGCGGAAATATACAAACGACGTAAACCACGGCGTAAAACCGAGAATACCGATAATCAGCATCAGTCCCAGAAGACTGAACGGTACGATAAAAATAGCAACTAGGACTGAAAAACCCGCCGCAGTCGCGAACAGGCCGGACAAAACGGCATTGAGCCCCTTTAGTTTTTCTCCGAACAGCAGCGACGCCATGAGGCCGATGATGGAAATAAAACTCAAAACAAACGCGAATGTTTTAATGCCGCCGAGGACCGGCTTTTCGCTCGCAAGCTGTGAGCTGAAAACTATCGGGTCGAAAAAGAAACAAACGACCGGCATGATCACGCCAAAGAACCAGTCAAACTTGTGCCCCGCGATCTGCCGCTCCCAAACCGTCATTTCCTCAAACGCCTTGTAGTTTTCCAGAACACTCAATGCAGGTGCGGCTCTGGGCCGAATCGGCACCGGGCCAATGAAATCCGGCTCCTCAAATCCGTAATATGTCCGACCACTAATTTCCAGATAATTCGGCTTCATGCTTTTGTCGTTAGCCGCCCGCCTCCGCAGGCGGTTCCGATCTGGTACCGCTCCTGAGGCCTCGTCGTAAGAAATATAGGCTGATCCAACTAAAAAAGATCGCCGCCAAAGGAAAGACGATAGCGCCTATCAGCATCCCGACGCTGCGATAGGCGGCTGCGTTTTCCATCGTCAGATTTAGGTAGATGAGCCGTACAGTGTAAAAGATGAAAAACAAACCGGGCAATGCAAACCCAACTCCACACACTAAGAACAAGGCCTTGTTTATCGTTGGTGTTGAGGTGTCCATAATCACTCAAAACGTCCCTATTTGACGCTTACGGTGCGCCTTTGTTCCTTACACAACTTCAGGTTGATATTTGCCGGCACGGGACCGCCCGCTTACGCAGGCGGTTCTGACCCTACTCATGCTTTCATTGCCTTTATCAACGCTTCCATATGATCGAGATAGCGCGTGAGAGCTGTTCGGCCTTCTTTTGTGATCGAGTACTCGGTCAGCGGCATGCGGCCTTTGAAAGATTTTTCGCAGGTGACATAACCGGCCTCTTCGAGTTTGCGGGCATGGACGCTGATATTGCCGTCCGTGGTGTTGAGCAAATTTTTCAGCTCAGTAAAGCTAAGCTTCGGGTTAGCCGCCAGCGCACTGATAATACCGAGGCGCATCCGTTCGTGGATGACCTTGTCGAGGTCGTTCGAGACCTGCTCCGCTACGCGAGCAACTTGCAGGTCTTGTGACGCCTCTTTTTGTGTTATAGCCAAATTCTTTCTCGACATATTAACCGCCCATGTGTACGAGGGTTCCCCAAACCACTACGAACGCGAAAAGAACACTGGCAATCGCAGCGACTCTTACCCAGGTCGCCTTCACGACCCTCAGTGCAATCTCAATTCCAAGGCCCGTGCACAGCAGCATGATTCCCATCGCTATAAAGTCGATTGCGGTCCAGTTCACCTCGCCGGTAAACTTCATTGCGACATAGGGAATTAGAAGCAGCGACAACGCTGCGACGAGAATGACTATTAGTCTTGTATTTTTCATATATTTTTTATCGTTTGCCGGCTGATCTTAACCGCCGTATTTCCTGGCGATAACTGCTCCAAAGATGACGTGCAAACCGCCAAAGCTCGCGGCCATCATTACATTGCCGTAGCTCGTCGGCAGGGCAAACGCGAGCGCTCCGAGGGCAATAAAGCACCAGCCCATGACCGGTACCACGCGGACCGAAAACGCCCCGCCGCACACGACCGCCGCCCCGTAACAAAGAATGCAGACCGGTGCCAGGACTGCGTAATATTCGTTGCGCCAAAGCCCAAGCGTGATGACGACGCCGGCAACCAGCGGAGGCACAAACCCGAGGGCGAACTTTTTTGCGGGGACCGACAGCAGCGACGTGCCGCCAATTTTTGATTTTTGCCACATAGCGAGCAGTCCGATGGCAAATGCAAGAAAGGCCTCGACCAGCCATGTTCTGAGCGATTCAACGAGGTACGCTTGACCACTTGCGATGTACGCCGCGACGAGTGCCGTCAGGCCCATCAGCATTCCGCCGTAGCCCGGGACGGCCGTAAAATGCGTTGAGCGTTCCATCGTCTCGCGGATAAATTGCAGGTTATCGATTGCCCGGTCGCCCAGATTGACCGGCCTGCCGCTCGCCTCAGAACCTTTTCGAACTGCGTTGAGTTTCGCCATAGTAGGGACAACGTTATACTAAGTAATTTCGTATGTCAAGTACTTTGTATTATAAAGTGACTAATTTTTTGTTACTATTTTTGCTATCGAAATCGTTATTAGCATGGATGCGTTTACAAAGATGCAGATGGGCAGAGGATTTTTGGCCGGATTAATGCTCCTGCTGTTGGTTACGACACCGTTTGGGCAGGACGCGCCGATCAAGATCGACACGCGGCTGGTAAGCGTTCCGGTAATTGTTAGCGACCGCAGCGGACGGTACATCCCAAATTTGACGGCCTCGGATTTCACCGTTCTGCAAGACGGAGTGCGCCAAACAATCGATTTTTTTGCCGCGGTCGAAGAGCCGTTGACGGTCGCCATTCTCATTGATACGAGCCAGAGCACTCGACCAGTACTGGGCAATATAAAGGATTCGGCGTCTTCATTTATTCGGCATCTTAGCCCTCAGGATAGGGCGATGATTGTTGCCTTTGACTACGACATTCATGGTTTGAGCCGGCTAACATCGGACCAGGACGAGCTGAGAAGGGCGATCAAGCGTGCGGAAATACCAGATTCAATGTTTAGGACCAGGCTGCGTGATGCCGTTTTTCACGTAGTAAATCACTCATTTGCAGATATCAAGGGAAGGAAAGCTATAATTATTTTAACGGATGGCAAAGACGTCGGCAGCCGTATCTCGGGAAGCGACCTTCTGTACTCGCTGCAGGAAACTGACACATTGATCTACACGATAATGTTCAAAACTTTTGAAAGGGTGCCCATTAGGATTCCCGGTATCTATGGCAGCATTCCGGCCCACGTACGAAAGGAAATCACACGCCGCAACGAAAGGCTGGAACGTCTAAATTCTCAGGCCCAATCTTTTTTGAAAGACCTGTCAAATGTCTCGGCAGGGCGTTTCTTTGTCAGCAATGACGGTAGGTTCAAAAATACTTTCCAATCGATTGTTGAGGAACTGCGCTTCCAGTATCGTCTCGGATTCTATCCACCAGACGAAAAGGCAACGGACATCTATCACTCCTTGAAGGTCAGGGTCTCTCGCCCGGATAGTGTCGTGCGGTCGCGTTCCGGCTACCGGACTTCAAAGTAACAGTTTTGCACCTGCACAATGTGACAAATTGTGTCACCATGTCGAATGATCTCTCTACGTGGCCCCATCCGTTTCGCCCGGCTGACACTATAAGCTATTGCCTGTTCAATAGTTAGGCCGCTGCCCGAAAAATCTCATTAATGGCACAGCTGTTGATAATTCTATGACCGGACTCCCACCTATTTTCTTGCCGTCAGAAAAGGAGCATCACAAAATGAACAGCCAAAGCAAAGGTTTTTCGCTCATTGAATTATTAATCGTCGTCGTCGTTATCGGCATCATTGCCGCGATCGCGATACCAAATCTTTTAGCCTCTCGACGGGCATCGAACGAAGGGTCAGCCTTGCGTTCTGTCAGGGAATTCAGTACAGCGCAGTCTGCATTTCGAGCGTCGGTCGGCAACAACAACTATGGATCGGCATCCGCGCTGTTTGCCGCAAGGTTGATCGATATCAAACTGGCAGCCGCCAGCGGGGTTAACGTTGGCGGTACACCGCCGACCAACACGGCACGAAGCGGCTATCGATTCAGAGTGCAGACTACGCCGTTTGTCCCTGCGACGGGCGTACAGCCTACCTATGTCGTATCAGGCGTGCCATCAAGGCCATCCGGAGTAACACAGACAGGAACAAAGCGTTACTGCGTAACGCAAACCGGTCAGTTAAAGAGCAGTACCGCCAGCATCAGCACCCATTACAACTATGCGCAATGCGGGTTTGCCCCTGCATTTATACCGTAGCGGCTCATCTTTTTGAACCGGGATTTGCGTTGACTTTGTCGCCCAGGTTTTCGATGGGTGATGCCTGAGGATCACGTATGGAAAATGTAAGTCTTTTCCCCTGCATCAGGAATGTATTGCCATTCCATTTATATGTTGACCTTGTGAAATATATTGGGCAGCATAGCTGCTCTTCATCACCGGTTATCTTGCCCGTCTCAGTCTGGCCAAGCACAAACCGGTCCTGGCCATAAAGTTCCATAGTTAGCAGCCCATTTTCGGCCCGAATATCCTTGAGCCCACCGTCGGCCCGGTCACCGGTACGAAATTTCCAAATCAGCTCGGGCTTGCCGTCAGACCAGCTAAATATATAGCCGATCTGCGGTATGGCTGCGCCGCTGGTTTCGATTTTTAGAATCACGACCGCATCGTCCTGTCCATCGCCCGTAGCATCGAAGTATTTTGTTGTGACGTACGTTAGGCCTATGCGTCGCATGGCTTTGCGCTCGGCCCTTTCCTCGTCGGTCATTTTGTCGGTCACCGCCATCGAAACCGGCGGGACCCGCCCGTTTACAAGCTTGATTTCACTGCCGTCCGGATTTTCCCAACCGCGCGGAAGTTCATATGAAAAATTCTTGAAATCAAACTGACCTATCGGAAAGCTCGTCGTTTTTTGGCGGTCATCCAGAATTTCTGTCTGCAGATCGGGAACCTGCGGGCTTGGTGTCGGCGATGGCTCGGCCGCCGGCGGAACCGAAGCCGCCGGTGGAACGCCTGAGCTGGCTTGGTCACTGGCCGGCGAACAAGCCATGAACAGCGAAAAAAGCCCAACAATGAAGATCGGGGAAATGCTCCGAAAACAAAAAAACATCAATAATTTATCCAAAACGGCTGCCTATGGTGTCCCACGTTATGCTCTGGTCAGGCTGCGGTATTTAATCCGGTGCGGCTGGTCGGCATCGTGGCCTAGACGGCGCTTGCGGTCCGTCTCATATTCGCTGTAATTGCCGTCAAAATACTCGACATGGCTGTCGCCCTCAAACGCCAGAATGTGCGTGGCGATGCGATCCAAAAACCATCTATCATGACTAATTACGACGGCGCAGCCCGCAAAGTTTTCGAGCGCCTCTTCGAGCGCACGCATTGTGTTGACGTCGATGTCGTTGGTCGGTTCGTCGAGCAGCAGGACGTTACCGCCGCCTTTCAGCATTTTGGCCAGATGAACGCGGTTGCGTTCGCCGCCCGAAAGCTGGCCGACAAATTTCTGTTGATCGGCACCCGAGAAATTGAATTTCGACACGTATGTGCGAGCATTCATGATCCGGGTTCCGAGCGTCACGTTATCCAGTCCGTCCGATATCTCGTCAAACACATTCTTTTCAGCGTTTAGGGAGTCGCGCGACTGGTCAACGTAACCGAGCTTGACCGTTTCGCCGACCTTAAATGAACCGGCATCGGCCGTTTCCTGTCCCGTTATTAGGCGAAAAAGCGTAGTTTTACCCGCACCATTGGGGCCGATGACACCGACTATGCCGCCTTTTGGCAGCGAGAATTCGAGATTTTCGAATAAAACCGTGTCGCCATACGATTTCGACACGCCATGGGCCTCGATGACAATATCGCCAAGCCGCGGACCTGGCGGAATGTAAATTTCCAGATCATCCGCACGTTTCTCTGATTCCGTGGCGACCATCGCCTCATAGTCGTTGATGCGGGCTTTTGATTTGGCATGACGGCCTTTCGGGGCCATGCGAATCCACTCAAGCTCGCGTTCGAGCGTTTTTTGCAGCTTGTCCTCGCTGCGGGCTTCCTGGGCGAGCCGCGTGCTTTTTTGTTCGAGCCACGATGAATAGTTCCCCTGATACGGAATTCCCTGCCCGCGATCTAGTTCTAGAATCCAGCCTGCGATATTATCGAGGAAATAGCGGTCGTGCGTGACGGCGATGATCGTGCCTTCGTATTTTTGCAAATGCTGCTCGAGCCAGCCAACTGACTCGGCGTCGAGATGGTTGGTCGGCTCATCGAGCAGCAGAATGTCCGGCTTTTGCAGCAGTAAACGGCACAGCGCGACGCGGCGTTTTTCACCGCCCGACAGATTCTT
>Ga0138256_10008951_pt1 | contig 10502 bp, 6 predicted proteins | sample KNB2016incub_MG_FD_105486 | JGI IMG/M metagenome (GOLD analysis project Ga0138256, IMG submission 105486) | Active sludge microbial communities from wastewater in Klosterneuburg, Austria - KNB2014incub_MG | ecosystem: Engineered > WWTP > Activated sludge > Unclassified | place: Austria... | reverse complement strand
GGAAAGTTTTTTGCCGCGGTTGGTGTTGCTCCATCCACCAACCGCTATCCTTTAGAGATTAAGCTGAGATGGGAAATAAAATACCTTATGAAAATTATTCGGAAAGTTTTTGTGAACAATTTATATTTTGTTTATTGCTGTTAATTAATATTTAATTGTGGAAATGAACAAAGATGATATTCTAAAATTCGGAGGGTATTATTTTATCAGTCAAACTCTTCCTTCGTTACAGAGGATGCGTCGTCACTTTCTGAAAACCATATAATTCCTGAAATTGGAAAAATGAGCATTCATACATTTCGGCGTTAGCTGGATGAAACAGCAAAATCCGCAGCTTCTACTTTACTGACTTCCCCAGTCCGTAACAATCAGGTAAAAAATATCCCGGATTCTTCCGGCTGTTACCTGAAATTTCAATTTTTTGAAATCTATTTCTATCTCTGTCCCGTTTTTTTGTGAAATATTTTTCACTTTTGAAAATTTTTTTCCATTTTCAGAAAATAATTTTACATTCACACCATATAATTTTACATTCACACCATATAATTATACTTTCACACCACATAATTTGACTTTCACTCCTCATAATTTGACTTTCACTCCTCATAATTTGACTTTCACTCCTCATAATTTGACTTTCACTCCTCATAATTTGACTTTCACTTCTCATAATTTAACTTTCACTCCTCATAATTTAACTTTCATTCCTCATAATTTGACTTTCACTTCTCATAATTTAACATTCACTCCTCATAATTTGACTTTCACTTCTCATAATTTGATTTTCACTTCTCGTAATTTAACTTTCACATCTCATAATTTTACATTCACTGAAAATAATTTCACTTACACATCTCTTAATTTGACATTCACTTCTCTTAATTTGACGTTCACGTTTCTTTTTTTGACGTTCTCACTTCTTTGTTTGACGTTCTCACTTCTTTGTTTGACGTTCTCACTTCTTAATTTGACATTTACAATTCTTTGTTTCATTTTCACTATTCATTTTATTGCTTCTCTCTTTCTTTTTTCAGTTATCAGAACTCTTAATTCAGTTTCTCCGACGCTTTATTCAGAATTTGCAGTCCTTTGTTTAATGTGTCCGACTATTCGCATCACATTAAGTATCCTTCATTTGATTTTACACTTTCTTTTCACAGCGTTATTATCTCTTTTTATCGGACTCTATATTTTTTGTTTTATTTTCAGATTTCATCTCTTCTACTCCGAATTCCTTAATTTCACCGCTCCTTATTATAACGAGATTTTATTTTTCCTTAGTTCCTCCCTGTATAATAATATACAAGCGGGAGACGTTCCCCGGAGCTTATACATTCCCACGGTTGGATGAAACAACTCTTTTAAAGCAATTAAAAATTTTAAATTATAAATTTTAAATATGAAAATGCCAATTCAAATTACTAACTACTAACTACTAACTACTAACTACTAACTACTAACTACTAACTATTACTTGATCAGCAGCATCTTTTTAGTCTGTGTGGCTTCTCCCGTTACCAGAGTGTAATAGTAAATGCCTGACGAAAGTCCGTTCCCGTTAAATCTTACTCCGTAGCTTCCGGGTATTAACTTCTCTTTTAAAAGTGTAATGACTTCTTTGCCGGACGTTTCATAAACTTTCAAAATGGTATTGCCGGATTTATTTATGCTGAATTTAATATTTGTTTCAGGATTAAAAGGGTTCGGATAGTTTTGATAAAGGTTTAGATCAATAGGTTCACTGTTGTTTTCAATTCCGGTTACAGGAATGTATTGAGTAACAGGTTCAGTAATTGTTATATGTCCGCCCGGAGGTGTATTTCCCGGTACGACCTCGCCATAAAAAGTAGTTCCGATAATATACGGAAATTCCGGATTTCCAAGTGAATCTATTGTAATGAAATATGCATAGATGCCGTTCGGATATTCCGGCGTAACGGAAAACCTTCCATTGTGCCGGTCCAGATCGAAGTTACTTGTTGCTGTCTCATAATCTTCAATAAAACAGCCCGATGGATATTGAGTACTAACTGCAGGTCCCCATTGATTAGCGGGCAGAACTGTTCCGTCAGGCAGGGTCGTTCTCACAGTAATATTTCTTTTTACAAATCCTGATCTCATTCTTCTGATCCCGCCGCTTCCGTTAACGTTTGAATATGCATAAGGACCGTACAGAGGAAATCCGTCAAACATATACCCAAGTATCGGAGAGTGCTTTGACGAATCGGGAGAGTAAAGTCTTTTCATGTTAATGTGATAATGATAAACACCGCCGGGCGCAGGATGACCTCCCGATGTATCGAAGCTCACTGCCTCGAAATACTGCGCAACTCTGTGCCAGATGTTCTGATTATTATAAGACATTGCATCTCCGGAATTGAAAAGCACAACTCCGTTTACAAGCACGCCGATCTGCCCGTTACCTGCCGCTGAAGGCGTCGGATCGGGAACAGGGAAACGCGCGATCTTAAATGTCCAGTTCTGATTAGCTGCCTGATTGGGATTCATAGCCCAGGGTCCTATATTGTACGAAGGAATGCCTGTGCTTTTTACATAAGAAAAATTTGCTGAATAAAAAACCTGCTGTACATCAGCTAAAATTCCGTTGTAACCTGTAACACCTGTAATGTTTTGTTTCCAGGAATAGATCTCAGGAGTTATCTGAGCATTGGCAAATGTCACTGATAATACAATGAATGCAGCAAGAATGGTTTTCAATTTACTTTTATTTATTTTTAAAATTAATTTTTAAAGCTTTCCAGCAGTTTTGCATTCTCTTCGGAAAGACTCATGGCTGTCAGCTTTCCGTTATGATTGAATGCAATATGTTTCAGATCCGGGAGTGTATTAAAAACCATCGTAACTATAAGTGTACTGTCTTTATAAAAGCTCATTGAACCTGTCGAGACACAATAGATGTATGTAAACGGATCATAAGTTATTAAATTTTTTATCCGGCTCACATTTTTAAGATCATTGATCTCAACTGATTTAATCTTGATCTTATTTGTTGAATCAAAATCCATCTTATAATCAAACTTGATCTTATTTGCCTGAGATATATCGGGAAGGTTGTCCGCCTTATAATTACTGCTGCAGGAACAAAAAATCAATAAAAATATTATTAGATAGTTAATAGTTAATAGTTAATAGTTAGTAGTTAGTAGTTAATAATTAATTGTTAATTGAAAATTGAAAATTGATAATTGACTATTGTCTCTTCATTTGCAATTTGTAATTTTTAATTTGTAATTGCAATTAAATATAAAGTTAACCGGCAATGAATTACTAACTGCTGAATTAGAAATAGATATATTTTTTTAAAGGAGACGGTATTTTAAACAAAACTATTTTATTTTTATACTTGTAATTTGAAAATAGATTGCTAACTATTAACTATTAACTATTAACTACTAACTAATAACTATTAACTATTAACTATCAGAGAATAATTAGTTAAGTTATTTGTAAAGAATTTATTTTTATAATTTAATGATCAAATGAAAATGAAAAATTTTATTTTAGTTTTAATTTTAATACTGAACTTTTCCGGGATTGTAATCTGTGAACAGCCGGATTTATTTAATTTCAAGAAAAACACAGGTCAGGATTTTCACATTATCCCTGACGTAATGAATAAAGTACAGGTTATTCAAAGCGACAGAGGTAATACCCGGGCTAATATTTTTGATGCTGATTCGCTGCCTGTATTCCCGGGTTTTCCTAAAGTTGTTAACGGGCAGTCTACTGAAGGCGGAATATATTGTCAGATGGATGCAGACAGTGATCTGGAAATAGTCTATGGAATTGGAACTACAATTCAGGCATGGAATATAGACGGCAGTGCAGTAACCGGCTGGCCGAAAACTTTAACTTATAATACGCAGGGAGCTCCCGCTTACGGAGACATTGACGGTGACGGGGAAGCGGAGATCGTCATCGGAACCGCCAACGTCACCGGCGTTCTGGGAATTCTTTATGCTTTTGAAAAAGACGGAACTCCCGTTACAGGATTTCCTATTAATAACGGCGGCTCCAGCCGTTCGGTAGTACTTTGTGATCTTGATATGAACGGCAGTATGGAAATTATTACCACCAAAAGGCTTTCTTCAGCAGGTGAGATATATGTTTTTAAAGGAGACGGTTCTGTATATCCGGGCTGGCCTAAATCAATTAATCATGTTCCGGCTTCCAGCTCGGCCGCAGGTGACATCAACGGTGACGGTATTCCGGAAATAATATCGGAGTCTTATACGAGTCTTTATGCATGGGACAGGAACGGAAATCCTATAACGGGTTTTCCGTTTATTCTGCCAAACGGAGACGTGAATTCCTATTCTTCTCCCGTGCTTGCGGACGTGGATGGTGATAATATCAGGGAAATTATTTTCGGTTCGCATCAGTCAGGCGGAGCGGGACTTGGTTATCTGTATATTTTAAAAAATGACGGAACAATATTACCTAACTGGCCAAAGACCACGACCTACTGGATCTATAGTCCGCCGGTTCTGGGTTATGTGAATGATGATAATGTAATAGATATAATAGTCGGGGATCAGATCGGCGGCGCATTGATCAATCATATTTACGCCTGGGATAAAAACGGAAATGTCCTTAGCGGATTTCCCATAGGACCTGTTAATGCTGTGAACAATCAGGTAGCTCTCGCAGATATTGACAATGACGGCAAGCTTGAACTTATAGTTGATGATAATACACAGGAAAGCGGCATGGGAAAATATTCAGCATATAATCATGACGGAACGCCATTAGCCGGATGGCCGCTTCCAACCTCCGGAACTACAATCTTTAACATGCCCTGTCTCGCTGATCTTAATAATGACGGAATTCTGGATATCGTCGGCGCAGGCATATCTTTATTCGGCAGCAATCAGACAAGCGTATATGTCTGGAATTCTGGTGTAAATTATGATGCATCTAAAATTGTAAATCCTGTCTTTCAGTTTAATGTAAGACACAACGGAGTTTATGGCGATAATAATCTTGTTTCAGTTGGCGATCCGGGAAATGAGATCGTAACAGGATTTACGCTTCATCAGAATTTCCCAAATCCGTTTAACCCGGTAACCAATCTGGAATTTAGAATACCGGAAAAAGGATTTGTCACTTTGAAAATTTATGATATTCTCGGCAATGAGATCACGTCTTTAATGAATGAGAACCTCCCGCCCGGAAGCTATCAGGCGCAATGGAACGGAGAAGGTTTTGCAAGCGGTGTTTATTTTTATGAACTGACTGTTACAGGATTGTCAGCAACGTTCAGAGATACAAAGAGAATGCTATTAATAAAATAGTTAGTAGTTAATAGTTAATAGTTAATAGTTAGTACGCCGCGGTTGGTGTTGCTCCGTCCGCCAACCGCCGTAATGCCAAAAGAAATTTCAGATTTGTAATTTGTAATTTGCAATTTGTAATTGCTATTCTGGTGTTGCTCCATCCACCAACCGCCGTAATGCCAGAATATATTTCAAATTTGTCATTTGAAATTTGTCATTTGAAATTGCTTTTAAAGAAAGCCGCAGGATTCATCATCCCGCGGCTTTCTTTTTTTATTATAATTGTTAGTTATCATTAATTTGCTAACTATTAACTGCAAACTATTAACTACTAACTATTTCTCTATCCGGATTTAATGTTTACTTTTAATTCAGGAACTTCGGTCATCTGAAGAGTAGCCGATGCTAATTTTACTTCGCCCGACGCTTCAATGTCTTTTAATATTCTGGTAAACAATTGTGTCTTTATAAATCTTCTTTTCTTATAATCGACTACATATCTTAATGTAAATTCCGCCCAGTTGTCGTTGGCTGTCATTGAAATCATCGGCTCGGTCTGCGCATCCTCAAGACGGTACTTGTTCTGCAGAGACATCCATTTGGAATGTGATTCCTCTGACAGCTTATTGGCTATTTCGTTTCCTGCTCTCATTATCAGCTGACTTGCCATATCATAATTACTGCCGTAATGGATCGGGATCTTGATCTCATCCCAGAGAAAAGGAAAGTCACCGGAATAATTAAAAACCGGTTCTTTAAATACAAAGCTGTTTGCAATGAGGACTATCCTTCCATTGTAAAGATCACCGTCAACCCACTGTCCCGTTTCCATAATTGTAGTCCGCAAAACTCCGATATCAATGACATCGCCTTTAATGCCGCCGAGCTGTACCCTGTCCCCCGTCTTGTAAAATCCGCCGAACATTATTGCGAGCCATCCTGCAAACGAGCCAATGACTTCCTGAAGAGCAAAAGCAATACCTGCGCCGGCTACACCCAGAGCTACGGTTAAACCTCCAAGATGATCGCTGAATACAATTGATACCAATAGGATTGTAAAAACATAACCAATTACATTGCTGAATTTTTTTGCCCGATACCGGTTGTCTTGGTCATTTATTTTGTTAAACAGATTTTTTTGAATGAGTTTGATTATGAGCCAGATTACAATTAAGCCTGCAGAGATAATAAGTATCTTGCTTACGACGGGCTTCGACATGAATTGTGTTATATTTTCTTCCATAGTTCGTTTGAATTCTTAATATTAATTATCACTTTCTTTTTTGTTCATAAATAATTTCCTTTATTTGATATTTAAATTGAAAATAATATTAATGAGACATTATTGCACTACTTTTAACACTCCTAATGGTTTGAAAAAAATGATTTTTAATTTGAAGAAGGTTCATCTACTATAACAAGAACCTAACAAAATCAATTATCAATTATCAATTATCAATTATCAATGTTAAATGTTAAATGTTAAATGTTAAATGTTAAAAAATAAATTATTAACAGTAAAAACAAACTATTAATTACTAACTGCAAACTACTAAATAAAACAGCCGTGAGATTCTTCATCCCACGGCTTTAATCAATTATAAATGTTAAATGTTAAATAAATTACTAACTACAAACTATTAACTATTAACTACTAACTGCTAACTATTATTTCACGAGCATCATTTTCTTAACTGAGCTGAAATCATTAGCGCTTAATTTGTAGAAGTAAATTCCGCTTGACAGATTCGATGCATTAAAATTGATCGAATAATATCCCGCGTTTTTCACTCCGTCCACTAAGTTCATGACTTCTTTTCCTGACATGTCAAATATTTTCAAACTTACCGCTCCGTCAACAGGTATTTCATAACTGATCGTCGTTGACGGGTTGAAAGGATTCGGATAGTTCTGTGATAATTTGAATTCAGCCGGAATTCCGATCACAACTTCATTGCTGAGGTTGAAATATTCGAAGTTTCCGTTGAAGTCTGTTTGTTTTAATCTGTAGCTGTAATTTCCTGAAGCTACGTTTCTTTCTGTGAATGAGTAGCTGTTTGGTGTAGCGGATGTTCCGTTACCGGATACGCTTCCGACTTTTGACCATTCGCCGTTGACAGATGATCTTTCGATATCAAATCCGGAGTTGTTGATCTCTGAAGAAGTTGTCCAGTTTAAGGTAACACTGTTGCCGCTGATTGAAGAAACGAATGAAGATAACTCAACCGGTAATGCTTCTGATCCTCCGATTGCAAAATCTGAGAAATCAGTAAGTCCTATTGCCACAAGCGTGTTTCCGCTTACCTGTGTATTCAGACATTCCCATGAACCTAATCTGTCAGATCTTTTCATTATATATAATTTTAACGGATCTATAAATACAAGTCCGTCAAGGTCAATAATAATGTCATAAGTTGCATATCCTGTTTTGTCATTTCCTGTGTAAGTAACAGTAAACCAGTAGTCATGATAAACTGAGGTAGGTGTGAAAATGGATCCGTCACCTGTTGTCTGACCGCTGTTTGCAGTTATGGTCTGACCGGGATCATTGTTTGTATATTGAGAAATGAATAAATCTCCGCCTCCCGGATTATCTGACGGTGTACCTGAATTAATAATTACATTTCCCGTGTATTCAGTGAAAACAGAGGAATAAGAATCCTTTGATTTTTCATTCTTAGTTCCTGATGTAACCACATTTCCCTGATAAGGTCTTGGAAGTGATAGGAAGTTAACCGTTACCAACGGATTACATGTATATGAACCAATTCCGGTAACATTGTTCACACAAAGTGAATTAACATTTGAAACAACAACGTTATCAATCCAGATATTATTTCCATAGTCACTAATGCTTCTGAATCCAATTACAACGTTACTTGCACCGGCAACATTTGACAGATCAATTGTTTCATGTCTCCACTGTCCCTGTGCTGACGGAACATATGCTGAACCGCTTGGAACCATCGTTGCAAGTGAAGGAAGCGTACTGTCGGATTTTTTATAAACAGTTGCAGCTGAGAAGAATGAGGTACCACCGTTAGTAGAAATCACTATTTCCAGAGAATCCTGTGAGTTGTCCGTAAATGTTCTGTAAGCAACATAGAAATCCAGAACCGGATTTGTTAATAAAGTTAGATCCATTTCAGGTGATCTCAAAACTGCGCTTCTACCGGAGGAATTAGTACCGCCGAAACAATCTGAAACTGCTGCAACATCACCCGCTGTGCCTTCAGGATTTGTACATAATCCCAGACCCCAGGGTGCAACAGATCCAGCTGCAACCTGTGTAAGTATTGTCCAGCCTGTCGGCGTTGTAAAGTTTTGAGAATAAGGAAATGCGGAAATTTTGTCCTGAACATTAACATTAACTGTTAAAGTATCATTGGATGGATTTCCTTCACCTGCAAGATCTGTATATATTTTTAAAACAGAAACTCCTGATACAAGAGGTATAAATGCATTACCGCCGCTGAATGTAACATTTTCTGTTGCATTCTGAACTATCGGTCCGACTGTATTTACAGGACCAACCGGTGAGCCGCCGTTAACTGTATAATAAACAGGTACAATATTCTGCGTTGTGGTACCAAAATTTTTAGCGGTTGCAATTATATCATACCCTTTACCTACAGATATGATCTTTCCCGGCGATCCTATTGATGCAGCGGTAATTCCCATATCATCTGCAACGACTACTAAAGGTGCCCATCTGAAGGTCAGACCGTTAGGGGGTAATATGAGGGGAGTAATAGTACAAGATGCACCATTTGTTCCTCCTGCTGTTGTAGCTGACCAATCTGTAGTTGTAGTACGATTATTGAAATCTGTAATTGCTGTACCTCTGAGACCAACTTGTTGTGTAATTGTCGGCGTAACAGGACTTTTTGCAAAAGCCCCATAAACAAATTCCAGAACATTTGATGTTTCGTACAGTCTTACCTGAAAATTAAAATTTTCCAGAGTATCAGTTGTTGTAAATCTTCTAAAATTTTTCCATTGAATGGTATGAATTCTGCTTCCGATTGCCCCTGTTGTTCCTCTGACTATGCTTCCGGCTGCAACCTGAATAGTTGCATTTACAGCACCGGCAGTTGAAGAAGAAGTAGCATTTGCTGACATTGTAACAGTTTTCAGACCTACATCAAATGAAACAATTGTAGTTCCGACCGGAATTCCGGTACCGGAAATTACTCTTCCTGCTACAATTCCGGCAAAATTTGATACACCGGTCAATGTATTACTGCTTATAGTCCTGTTACATCTGAAACCGAATGTTCCAATCAGATCTCTGGCAAGTGGAGCTGCTACACCAGTGGAAGTTAAAGTTGAAATTGGAGTGTATATCGCTCCTCCCGGCGCAGTACCGAATCCAATAAATCCATTAGTTGTAATTCCAACATCATAATAGGTCCCTCCGTTAAATTCAAATGGAAATGGAATTGTATTTATTGCATAAGAAATATCATCCAGACCGGCGGCGCCTGATGTTCCTGTAGCAATAGCTACTGTAGTATCTCCAATGATTTCAATGTAAGATCCTCCCGGCTGTGAAAAAGTGTAAGTAGTAACCTGAGCAATTGAGCTTAAGCTTATGCAAAGGAAAAATACCATTGTAAAGAATGAAATTAATTTTTTCATAATTTTTGTTTGGGTTTAATTAATTAATTGTATTGAAATTTTTAGGAAGACATCATATTGCAGATTGCAGATTTTATCTCTAATAAATTTTTCAGATTCGTCTTCCTTTTGGGTATTCAGAAAAATTTTCAAAAAGAGTAAAATGAAATTTTAAGACAGTCTCCTTTCTGTTAAGATTAAATTGTTAGAAAAATACAGATTAAATTGATGTAAACAATAAATTCAATGTATACAAAATAAGTTTAATCCTAATAAAAACCAAATAATTAAATTATCAATTTTCAATCATTTAATTTTAATCAATACTTGTTTAGTCATTATTCTTAAATATTGAATCTTTATTACAAATTTTTAGGATCAATTTCATTCAGCTAAATACCCGGCATGTATAAAAAAAGCCGGAAGAATCTCTTCTCCCGGCTTTATTCAAGTATAAATGTCAAATGTTAAATCTTTGCTAACTACTAACTATTAACTATTAACTATTAACTATTATTTAATGAGCATCATTTTCTTTACCGAGGTGAAATCATTTGCGCTTAAACTGTAAAAGTAAATTCCGCT
>Ga0138256_10008949_pt1 | contig 10503 bp, 9 predicted proteins | sample KNB2016incub_MG_FD_105486 | JGI IMG/M metagenome (GOLD analysis project Ga0138256, IMG submission 105486) | Active sludge microbial communities from wastewater in Klosterneuburg, Austria - KNB2014incub_MG | ecosystem: Engineered > WWTP > Activated sludge > Unclassified | place: Austria... | reverse complement strand
GGTATCGACCGCATCACCAAATTTGATGCGTCGAACTTCGCCTGCCAGATTGCCGGGGAAGTGCGCGGTTTTGATCTGGGCGCCTACCTCAGCGCCAAGGATGCGCGCGGGATGGATTCGTTCATTCATTTCGGCATCGCTGCGGCCGTGCAGGCAGTGCACGACGCCGGCCTGCCCACAGGCGAGGCACTGGACGATGAGCTGGCCACACGCATTGCCTGCGTCATCGGCTCAGGCATTGGCGGCCTGCCGCTGATCGAAAACACCCACGCAGAGCTCGTGGCCCGGGGGCCGCGCCGCATCACGCCTTTTTTCGTTCCAGCGTCCATCATCAATATGGTGGCTGGGCATGTATCCATGCGCTTTGGCTTCAAGGGGCCGAACCTTGCGGTGGTCACCGCCTGCACGTCGGGCCTGCACTGCATCGGTGAGGCCGGCCGAATGATTGAATACGGCGACGCAGACGTGGCGATCGCCGGCGGCACCGAAGCGACGGTATCGCCGCTCGGCATTGGCGGTTTTGCCGCCATGCGTGCGCTGTCGACCCGCAACGACGACCCGCAGGCGGCGTCCCGTCCCTGGGACAGGGATCGCGATGGCTTTGTGCTCGGCGAAGGCGCCGGCGTCGTGGTGCTTGAAGAATATGAGCACGCCAAGGCCCGGGGCGCGCGCATGTATGCCGAGCTGATTGGTTTTGGCATGAGCGCCGACGCCGGACACATGACCGCGCCCAACATGGATGGCCCGCGCCGCGCCATGCTCAATGCGCTGCGCAACGCCGGGGTCAACGCCGACCAGATCGACTACCTCAATGCCCACGGCACCTCCACCCCGCTGGGCGACGTAAACGAAACGCATGCCATCAAGGCGGCGTTTGGCGATGCCGCGCAAAAGCTGGTGGTCAGTTCGACGAAATCCATGACCGGGCACTTGCTGGGTGGCGCGGGGGGCATCGAGAGCATCTTCACCATCCTCGCGCTGCACCACCAGAAGGTACCGCCCACGATCAACCTGGACCACCAGGACCCCGAGTGCGACCTGGATTTCTGTGCCAACACCGCGCGCGACATGCCAGTGGAACTGGCCATGAAGAACAATTTTGGCTTTGGCGGCACCAACGGGACCTTGGTGTTCCGGCGCGTTTGAGCGGCCGGCCAGTGCGTCCGCAACGCGCTTGATCCGTCCAATTGCCTCACAGGATGTGAATGAGCGCTGCCACCCAGCGCTACCCCGCGCCCGCAGTGCAGTTTCCGCTGCGGCGCAGCCCGGTGTTGGCAGGCGCACTGACTTTTTTGAATGCTGCCGCCTTGCTTGTGCTGCTGGCGTGGATGAGTGCTGGTGCGGGGGCGGACCGACGCACTGCCGGGCCGGCGCTTCTGCTTTGGGCGGTGGTCGCTGTGCTGGCCGCGCGATTCTGGACTCGGCTCCCCGTGGGCACGCTCGTCTGGGACGGGCAGGGTTGGGAGTTGCAGGGCACTGGCAGCACAGCGGCGCCGCAGCCTTTGGGGAGCGTGGTGGTCATTCAGCTTGATCTGCAGCGGCGCATGGCCTTGGCATTTCCCGAGGGGCACCCCGCAGTCTGGCTGTTTGTCGAGCGATCCCAGGATGCCGCGCGCTGGCTTGATCTGCGCCGTGCGGTATATTCGCGCGCCACAGCTGCGCTGTCAGATTCTGCCGCGCAGGCCGCCGGGGACGCCGCAGTCCCTGATCGCCGCGTGTGACAGTGCCTCCAGTCGGTTCCTTGTGCCGACGCCCGCTTGATTCATGACCGACCCCACTTCCGCTGCTCCTGCCGAACCCCGCGCGCCCGATGCCGACTTCCAGCTCGTGCAGCGGACGGTGGCGGGTGACCAGCGCGCGTTTGAACTGCTGGTCATCAAATACCAGCGGCGCATCGAGAGGCTGATCGGCCGCATGGTGCGCGACACCGATCTGATTCCCGACATCGCGCAAGAGACCTTTATTCGCGCCTACCGGGCGTTGCACCAGTTTCGCGGCGAAGCGCAGTTCTATACCTGGCTCTACCGCATTGCAGTCAATACCGCCAAGAAGACCTTGCTGGACCTCAAGCGCAATCCGGTGGTCTACCACGCAGGGGCACCGGGCGGCGATGAAGACGATGAAACTTCCCGGCCCCGGCACGAACTAACCACCGATGAAACGCCCGAGACGGTGCTGGCGGCCCAGGAAATTGCCGTTGCCGTCAATGCCGCGATGGAAGCCCTCCCGGCCGATTTGCGCGAGGCGGTGACGCTGCGCGAGATCGAAGGCCTGAGCTATGAGGAAATTGCCCAGGCCATGGATTGCCCGATCGGGACGGTGCGTTCACGCATTTTTCGAGCGCGAGAAGCGATTTCGGCGCGCGTGCGCCCGATGTTGGAAAACCAGTCGGGCAAACGCTGGTAGGTACGCGGCCCCTAGACACTGCAGGTGGACACCATGGAAACGGAACTGAAAGCACAAGAACTGCTGTCGGCGCTGGCCGACGGCGAACTCGAAGGCGAAGAGCTTGCACAGGCGCTGGACCTGTGCACGCAGGACGCGTCGCGCGTGTCCTGGCAGACCTACCACCTGATTGGTGATGTGCTGCGATCTCCCGAACTGGCGCGCGCCAGCGACAGCGAGCGCTTTTTGCTGCGACTGCGTGCCGAGCTCGCGCGGTCGCCTGCCCAGAGCACAGTACCTCCGGTCGCCGTGCCCGTCAGCGCCGAAACCATCGCCACGGGGCCGGGCGACTCGGCAGCCAATGATTCAATCTGGCGGTGGAAGTTGGTGGCTGGTTTTGCTTCCTTGGCGGCGGTGGCCGCTATTGGCTGGAACTCGCTTTCCGTGCTGCGGGGTGAGCCGCTGCAAGGGGCGCAACTGGCAGTAACCACGCCGCCTGCGGTATCCGCGCCAACCGAGCTGGCACAGGCTGGGGCTCCGGTGATGATTCGCGATCCTCGGCTGGATGAGTTGCTGGCCGCGCACAAACAATTCGGTGGTGCCTCCGCCCTCCAGATGCCTGCGGGTTTCTTGCGCAATGCGACGTTTGAGGCTCCGGAGCGCTGAACGCTGCCCCGCAGCCACGCCGCTCGCGAGGGTGTGTGCTGGCGCGCTCGTGGCCCTGGCTGCGCAGTGTGCGAATGCGCCTGCGTGGGCCGCAGGTGCGGTGGATGCTGGCGCTCCCAGCAGTTCCGCAGCGGCCCAGCTCCCCACGGATGTGGCCGGCTGGATTGCGCGGGTGCAGCGCGCGGCACTGGAGCGAAGCTATGTGGGCACCTTTGTCGTGACCACAGATGCAGGCGCCACCAGTGGCTCGCGCATCTGGCATGCCTGCGAAGGCGATCAGCACATGGAGCGGATCGAGGCGCTCGACGGTCCTGCGCGCACCATCTTTCGCCGCAACGGCGAAATGCGAACGTTTTTTCATGCCTCGCGGACGGTGGTGACCGAGCCTTTGCGTCGCTCTACACCCTTCTCGGGCGCGGTGCCGTCCCTGGCGGACCAGCTCGACACCTTGTACCGGGCCGAGCGCCTGGGGCGCCAACGCGTGGCGGGGCGCGATGCGGACGTGGTCTGGCTGCGGCCGCGCGATGCGCTGCGATTTGGCTACCGCATCTGGAGCGAGCAGGGCTCGGGGCTGGTGCTGCGACTGCAGACCGTGCAGGCAGACGGCCATGTGCGCGAGCAGGCGAGCTTTTTGCAGCTGGAACTCGACGCGCCGGTGTCGCTGCCCACACTGTCACGGGCCATGGACGATCTACAGGGTTACCGTGCGCTTGCACAGGTGCCTCAGCGCGAACTGCAAAAAGAGGAAAGTGTCTGGGCGTTGCGCGAAGCGGTTCCCGGTTTTTCGCTCCAGGGTTGCCGGGTGCCTCAGACGCGCGGCAATGCCATGCAGTGCACGTATTCAGACGGTCTGGCCAGTGTGTCGCTTTTCTTCGAGACCCGGGAGGGCGCGCAGACCCTCAATGCGTTGGCGCGCTGGTCGGCAGGTGCCACGCAGGCGCTGGCCCGCCCGCTGGACGCCCATACCTGGCTGACCGCAGTGGGCGAAGTTCCTCCGGCCACGCTGATGCTGTTTGCCGAGCGGCTGGTCCGCGTGCGCAAGTAGTCGCGTCCACGCGTGCGGGGAACCATTTGGTCCGGCGCGTTTCTGAAAGTGCATGCGCGCGGCGCGGACGAGATTTGAAAGGCCAGACATCATGAAAACTCAGTGGACGAAATTCAACGCGTGGACGGCGGCAGGCGTGCTGGCTGTCGCAGGCACGGTAGGCGTGGGCGCTGCCAGCCTCTCGCCTCATCACGCGCAGGCGCAGGCGCAGGCACCAGGGACCAGTGTGCGTGGTTTGCCGGACTTCACCGATCTGGTGGAGCAGGTCGGCCCCTCGGTGGTCAATATCCGCACACTGGAAAAAGTCTCGGCGCGCAATATGTCGGGCGGCATGGACGAAGACATGCTGGAGTTCTTCAAGCGCTTTGGTCTGCCCATGCCCAACGTGCCCAAGAGCCAGCGTCCCAACCCGCGCCAGCAGCAGCCAGAGGAAGAGCAACCGCGCGGGCTGGGGTCGGGCTTTATCCTGAGTTCTGATGGCTATGTGATGACCAATGCCCACGTCGTCGAAGGCGCGGACGAAGTCATGGTGACGCTCACCGACCAGCGCGAATTCAAAGCCAAGATCATTGGCTACGACAAACGCAGTGATGTGGCCGTGGTCAAGATTGACGCCACCGGGCTGCCAGCCGTGAAAATCGGTGACGTCAGTCGCCTGCGCGTGGGCGAATGGGTCATGGCCATCGGTTCGCCTTTCGGGTTGGAAAACACCGTGACTGCCGGCATTGTGAGCGCCAAGCAGCGCGACACGGGCGACTATCTGCCCTTTATTCAGACCGACGTGGCCATCAACCCCGGCAACTCGGGAGGTCCGCTGATCAATATGCGCGGTGAAGTGGTTGGCATCAACAGCCAGATCTATTCGCGCTCCGGCGGCTTCATGGGCATCTCGTTCTCGATTCCGATCGACGAAGCGATCCGTGTCAGCGACCAGTTGCGCGCCACGGGCCGCGTGACGCGCGGGCGCATCGGTGTGCAGATTGGCAATGTCACCAAGGACGTGGCCGAATCGCTTGGCTTGGGCAAGCAGCAGGGCGCGCTGGTGACGGGCGTTGAAAAGGGCGCACCGGCCGACAAGGCGGGCGTCGAGGCCGGTGACATCATCACCAAGTTTGACGGAAAAATCGTGGACAAGATTTCTGATTTGCCGCGCATGGTGGGCAACACCAAGCCCGGCACGCGCAGCACCATCACCGTGTTTCGCCGCGGCCAGACGCGCGATCTCACCGTGACTGTGGCCGAAATCGAACCCGACAAGGCTGAAGCCAAAGCCGGTGCGCCAGAAGCGACAGCCAAGGCATCGCCGGCTGCACAGAAGCTGGGTCTTTCGGTTTCCGAGCTGACCGATGCACAGCGCCGCGAGCTCAACGTCAAGGGCGGTGTGCGCGTCGAGGCTGCCAGCGACGCTGCGGCGCGTGCGGGCCTGCGCCAGGGCGACGTGATTTTGGCGGTAGCCAATACCGAGATTACCGGTCTCAAGGAGTTCGAGGCCGCGCTTGCCAAGGCCGACAAGAGCAAGTCCATCAATGTGCTGTACCGGCGCGGCGACTGGGCGCAATACGCGCTGATTCGGTCCGCGCGGTAGCCGGCCAGGGCGCTCGCAGGCTTTTGCCTACAATACGCGCCCAAGCATTGCTTATGTGACAGGGCGCGTCCTCTGAGCGACGCGCCCTTTTTCATGTCTGCTGCGCCGCGCCCGCGCCACCCCAACCCTCCTGTCGATGAACCACATCCGAAATTTTTCGATCATTGCCCATATTGATCACGGCAAATCCACGCTGGCCGACCGGCTGATCCAGCGCTGCGGCGGCTTGGCCGACCGGGAGATGGAGGCGCAGGTGCTCGATTCGATGGATATCGAAAAGGAGCGCGGCATCACCATCAAGGCGCAGACGGCTGCACTGCAATACAAGGCGCAGGATGGGCAGATTTACAACCTCAACCTGATTGACACGCCCGGCCACGTCGATTTTTCCTACGAGGTGAGCCGTTCGCTCTCGGCCTGCGAAGGTGCGCTGTTGGTGGTTGATGCCTCGCAGGGTGTCGAAGCGCAAACCGTGGCCAACTGCTACACCGCGCTCGACCTGGGTGTGGAAGTGCTGCCGGTCCTAAACAAGATGGACTTGCCACAGTCCGACCCTGAGAACGCCAAGGCCGAAATCGAGGACGTGATCGGCATTGACGCCGAGCATGCGATTCCCTGCTCGGCCAAGACTGGCATGGGTATTGATGAAATTCTCGAAGCCATCGTCGCCAAGGTGCCGGCGCCGCGCGGCAACCCGGACGGCCCGCTGCGCGCCATGATCATCGACAGCTGGTTCGATACGTACGTCGGTGTGGTGATGCTGGTGCGCGTGGTCGACGGGCGCCTCCTCAAGGGCGAGCGTTTCAAGATGATGGCCAGCGCCGCTGTCTACAACGCCGACAACCTGGGGGTCTTCACGCCAGCGACGGAGCCGCGTGACCGTCTTGAGGCCGGACAGGTAGGTTTCATCATTGCGGGGATCAAGGAACTGCAGGCTGCCAAGGTGGGTGACACCATCACACTGGAGAAAAAGCTTCCGAACAACGCGGGTCCCGCCGCCGAGGCGCTGCCCGGTTTCAAGGAAATCCAGCCGCAGGTGTTTGCCGGCCTGTATCCGACGGAAGCGAGCGAATACGATCAACTGCGCGATGCATTGGAAAAGCTCAAACTCAACGATGCCTCGCTGCACTACGAGCCCGAGGTAAGCCAGGCGCTGGGCTTTGGCTTTCGCTGCGGTTTTCTGGGCCTTTTGCACATGGAGATCGTGCAGGAACGCCTGGAGCGCGAGTTCGACCAGGACCTCATCACCACCGCGCCCAGCGTGGTCTACGAAGTGGTCATGCCGGGCGGCGAAGTGGTGATGGTGGAAAACCCGGCGAAGATGCCCGACCAGGGCAAGCTGCAGGAAATCCGCGAGCCCATCGTCACCGTGCATCTGTACATGCCGCAAGACTATGTGGGGCCGGTAATGACGCTGGCCAACCAGAAGCGCGGTGTGCAGATGAACATGGCCTACCACGGTCGCCAGGTCATGCTGACCTACGAGATGCCGTTGGGTGAGATCGTGCTGGATTTTTTTGACAAACTCAAGTCGGTGAGCCGGGGCTATGCATCGATGGACTACGAGTTCAAGGAATACCGCGCCTCCGACGTGGTGAAGGTGGACATCCTGCTCAACGGCGAAAAGGTCGACGCGCTATCCATCATCGTGCACCGCAGCCAAAGCCAGTACCGTGGCCGCGCCGTGGTCTCCAAAATGCGAGAAATCATCAGCCGGCAGATGTTTGACGTGGCCATCCAGGCCGCGATTGGCGGCAACATCATTGCGCGTGAGAGCATCAAGGCGCTGCGCAAGAACGTGCTGGCCAAATGCTACGGCGGTGATATCTCGCGCAAGAGGAAGCTACTGGAGAAGCAGAAGGCGGGCAAAAAGCGCATGAAACAGATTGGTTCGGTGGAAGTGCCGCAAGAAGCTTTTCTTGCCATTTTGCAGGTGGAAGATTGATGCAGCTGGTTCAGATTTTCACGTCGCTGTTGCTCGCCGCGTTCGCGGGGTACATCGGCGCCTGGTACTTTGGCGCTATTGAGGGCAATTTCGCCTTGCTTCTGTTTTTGGCCACCGTGGTAACGGGCTGTTATTGGCTCGCCGAACGTTTCTATTTCTTGCCGCGCCGCCGCCACGCAGCGCTCGCGATTGAGCAAGCGGCCCAGGCGCGGCGCGCCGAACTCGATCGCCAAGGCATTGCGCGCGTCGATATCGACACGGGCGATGCGCAGCAGCGCGTGCTGGCGCAGCCCTGGTGGCTTGATTGGACTGCGGGACTGTTTCCCGTGATTGCTGCAGTCTTTCTGCTGCGCTCGTTCTTGTTCGAGCCTTTCAAGATTCCTTCGGGCTCGATGATTCCCACACTGCTGGTGGGCGACCTCATATTGGTCAACAAATTCACCTATGGCATTCGCTTGCCGGTCATCAACACCAAGATCACCCAAGGCAATGCACCGCAGCGGGGTGACGTAATGGTGTTTCGCTACCCACCGCAACCCACGCTGGATTACATCAAACGCGTGGTCGGCGTGCCGGGCGATGAAGTGGCCTACATCAACAAGCGCCTGACCATCAACGGCGAGCCGGTCCCTACCGATACGCTTCCAGACTACTTTGAAGAAGACGCCACGCGCTATTTCAAGCAGTTTCAGGAGGAGCTGGGCGGTCACCCGCACCGACTGCTGAACAACGACAGCGTTCCTGCGTTCGTGCAAGGGGCGAGTAATTTTGCCTACCGCGACAACTGCCGCTACAGTGTCGAGGGCGTCGTCTGCAAGGTGCCGGAAGGCCACTACTTCATGATGGGCGACAACCGCGACAATTCGCTCGATTCACGCTACTGGGGCTTTGTGCCGGAAGCCAATATCGTGGGCAAGGCGTTTTTTGTGTGGATGAATTTTGGCAACTGGAAGCGCATTGGTGGGTTCCAGTGAGCAATTTGAACCAAGTGTCGCAAACAAGAACGGGAGATTGAATACCATGAAACAGCATCGCACCGCCAGCCCTTCGCGCCAACGCGGCCTGTCCTTTATCGGCGTTATCGTCATTGGCTTGCTGGCCGTGGCGGCCTTTGCCATTGGCGGGCAGTCGGTGCCGGTGTTCCTTGAATCGCACGCCATTCAAAAGGCCATCAACAAGGCCTCGAAGGAAGGCACCACCGTGCCGGAAATTCGCGGCAGCTTTGATCGGGCTGCTGCAATCGACGACATCTTTACCATCGGTGGCAAGGATCTGGAGGTGACCAAGCGCGGCGACAAGGTCGTGGTTCGGGCCAAATACTCGCGTGAGATTGCTCTGGCCGGGCCTGCGTATCTGGTGTACCGCTTTGACCTGCAGTCCGAATAGGTGCCGCCCCTGGTCTCGCTGCAGCAACGCCTGCAGCATGCATTTTCCAATCCGGCGCTGCTGACGCGCGCGCTCACCCACCGCAGCGCCAGCAGCGACCACAACGAGCGACTGGAGTTTTTGGGCGATTCGGTGCTCAACCTGGCAGTCTCCAGCCTGCTGTACGAGCGCCTGGCCAGCCAGTCCGAGGGCGATCTCTCGCGTGTGCGTGCCAACATGGTCAAGCAAGACACCTTGCACGGACTGGCCGTAGAACTCGGTCTGCCCCAGGTACTGCGCGTGGGCGAAGGTGAAGCGCGCTCGGGGGGCAAGACGCGGCCTTCGATGCTTGCCGATGCGCTCGAAGCCGTTATTGGCGCCGTCTACCTGGATGCGGGCTTTCAGACCGCTACCGAGTTGGTACGGCGTTTGTTTGAGGGTGTGGAGATCAGCCCCCAGATGCAGGCCGCGGCCCGGGATGCGAAAACTGCCTTGCAGGAATGGCTGCAGGGCCGGCGCATGAAGCTGCCAGACTACCGGGTGGTTGATACCACCGGCGCGGCGCACCGGCAGTCTTTTGAAGTCGAATGCAGCATTGGCGAACTCGCGCTGGCTGCGCGCGGCAGTGGGGCTTCCCGCCGCGCGGCCGAGCAATCTGCGGCCGCTGCCGTGTTGGCCCAACTCCAGGCGAAAAAATCATGACAGATGCTACAAATAAAGAAGCTGCTCCCGCTGATGGGATAAGCGCTGACGGCCAAAAAAACCTTGAATCCATGCTGGCGGCGAGCCGGGCTGCGACCAGCCGGCCTGCGACAGCAGTGGGCAATGTGGGTAATGTGGGTGAAGCGGGTGAAGCCAGTGCAACCGGCCAGCGCTGCGGCGTGATTGCCATTGTCGGCAAGCCCAACGTCGGCAAGTCCACGCTGCTCAACGCCCTGGTGGGCCAAAAGATCAGCATCACGTCGCGCAAGGCGCAGACCACGCGCCACCGCATCACCGGCATTCATACGCGGGAGCAGACGCAGTTCATCTTCGTCGACACCCCGGGCTTTCAGACGCGCCACGCCACGGCGCTGAACAAATCGCTCAACAAGACCGTCATGGGCGCCATTGGCGACGTGGACCTGATCCTGTTCGTCGTGGAGGCCGGCAGTTTTACTCTGGCCGACGCCAAGGTGCTGTCGCTGTTCAAACCCGGCATCCCGACCTTGCTGATTGCCAACAAGCTCGACAACATCCACCGCCGCGCGGAGATTGCGCCCTGGCTCAAAAGCATGCAGGAGCGCCACCCGTTCGCCGAGTTCGTGCCCCTGTCGGCCAAGAACAAGGGCGATGTCGAGCGGCTGTATGGCATTTGCGCCAAGTATTTGCCTGAGCAGGCCTGGTGGTACGGTGAGGACGAACTGACCGACCGGAGCGAAAAATTCCTCGCCAGCGAAACGGTGCGCGAAAAGCTGTTTCGCTTCACGGGCGACGAGTTGCCCTACACCTCCACCGTCATCATTGACCAGT
>Ga0138256_10008948_pt1 | contig 10503 bp, 9 predicted proteins | sample KNB2016incub_MG_FD_105486 | JGI IMG/M metagenome (GOLD analysis project Ga0138256, IMG submission 105486) | Active sludge microbial communities from wastewater in Klosterneuburg, Austria - KNB2014incub_MG | ecosystem: Engineered > WWTP > Activated sludge > Unclassified | place: Austria... | reverse complement strand
GCTTCCTCCTCCTCGGGCTTGAACGACAGGGCGCGTTTCCATTGAAACTCCGCCTCGCGCTTGCGCCCAACCGCCCAATAGACATCGCCCAGATGGTCGGTCACAACCGGATCGACCGGTTCAAGCCGTACGGCGCGCTCCATCTCCGCTTCCGCCTCTGGGTAACGCCCCAGCCGGTAATAGGCCCAGCCCAGACTGTCGCTGATCGCGCCATTCTCTGGCTGTGCTTTCGCGGCGCGGTCGATCATCGACAAGGCCTCATCGAGGTTCTGGTTCATCTCCAGATAGGAATAGCCCAGATAGTTCAGCACCTGCGGCTGATCGGGGCTAAGCGTCAGTGCCTTGAGAAAATCAGGCTCGGCCCTGCCCCAATCCTTCAGCCGCTCAAAGCAGATGGCGCGGGCGTAATAGAGCGCCCAATGCTGCGGTTGGGGCTCCTTGACCAGCGCCAGCGCCTTGTCGTAGGCGACGATCGATTCTTCGAACCGTTCGTTACGGCGCAGCGTATCGCCCAGCGCCGCCCAGACCTGCACCCGCTCGGGAAGGGATTTCGCCAGTTGCTGCAAGACCTCGATCGCCGCATCCATTCGATCGGTGGAGATCAGCGCATCGGCCCTGCCAAGCTCCGCCTCCAGATGGTCGGGGCTTTCCGGCGCGACCAGCCCATAGGCCTCAATGGCCAGTTCATGCTGACCCTGCCGTTCCAGCGTCCCGGCCGTCAAAAGGGCCGCATCGCTCAGGTCCGGGCGCAGGTAATGGGCGGTGCGCGCAAACAGCAGCACGTCAACCGATGCGCCAGTGTCATTCGGCGCCATGTCGTTGGACAGGGCCGAACCCACCGCAAGAAAAACCTCGGCAATGCCGTCGGCGGGCGAACGAACCAGATCGAACGGCAGAACCTTGCCCGCATCCAGATCGGTCATCAGCCCTGCGATATAGGGATCGGCAGGCGCAGCGCCCATGGTCTTGGTGATCAGCTCCACCGCATCCTTGTTGCGCTCCAGTTGGCTCAGGATCTGGGCATGCGCGATCACCGAGCGGCGCGTCGCATTGATTGGCCCGGAGGCCTTGCCCGACAGAATCGCATCCGCGCCTTCGAAGTCCCCGACCGACGCGAGCGCCAGCGCCTTGTGAAACAGCGCGAAGGACGCCACTTCACGCTTCTTGGCCAGTGCGTCGAATTCCGCTCCGGCCTCGGACATCTGGCCATTGCCAAGCTGCGCCCAGGCCCGCAGGAACCCGTCGACCAGTGGTCCCGCGGACCGTCCCTTGTCCATATCGGCCAGAATTGCGGAAAAATCTGCCGTGTGGGCCAGCACGGCCAGCACGGCCAGATCGGAAAGCCCGCCCTTGCCGCCCTCTGCTTCGAAGGTACGGGCGATGGCCTCTGCCTTTTCGAACTCGCCCAGGCCCATTTCCGCCAGGATCGCGTTGACCTGGATATCCTGATTGCCGGGGTCGGCCGTCAGCGACTGATTGAAATAGGTCGCGGCGGCGGCATAGTCGGATTGGATGCTGGCCACGCGCCCGGCCAGATAGGGGCCGGCCACACCATCCGCCCAGACCGGGCCGCCAGACCCCAAGGCCAGAGCGATAAGCAAAGAAGGGAAACGTGGCGCTGGCAAAATGCTCTCCTGCGGAAATCCGGTCAGGAAAATCTAATGTGCTGCCCAGCCCAAAGCAATGCGCGCCGACAGCGCAAAGCCACCGGCGCGCGGAAAGCCACGCGAAAAGCCGCCTGCACCGATCACATGTTCGGGTAGTTCGGCCCGTCGCCGCCCTGCGGCGTGGTCCAGTTGATGTTCTGGCTCGGGTCCTTGATGTCGCAGGTCTTGCAATGGACGCAGTTCTGAAAGTTGATCTGGAAGCGCGGGCCATCTTCACCCTGAAGCACCTCATAGACGCCGGCCGGGCAATAGCGTTGCGCCGGCTCGTCATATTTCGGCAGGTTGACGGCGATCGGAACCGACGCATCCTTCAGTCGCAGATGGCAGGGCTGATCCTCGGCATGGTTCGTGGCCGAGAAGGACACGTTCGTCAGCCGGTCGAACGACAGTTTGCCGTCAGGTCGCGGATAGTCGATCACCGGGAAGTCCTTGGCCAGCCCCGTCGCCGCGGCATCCGTCTTGCCATGTTTCAGCGTGCCGAATGCCGTCAGGCCGATGGTGTTCAGCCACATATCGAGGCCCCCGCCCATCAGGCTGGCGACGAGGCCATAGCGCGACCACAAGGGTTTGACATTGCGGACCTTCTTAAGGTCGCGGCCAATGGCGCCACCACGGACCGCGGCTTCGTAATCCGGCAGCTCATCGCCCGCGCGGCCCGCCTTGATCGCGGCATGGGCTGCCTCGGCCGCCGCCTTGCCCGACAGCATCGCATTATGGTTGCCCTTGATGCGCGGCACGTTCACCAAACCCGCCGAACAGCCCAAAAGCGCCACACCCGGTGCAACCATCTTCGGGATCGACTGGAAGCCGCCCTCACTGATCGCCCGCGCGCCGTAAGCCACGCGCTTGCCGCCCTTCAGAAGCTCCGCCACCATCGGATGATGCTTGAAACGCTGGAATTCCATGTAGGGATAGAGGTGGGGGTTCTGATAGTTCAGGTGAACCACGAAGCCCACGTAGACCTGATTGTTTTCCAGGTGATAGATGAACGACCCGCCGCCCGCGTTCTTGCCAAGCGGCCAGCCCATCGTGTGGGTGACGCGACCCTCATGGTGCTTGGAGGGATCGATCTCCCAAATTTCCTTCATGCCAAGGCCGAATTTCTGCGGGCAATGACCTTTGGACAGATCGTATTTCGCGATCACTTCCTTGGCGAGCGATCCACGCACGCCTTCGGACAGGAAGACATATTTGCCGTGCAGCTCCATGCCCGGCTCATAATTCGGGCCGGGCGTGTCATCGGCGGCCTTGCCGAACTCGCCCGCGACCACGCCCTTCACTTCGCCCTTGTCGCCATACACCAGCGCCGAACATGACATGCCGGGGAAAATCTCGACGCCCAGCCCCTCGGCCACCGTCGCCATCCAGCGGCAGACATTCGCCATTGAGACGATGTAATTGCCGTGGTTGTTCATCAGGGGCGGCATCGGCCAGTTGGGAATGCGGACCTGTCCCGCCTCGCCCAAGATGTAGAAGTTGTCCTCCTTCACCTCGGTCTTGATCGGCGCGCCCATCGTGCGCCAGTCGGGCAAAAGCGCGTCCAGCCCCGATGGGTCCAGGACCGCCCCCGACAGGATATGTGCGCCGACTTCGGAGCCCTTCTCCAGCACCACCACCGACAGATCGGGATCAAGCTGCTTCAACCGGATCGCCGCCGACAGGCCCGCCGGGCCTGCGCCAACGATCACGACATCATATTCCATCGCTTCACGTACGATTTCGCTCATCTTGATCCCTTTCCCGCTGGCCCTCGGGCTGGCAAATCCGCTGCCGCCCCCTCTAACTTACCCGCAGTCAGGAGGCAATTAGTCCGCTGCGTAATTTTCTTGCGCGCCGACGGCGCGTTCCCGGTGCCGCAGCCACGCCCAAAGCCCGACCACGGCAGCAATCGAAAAATAGCCGTCGATTGCATAGTGGTAGCCGGTGTAAACCGACAAGAACAGGGTGGTTGCGACAAACAGGATGCCGACAGGCAGCCAGTATATTCTCCTTTCGCCAAGATAGAGAGCCGTCAGGGTCGCGATCGCCACATGGACGGATGGGAACGCCGAGATACCCGACGCTGGCGCCATGGTTTGCGCCTGGTAGGATGTCCACAGATAGTCCTGTATCTGCCCGACAATACTGGACCGTATGCCAGAACGGGCCAAAGCCTCGGTCAGGGCCGCAAAACGTGACCCACCGATCAGGCTGTCATAGAAGACAGGCCCAACAGACGCCGCGAGAACCGCAAGCACGTTTCCAAGGAAGACCCAGCAAAACAGGAACAAAATCGTATAGCGATCTCGGCGCGCCCGATTGTCATCCGTGGCAACTATGAAAACCGGCAGGGCCATCGCCGGAACAATCCAGACTTGCAGATAGACTGGCACCAGCGCCAGCACAAAATCTGGATCGGTAGCGCCATGCAAGGCCACCCAAGGATCAACGCCACCATGCAGCGCCCGATCCAACCTCGCCAGAGTCGGATCAGCATAAAAGGGCAGCACCAACGGGATCAGGGTTTTGGTCAGGCTGAACCCGGCCTGCAACTGGATGCACCCAGCCGCAGCCAATAGACTTTCACCCACAGCACCGCCCCGACCACACAGGAACGGCCCGATCAGCGCGACTGGCAAAAACCAGATCACGGTGCTTTTCAGGAACCCTATTCTCTCGCTCGACACAGCCTGCAATCGGTCTGTGACCAGACTGGGATCGGGGTAGAGAAGCAACGACAACACCACCGCAATCACAAAATAGCCAAGTGTTGCCAACAGGAACGTGCGCATTGCGCCCTCCCGCACAATCTGAGATCAACCTCCGATACTGGCTCAATCAACAAGATAGATGCGCCCGGCACTATTGACTTTCACGTCCCATCCCGGATTTACAGGTCTTCGTTGCAAATTTGCCAAAGTGATCGCGTCAGGCTTCGATGGAAAAGATACCGATGACACGCGCGGGCCATACCGCGCTCAACGAAGAACTCAAGGCGCTGAAATCGGTGGAACGTCCCGCCGTGATCCGCGCCATTGCCGAAGCACGCGAGCATGGCGATCTGTCGGAAAATGCCGAATATCATGCGGCGCGCGAACGTCAGAGTTTCGTCGAAGGCCGCATCAAGGAACTCGAAAGCATCCTATCGCTGGCAGAAGTGATCGACCCGTCGAAATTCTCTGGCTCGGTCAAGTTTGGTGCAACCGTGACCGTCGTCGATGACGATACCGACGACGAGAAAACCTATCAGATCGTGGGCGAAGCCGAGGCCGATATCGAACGTGGCCTGCTCAACATCCGCTCGCCGCTTGCCCGCGCGCTGATTGGCAAGGATGTGGGCGACACGGCGGAAGTCCGCACCCCCGGCGGCGAAAAGAGTTACGAGATCCTGAGCATCCGCTACATCTGAGGCGGAGGAGCATGGCCATGCCAGAGCCGACACAGGACATGAGACCGTCAACCGGCGCCGATCTGGGCCGGCTTCATCTGTCCGCAGACCCTGAACCGCGGTTTCTGCCCAGCGACATCGTGTCCATCGTCGCGGCGCTGCTATGGCTGACGCTCGTGGGTGGCTTTTTCCTTTTTGCCACTCCGGGCGAGTCCGGCGGCTCCTTCAGCACGATCATGGCGCTGGTGGCGATTTTCCTGCCGCTCGCGCTCATCTGGGTGGTGGCCGCGACCGCGCGGGCAAGCCGTGCCATCCGTGCCGAAGCCCAGCGCCTTCAGGCGACCATCAACAGCATGCAACAGACCCTTGCCGCCCAGTCCACCATCGGCCGCCCCACGGTCGAAAAGCGGCTGGAGGAGATTGCCACCGCCGCGCGCCAGACCGAAAGCGCCATCGCCACCTTCACCTCGCGCCGCGACAATGAACCGGCACCCGTGAATACCGAACGCAAGGCCGCGCTGGCTGCGGCTCGCCCGGCGACCGAAGAACAGCCCACCCTGGCACTCGGCACCCCGGCAGAGGCGATGACAAATCCCGTCTCGGTCGAGGATCTGATCACCGCGCTGAACTTCCCCGACAGTCCAGACGACAAGGAGGGGATCCGCGCGCTCCGCGCCGCGCTGGAAGACCGCGGGCTCGCCAAACTGATCCGCGCCGCGCAAGATGTGCTGACCCTGCTTGGCCAGGATGGCATCTACATGGACGATCTCAAGCCCGATCGCGCCAAGCCCGATCTCTGGCGGCGCTTCGCCAATGGCGAGCGGGGCAAGACCATCGCGGGTCTCGGTGGCGTACGCGACCGATCGAGCCTTGCACTCACCGCCGGACGGATGCGTCAGGACACGATCTTTCGTGATGCGGCGCACCATTTCTTGCGCCAGTTCGACAAGACCGTGGCCGAGTTTGAAAAGAACGCCTCTGACAAGGACCTGGGCGCGCTGGCCGAAACCCGCACCGCACGCGCCTTCATGCTTTTGGCACGTGTCACCGGCACGTTCGACTGAACCCGCTCAGCCTGAGATAAGCCAGCGTTCCGCCTGCGCCAGATCCTCCGGTGTATTGATGTTGAAGAAAGGATCAGGCGTGTCGGCAAAGGCCACGCCAACAGCGCCCTGATCACTCGCCCAGCGGCCAAGGCGCCGTTCGCCCGACCCTATCGCCGCTGCCAGCGTGCTGCGCAGGCCCACCGGCCACAGGCCGCAGGTCGGATGACGACCGCCTGCGCTTTGCGCAATCGCAGAGCCGCCCGGCGCGGCGCAGCCCAGCAGGAGCCGCACCACCAGATCACCGGGCAGGAACGGCGTATCGACCGAGACGCTGGCCAGATGGCTTGCCCCCCAGCCCGCCGCCCAGTCCAGACCGGCCAGTAGTCCCGCCATCGGCCCCAGCCTTTCCTCGTCCGCATCGGGCAGAACAGGCCAGTCCCGGCCCGCTAGCGCGCTTGCAAACCGGCCCGGATCACCATTGGCCGACAGGGCCACGGCCTCGACCTGCGGTTCAAACCGCTCCACAACATGGGAAAGCAGGCTCCGTCCGTTCAACAGAACCAGCGCCTTGTCGACGCCGCCCAGCCGCCGCCCCTCGCCCCCGGCCAGGATCAGTCCGGCAATCCGCAATGGCCCCGCCGCGCCGCCTTCGGGCGACGGCGCCTGGCTCACGGCGTCGCCGTCTGGGTCTGCGTGGCCAAAAGCGCCTGATTATTGTCGGCGTCACTGTCGTCATGCACCACGGTCACCACCCCCGGCAGCGCCCCGAAGGCATTCATGATCTTCTTGGGGAAGAAACTTTTGCCGACCGATTCAAAGCCGGGAATATCACGCAGCACACTGCTGATCGCATTGCCGCACAGCGCCTTGCCGACGGCGCCGTTTTCCTGAACCCGGCGAAGCGCCAGTTCCGCGACCGCGGGGCTGACCAGCACCGTCTGCTCATAGACGTCGTAAGTTTCGCGCGCGTGGTAGTCGATGTAGAACTGCTTCATGCGCGGCGTAATGCCGAAATGAACATCGTTGCGCTCCGGCACTGTCGGATGGTGCCAGGTGCCAGCCGGATCGAACATGATCCGCTGGCTGCCGTTGATCATCAGGCCGGAATGCGCGCCCTCGCCCCCCAGCTTGCGCACCACCGTAAAGAGGGTGATCGACGCGGGCTCCTCGGATACATAGCGCGCGCGCGCCACAGCTTCATCCGGTGCCCAGACCGGCTCGGCGCAGGCGGACAGGAAAAAGGGCAAGCAAAGGGCGATCAGCAAACGGCGCATGGAAATCTCACAATCGGGAAATCAAGCGTTGACCAACGCCATGAAAATCAGGACGGCGATCACGATAACCGTGCCCCATTTCACCATTGTGACGAACCCGGCAAAGGTATCTTCCTGGGTCTTGGTGTTCATCGTGCCGTGCTTGTGGTCAGCCATGTCCCGCTCCTGTCTTTGCGTTTGTCGCCGATCTAGCCTAATCCTGTGATCCTGTCACGACCCGGCGCGCGGGGCGCGGCCCTTTTGTTTGGCCGCCACTGCTGTTTTGCGTGCGGACGCACGTTTGCCTTGCGGTGCGGCTTCGATCTCCGCCGCCAGACGAAAGCCGATGCGGCGCGGTTCTTCTTCGCCCGCGTCCTTCGGCAGGGCGCGCAGCATCACGTTCAGTTGCGCGACATGCTGGATCAATTGAGTGCGCGCACCTTCCTCGTCGCGGCCATAGAAGGTGACGACATCGGGCGCGAAATAACCGATCCCCTCGATCCGCATCACGCCCGCATCGCCCCCGGCAAATCCCATGGCGACCTCATGTTCGTCATCGAGCTGCTCTTCGAAATTCTTGATGTAAAGGATCAGCCGCTCATAGGCCCATTGCGCCGGACTTTTATCCTCGACCGGCTGGCTGGCCATGGCAGCTGGCAAAGGCTGCGTTTCGGAGGTTTTCGGCAGATCGTCACAGGCCTTGGCCAGGCCGCGCGCGCAGAACAGGGCAGACTCCTCCAGCACCTCGACCGAGGTCTTGATCGTATCCGTCATGCCCTGCGTTGCCATAGGTCCGCTTTCCCTGCCTGCCTCGTCCTGTCCGCCAGCCCGGCCCTGCCCAGATGGTTCAGATGCGCAACCGCTTCAACCAGGGCCAGCCCAAATTCCCCTTCGCCGATCGGGCGCTTGAATAGGGTTGGAAAACAATCCACCGCCGTGCGGGGCTTGTCCAGATGCTCCAGAAGCCGCGCCAATGCCCCTTCGTGATTGTCGATCATCTGGCTCAGCCGCAAGGGCAAGCCGGTGAAGGGCAGCTTGTGCCCCGGCAAGACCAGCTGCGTTTCGCGCGCAAACGGCTGAAAGCGGCGGCAACTGTCGATCCAGTCCGCCACCGGATCGGCCTCGGGTTCAGTCGCATAGACCCCGAGATTGGGCGAGATGCCGGGCAAAAGCTGATCGCCGCCGATCACGAGATCGTCATCCGTGCTCCAGAACGTCGCCTGTTCGGGCGCGTGGCCGTCTCCGGTGCGCACCCGCCAGTCGCGCCCGCCGATCCGGAGCCCCTGGCCATCCGCGATTCGAGTGAACCCCAACGGCAGAGGCGAAACGATATCGGCGAAGTTGAACGGCCGCTCCTCGGCACGGCGCGCCAGTATCGCCGCCTCCATCCCCGCCCGCTGCCAGAAGTCGAGCGTCTCGGGCCGGGGCTTGTCCTGCACATCGAGTGTCAGCATCCGCGCGAAAAGCCAGGCGGTCCGGGTCGTCACCAGTTCCGCGCCCCGCGCCTGAAACCAGCCCGCAAGGCCGATATGATCGGGGTGATGGTGGGTGACGATCAGCCGCCGCACCGGCCGCCCCTTCAGAGGGCCGCTCAGGATCGTTTCCCAGATCGCGCGCGATTTGCGGCTGTCGATGCCGGTATCGACCACGGCCCAGCCATCTCCGTCGTCGAGCGCGTAACAATTCACATGATCGAGCGCCATCGGCAGCGGCAGACGCAGCCACAAGATGCCCGGGGCAATTTCCTGGGCCTGACCGGGTTCAGGCGCGGCGGGAAAAGGAAACCGTATCTGCCCGCCCGATCCGTCCATCACGCCGCCAACTCATCATCGCTCAGCGCATAAAGCGCCTCTGCCCCTTCGCGCGCCTCGGCCAGGGCGGACAGATGTTCGGGCAAAAGCCTGCGGACATAAATCGCCGCAAGCCGCGCCCGCGCCGACCCCTCGCCTGTGGCGCAGGCGGCGCAAAGGTGGAAATGCGCCCCCAGGATCCGCGCGAAAGCCCGTGCATAGGGCACCGCGCCGGCGAAACGGTCCTGCATGGCAGAGGCCACCATCGCCTCCGTCGCCTCGCGCAGGTTCTGCGCCGCCGTCCAGACCGCCTTGGACATGTCCGGGAACGCCCCGCGCGCCGCTTCCGCCGCCTCATCGATCTCATCGAGCAGCCGGAAGGCCGCTTCGCCCTGATCCATCATCTTGCGGCCGACCAGATCCATAGCCTGAATGCCGTTGGTGCCTTCGTAGATCGGCGTGATCCGCACATCGCGCAGAAACTGCGCTGCGCCCGTCTCTTCGATGAAGCCCATACCGCCGTGGATCTGCACGCCCATATCGGCCACCGCGCAGCCGACATCAGTACCGAACCCCTTGGCGATCGGCGTCAGGAAGGCGGCCCGCGCCTGCCAATCCGCGCTGCCCGTCGCCCGCGCCATGTCGAGAGCAGCGGCGCACGACAGCGCAATCGCCCGCGCCGCGAAAATATCCGCCCGCATCCGGGTCAGCATCCGCCGCACATCGGCATGGCCGATGATCGCGCCCATCTGGTCGCGGTCGCGCGCATAGGCCAACGCCTTTTGATAGGCGGCTTCGGCCATACCCACGCCCTGTACGCCAACGGCCAGACGGGCATTGTTCATCATGGTGAACATCGCGGCCATGCCCTTGTGCGGCTCGCCCACCATCCAGCCGATGGCACCTTCATAGGACATCACACAGGTCGGCGACCCGTGGATGCCAAGCTTGTGCTCAAGGCTCACCACTTTCAGGCTGTTGGCCTTGCCGGGCTTGCCGTCCGCGTCAGGCAGGAATTTCGGCACGAGGAAAAGGCTGATCCCCTTGGTGCCCGCCGCGCCATCGGGCAGGCGCGCCAGAACCGCATGGCTGATATTGGCGAAACAATCATTGTCGCCCCAGGTGATGAAGATTTTCTGCCCGGTAATTGCATAGGTGCCATCGCCCAGGGGTTCGGCCTTGGTGCGCAGCGCGCCCACATCGCTGCCCGCCTGCGGTTCGGTCAGATTCATCGTGCCGGACCATTCGCCGGAGTTCAGCTTCGGCAGATAAAGCGCCTTAAGCTCCTCGCTTGCATGGGCTTCCAGCGCCTCGATCTGGCCCTGGGTCAGAAGCGGGTTCAACTGCAACGCCAGACAGGCCCCCGCCATCATGTCCTGT
>Ga0138256_10008945_pt1 | contig 10505 bp, 10 predicted proteins | sample KNB2016incub_MG_FD_105486 | JGI IMG/M metagenome (GOLD analysis project Ga0138256, IMG submission 105486) | Active sludge microbial communities from wastewater in Klosterneuburg, Austria - KNB2014incub_MG | ecosystem: Engineered > WWTP > Activated sludge > Unclassified | place: Austria... | reverse complement strand
TCATGGTTAGGGAAGTTCCTTTGATCTGTGCTACTGCATTTTGTGCTACCAGGGTAGAGAATAAGGGCGAGTCTGCTATTACCACCAATCCCCAAAAAATTAAAAATGCAAGGAACGGTATTGCCGGAAGATGGAAAACCAGGGGAGATATGATACAACAACATCCTGATAAGAACAGAGCAGTAAAGGCTGTTTTTTTAACTCCAAATACTTGCGAAAGATAACCACTTACAACGCAGGCCAGGCCACCTGCGGCAATGATAGAAAAAGATAAGACAGGGGTATTAAAATTGTCAGCAGGATGTATGCCTTTATAGGTTGTTAGTATTACAGGAACAAAAGCCCAGAATGCATATAATTCCCACATGTGACCAAAATACCCGAAAGCAGCCGAACGAAAAGAGGTGTTCTTAAAAATATTAAATGTGGCTGTAAAATTAAGCGACTGTCCTTTTGCCCGATAAGGGCCATTGGAAACCAGTAACAGCATTAATACGCCCCCGGTAAAACATAATCCCGATGTAAACATCAAAACCGTTTTCCAGGGAAGTGCAACTGTAAAACTTGTAAGCAGGTGAGGAAATGCTGTACCAACAACCAGTGCACCTACTAAAAGCCCTAGCGCTTTTCCTAGTCCCTTTTCAAAATGATCAGATGCAATTTTCATTCCTACGGGGTAAATGCCTGCAAGGAAAAAGCCCGTCAAAAAGCGTAATACCAAAATGCTGGTAATATTTTGTTCCCCGGCTGTAATACCAAGGTTTGTTAATGCGCCTAAAACAGCGCTGATAAAAAAAACAAGAGATGGTGAAAGCCGGTCGGCGATCATTAACGCAGCATAAACAAGGGTACCGATAATAAACCCAAATTGAACAGCTGATGTAATATGGCCCAGGGCTGTTTTGCTAAGCTCAAGTTCTTTAGCAAGGTCTGAAAGGATGGCATTACCGGCAAACCAGAGCGATGTACACAGAAACTGGGCAGCAACAATTGTTACCAGCACAAGGTTAGTCTTCTTTTTTATCATTACCGGTTTAATAAACTGGTTTAAAATTAACGCTTATCGGTAAACAGGTGATGATTATTTGATAATCACATCTAAATGTTACATTCGCAGAATATTGTTAACCAAAAGACCAAAAGAATGAGTGAAGTAAAACTAACGCAGGGAGAAATTCACACCAATAAGGGGGTGATGAAATTTGAATTGTTTGATGATGATGCCCCCATTGCAGTGGCTAATTTTAAAAAACTGATCACTGAAGGTTTTTATAACGGACTTGGTTTTCACCGGGTCATTCCCGGTTTTATGATTCAGGGTGGCTGTCCAAACGGAACCGGCGCAGGTGGACCGGGTTACACCATCAATTGCGAATTAAACGGAACAAAACAAGTTCATGACCGGGGTGTGATGTCAATGGCTCACCGGGGCCGCAATACTGGTGGCTCGCAGTTTTTTATTTGTCATAATCGTTCAAATACAAAACACCTTGACGGGGTTCATACCTGTTTTGGAAAGATTATTGACGGAGTAGATATTATTGATGATATCAGGACAGGAGACATTATGGAGAAAGTTGTACTCCTGTAACACTACAAATTGCTGTATAATTTTTGATCACTACAGGGGCTTAGGCAATAAAATTCCTTATGCAAACAAAAGTTTGCATAAGGAATTAATCTTTTCTCTAAAATGATGAGCAGTTTTACCAGGCCAGGTAAGCAACTATTGCCATAGCAGCATAAAAGCCGGCAATAATTCCAATTGCGGTAAACACATCTGTCAACAGAGGTGAGATGAACTTTTTCATAACCTACGAATTAAGATTGATTAAAAAAATTAATTGAAGGATTTCGTAAAATAAAGGATCACTGTAAAAAGTTGAATCCTGGGGGAGTGAGTATTGTCAGAGGTGTAGGATCGGGCGCAAGATAAAAATAATAGTTTGCTTGTGCAAGGATTGATCAAAAAAAACTGCAATTACTGGGGAGGGCTAATAAATATTAAATCTAATCCATGTGTTTATATGGCCTGTTTTAATGTTAATAGTGAAACAGAAACATATTTTTTGACCCGGGTTTTCCAAATTGCCGATGAAATAAAATAACCGGGTTTATGATGTCTTTAAAGGGTTTGTCACATTTTTTACACAAAGAGGCAATTGCCGGAAAGTCAATATTTTATTTTAGTAATTTTATTAAAATTTAGAGGTATATCATGCGTATTTGTACAAAATCCTTTTATCTGGTAATCCTTACCCTGTTAGTTAATTCACTCACTCTTTCCGCTCAGAATAATTACGTAAAGAAATTTGGTAATTCTGTTGTCTTTGCCGGAATTGAAGTGGGTTCAAAGGGGGTAAAGATGAGCCTGGTGGAAATAGAAAAAACAACGCTTCAAAATGGTTCATTAAATGTGATGAAAGACACGACGGTGAATACAGATTTTATTTCTTTCACCCAGGCCACTTACCAGGCCACATTGGCTGCATTGAATGGTTTATACGACATGGCTTTGAAAGGCTATTCCATCCCGGCCAATCATATTTTTACGGCTGTCAGCAGCGGGGTAAATATCCAGGCGGTAAAAGAAAATAAACTTACCTGGGTAGATCAGCTCACCAATGCATTCCGGTTTAATTTTAATGAGCCCGAAAGAAAAGTCAGCGTGATTGATGTAAAAGAAGAAGCACGCCTTTCTCATCTTGGTATTGTACCTGATTCAAGGCGCTATAATACTTTCCTCATCGATATTGGAAGCGGCAACACAAAGGGTGGGTATTTTCCCAACGATAACACAAAAGACTTCAAACTCTTTCAATTGACCTGGGGTACAAAAAGCACAAGTAATGCAGTTGAAAAAAGATTGGAGGGAGACAATAGCCTGGACAATTATAATAAGCAATTGGCCCGTGTGCTTACCGGTGCAGAGAATAGTGAAATTGTGTATGCAGTAAATGAAAGTGGTTCTTACCCGGTGAGCGACAATGTGGCTTTCAGTGGAGGAATAGCCTGGTCACTGGCTACCTTAATGTATCCTGAACTGATAGGTAACTCAGTAGTTCCGGTAACTTATGAAGAGGTTTTAAGTTTTAATGAGAAGCTGTTAAAAAATCATAGTTCTTTATCAGATAACAATATTGTAAAAACCCTGAATGATAAAACGCTGGATATGGATGCGATTGCAAAGGAAGTAAAAAGGGTAAACCAGGTATTTGATCAAAGATCACTGCTGGCAGGAACCGGCCTTTTATTGAAAATCATGCGGCAATTTGAAAGTGTTTATGAAAAAAAGAGTTTCTACCTGGTTAAGAACGGTGCAGTGGGTTGGATCACTGCCTATGTTAATCAAAATTCTTCCAATTAATGTTCGTATCAATCCTCTCTTCAACAATTTACGGCATTTATACGATTAGCCTATGAGAGATGCAAGATCCTTAATATTACTCCTGGTATCGTTATTATTGGTTTTAGTATCGTTTGTTTTAATATGGACATGGGGCTATCGTTTCTATAATAAAAATGATGAATTCAAAGTAGCTGCAAAACTGGTTATCACCGACTCCAATGCCATGGCCAACCGCATCCGTGATTCTTTGCAGAAAGTGTATAATGAAACCTTATACAAACTGGATACTCAACTCGACTCAACCTTACTCAATTCCGATTCTTTAAAAAAACAGCTCGACATTAAATTGGCCGAGTTTTACAGGCTGAGCGGCGAAATAACCGCCATCTTAAACAGGCGCAATAATAATTATGCCGATATTGATGTGGCCCGGAAAAAGATAGGAGAGTTGCAAAGCAAGGCCGATGATATGAGGGATAAGAACCAGGTGGTAGATTCGGAAAATAAAAAACTTACGGAGATACTTGACCAGGTACAAAAAGCAGAAAAAATTTCAGACAAAAATGTAAAGCAGGGGAATGCTGAAAATAATGTGGCTGTTGAAAAGAACAATCCGGCATATTCGGTATTTACCGCATCCGAAATGAAACTTTCGGCAATTACAGTAAATGACGAAAAGGAATCGGAAACTTTTTTTGCCGATCAGACAAAGAAACTGGTTGGCGTTTTTACGATTACCAATAACAACAGCCAGCTTAATAGTGCCGAAGTGATAGTGGTGGTTCAGCAACCTGACGGACGTGTGTTAAAGAATTCGGAATGGGAATCGGGGTCATTTAGTACACCCGAAGGCAAAAAAATATATTCTTATAAACTGAATTTTAATTACTCAAAAGGCGAACCCAAACGCTTGTATTTTTCCTTAAAGGCAGATGCTTACCAAAAAGGAAATTATACCATGCTGGTTTATTATAACGGTACCATGATCGGTAAAATATTCAAGACACTTTCCTGATACTTTTCTCACTGCTGTTTTACTTATAGAATATGCCAACCGAAAGGCAGATGGCACATATGATGATGAGCATTATTATAAGAGGATAAATAAAACGCCACCAGGTTTTAAAACTCACATTTACCAGCGCCAGCGAAGGTAATATCAACCCGGTGGGGGTTATAAAATTCATGATACCCATACCAAACAGGTAAGCATTCACAATTTCCCTGCCCGGTACATCTACCAATACAGCCAATGCACCCATAATGGGCATAGTGAGTACCGCCATGCCTGATGAAGAGGAAATGAACAAGGTAAACAGCATATACAGGAAAAGCATGAGTATGATAAATAAAACCGGGGGCATGCTGCCGGCAAGTCTGGCCGAATAAAATAATATAGAATCACTGATATGCCCCTCATTTAAGATAATAGTAACGCCCCTGGCCACACCTACGATCATAGCTACGCTTAATAAACTTTCGGCGCCGGTAATGAACTGTTTGATGTAAACAGATTCATTCAGCCGCAGGATTATGGCAAGCAAAACAGATGAAGCTAAAAATAGTGCGGTCATCTCCAAAAGCCACCATTCAAAAAACACTACGCCTGCAATCATTGTTAAAAAGGTAAAGAGAAAGATCATCAGCAATAATTTTGTTTTGCCGGAGAGCCTGGTATCGCTGTTGGTGATGTTATTTGTATTAATTGAAGGGTAGGGCGAAATGACAGCTCCGTCGGTTCTGTAAACGAGTGAAGCAGCCGGATCGGCTTTAACTTTTTTGGCATACCTGGTAATATACCAGATAGTGACGGCAGTAGTAATTACAAACATGATGATGCGTTCAGCCAGTCCTTCGGCCCAGTTTACACCTGCAGCATTGGATGCGATGATAGTAGAGAAGGGATTTGTAAACGATGCCAGGTAACCGATCTGGGCTCCTGCATAAATTACCGCAACCGGAACTAAAAGATCGTAGCCGGCAGCTAAAAATAATGGAACTATTACCGGGTAAAACACAAGGGTTTCTTCAGCCATTCCATACGAAGCGCCTGCAAATGAGAACAGGAATGTAAGTATGATGATGAGCCAGGTTTCCCTTCCCTTCATATTATACGACAACGCTGTCAATCCCCTCACCATAGCTCCCGATTCATTAAAAACACTCATGAATCCCCCAATGACCAGTATGAAGAACACAATATCAATAGAATCGTAGACGCCTTTTATGGGAGCCTGCAGTATTTCAATAAAACCCTGCCTGTTCCTTGCCATGTTTTGATAAGTTCCCGGAACAGAAACAGGTTTTCTTATGGCGCCGCTCTTAAATTTATCCAGTGAAATTTTTATGCCCAGGCTGTCTAATGTATGTTGCGTAAACGGCAATGACAATTCGGCGTCTTTTGTGATATATGTAAAACTGTCTCCTTCGGTATAAGAAAGCCTGCTGTATTGCCCGGCAGGTATCACAATAGTGGCAAGGGCTGCAATAATGATCACGGCCATTAAGATAGTGATAGGCGAAGGCAATTTTCTTTTTGGCGCCATAGTTGTTTTTTCAATATTGAATATAAGTATTTTAATGTTCTTTCTGTGTATGTTTTAAAACAGGCTATTTTAGCAAGATGAAAGCAGCAACCATATCGGAATTAAAAACCGAACTGAATAACTCTTCACCCGGCCAGTTGATGGAAGTATGTAACAGGCTTGCTAAATTTAAAAAGGAGAACAAGGAGCTTATCACTTACCTGCTGTTTGAATCTTTTGATGAGTGTGCCTATATAGAAAATATAAAAAAAGAGATCCAGGAACAGTTTGGTGAGATGAATAGATCGAATGTTTATTTTGTAAAAAAGAGCCTGAGAAAAATACTTCGCTTTGTAAATAAACATACCCGCTACATCGGTTCAGCAGAAGCCGAAGCAGATCTGCTGCTCTCTTTTTGTACCCTCGTAAAAACATCAGGTGTGCCCATGGAAACAAACCCGGTCATCAGGAACATTTACCAGAACCAGTTGAAAAAAATAGCCAGATCAGTTGCGACCATGCATGAAGACCTGCAGTATGATTATGTGAAACAGTTAAAACTTCTTTCTTAATTTTAAATGAATTATAAAATTTTCGTACATTCAAAATAAAAAATATGCCGAAATCGAAGACACGAAAACACCATCATGATTATAAGCCTCCGCCCAATGCAGAAAAGGCAAAGAAAAACAGGAGCGCCGTTTTAATTGCCATGATTGTCTGTGGCATTCTTGGAATGGGGATAGCATTTTTCGCTTTTGACGATGCGATCTGGTTGCTGGCAGGCGTCGTTGTTGGGGCTGCAGTCGGGTATCTTGCCGGTAAACAGCTCGACAGGTCCTTTTCCAAAAAATAGCCCAACACATTACAAATAGTTGTACAGCCTTTAGAGGTTACTAACAGTTTTCGCCCAAATGTGGAAATGATTACTCATTGCCTGCTTGCATTTGGGTAAACTAAATATTACTTTGGATGCTATTAAAAACTTTAACCTCACCAAAAACTTAACTTATGGACATTAAAAAATGGGTCATTGGCGGAATTACCGGAGGTGTTCTCTTCTTCCTTTTAGGTTGGCTGATTTATGGAATGCTGTTAACTAGTTTCATGGAAAGCCATATGGGTGCCGCTGGTAATATAATGAGGACGGAACCTGACTTTCTTTACCTGGCCATAGGAAACCTGGCGATGGGATTTGCAGTAGCGTACGTTTTGCTAAAAGCAAATGTGAGTTCAATGGCAGGTGGATTTGTTACTGCAGGAATTTTCGGGTTACTTATCGGCGTGGGTTTCGACTGCATGATGTATGCAACATCAACAGTGATTAGTAAGACGGCAATGGCAGCAGATGTTGCAGCTTCAACCGTTATGACTGCCATTGTGGGTGCGGTTGTGGCGATGGTGATGGGTATGGGCAAAAAAACTGCCTGACCTAAGGTTCTCTTCAAACATGTACCCTACATTGCCTCAGCAAATAAGTTTTTGATGAGCGGGGCATATATTCTATACTTGGTTAGAAATAATTTTTGGGAATAAGGGAGTCCAGCGATGGGCTCCTTTTGTTATACAGCCAACTTTATAATTATCTTTACCCAATAACGCAATCATACATGATAAAGAATACATTATTACTTGCCTCGGCCGCAATCTTTTGTTCATTCAGCATCCATGCACAAAAAGACGCAAAGTTTACTGATGAAATGAAACAGGAAATGTGCAGCAAAGTAAAAGCCGCTGCACAACATGCCTGGAAAGGATATAAAGACCATGCCTGGGGCGCCGATGACCTTAAACCTTTAACAAAAGAGCCAAAGACCTGGTACAACAAATCGATGCTGATGACCCCGGTTGATGCATTTGATACGTTTACCTTACTGGGACTGAAAGATGAGGCTAAAGAAGCCAAAGAGCTTATCCTGGCCAAACTCGATTTCAATATTGATAACGATGTACAGGTATTTGAAATAACCATCCGCTTGCTGGCCGGATTATTAACCGCTTATGAACTGGATGGCAATAAAAAATTCTTAACGCTTGCAGAAGACCTGGGTAACCGGCTGATGCCTGCTTTTAATACGCCAACAGGAATGCCGTACAGGTATGTGCATCTTCAAACCGGTAAAACAAGGGATGGCATCAATAACCCGGCAGAGATAGGGACATTGATGATGGAATTTGGAAAATTATCCCGGCTAACCGGAAAGAATAAATATTATGCGGCCGCAAAAAAAGCCATCATGTATGTGTACAATAAAAGGAGTAAGATTGGCCTGGTGGGAGAGCAGATTAATATACAAACCGGCAAATGGGTAAACAGCAGGAGCCATATAGGCGCATATATTGATTCGTACTACGAATATTTATACAAAAGCTGGTTGCTCTTTGGCGATGTTGATTTTAAAACGGCATTTGATACACATAACAGGGCCATAAAAAAATACCTGGTTAGTAAGACCGATCATGGCTGGTTCATGCACCAGGTGAATATGAACACAGGAAAAGTTATTGGAACAAGGTACGGCGCCCTGGAAGCTTTTTATGCAGGCCTTTGTGCTTTTGCAGGCGATATTGAAACGGGCAGGGAGATACAGGAAGCAAATTATTATATGTGGACCCGCTTTAACATTGAACCCGAAGAATTTGATTTCAAAAAAGACAGTATCACCAGCCCTTATTATATCCTGCGGCCCGAGAACCTGGAGAGTTGTTTTTACCTGTACCGCCTCACCGGGCAGCTAAAATTCCTGTGGCAGGGAAAAGTGATGGTGGAAAGTATCATTGACCTTTGCAAAAATGAAGTGGCATTCACTTCTTTAAAAAGTGTACTTAGTTTTGAAAGAGAGAACTCAATGGAAAGTTTCTTTTTTGGTGAAACATTAAAATATGCTTACCTCATCTTTGCACCCGAATCAATTTTGAATTTTAAGAAAGTTGTGCTCACTACAGAAGCCCATCCTTTTAAAATGGAAAGGAAGAAAAAGTAATTAAGAAACAACAAATGGCTTCAACAAAAAATGCTGCCGTTGGATTTATATTTGTCACGCTGCTCATAGATGTGATCGGTTTTGGGATTATTATACCCGTAATGCCCGGGCTTATTTCCAAACTTAACCATGTTGATATCAGTACGGCCGCCAAATACGGCAGTTATCTTACTGTTGCGTATTCCATCACCCAGTTTGTTTTTGCACCAATACTCGGCAACCTCAGCGATAAGTATGGAAGACGTGCCGTTTTACTTTGCTCCCTGTTCGGCTTTGGGATCGACTATATTTTTATGGCGCTGGCGCCTACCTATGCCTGGCTTTTTATAGGCAGGGTAATTGCCGGTATTACCGGTTCAAGTTTTACCACTGCTGCTGCATACATTGCTGACATCAGTACTGTTGAGAACCGTGCAAAGAATTTTGGGATGCTGGGGGCCGCTTTCGGCATGGGATTTATCATCGGGCCACTATTGGGTGGTTTATTGAGCGGCCTGGGGCAGCGGGCGCCATTTTATGCAGCAGCCACACTGGCATTGCTTAACTGGGCCTATGGATTTTTTATTCTGCCCGAGTCGCTTAAAAAAGAAAACCGCAGGAAATTTGATTGGAAGAGGGCAAACCCCGTTGGCTCTTTAATGTCGCTCATGAAATTCCATTCCGTTGTTCCGCTTATCATCAGCATTTTATTATTATATATTGCCGCTCACGCCATCATGAGTAACTGGAGTTATTTTACCATTCACAGGTTCAGTTGGAGTGAAGGTATGGTAGGATTATCTCTTGCCGTAGTTGGTGTATTGGTTGCATTGGTGCAGGCAGGGTTAACAAGGGTCATAAACCCCAAAATAGGGAGTGAAAGAAGTTTGTATTATGGCCTTGCCTGTTATTCAGTGGGTATGTTGTTGTTTGGCCTTGCTACACAAAGCTGGATGATGTTTGCATTCCTTGTTCCTTATTGCCTGGGTGGTATTGCACAACCTGCGCTGCAGGCCGTGATGGCCGGAAGGGTTCCGCCCAATGCACAGGGCGAACTGCAGGGTGCCATTGCCAGCACCATGAGCCTGGCTGCCATCATTGGCCCCTTTGTGATGAACAACCTCTTCTTTTATTTTACACACAGTGATGCTCCGGTTTATTTGCCCGGCGCCCCATTCTTCTTAGGTGCATTCCTGATGGCAACCAGTTTTGTCATTGCTTACCGTACATTGCACCCCTCAAAACTTCAACCAATAACATGAAGGAAATAACCGGCTTCAAAAACGTTTTCTTTATTGGTGTTGCCGGTGTGGGCATGAGCGCTATTGCACAGTATCTGGCAGGCATAAAAAAAAATGTAAGCGGCAGCGACCGCTATTTTAAGGAAGGAGAATTTAACGACACTAAAGAAAAACTGGAAGCAGAAGGGATACGATGTTTTTTGCAGAATGGTGAAGGTATTACCCGGGAAACAGACCTTGTTGTTGTTTCAACAGCCATTGAGGATACAGTTATTGAAGTGCAGAAAGCAAAACAGCTGAACATTCCCATTATCAAACGTTCTGAATTGCTGGCGTTGATAGCCAAAAGCAAAAAAACGATCGCCGTCGGCGGAACATCGGGCAAGAGCACTACTTCGGCAATGCTGTTTGATATACTGGACCATGC
>Ga0138256_10008944_pt1 | contig 10505 bp, 9 predicted proteins | sample KNB2016incub_MG_FD_105486 | JGI IMG/M metagenome (GOLD analysis project Ga0138256, IMG submission 105486) | Active sludge microbial communities from wastewater in Klosterneuburg, Austria - KNB2014incub_MG | ecosystem: Engineered > WWTP > Activated sludge > Unclassified | place: Austria... | reverse complement strand
GCGCGGCGCATCATGTTTGGCGTGAAGTTGCTTACACCAATGTGGCGGGTCATTCCCTTTTGCATTTCCAGAACCAGACGCTCAACGGCGCCGTCAAATTCCTCTGCCGCCGGGGGCCAGTGGATGAGCAGCAAATCCGGCGGGCCGCCAAGATCATCAATTGAACGGTTCACGGAAGCGGCAAACCGGTCCGCAGACAGGTTGCCCGGGTCAACCTTGGTGACAACGTAGAGATCTTCCCTGGGTACTCCGCAATCACGGAGAGCCCGGCCGACATCGGCTTCATTGCCATACATCTGCGCCGTGTCGATATGACGAATGCCAAGATCGATTGCGGTGCGGACGGTGCGGTAGGCTTCCTCGCCCTTCAGCGGAAAGGTTCCGCAACCGAGAATGGGTATTCCGTTCAGCGTTTTCATCTTCCGCACTCCCCTGACCATTCCAGCCCGTTGACGGTATCACATATTGCACCATCTGGTTACTTATAGTAACCTTCCGCCTGATGCAACGGGAGAAGCGAATGAACAAGATCACGCGGCGGAAATTTGGGCGGACCGGGCTCATGGTCACGGACATGGGCTTTGGCGCGGCACCCATCGGCAATTTTCTCAAGCCCATTCCGGAAGAGGTCGCCGCTGCGATGGTGGAGCACGCGTGGATTTCCGGGATGCGCTACTTTGATACCGCTCCGCTTTATGGTCACGGGCTTTCGGAACTGCGTCTTGGGCAGAACCTGCGCTGGAAGCCGCGAGACGAATTTGTCCTCTCCTCGAAGGTGGGCCGGCTCCTGACGCCAGCACCGCGGGCAAGCATCAGTTTCGCCCCGTGGGTCAACGCGGCGCCATTCACGTTCCGCTTTGACTATTCTTATGACGGTGCGATGCGCTCAGTTGAGGACACCTTGCAGCGCACGGCACTTGAGAGGATTGACATCGCCTTCATTCACGATTGCGATGTGTTCACCCACGGCGCAGCACAACAGGCGATCTATTTCAAGCAGGCGATGGAGGGAGCCTACAAGGCGCTTCTCAAGATGCGCGAGGAAGGCGTGGTCAAGGCCATCGGGTTTGGCGTCAATGAGTGGCAGGTTTGCCATGAAGCCCTGAAGCAAGGGGATTTCGATGGTTTCCTGCTTGCGGGGCGCTATACGCTGCTTGAACAGGACTCGCTCAATGAGTTCCTGCCACTGTGCGAAAAGCGCAATGCCGCGGTCGTGATAGGCGGCGGCCTCAACAGCGGAATCCTTGCGACAGGCGCGGTCCCCGGCGCCAAGTACAACTATTCTCCCGCACCGCCCCACATCCTGGAGAAGGTGAAGAAGATTGAAGCAGTCTGCACCGAACACAAAGTGCCGCTGCCTGCGGCAGCGCTTCAATTCCTGCTGGCACACCCGGCCATCGCCTCGCATGTGCCGGGAACGCGGACCGTTGAACAAATGGAACAGAACATCGCCTGGATCAGCCATCCGATCCCGAAGGATTTCTGGCAGGACCTGAAGCACAAGGGCCTCCTCAGAAAGGATGCCCCCGTCCCTACTTGATGACGAGCACCTTGGCGCGGTCCATGGTCACTGCCACGGCAGCCACGAGAATGAAGCCGAAGACGATTTGCTGGGCAAAGACCGATACGCCCATGAACGTCATGCCGATCCGCACGACCTGAACAATGAGGGCGCCCACGAAGGTGCGCCAGATAGAACCCACGCCGCCGGTAATGGCTGTGCCCCCCACCACGATGCAGGCAATTGCCGGCAGAAGAAATTCATTGGCCAGTGTGGGAGAGCCTGATCCCAGGCGGGCCGCCATGACGACGCCCGCGACACCCGCCATTGTGCCTGATAGGGTAAAGGCGGCGATCTTGGTGCGGTCCACATTGATACCGGAGGCAATCACCGCGCGCTCCTGGGCGCCGATTCCGCGGACAAGGCGGCCAAATGGCGTAAGCCCCAACACGGCACTCATTATGACAAGGAAGGCTGCCCCCACCCAGATTTCATTCGGTACGCCCAAGGCTTCGCCAATGGCCCAGTCGAGATAAGTGGCGCTCAGGTCGCCGGGGATATTCACGGACCTGGTCTGGGAAAACCAATTGCCGGCGCTGATCACCACCCCACTGACAGCGAGGGTTGCGATGAAGGACGGGATGCGGAACTTGGTCGACGCCAGGCCGCCAATGAATCCTGCGAGGGCGCCACCCAAAACAGCAAGCGGAATTGCCAGAAAGCCCAATTGCTGGAGATAGGCCGCGAGGATGCAACTGGCCATCGAGGCAACGGCCTGCACCGACAGGTCAATGCCGCCCATCATGATGACGAGCGTTACCCCCGAGGCCATGAGGAACAGGGTCATCGTATCGGCCGTCACTGACAGGAAATTGCTGGCGGAGAAGAATCGGGGGTCATAAATGCCGACAATGAGAATGAGAACCGCAAGAACGATCAGCGGAAGCCAGGTTTGCAGGCGGGTTCGTTGCTCCTGTGTCATGTCACACCATATGCCGCACGAGTTCCACCTGGGTCGGTTTTCCGCCAGGGGGCGCTTCAAAGCGCGCAGTAATTTCGCCGTCACGCATGACGAGGATCCGGTTTGACAGGCCAATCACTTCATCCAGCGTGTCGCCCAGCAGAATTACCGCCAGTCCTTCGGCGGTCATGTCGCGCACCAGTTCATAGACGTCTTCCTTTGAGCCCACGTCAATGCCGCGCGTGGGATGATCCAGGATCAGGACACGGACGCCGGCGATGCGCCACTTGGCGAGGACGACTTTTTGCTGGTTGCCGCCCGATAGGCTTCCAGCCGAAGTCGCTGTGGACGGCGTCTTGATCTTGAGTCTTGAAACCCAGTCGGCCGCCACCGCCTTTTCTGCAGAAAAACTGATAATGCCGCCTGATACGAATTTTGGAAGGGCGGCAAGCGTCATGTTCTCCGCCACACTGAAGGGGGCGACAAGGCCCTCCACCTTCCGTTCACTCGGTACAAGGCCAACGCCCTTGGCCGTTGCGTCATAGGCCGCTCCGAAGTGCACGGCGGTTCCATTGACCAGCAAGTTGCCGCCGTCAGGAAAGGTATGCCCGGCGAGACAGCGTGCCAGGTCTTCACGGCCAGAACCAATCACGCCGGCTATGCCCAGAACTTCGCCCTCGTGAAGTTCAAAGCTGATGTTGGAAAAAGCTCCATCCCGGTTCAAATCCACGCATTCAAGCACGGTTTTTGCTGAGGGCGTGGCCTGGCGCGCCTCACGGTAGTATTCGTGATGCAGCTGGCGTCCCACCATGTGCTGGTGCAGCTCCTTGACGGTGGCATCCTTTGCGGCCAGCTCCTGGACAATCTGGCCGTCCCGCATGACATAGACACGGTCCGAGATTTCAAGCACCTCCTCGAGACGGTGCGAAATGAATACGATGGAAGCCCGCTGCTTCAGATCGCCGATGATCCTGAAGAGCAGTTCGATTTCCTTTTGCTCAAGGACTGACGTGGGTTCGTCAAGGAGGATCGTAACATCTGTCTTGATGCGGCTGTCGAGAGAAAGCGCCTTGGCGATCTCGATCATCTGCCTGTCGGCAAAGGAGAGATCGGCGCAGCGCATGGCGGGATGGGTGCTGAGATGGACCTTCTTCAATTCCTCTGCCGCTGCCGCATTCATGCGCGATTTGGAGATGAGGCCAAAGCGCAGGAACTCCTCTTCGCGGCCGAGGAAGATGTTTTCCGCAACGGTCAGGGTGGGCAGGATCGACTGCTCCTGGAAGACCATAGCAATGCCGGAATCAAAGGCATGGCGCGGCGAAGTGATGATAATTTCCCGGCCGTCTACCAGGACTTTCCCTTCGTCAGGCTGATAAATGCCATTCAGAACCTTGAGCAAGGAGGATTTTCCAGCACCGTTTTCCCCAATGAGGCCCACGACTTCGCCCTTGTTGATATGGAAGCTGACATTATCCAGCGCCTTCACGCCGGGGAAGGATTTCGAGACATTGCGGACTTCAAGGACTGGCTGCATCATTTCACCACATCAAGGCGCGAACGATCGAGGGCCAGCGCCACGGCGGCAATGATCAGCAGGCCCTGCACGCCTTGCTGCACATAAGGCTCGACCCCCATCAGAACCAGGCCATTGGCCAGCACAACGACGATGAAAACGCCAATGACCGAATTGATTACGGAGCCAACGCCGCCGGAGAGCGCCGTTCCGCCGACAACAACGGCGGTAATCGTGGTGAAGAGCCGGCCCTGACTGATCAGGGCATGGCCCTGGCCAAATTGCGCCGCGGCAAGCACCCCGCCCAGGCCATAAAACAGGCCGGCAATGCCGAAAATGAGGATCCGTGTGCGTTCGATGGGAATGCCGGCGTGGCGCGCCGTCATTTCATCCGTGCCGATGGCATAAAGCCAGCGCCCCAGGCGCGTGCGTTCCTGAATGACATAGGCAACCGCCACTGCAACGGCGGCAATCCATACGGCCATCGGGATTTCCAATACGCGGCCAAGGGAGAGAAAGCGAAAGGTCTGGTCTGATATACGGACTGTGGTGCCGCCCAGAATCGTCGTGGCGACACCAACTCCAGCGAAGCCCACACCAAGCGTTGTCATGAAGGATGGAGTTTTCAGTTTTATGTGGAGAACGCCGTTGAGCAGCCCCATCATACCGCCCACAGCCACGGCAATGGGCACGGCCCAGAGGCTTAGCGCATAAGGCGATATGTCATTTATAACCAGGAGGCTCACAATCACCGCAGTCAGCGCCACCACACCTTCAATGGACAGATCAATGCTACCCATGAGAATGATGAACGTAGCCCCCATGCAAAGCACGATGGGAATCGCAGCCGAGTTCAGCAGCCGGATGAAGTTGCCGAAGGTGAGGAAATTACCGTTGAACAGGCTGATGAGAATGCACAGCGCAAGCAGCACCACGACCGGCGCCCATCTGCGCCAATGCCCAAGGAGATTTCCGTTTGACACTGAAACCGGCTTCACAGCGTTCTCCCGCCCTTAAGGGACCAATAGATTAGCCGGGTGCCAGGCACCCGGCCATAGGTCATTGCGGAAGATTAGCTGCGATACTGGATCTGGCCGGTCGCCTTGCTCCAGAGATCGTTGTAGTCCACCTTGGGAGGATTGTTCTTGTAGTCCGCCACCGTATCCTTGGACACGATTATGCCGGTGCCATAGAATTCGCGGTGTTCGCGGGGTTCCTTGATGATGTCGATCTTGCCTGTGGCGTGGGCATAGGGAATGGCAAGGCCCATGCCGCCAGTCCAAATGGGATCCCAGGCAACCGTGCCCGCGAATTCACCTGCTTCGATGGCCGTGACGGCAGCGTCAATGCCGTCAATTCCAACGACCGGCACTTTACCTGCCAGGCCGTTCTGGCGAAGGGCTTCGAGAGCGCCCATGCCCATGCCGTCATTGGCGGCGAACACGCCCTTGACCTGATCGCCAAAGCGCGTGAGCCAGGCCTGGGTAATGTCGAAGGCCTTTTGCTCGTTCCAGTCGGCAGGCTGGAAGTCAAGGAGAGTCACCTTGCCGTTGGTCTTGGCAATGGCGTTGTCGAGGCCGAGCTTGCGCTCGATCGCGGGGACGTTGGACAGAATTCCGCCCAGCGCCACGATGCCGCCCTCGCCGCCGAATGCCTTGAACAGCTCGTTGGCGATGGCCTCAGCCGTCGGCACGCCGTCAAAGGACATGTGGGCCACATAATTCGGGTCGAAGTCCCAGGGATGCAAATCGTCGGGCTTATTCCACTGGGTGACGACGAAGCCACCTGCCTTTTTCACTTCTTCCACGATTACCCGGGCGTCAGGCGAGTCATTGGGATCGACGTTGAGGATCAGTTTTCCGCCGGTGCGCTGGAGAAGCGCCCTGATATCCGAGACGCCCTTTTCAGAGTTTCCCTCGGTGGCCAGCGTTTCATAGGTAGCGCCAATGGACTTGGCGAAGTCCGCGCCGCCCTTGGCGAAGCTGGCGTGATAGGGATTTGCCACAGAGCGCATGGAATTGGCGAGCGTCCAGGTGGTTTCCTGGGCAATCGCCGGCATGGGGAACGAACTTCCGAACACGCCAAGCGCGGCAGCGCCTTTCAGAATCGTGCGGCGGTTCAGGCGGGCATTCACGTTAACGGTTTCAGTCTTCTTGCTAGCCATTTTTAATCCTCCCGATTTTTTGGCCTTTACTGCACTAACTAGTTACTTCATTATACGGAATAGTCAAGTACCCCGGGAGGGGGCCGGGCAAAGGAAGGCTTGCGATTGCCGGGCAATTCGGGAAGTTAAAAGAATGACCGTTGCACCATCAGCCGAGTCGGCAGCGCCTGCGAAGCCAAATGGCGGCATTCGCCGTGATGCCGAGATGACGCGAAAGCGGATTCTTGCCGCCGCAACAGTCGAGTTTGCGCGCAAGGGACTGGGGGGGGCGCGCGTCGACGAAATCGCGGTACGCTCAAAGTCGAACAAGCGCATGATCTATCATTATTTCGGCAGCAAGGAGAAGTTGTTCACCGCGGTGCTTGAAGCGGCCTATCTGGGAATCCGCACCGCAGAGCAAACGCTTCACCTCACCGAACTCGAGCCAGAAGATGCAATTGTAACGCTGGTCCGCTTCACCTGGAAATACTATCTCGATCACCCGGAATTCCTCACCCTGGTCAACAGCGAGAACCTGCACCGCGCAAGGCATCTCAAAACCTCGGAAGTGATCCGCAGCTCAAGCGGGAAATTCGTGCAGATGGTGAAGGCCATTCTTGATCGCGGCGTTGCCAAGGGCGTGTTCCGGAAAGGAGTTGATCCGGTGCAGCTGAATATTACCATCGCTGCCATCGGCTACTACTATCTGAACAACCGATTCACCGGATCCATCGTTTTTGAACGTGATTACATGTCGCCGGAAAACCTCGATGCACGCCTGGCCTTCAATGTGGATACGATCCTCAGGCTGGTGAGAAAAGCACCATGAGCAACGCGTCAAATTTTCATCTTCCCGTGCCCAGGCTGCCGGCGGATATTTACAGCCACATCCATGATACGGCCCGGCGCTTTGCCAGCGACCGGGTACGCCTCCGCGCCGCCGAGCTTGATGAAACGGAGGCCTTTCCCGCCGAGCTCTACGAGGAAATGGCGCAACTCGGCCTTTTCGGGATCACGGTTCCGGAGGACTTCGGCGGCGCAGGGCTTGATGCCCTCTCCTATTCCCTTGTCATGGAAGAGCTTTCGCGCGGCTATGCCTCGGTGGCCGACCAATGCGGCCTCGTGGAGCTGATCGGCACGCTTCTCTCGGTGCATGGAACCAAGACCCAGCGCGAGATGTATCTTTCCGACGTCCTCGCCGTGCGCAAGCGGGTGAGCTATTGCATCACCGAGGCTGAGGCCGGCACGGATGTTTCGGGCGTAAAAACCACCGCCCGGCGGGACGGCCCGGACTGGCGTCTTTCCGGCTCCAAAATATGGATCCACAACGCTCCCATCGCCGATTATGGCTATGTCCTTGCCCGCACCGATCCCGATGCAGGCAACCGTGGAATGTCGATCTTCATCGTCGATCTCTCCGCCGAAGGGGTATCGCGCGGCAAGAAAGAAAAGAAAATGGGCCAGCGCGCATCGCCGGTTGGCGCGCTGCATTTCGAAGATGTGCGATTGAGCGCCGATGCACTACTGGGCCCAATCAACCGCGGCTTTCATATTATGATGAGCGTTCTCGACAAGGGCCGCATCGGCATCGGGGCACTGGCTGTCGGCATTGCCCAGGCGGGGCTTGACGCGGCCCTCGACTATGCCAAGACCCGCAAGCAATTCGGCAAGCCCATCGCCGAAAACCAGGGCCTGCAATGGGTGATGGCTGACATGAAGAAGGACATCACGGCGGCACGCGCGCTGGTGCACCGCGCGGCGATGACGATGGATGCGGGCTTGCCTGCGACCATGGACTGCTCGATCGCCAAATGCTTTGCAAGCGACACGGCGGTACAGCACACGGCAAACGCGGTTCAGATCTTTGGCGGTTCGGGATATATCCGCGGGTTTGAGGTCGAAAGGCTCTATCGCGATGCCAAAATCACCCAGATCTACGAGGGCGCCAACCAGATTCAACGCAGCATCATCGCCCGCGAACTGCTCAAGGCCTAACGCAAATGGCTGAATTCCAGACTGACATCATCGGATTGACAGCGACCTTCCGGAAAACCGTTTCCGAAAGCGACGTCTATCTCTTTGCCGGCATCACCGGCGATTTCTCGCCCAACCATGTGGATGAAGAATTCATGCGCGGGACCCAGTATGGGGGGCGCATTGCCCATGGCGCGCTGCTGGTAGGCTACATGTCGCGGGCCTCGACGATGATTGTGGAGAAATGCGTCAGTGTAACTTCTTCGACCTATCCCGTATCAATCGGCTATGACAGGACCCGGTTCCTGAAGCCGGTCTTCATCGGCGACACGATCACCGTGACCTATGTCATGGCAGCCTATGATGAAGCGCGGAGCCGCTCATCGGCCACTGTTGAAATCACCAAGGGTAGTAGCGAAGTCGTGGCTTCGGCGATCCATCTGATGAAATGGCTCAACAGGTAGCCTTTATTCAATCCACACGAAAGACCCAAGCAGATAACGCGGGGCAATTTGCCCTTCCTGCATTTGGGCGAGAAGTGCCGCCTCCGAAACATGAGCCTGCAAACCAGTCAAAGTCAATGCGCTGTCTATGCCAAAGGTTGCGGCACCAATTACATCGTGTTCAAGGCTGTCGCCGATCGCAACGATCCGCGCCTTGTCGGGATGGCCGCACAAGGCGTGGGCATGGCGGTAGATGTCCACATAGGGCTTACCGATGCGGGTGACCTTGCCGCCCATCTCTTCATATAGCGCAGCAATGGTTCCGGCGGCAGGAAGAAGCGTTTCGCCTACAAGCTTGTGAACATCAGGGTTGGTACAGATGCATGGCACGCCCCTTTTTGCCGCGGGGAGCAGAAGAGCGCGATAGGACGCAAGCGGGATACGCTCGGTTTCGCTGCCGGAGATGATGACCAGATCGGCTTCTTCGGCAGTATCCACGCTGGAGAAACCCAGATTGTCGGCGAGAGAACGGTCTTCGCCACTTGCTATCGTCAGGCAGCGAGTGCTTTTGCTTCTCTCAATGGGGAGCGGACCAGATTCCAGCAAGGCGGGTGCAACGTCGCCGGAGGTGACGAAGTGATCGAATGAGCTGCTGTCGAAGCCGAGTTTCGCCAGGCGGGAGATGTTGTAAGGGCCGCTGCGGCCGGAATTGGACAGAATGACGATGGTCTTGCCCTGGGCTTTCAGGCGGGCCAGAGCCAGGCTTGCTCCTGCATAAGCGACTTCCCCGCCGCGCAGCACGCCGAACTGATCGATGAAGAACACATCATAGAGTGCACTGAGTTCGTTCAGCGTAACAGTGGGTGGCATTTTCATTGTGACAGGCTTCGTTCTCTTATGACCAGGGAGGCCACCCCGGCGGCGGCATCCTCGGAAATTGAATCCAGAAACGGTACGCCGAGCTTCCGTTGCCGGATTTCACGCCAGGGCAGATTACGGGCGCCGCCACCAACCGTGCGCACACTGCGCAGTTGCGGGGCGCCGAGCTTTGCCAGTTGACGATAGCCAAGTTCCTCGACTGCCGCGATCCCCTCCAGAACGCCTTGGAAGAACACGACGTCATCCGCCGGACGAGGCGTGAGACGGGGAGCATGGTTGGGGTCGTTGATTGGAAAGCGTTCTCCCGGCCGCAACAGCGGATAGTAGTCAAGGCCGGTGGGCCGGTTGGCATCGATCCTCCGCGTCAGATCATCCAACTGCGCATCGCCAAAAAGACTGCGGATGACCGCACCGCCGGTATTCGATGCGCCGCCGGCAAGCCAAAGATTGCCCACGCGGTGGCTGTAGATGCCAAACAGGGGAGCACTGATGGGGCGGTCCGAGGCGATTTTCACCACCAGTGTGGACCCCAGTGATGTGACGGCATCGCCGATCTGATGGGCGCCTGTTGCCAGAAATGCGGCGCAGCCATCCGTTGTGCCTGCATGGAGGCGGGTGTTCTCGGCCAGGCCAAGGGCCCTTCCGGCGTTTCCGATTCCGCCGATTGCGGCACCGGCCCGGGCGACTTTCGGCAGCAGGCGCCGGTCCATGCCAACACTATCCAGCCACTCCGGCCAGCGCTCCGTGCCAAGATCATAGCCGGTTTTCAATGCGTTATTTTCGTCGGAGATGGCCTCACCATGGCCAAGGCGCATGGCAATCCAATCAGCCTGGTGGACAATGCGATGGACGCCGCTGCCCCGCGAAAGCTTAATGGCGCGGCCCAGCGCAATGGTGGCGCCCAGCGCCGGGCTGGTTGCGGGAGCAGCCGCGGCGATGGCAGCCACAATATCGGGATCATCGCAGGTGTCATTGTAGAGGCTTGCGGCGCCAAGCGGGGCATTGCCGGCATCGAGGGCCACAAGCGTGCCGGAGGTTCCATCGACGGCTATGCCTTCGATGCTGCCAAGCGCGCATTTTCCCGAAAGGTC
>Ga0138256_10008943_pt1 | contig 10506 bp, 9 predicted proteins | sample KNB2016incub_MG_FD_105486 | JGI IMG/M metagenome (GOLD analysis project Ga0138256, IMG submission 105486) | Active sludge microbial communities from wastewater in Klosterneuburg, Austria - KNB2014incub_MG | ecosystem: Engineered > WWTP > Activated sludge > Unclassified | place: Austria... | reverse complement strand
GTTGACTCCTCTGTATCTGGTGAAAGTTTTACAGTGTAGTGGTGGTAGTTGTCCTTAGTAACATCTTTAGCTTTACCAAAAGTTGCCTTGGGAATCATTTCATTTGGAGTAAGATAAATATTTTTAAGCTGATCATAAGGAAGTAGGTCAAGACTTAGTGATTCAAGCGTATTGATAGATTCGACAGTTGGGAGTGAAGTGGATTGAAAAGTAAATGAGTAGCCCAGCCCACCAATGTATTTTGAACCTATTATATAATTTGCAGAAGGCTCTGTAATCCGATCTTCGACATAGGCTTGATCCTTTGTTTTATCAAGTGTGTAGAAGAAAAATGGCTGACCCGAATTATTCTCACTTTTAATTGAGAGTAGGTAGCCATAACGTTGGTCTAGATCTAAGTCCTCAAAGTTTATGCATGCACTAGCGTTGCTCCGAGCAATAAGCTTAAGACTTGAGCCGATTACTTCAGATCTGATAACCCCTTTTGAGTCAGTGTTGCAGGAGGAGACCTTGCTCTCACCCGGATTGAATGAGTCAAGCCTTACTTTGGGAAATGTGACAGTTAGGGAGTCAGCTGTCTGATTTATCCTAAGTGGTAGCGCATACTGGACAGCCTTATTGTCACGGTAAAGATTGATGACAGCTCCTTCACTCGCTGAGAGAGTGTAGTTCTTCAGGTCAGGGAGGATGCTACTTATTGCCCAGGAATTCTTGAGTTCTGTGATGCCCCAGTCTTTATGTGGTAGTTTTGTCTGAGTCATTAGATCTAAGAATGGATAATAGGCGTCAAATGGTCTTGAAGAAGTAGTTTCATACAAAGAATTTTGGCTATAGGCAGTATCTTTATTTGTAGCTGTGATAGTTGGTCCGATATTGGGAACGCTGTGGGCAAGCACGATAAAGGAATTAATCGGGGTTTTATGCCTAACTTCATAAAGACTTAGGAAGCCAAAATCTTTTACCTTGTGCAGAGATGGAGTATTTTTTAGAAGCTCTGTAATGCTTTGATACTGAATACCCTTAGTGCTTGAGACGATCGGCATTAGAGATGTGTCAAAAAGAACATAATCAACGTCATATTTCTCAAAGACTTGCTCTAAGCTTTTAGGATCCTCAGCCTCCAGAGCTGATTTTAGCTCCCAGAAATAGCTCTCGCTACTCAGGCTCCAGACGTCAAAGGTGCGGGAGATGATCGGCTGTTCAATCCCATACCAGAGAAATCCTGAACCGTCATAGCCCCAGCGATAATGGTACCAACCCCAGAAGGTGTATTCGGGCAGAAGCCCAATCCGCTTAGCTTTATCAACTGACTTAAAATAGGTTATTAGATCTGTGTAGGGTTTGGGATATTTTATCTGCATTACCTGGGAGATACTCTGATGGTTAAATGATGGTAGTGTCGTGCCAAGAACGAGGATAAGTCCAAGGACAAAGGCAGTATTGATATGGAGCTTCTTTATTTTAATTTTTATTCTTTCATCAAGACTAGAGAGCGTAATAGCGAAAAAATAAGCAGCAACTAGAGCAAGGGGAATGCTAAATTTGGTAAATGGAGATCTAAAGATTTGATTTACAAAGCCGTTCTCACGGATCAGGTCATTTAGGAAATTAAAGGGTGGAGTATTACTAAGTAGACTTATGCCAATTAAGATAAAGCATAAGACAAAACCGGCTCTAAATTTAGACTTGATAAAGAGTCCGCAGAGCGTCACGAGAGAAAGAGCAAAGATTGCGACCGAGACAAGTGGTAAATTCCGGTAGTTCTTCCAAGTGGTAAAGAGTGGGTTTTGATTTTGATCAACTCGGTCATAAAAAAATCCTTCAAATCTCAAAAAGTCTTTTATATTACCCTTATCTTTATTTGCATAAAGTACGTCCTCAGTTGCTAGTTGGTTAATCTTTGCTTCCTTGACGACGCTGCCGCTGGTAGCTAAGAAGTAGACTTGGGGAGCAAGCCAAAAGCTATTTAAGGATAAGATAATAAGTAGTCCTAAGAAGGCTTTTGCAAGAATATTTTTACTTCTTGTTGTAAAAAATAGACCTAATGTGAGAAGTCCCTGTAAAAAACAGTAGACTACGAAGAGTTGTTGGGCAACGCCTTGAGGCGTTGCCAACAGATTTATCAAAATGAACTGTAGCCAGTCTCGGCGGGTTGCTTTACTGCTGATAACTTTAAGAAAAATCCATATCTCAAAGGGTAGTAATCCGACGAATACGGAGAAAGGTTCAAAGGGGAAGAACATCATCTGGGTCACTTCAAAGTTAAAAAGATAAAAAAGTGCACCCAGAAAGGCGAATTTCTTTTTTTCTCTATTCAATCCTGAGAATTCCAAAAGCTTATATGTCCCGATTCCACCAAGTAGGAGCATCGAGAAATGGAAGATGTAGCGAAGAAGATTTTGTGGGAAGACAAAGGATAGAAGCCAAATATAGATTGACCTCACTAAATCAGCAGCATGACCCATACCGGCGAGGAGTCCAAGACTTTGATACTCTTGCCAAAGGGAGAAGAAGGATCTCTTGATGCCAAGCGTCGGATTGAGATCGGTCTGAAGATTATCCCAGCCTGAAAGATATGTTCCAGTATGGTAATTTGTTAGAAAAAGGAGAACTACGATGCCGAGTAGGAGAAGTGCAAAATAGTTACGCTTTAGAAAGTCCATAGTCTTATCTTAGCAAAGAGGATTAATTAAGGCTAAGCCTTTTCTCCCTTTTAAGAGCAGGTGATGGGAGAGGATTGGAAGTCATAAGAGCATAAAGACGCTTAGTAACACTCTGAGTACTTCGGAGCTCACCTAAGGTCTTGGCGAAAGTGCCTAATTTTTTATAATAACTCTTTGAAGCTTGTGCTTTTTCAATATGTTCGATTAAGCTTTTTGAGTTCAGACTAAAGAAAATATCTTGAGGCTGTAGCTTTGTTCGTGAAAGAGCTTCAGCAAAATCAGTTGACTTGGCATAGTCCTCTAGGACATCAGACAGAATAACTGGCTTTTGATATGAGAGAGCGAGAGAGAAGGGACCTGATGCAGCCATAAAGACTTCATAGGGCATGATTACGAGATCTGAAGCTCCGAAGTAGCTTGCAACCTCTGATTCAGGAATAAAGCCTGTTAAAGTAACATGAGACTGCTTTTTGGCTTCTCGCACAATGCTCTGATAGAATTTTTGATAATGCGTCTGATCTTTAAGATATGGATTTTCTCCGCCAGCGATCACCAGGCGTACTTTCTTGCCCTGGTAGTCTTTAAGAGCTTTTAGTATCCAGTCAATTCCTTTGTATCCATTAATAAAACCAAAGACTAAAAGTACGAATTCGTCCTGAGGTAGTTTTGTCAGATTCCGTGCCTTTGGCTTGGAAATGATCTTTTTAGGTTCTACTGCGAGTGAGAGAACATGAATCTTGTTTTCGGGTACAAAGTTGGACAGGCGGTTCTTAAGCTCCTCTTCAAAGACGATGATATCACTTGCTACAAGTCCTAGAATTCTGTAGAACATCCCAAGGCTGAGGTTAAAAAATCGTTGAATAATCGGATTTGTAATATTGATATGCTTTTTAAGAAGTGCTATATCTGTGATGACCTGATGTAGCTCAAAAGTGACTGTTCTTCCTAAAATACGAAGAAAGGCAAGCATGAAGAGAAGAGCTAAGTTAGGAATAATTCCACCAAAAACGTTGAACTCGAACTGAACAAAGAGATGTTTAATTTTATTTAGGCGAAGAATACTTTTTAACATCAAGAGAAAAGAAAGGGGACTGCCTTTTTTCCAGACACGTTTAACCAACAGGTCATTACTGACCCTCCTTAGTGATGTACCATTACGCTGTTCAGCCATAGCCACAACTGGCGCATGACTCGATAACCGACGAAGTGTTTTTTCACTGTGCCAGCCAACAGCGTTGAACTCTTTGCTACCCTGTTGTCCGTCCTTTGGATTAGGAAAACTGGTAATAGCAATCAGAGTCTTTTCATCATTGAAAGACGCTATTTTGCTCATAGTTATTTAGTGTATCCTTTCGTTTCCATGCAAAGGTTGTACCAATAGTTCTCAGGTGCAGTTATTTGCTGACCGTCTTTTGTAAAGCTAGATTTACCTGCTGAATAACAGCCATCAATTGCTTGATTTTTGATGAAACGATTAGATTGAAAGTAAAGCACTCCAGATAATATGATAAGACCTATCATAATAGCTGTTGCGATAATACTTGTTTCACGATCGATTGTACGATTCATAATTTTTCTCTCCTTTCTTTAAAAGGTCTGCATTTCGTCCTCATTTGCTTATTGGCAAAACGGACTCGTCAGGTCGCCAGTTAGGCGACTATGCTAGGCAATACATCATCAAAGATATTCATCCTCGTTGTTATCAATGTGCCGCAATTGGCACAAGAGAACATATGAGTTCAAATATTTTGATGTTTGAACAGATCCCCGTTGGGGGCGGCTTTGCCGCCCCCTCCGAGTTGTCGGGTTACCTACAGACGGATGGGACTGGCCCACCGAAGTAGGTAACCTGAGCACCCTGGTAGATGTAGTTGCCCTCCACCTGGGCAGCCTCCTGGTCGCCCTGGGCGACCTCACAGGAAGCGTAGACCGCTGCGTCGGTGGTTGGGTAGTTCCACCAGCAGTCGTATCCGGTCTCACCGTGCTTTCCGCAATAAACGCCGCCCTTTGCAGGGTCGAGGTCCATCGCGAAAACGTCTTCAACGCCGCCGACACCATATGTGTAGACAGCTCGGACGACGATGATCCCGTCGTTGACGCAGATTCCCGCCGGGATCGCGAGTCCAGTTGGGATTGCAACTCCGCCGTTTGGCAGTTCGGTGACGGCGTTGTTGTCGTAGATCGATGTCGTTCCGCTGCCAGAGGTTTGCTGTTGTGCAGCTGCACTCTCGGCGGACATGCATTCGATATTGTTGTCGGCTAGGGTCGCGGGATCATATGTCCCGGGATCCATGACCATCGGCTGTTCCGCCGTGCCTTCCTGCGTGTCAGTATTGGGTGTCAGCTTCATGCTGTCCTCAAGAGTAGCGTTGTCGCCGGACCCCGAGTTGGAGTCTGCTGCTGTATCAGCTGATACCGAACCTTCCGGCGCGGTGCCGATGGGTTCGAGGTTGTTACAGGTTGAGCTGTCGTACGGTGTGTCATTGACGTTGGCGGATGTGAATCCACCGCCATCAGCGGTCATCCGTGCGGCTGCTGTACTGCATGCACCATCGCGAGCTGCGTCTGTTGTGCCATACGGCCCCCAAGCGTTGTGCCCGAGGTCGTCTACGGTAACTGTACCGTCGGCATAGCCGAACGACAAACTTGTCGCCGGCCACACTGTGGCGTCTTCCCAGACGTAGATGATTCCGTTTTCGAGGGTCGTACCGGATGCGACCGGCTGACCTTCGTCCTGTGCGGCTGCCGGCATTGAAGTGCCGAGCAGTCCCACGAGGAGCATAGAGAAAACGAGGCCGATGGTGAGTCGGCGCCACACCATGTTGTTCGAGCGCATCTCGCGCCCTCCTTTTGGTGTTTTGGGGCTTTGCCCCACGATCGGAAGGGTGGGGTAGTTCTCATCCCCGATCCCGACAACATGCCGAGATCCTTTCTGTTGAGTCAGCCTGTTACGACTTCACCATCGGGCACGAGTGTGCCTTATTGTGAGGGTCGTTTACGGCCGCTTGCGTGATTTCGCCAACTCGTTGATCGTACACTGCCGGCGAGCCGGCGATGAAGTTGTCTTGTGCAACCGTGCCATGGTTAGACGGCAGGTTCAAAGACTGATCGGGTTGACTAATCATCATATAACAGGAGCCGTCTCCTAGGACGTCTCCTGTAGCCCATTCATAGGTATGGGCTACACCCGCTTCGGTGGTGTTGGATGAAGGTGAGCCACTGAGCTTGGTGATCGCTTCCTGCGCGGATGCGCAGAGAGGATCAGTAGCTTGCATGGAAGCAGCCTTATCCTTCACGTAGTCCGGCAGGGTGCTTTGTCCAACCATCGCTTTTTGGGCGTTGGTCAGGCAGCTATCCTGCGCGGTGTCGGTTGCTTCTGCGGCCTCCGTGGGCTTGGGAGCCTCGGTGGGTATCGCAGTTGCGGTTGGCGTCGGTGCAGTCGTTTTGTTGTCGCCATTATTCCGGACTGGATCGCGATGATCTGAGCTGAGAGCCCAGTCATGTGCCGGCCGGCCGTAATGGTCCCCGATGGGAATCACGGCGTGGTTGACGACGATTTCGATAGAGTAGAACGCAACGAGCGCGATCAGAGCGATGATGAGCACATGGCCCACGCCCTGAATTGGCGCCCACCACGACTTCCCAACTCCGACAAAATACAAGATAGTGCCGAAGAAGAGAAAGAGAATCAGAACCGGTACGAACATGACAGTCTCCTTTACCAGTCTTCACGCTTGTGCGTGAGTCGGAAACGTAGGCCGCGACCTTCGCGGCTCTTTTCCTGCGGAGCAGGAGATGGAATGATCGGTGGCGGGGGCGGACCCCCAGCAATGATGTCCTCGGCCTTGCAGCCAAGGGGATCGAGTCGCTCGAGTTCTTCGACCTTGGAAGCCAAATCTGGCTTCTTCATGGTCAAAAAGTCGGTCACATGGGCCGGATCTAGTGAAATAGCAACGGTCTGGAGCTGGACTACGGTGAAACCGCGCCCAGACAGCTCTGCAATGCGTGCCGGGTCTGCCATTGTAATTTTCCTTCCTTTGCATGCACTGGTTAGTGTCGTCCGCACCCGCGGACCACTTCCAGATACCAGCTATCGCGCACTGAGATTTTGTTGTTATTCCTGCCCTAAACTACAATTAGTCTCAGTACGCTATAGCTAGCACCTGAAGTACCAGAGCTATGCGTTATATATAAATAGTTAAATCTGTTCAAAGAGTCTCACTAAGATCCTGGACAAGCCAGGATGACGTAAATGAGACCTTATGTAATGCCATGTTAATGAGCGATTTTTTCTAGTGGCCAATTTTCTCCGCAATATGGAGAAGAGACATATAAAAAATCCCCTTATCTCGTTTGAGATTGGGGATCATAGTTGGGCAAAGGATTTGGTGTTGAGGAGAAAGTAGTGTTTAGGGCTGCCAGCTATGGTCTCCAATCGCAATCGTAGCTTGTTCTAGCTTTGATTTGTGCGCTTTCGTAAGAGAAGTCCGCCAAGACCTGTAGGAATAAGACCAAAGAGCATGAGTGCCTCTGGACCTGTCTTAGGTGTACTTTCTGCCTTAGGAGCTGGGAATACCGGCATTGTTTTTTGGATACAAAGCTGAGCGTTATCCTGGACAGTTACATCGTTAAGTGTTGCGAATGACTGGTTAGTAACACAAGTTACATCTTGGCCTGTTGGAAGCTGAGTTAAGCTTACGACAACTGCTGAGAGTGTAAAAGTCTTTGATTCGTTAGGATTTAAAGATGAAATAGTTGTACTTAATGTACGAGAGCTAGTATCATACTTCCAATCATTATCCATACCTTTAGTAATGGTTAGGTACTCTGGAAGGATATCTTTTACTATAATATTTGAAACAGAACTATCACTAGTATTAGTGACAACGATTTGGAAGTTGACAGTCTGGCCTGCGCCATATTTGGCATCATTAACACCAAGATTGTCTTTATAGACCATAACGCCACCCTTAGTCATCGTAGTCGGATCAGCGACCTTTTTATCAATAAGTAGGGAAGTGTTCTCACAAGTGTTCCCACCATAGGTTGGCTGACAAACGGTAGTAGTTGTGCCGTACGTCCCAGATCCTGCAAAAACAGGACTAGAACTAAGCACTAAAGCTGAAGTAAAGATTGCTGCTGAAAGTATTAGTTTATTCATATTTAATAGGCTATTGACAGATTGCTGTCGACTTATAGGACTGAACTATACCATATCCTATAGGACAAGTCAAGTTATTTAGCATCTAATTTATAGATTCTTACAATGTAAGAATAATTAGGCAGGTGTTAGGCGTTGCGCAGTTGACCTCTCAGGGGTAATCCGAGAAGTAAAAGGGGCAGAAAAGCTACAAAACTCAGGAATTTTGTGCTTTTACGTTTACGATTTTTGTATGCTCTTCTTCTCATAGTCATAGATTTTTGTCAATAGCCTCAGATGAAGCTAGTTTTTAATGTAATCAATCTCTAGTCAGAAGCGGGCTTCTGGATAAGGATTGGTAAGGCACTTCTCAAAAGAAGTTGATAGAGGCAGAAGTGCCTTACCAATGTTGTTAGCAGCCTCGTGGCTGCACTTTGGTAAAAGCTTCGCGCTCCTTTCTCTGGTTTACAAAATATATCATCCGCGTGGGTTTCCCGTAGTACGGAATTGTCGTGCGGATAAGTTAGTGCTACGACCTGCAGCACATGGGTAGGGTTGGGGCCACAGCGTCGTGGCTGGCGTAATCTTGCGAGACTTTTAGGACATCGTTGCCCATCCTAGATTTAATTGACTATCAGGGTTTCAATTCCTGTTAAACAGCAAGTGAAGTATTATGGCCATAATGACTGGCCATCCCTTGTAAATCAAGGGGACTAATATGATGGTTCCAATTGTCAGATCCCTAAGCATAGCTCCACCCTCCCAGGTGACGCTATTTGAGCCTGCTTGGCTCGAAGATCCGCACAGAAAGTAGTGCCGACAACATCTTCACGATTAATGAATATTGATTCATGATTAAGGAATAATGTATTTCTTCATTAATTCTGATCTTAAATCTTTAATCAAATCATGAGTATGTCGTCGACACCACGATAATAAATTTTGATAAATTCTGATTTATTTCGCTCTACTAATTAGCAGATGCGAAATAGAGAAGTGCCTTGTTAAAGTGCGTTGTATAACTTTACTACCCTCGCAATTGAGAGTTATAAAAATTAAAGACCGCCTTTCGGCGGTTTACAACTACATATATTGTACTCCTAGTTGTCAACCTCGATCAAACCGAGGCTAATTCTAAAGTATTTATTAATATTGCCGTTCTTCAGAGAGTAAGAATACTCTTCAAAGAACGGCAAGGCACTCATGAACAATAGTGGAAAAATAAAGGCGAGGCCTTACCGCTTATTGGTAGGTCGTACCTCCTAGATTCTCTTATTTGTCGTTTCGGGGTCGCCCCCGACAGTTATTCATGTATTGATCCCAGCTTTGGCTTTTTTCAGTCTCATGCCGGGCGTTTTGGCCAGTCCTGATGGCGATGATTGTGGCCACAAAAGCCATGATCAGACAGCCGACCAGAAACGGGCCGGGAAGGATGGGCGCTGGCCTGATGAGAGCGAGGACGACGAGTCCCCACATGCATCCTGCTAAGCATTTCTCGAGCATGGCTGTGCCTTCTGTTAAGAACGATAGGCCATGCGGGGCGTATGTGATCGGTGCGAGCCGGTGGGGGTAATTATGCCCCAGTTGTGGCGACGAGTGTCGCCATTGACTCCAGAAAGACTGTCACGTCCTTGCGGACGACATCCTCTGGAATGAGCTTCCGAACATGCTGGTAGTGATATGAGCTGTGCAGCTCGTACCCCGGAATCTCGACGAAAGTCCATTTCCCGTCTGCTGATTTGATGACGGTCAGGCTCTCGTGAATTCGAACTACCATGGTGTCGCGGGCGCGACATCTGAGCAGAATCCACTCCTCAGGCATTCTTCGCCTCCTCATGACTTCTGACATCTGTGGATGTTGGCGACGCAACGAACCTCGTTGCAGTCACGAGAATTTGGATTTTGTCGAGCGTTTTCGCCCGAAACAATCCATCGTCATTCCCCTCGAACACTGGTTCGAGGTCATGAATTTCAACTACCCCCAATACTGGGTGGTTGTAGAAAATTCGTTTAGATTCTGTCATGAGAAATTCCCCCTTGCCAGACCGGATGCAATGCATCCTCGAAGTACCGGCGAGCGAGTACGAAAGACTTTTCCTGCCCGAAAAAGAGGTTTTACCCCAAACCTTCGTACTCTGTCGCCGGTACTTAGTAATACTGGTAACTGAATTTATTTCTGAGTGCCTTGTTAAGGTGCCGCAGCACCAATCCCCAAAGGGGGATAAAGCACCGCGATTAACTGCTTTCGTCGTTAGCTTTTGACGCTTATGTCTTAGCTTCGACTCGTCAGTCTTGGTAGTTTACCAAGATAGCAATTTTTTAACTTGACATTGATCAGACAAGCTAAATATGTAGTCAGGAAGATTAGTATGCTGTTTTCGTCCTTCGACTTCGCTCAGGATAAATTCCTTGCTGAAGTATGGGGACTCATCAGTCTCGCTTTGCGAGAGAACAGCGGCAGAGATTCATAAAGAATCATACAAATACAAACGTAAAAATCACAGCTAATAGTGATTAGACGAAAATGTATTCATACTCATCTTATGTTTTACGAAAAAGGGTCGTGGGGGCGACAACGTGTCGCCCCCACATCTCCCCAGCCACCTAGCTGGTTGGGCAGCCGCTTAGCGGCTTTCCACCATTCATGGTGACTTCGAACCCAGCGTTCCAGCCATTCTGAAGCGCAGCGGTGCGAGCCTCACG
>Ga0138256_10008941_pt1 | contig 10507 bp, 18 predicted proteins | sample KNB2016incub_MG_FD_105486 | JGI IMG/M metagenome (GOLD analysis project Ga0138256, IMG submission 105486) | Active sludge microbial communities from wastewater in Klosterneuburg, Austria - KNB2014incub_MG | ecosystem: Engineered > WWTP > Activated sludge > Unclassified | place: Austria... | reverse complement strand
AGATCCCACATGTTTGTTATTGTACCATTATGCACACCAAATAAAAACGGTGTTTCATCAGTTGCATTTTTTAAAATAGAATGTGGGTGAGCAAAATTTATATTATCTTTTGCGTAGCTTGCAGTTGCTTGTCTGCAATGGCCTAATATTGAATAATTTGACATCTCTTCATTTATTAAGTCAAAAAATTCAGCATTGGCCGCTATAAATTCTCTAGCATTTGTAGTTTCTTTTACAATTTCATTGTCTATGCATATACCTGTTGCGTGGTCTCCACGTGATTGATTGTATAAACTTAGTATTTTAAGTTTCCAACTATCTGGCGGCGTGCTTCCATTATAACACCAAATACCACAACACAAGACTCCAGGTTTAGCTCCTGTGAGGTACATTAGAAATTGTTGTAAAAATAAAATAATAATTATTAGTGTAATCATTCTTCTGTATTTAATCTTTTATAAAATAGTGTAACATCGTTTGATGTCCTTCTGTTTTGAAGCGACATAAATGGTTCAAAACCATTTTCTTTTAGTTTACCCTCTGAGCCTGAATCGACACGTATAGAAAGCATTATAACTGTATACCCCATGTGGTAAAAGAAATCACAAATAAAGTGCAATTTATTTTTATCAAGGATTTTTTTGCTTATATTATGAATTATACAAATACCGCATAGCCCTGGAAATTGCTGCATGTAAAATATGGCTCTATAATTATGGGCATAGAACGGCTCATTGTTATTAGTAGATACTTTTTTTCCCTCGAGATCTTCAAAAGTTATAGTGAAAAAAGTAAAATTTCCAAAATCTCTTACTAAAGAACCCAGTTTATCAGTATTTTCAAAAACATTTAAATTGACATTAATTTCGCTTTTGTCTAGTGTGTTTATAGACAAAGTAAATTTACCCTTATACTTATTAATGAACTTTTCGTGTGCGGTTTTAAATGTGGTAGACTTTAAATATGATTCATTATGTGGTTCTATTATAACCATACTTTTCTTCTAGGATTTTTGGTAGTTCTTTGATGTATATTTCTGAAGTAATTTTACCAAGTGATGGTGCGCTGTTTATTTCAATAAGTACAAAATCTGGCTCTTTTCTTGGTTTACCATCTTTATCTTTAGCACTTTGTACCTTTAAATCGACAGCCCCTATATCCAACTTTGTTGCTTGTAAAGCTTTTTTACAGTGTTCAATTATTTTATCCCAGTTTACCGGTTTATCAAATTGGGTAGAATCTTCTTTTTGAAATCCCAAAAATTCTCCATTTTTTCCAGCTATAGCCTGATGTTCCATAATCCAAGAACAGGTAGAATCATTTCTAACCCATCTTTTTTCTTTTGGAACCTCGTCTTTTAGCATTTTTCTTAAAGAATAAACTGGCCCATTTTTTGTTATGTGAACTCTGTACTCTCTGGAACCGTTAAAAAACTGTTCTAAAATGTAACTACTTTTTTGCTTGTTTTTTATTGTTTCCTGAAACTGCTGTAAATTGTCTATTTTGTAATTACCCCTGCCCCTCGAACCAAAAATATGCTTTAATACTACGGGGTATTTTAAGGTAACTTTTTCATTTGTTATGCCTTTTTCGGTAGCTACAGCTTCTGACAACTTCATCCAAGGTAAGTGCTTTACTCCACCCTCATCGAAAGCTTGTTTCATTAAAAGCTTAGAAGAGGCTGTTTTAACGCTTTCTATGCTGTTTATTTCCCTTTTATGCGTACTTTCGCTAGTAGACCCGTGTCTGTAAACGGCTTGAACGTTGAGCCTTATTTTGCGTCTGAGAGCATCACAGCTCGGGTGTCTGGACCGTATCGATAAACAAAGTATTTTTTTTCTTACTTTTACACTTTTTTTTAACTTATCAGTCTTCATTTTCAACTAATTTATAATTTGGTGGTGTACTGCCTTGGTGTAGATAGTTTATTGTTCTCGCATAAAGTGGAATAGAGACACTAGAATCCTTTGTTAAAAATCTTAAAGATTGAAGTATATTATTGGCTTTAAGTGCTCCAAGATTGGAGTTTTGTGGTATTAAATATATAGAACTTTTTAATTTTCGACCAGTGTGATGGGTTATTATAAACCCAGAAGGATTTCCTACAAATTTAGCCATATCTTCTATGTAGCCTTCACATACAAACTTTAGAGGCTCTTCCAAAATATATTCTGCTGTTTTCTTTAAGTATTCATTTTTAAATAGATTGAAATCTACTAATGGTACCCATTCAGTAGGGTTTAATTTGTGTTCTTTTATGTAATCTTGTATTTCTTTCATTTGTTTAAAGCTTTATCGATCGCTGGTATTAGTTCTCTTTGAACTATATCGTATGGTTCATTTGCACAAAACTCAGCTATATCTTTATATCTTGGTATGTATATGAAGTCGATGTCGTACAGTTTTTTATACAACATCATAGCTTGTACACCTGTTTTATCATTGTCAAACAATGTGAATACGTTTTTGTACATGCTTTTAAAAAACTTTATATCTTCCACATCTATTATCATTTTTTCTGACATAGGAGCGATATATTCACAGTCTAAATTAAAGCTGTCCAAAGACAATAAATCCTTCATTGAAGACGCAATAATTAAGTTATCTGCTTGATACCTTAATTGATCATATCCTAAAATTTCGTTTTTTAAAGAAATATGTTTTAAATTATCTGAATAAGGGTTGTATATTTTTATCAATTGCCTCTTAGCATTGAAAAATCCATAACTGTAATGACTTGTAACTTGTTTGAAGAACTTGTTTATCCAACTGTTGTCTTTTCCAGGATATTGTCTGTAAAGTTGAAAGTTTTCTAAAGGTTTTATATTATAAGCCTTCAGTCTCTCTTCTGTTATGTAAAAGGTCTCAAAATACTGTAAATCATGTGGCGCAAAAGATCGAACATCGTATAATACTTTAGTTTCGAATAAATAATTATCCACATCTAATTCTATTTCGCGATATTCTCCATTCTCAGCAACCCATTCTCTATATTGGGACTTTACATCTGCTAATACCTCTTTGAACTCTGGACGCTCTCCGGTTTCTTCGTAAACTATTTGTTGTATTAAGTCATAAGGAGAACTTCCGAATAAACCAGATGAAAAATCTTTCCATCTATATTCTCCATTTGAGACATATAAAAACATGGAAGGTGTTGAATCAGAATTAAAGCAAGACTTTATTCTAATTCTTCTACCGTCCAATGGCTCTTTTAATTTTAAATAGTGGTGATATATCCAATTTTTTGGAATATCAGCCGCTTCAGGTATTGTGTCTAATCTTATTACCATTAGTGAAAGGTTTTACAGTTTTTGCACAAAACTTTGCAAATTCCATCTTTTATGGATATTTGATTTAATAACAAAGGTTCTTTGTCACTTAACCAATGTACATTATTTGAAATTTTTGCTACAATTTTTACAACTTCGTGCCTGTACATTCTAACACTTTCAAAAGTTTTTTCCAAATTCCGAACTTTTGCAAACCCTAAGATATTTTCTGTTGTTAATATGAAGTCTATTTGACCCATACAGTTAAAATACTTACTCTTTGGGTTTATATTTATAACCTCATCACAAATGTTAAAATTCATAGAACACAAATAGGGTTCAACTACTTTAGCACCTAGCATCTTTAAGTAGTCGTTTTTTGTCTTTATTTTTTCTCCATACTTTTTTGTAAGAGCTGGCATTTCTTTATCGCCATCCTTTAATTTTATAGCCAATTTACCAAAAACAGAAAATCTACAACCATCGTGTAACTCTTTTTGTACTGGTAAATATTGTATAAAGTATGGGAAGTGTATACCGTATGGGTCTTCTGTTTTTAGTTTTGTAGTATTTATTTCCATGATTATAAAAAAATAAGGTGGCTTTTTAGGGCCACCTTTTATTAAAAGTTACTTACTTTAGAATGGTAAGTCATCCAAAGTTTCCTTTTTAGTTTCTACCTTATCCACTTTTTTAAAATGATTCGGGTTTGTTTCATCAAATGTCGGAAGTTTGGAAACTTCTTCATTTGAAGATTCAACTGCACGTCTGGTAGGGAATTTAAGCCTTAAACCAACGCCACTGTTATCCAGTTTATGATATTGTTCACCAGCTACAAAGTATCTGGCTATTTTACCAACCACGTAAGGTTTTATTGCTTCGATCAATTCACCGATTTCTTCAAAATCTTGAGAGCTTTTCTCGATAAATTCATCATAAGTCCCACAGGCTTTAAGTATAGATTTCAAAAATCCGGCAAACTCTACCTTTTGGTCATCATTTTTCAGATAATAACCAAAATTTCCAGCAACTTTACCTATTTGACCTTTTGCGCCTTCAAATCCTTCCCAACCTTCTTCAGTGATGGGTAAAGTTTCCATTAAGAACACAGGCCTTTCGTTTCCGGTATTTTGACTTTTTTCCAAATGTATGTCTTTAAGTATTAAATCCTGTACACCTGGACGTATAAATTTTCCTTTTTTCATATCTAATTTTTGTTCTGGTACTTTTCTTAAGTTAAACATTTCCTAATCTTTTTTAATTCCTTTCTGTAGTTTAATTCCTTTTAAACCAATCTCCAGTTGTTATTCTGCGGTCTTCTGAAAGTTGGTGTTTGTATTCATAAATTGTATGTGGCACATCGTCCACAACCACTGTTTCAATCTTGTAGCCTGATCCGAGCTCCATAAGATCTATGAACTTTTTGGCTTCTTCTTTGACTTCTACAATGTCACAAACTATTATATCATTTTCACTGTCGCTTTTTACGACTCCTGGGTAACTCCCTAAGTTATAAAGTTTGTAACCTCTTAAAGTTGTTTCGCCAGTTTTGACGATTGAACCTTCACCAAAAGAGTTCAAAATTCTGTCAAAATTGTAGTCTCCTTTTCTTAATGTGCCGTACACTAGTATTTTAGTCATTAGTAAAAATTTTATCCCAATGGTAGGTGAACCCTGATTCGTTTTTTTCTGCTATTAATATATCTTGGTTAGCCAAATGTTCACAACGTGATCCGCATACTAAATCATCTTCAGATGTTTTAAAAGATAATATACTTTGATTATCTTTTCTTTTTAGTACACCAATTGCGTCCATGTCTGCGCAAGTTATATTTTTTAACTTTCCTGTTAAATCAATGTCTGTTGCTTGTATTTCAGCGTTATCTCGCATTACTGCGGTTCTTTTTAAGTGTCCAAGCAATATTAGACAAGGAGTTAGCTCTGAGAAAAACGAATAAAGCTTTTCAAAAGCTTGTCTCACCCATAAGTATGCTGCACCATTAGGAAGTTGCATAAATTTGTTTACATCACCATCAAAATTCCTGCCGATTGCAGAATTTTTGTAGTTTTTTAAAGCAAGATCCTTTGCTATATCCTCCAATTTTGTGATTGTATCAATTGCAATATAATCATAAATTGGCTTTTTAGCTTTGTCATTTTCCAATAGTATCGCCTTTCCTACCTCTACGAGTTCATCTAGACTATTGGCTTGTATTTTTAAGGCGTCAACGTAGTCTGTACCTTTTTCAAGGTCAATTATTAAGCAGTTTTTTAAACCAGCTACTAAAGTAGTTTTGCCCCTTTTGGGCGGTGAAATTATTAAAAGTTTTTTTGGATTTTTATTTTCACTCTTAATAATTTTTTTTGGAAGTGTTATCATTCATATTGATTAATTCTGTAGATATACAGTATCAATATGTATTTATTTTAGTAGATCCTCCCATTTTTTAATGGTCTTTCCGTATTCATCATTTAAGTCTTCATCAAAGTATCCTGTAGATTGTGCTTCATCTCCTTGATAAAACACTCTTTTTTTTATAGTGCTACAGAATGAAGACCTGAACCTTGGTACCAAATCAGGGCCAGATTGATATAAAAATCTTAGGACTCTTTTAAGGCCTATTCTTGGATAGTAATAATGTACTATCAAATAAATATCGCCGAGGCTCCTTCTTTTATCTGGCTCTGTTTGTACCCTTTTGTCTAAGTATATTGTTGGTTTTTCTTGATTCCATGTAGTAAAGAATTTGGTTAAAAACTCCTCTACTGATTCTGTTCGCTTTTTTAATAAACCCGATATTCTTATCGGATCATTATCGCATATGTTTTTTGTAATTTTTTCTAAAGTATCCATATTATAAAAATGTAATTCTTTTTTGAATGTCTGGATTAAGTCTTCCAACTAATCCTTTTGCATATTTTTCGTACAATGCTGTATTGTCTACAAATACACCATGTTTTTCAATTCTAAATTCTTGAGATTTAGGTAGTTCTTCAAAATAGGTAACACCACCGTCAAAATACATTCCTATGTGAACATCTGGTGTACCCCCTCTATTTTTCAGTATAGATAAAAATCTACAGTGATCTGAAAAATACTTAGTTTGATATCCTCTGTAAAACTGTACCTCATACCGGTAAGGTGAAAAAAGTCCTAATACTATATCGTAATCCCTACCTAAGGTTTTATTATCAGCTAATAAAGCCAGTTGCGGTTCAAGTTTTGATACAATATTATCACCTTTGGAAGTAAACTGTTTTACAGACCCTTCCATACTTTGTTGATGTACATTTACAATAGTACAGTTATACCTATTTCTGAAGAAAACGTTATTACTGGAAAATTCAGTTAAAGCTTGATGTTTGGTTTGATTTGTGTCCTGTTGTATTAAACTTATATGATCAAATATAAATATTAAATACTTATCTGGATCATTTGGAACATACTTATCAAAAACATTTACATACTTTTTTACTCCGTTTTCTACAATTTCTTGCTTTTTAAAATGGTTTGTACCGTTTTCTAAAAGCTTCTTCTCCATTATTTTATAAATTTGAGAAGGTGTCAAAGGTTCATCGTAAAAAGTTACAAATTGTTCTAAATTTGAAAAATATTCAAACGTAGATTTAACTTTTTCTAAATTATCTTCTGATAATTTTAATTTACCCATTGACTGTAGCAAACTAGGACTTAGTCTCAATCCATAATCTTCAAACAGTTTTTTAGAAATTCCACTCAAAATTTTCATCTCTTTACTGATTTCAAAAGAGAAATAAACTATTTCCACTTTTAAATCAGAATCTTTACAGAAATTATAAGGATGATAAAGAAAAGAAAAATCTGTAAATTGGGTCTTTGCTGATCCTGGTGTTCCTGTAATTGCGTAATATGTTCCCTTCTTGATTCCATGTAAATGTTCTCCTAAAGTTCGAGAAACATCTATAAATGGAATACAGTTAAAATCTTTATCCCTGTTTGTTTCTATTATATCTAATACCTTAGATATTAAGCTCATCTATTACTTTGGATTTTCCTGTTATTTTCTACGGTATCACACTCTAGGGCTAAAGTAGATTCTCCGTCTTTGTTGAAAATGAAATTTGGACAGTTCTTCATATACTTATAATTTTGCTGTTCATACCTATTTACATAGTTATTTGCAGCTTGGTATATTATATCCCAATCGAATCCGAAAGTACTGATAAATGATTTTAACCTGGTTTTTACAGTAGTCATTCCTCCACGTGCATGCACTCCAGATGGGAGTATAATTGGTGGAAAAATCTGTATAAATTTCAATGTTGATAAAGTTAAGGCTTTATCTTCTAAAGTTTTGTTTTCATGGTAACTTATATCTAAAACGTCTGCATCAAATAACTTCAAAGTTTTAGAAGTGACTGATTCATCGTCGTTTAGATACTTTTTGGATTTTAGTTGTTCTAAAATAGATTCGTATTCAAACCACAGTTGGTCTTTTATCCCGTTTCTGAAATGCAGTAAAACCACATATTCATTTGGAGTTAATTTTGATTCTATAATAGACTTAAGTTCAATGTTCACACTTTTTCTGGCAATTTAGAAGTTTTATTTTCTAATTGTATTAATCTGTAATCAGATTGTGGTATAACATGAGCGTCAATTCTTGTTCTTGCTCCAGTTTTTTCTACTATTAAAGTAGATAAGGATAGACTTGTTTCTGGGATTTCAAAAACGGTAACATTTCCTGTAAAGGTAATAGCTATATTGTTTACGTACGAAGTCACACAAGAGCCACATTTACAAGATTTTGCTTGTTGTGTAACCATGAAGCTATCTTTACAGTTTTTGCATTGTATAAATAACATAAATATTTGGTAGTTTAGCAAATTTTTCGTATCTTTGTATTGATATGGAAAAATTAGTATTAAGAGATAACGATTATAAGTTTTTAGAAGTGGTTTTCAAGAATATACGGACTATAGATCAAGATGCAATATTCAACATACTTAATTTTCCAACTACGATTAGAGTGGAAATACAGTCAAAAGAAGAATATAGAGGACTGATTTTCAATAAATTACATCATTTGCATAGAATTTTTGGTCTACAGTTTAACTCTACGCAATTTATTAAGAGAGATAAGAATATTATTTCTTTTGATTTGAAAGTTAGCCTTTAGGGTCTAAGAAATAGTAAAATATTGGTTGATCATTTTCGATCCTTCTATCCTGTTCTTCTAGTAATGTACAATTGTTATCTTGTGCTACTTCCTTTAGAAAAGCAAATTCTTCTACAGTTGCTTCTCTCGCTGCTGGAAATGTAACAGCTAATGAGTTTTTACTTTTTGTATTTATTTCTACTGCTGCAAACCCGTGTCTTCTTAAGCCGAGAAATCTAACAGTTATCAGAGAAATTAAATTTTTAATTAAAGTCATAGTATGAGTAAAGTTTATGTAATTCCTAATGAATTAGTTTTTAGTCCTTGTAAAGTAGATGGTAATTATTGGAAAGATTTTCACACATTGATAAGTTTTTTAGGTCAACCTGAAGAATTAGTAAAGTTAAAACAAGAAAATCTTGAGCAGTATCAATATGTTATTGATACTTTAATTACTTTTGTTAAAGAAACAGAGAAAGAATTATTCGAAAAAGGGCATATTAAAGAAGTTGATCTGGATCAGGTAAAAAGCAATTAAAGTTTTGTATTGCTTCCCTAGACACATTTTCTAGGTATGTAATATAATCTTTAGTGCTTAAGTCAGCTGTAGATTCACAATCTAGAACTATTTTTCCATTTATTTTAGATTCTTTGCAAAGAAATTGTTCTTTGAAATAGCTATGGAGTTCTTTTTTCGTGTACCCGCTATCCTTAGATAAAATAGATAACCACCACCAGTAAAGATTATTCATTTTTAGATTACGAATATCTTTACTTTTTATTAAAGTCACTTCAAAAGCTTCTCCTTCCTGTAAGGAATCAAAAAACTTCTTATAGTCTTCAACGTTTGATATTTGTGGTTTACCTTCTTGCTTTTTACCGTAAAACTTCACTTTAAAGCTTTTATCCTTTCTTTATATTCTCTTATTAAATTTTTTAATTCGTCTGGTTCAAAATGATTAACATGCTTTGAAATAATCTCCAATTTTTCTGTTATTCCAGGAGAATCTCTTTCCAGCCTTTCCTTAAATAGTTCCAAATTACCTCGTTTATCAACGTTACAAGTGTGACATTGTGGTCTGCAATTTTCTAAAAGCCATCTTGTACCTAATTCTTTTCTTGATATAAAGTGACCACATTGAGCTTCATTATAAGGCATTACATTTTTGCATGTATAACATTCCACATGACCAGAATGACTCATATTCAGCTTCCTAACCAGCTCTGAAGTTACTTTATCTGCTTCAGCTGTATAGTCCTTTACAGATTTCCTTTTTTGAATCGCTCTTTTAGATTTTTTGAATTTTTTCTGTTCTCTATAACAATCTTCACACTGGTCTCCTTTTTGAGGAACTGTTTGAAATATGGTTTTACTTTCATTACAATAAGAACAAATTCCTATTTTATTTTTTTTAGCCAATTTTTTTAATCTACTTAAAAAGTTTTTATTTAATAAATTCATTTTATTGTAATTAAAGTATTTTTAAAGCCAACTGTCACATGATTTTTGACAATGTGGTCCTTTGATTTCTTTTATGAGCTTGCTTTTGAGTATAGAGGACAAACCAGGGAAATTATTGCAGGGGCTTACAGGACTCAAAGGTAAAGCAGATAAGGGTTTTTGGTGCTTTTTTTTATGCTCTTCAGCATATTTTTTTATGCTATTTTCCATCCTCTTCGATTTCTTTTTGTATTTTTTTGATATCTTTTTTGGATAGTTCTAAGTTCTCTGGTTCTATGGTAGATTCCATATCTCCAAATTTACTGTTTATTTCTTTGTCAAAAGGATTGTTACTCTCGTAACCTTCGTCTTTTGCTATTAACTTTTCCATAAAATCGTCTTCCAAAGACTCTTCTAAGGTTATAAAAGTTATTTTTCCGTTTGGTAAGCTTATAGGGATCATATAATACAAATATACGAAAAATTTTACAAACTTCCATCTATTTGTTCAGAATTTTTTATAGAATTTAGCAATTTTCTTGATAAAGTTTTATTAAATTCTTTAACATACTTTAGTTTGTCTGTATTTCTATGTATTACATAATCCCTATAATATCCTAAGTGCTTAAAGATCAAGGGGTCGTTGGGCTTTAAGT
>Ga0138256_10008940_pt1 | contig 10508 bp, 10 predicted proteins | sample KNB2016incub_MG_FD_105486 | JGI IMG/M metagenome (GOLD analysis project Ga0138256, IMG submission 105486) | Active sludge microbial communities from wastewater in Klosterneuburg, Austria - KNB2014incub_MG | ecosystem: Engineered > WWTP > Activated sludge > Unclassified | place: Austria... | reverse complement strand
CCCTTGACGAACTCCGAGCGAACCGTATGGCCGGGCGCCTTCGGCGCAATCATGATCACGTCCAGGTCAGCGCGCGGCACGACCTGGTTATAGTGAATGGCAAAGCCATGCGCGAAGGCGAGCGTCGCGCCCGTTTTCAGGTTCGGTTCAACCTCGTCCTTGTAGAGCTGCTTCTGGAACTCATCCGGAGTGAGGATCATCACCACGTCGGCAGACTTCACGGCAGCCGGCACGTCGGCAACTTTAAGACCCGCACGTTCGGCTTTCTTTCGCGACGAGGAATCAGCGCGCAGTCCGACCGTCACGTCGACACCGGAGTCGTGCAGATTGCAGGCATGGGCGTGGCCCTGCGAACCGTAGCCGATGATGGAAACTTTCTTGCCCTGAATGAGGGAAAGCTTGCAATCCTTGTCGTAATAGACCTGCATGTCTTTATACCTGTTGTGATGTTCGGGCAGATGTCAGTAGCTGCGACCTGCACTATAGGCCGCCCATATCGTTGCGTAAAATGAAATAAACACAATACAGTGTGCCTGTATATGCAACACTTGCCGGCATGGACAGTCGGCTGCTGCGTCAATTCCTCAACCTTGCCGATGCGCTGCATTTCGGCAAGGCCAGCGAAGCCAGCCATGTCAGCCCGTCGGCCCTGAGCCGCAGCATCCGGCAGCTCGAGGCGGAAGTCGGCGTCGCGCTTTTTGCGCGCAACAACCGCACGGTCACCCTGACCCACGAGGGCAAGCTGTTCCTGCCCTATGCGCGCGAAGCGCTGGCGCAATGGGATGCGATCCGCAACACGCTGATGGCCGAGGCCGACGAGCTGCACGGTGAAGTGAGCATGTATTGCTCGGTTACCGCCAGCTACAGCTTCCTGTTCGAGATCCTGAGCGCCTTTCGCCGCGACCATCCGCATATCGAAATCAAGCTGCATACCGGCGATCCGGAGCTTGCCATCACACGCGTGCTGTCCGGCGAGGAAGACATAGCGATCGGCGCGCGGCCGGATGTCCTGGCGGGCGCCCTCGCCTTCCGGCCGATCGCCACGTCACCGCTGGTGTTCATCGCCAGCAAGGATCATCCACAACCAGACAGCAAGAACTGGGCGACCACACCGATGATTCTTTCCGAAAGCGGACTGGCCAGAAGCCGGCTCGATGCCTGGTTCCGGGCACGCGGCGTGCAGCCCTCGATCTACGCCCAGGTGGCCGGCAACGAAGCCATCGTCAGCATGGTCAGCCTCGGTTTCGGCATCGGCGTGGTGCCGCGCATCGTGCTCGACAACAGCCCGCTGGCCGCCAACATCCGCATCCTCAACATCCAGCCCAGGCTGAAGGCCTATGAGGTTGGACTGTTTGCCCTGAAGAAGAAGCTCAGGAATCCGGTGGTCAACGCGTTCTGGTCACAGCTTCAGTAGGCGAGCTTTCAATGGCACGCTCGCCTCTATTCGGTCATGGATGTAGCCATGCAGGCCCAGGCCGGCCAATCACCGAGCTGGAATGCACTACAGCATCGTCGATCCAGGCATGATCAGCCTAGCGAATCAGGCCCCCGTAGCAGGGCGCGCGGCTACGCGCTCGTACCAGCGCTTGAGAGACGGTCGGGTGCTGGCGGGATCGATATCAACCCAGCCGCCAAAATCCATCGTCACCAGCAGGCTGATATCAGCATAGGAATAGTCGGCACCGGCGAGCCAGGGCTGATGCTCCAGCTGCTGAGTCACGCGGTCGAAGAACTGCTCGGCTCGCTGCCGGCCACGTTCTATAAGAGCGGGAATCTGCGCACAGGCCAGCGGCCCGGGTAGCGCATGGTCCCGGAATCCGGGCGACAGGTTGCGCAAGATCTCCGCAACGGCAGACATGCCCTCGTTGTCGACGATGTTCGCCCACATCAATGTCAGCGCCTGCTGGCGAGGTGTCGTACCGAACATTGCGGGCTCCGGATGCATTGCCTCGAGATATTGGCAGATCGCCAGGCATTCACTCAGGTATGTGCCATCGTCGAGTTCGAGCACCGGTACCGTACCGCCCGGATTGATAACCAGGAACTCCGCTGACAACTGCTCACGACGAAACAGGTTCACATTCACTCTGGGTATCTCCAGCCGCTTCTCGGCCAGGAAGATGCGCACGCGCCGCGGATTCGGCGCGCGCTCGAAATCAAACAGTCGCATTGCAGCTCCCTGGATTCACAGGCATTGACTCGTTGTTAACGCAGCGTTGACTTAAAGCGAAGCAGTTCCCGCATTAGGTTAAACAGCCCGATTATTAACTTGCCTTCATGTAAAAACTGACGCATGGTCGACTTGAAACCGTCATCGACCGGGGGCGATCTTCCCTGATAAATGACTGCATACAAATCATAAAGAACTTTCTGGGGGCCTTGAAAATGACATCAATGAAATATGGACGACACCTGCTAGCGGCCGCTGTGCTCGTATTTGCCGGCACAGCCCATGGCGCGACGGTCTATCAGCTTCAGTCAATAACCTTTCAGACCAGCAGCGCTCCGGGTATATATAATTTTGGTGCCGGCCCGTTGCTCAATTCGGTATGTTTCACCTGCGGCAGCAGCCTGGCCACGGATGACGATCTCGGCAATATCACCGTCGATTCGCTCAGCTACAACTTGAACGGTTTTGGCGCGAACTTCACCAACACGTTCTCCGGCACGACCGTTCTCGGTGCGGCAACCACCCTGATCAAGGGTGCGGGAGAGACCTGCGTAATCAACAGTGGTGGTACCCAGTGGTGCGACTCCGCAGATCGGCGCAATTATTCGGGTGACTGGTACAACGGGCTGATGCCCGATGGCGTGACTTCGGCGCCCGTCGCTCAGTTCTCTGCGCTGGTGACGGGTAACAACCTCGTGCTGCGCGTTCGCAAGAACCGCGACGCCGTTGGCGGTTCTGAAACCGCCTGGCTGCAGATGAACTTCAACTACTCCGTAGTACCGGTACCGGCTGCGGTCTGGCTGTTCGGCAGCGCGCTCGGCATCCTGGGCATTGCCCGGCGCCGGACTGCTGCCGTCTGATCGTTCAAGGCTTCAAACTACGACTATTGCGAAGCCCCCACCTGGGGGCTTCGCTTTTTTCCGGGGCCAGTGCCGCAGGCGGGACACTTCAGATCACGACGCAGACTGAGTTCGGTGAAACGCATCGACAATGCGTCATAGCTGAGCAGCCTGCCCATCAGTGTCTCGCCGATGCCGAGGATCAGCTTGATCGCTTCGGTGGCCTGCAAGACGCCGAGCACGCCAGGCAGAACCCCAAGCACACCGGCATCCTGGCAGGATGGCGCGAATTCCGCCGGTGGCGGCTCCGGGAACGCACAGCGGTAGCAGGGTGCGCCTTCAGCGGCAAACACGGTGAGCTGGCCTTCAAAGCTCTGAATAGCGGCGTGAACCACCGGCTTCTTCAGACGCAGCGCCGCATCGTTGACCAGATAGCGTGTTGTGAAGTTGTCGCTGCCATCGATGATGACATCGTAGTCGGCGAGTATTGCCAGCGCGTTCTCCGCGGTCAGTCGCATCCTGATTCGGTTCACGCAGACTTCGGGATTGAGCGCGGCCAGCGCCTCTGCGGCGCTGTCCACCTTCGGCATGCCGATACGTGCAGTGGCGTGGACGATCTGCCGCTGCAGGTTACTGAGCTCAACGCTGTCATCATCAACGATGCCGAGCGTACCGATGCCGGCAGCCGCCAGGTACAAGCTGGCGGGTGAACCGAGGCCGCCCGCACCGATGCACAGCACGCGCGCGGTGCGCAACTTTGCCTGACCAGCGACACCGATCTCTGCCAGGCGCAGCTGGCGTGAGTAGCGCATCGCCTGCTCTGCGCTCAGAGGCATAGCCCCCCCGTCAAGTGAAGGCACGATCCAGTCATGGCCGCTGCGCTGCCATTCGTCGAAGCCGCCACGCATTGACCAGACCTGCGTGTAGCCCATCCCGATCAAGGTCATCGCCGACATGGCCGAACGTATACCGACCGCGCAGTAAACGACGACGGGCGTGTCTTTATCAGGAACGAGCCTGCTGATACGGCGTGCAACCAGGGGACGTGGCAGCAGCAGGGCACCGGCCATGCAACCGGCCGCATGCTCGTCAGGGTCCCGGACATCGAGCAGAACCGGGCTCTCGCCACGTTGCAGGCGAGCCGCTACTTCGGCGACCCCGATTTCCTGAATCACCACGCTATTCCCTTGCACAAAGCTAGCCGCCGCTCAGGGCCTGGATGATCTGCACAACATCACTTGAAGTCACTGCCTCATCCAGATCAAAACTCTGCTTGCCATTCACGAAGATGCGCATGTGCGGGCGCACACTGCCCTGCTCATCGATCATGCGATGGCGAATCCCGGGAAACTGTCGGTCAAGATCTGCGAGCAGCTCAGCCATCGTCGTACCTGAAGCCGCAACTTCCCTGATCACTGTATATGACAGCAACGGACTGGGGATCAGCACTTTCATAAGCCTAGACGAGTGCAGCCTCGACAGCGTAGATCTCCGGCAAATGTCGGGCGATGCAGCTCCAGCGACTCCCCTCGTTGCTGCTCATCCAGAGTTCGCCGCCCGTCGTGCCCAGGTAAAGGCCGACCGGATCACGTGCGTCATTCGTCATGGCCTGACGCTTCACGGTCCACCAGGCCTGCGCCTTGGGCAGCCCGGTATCCTGTCGCTGCCACGTCTTGCCACCGTTGCGCGTAACGTAAGCCGCCGGCTTGCCGGCTACCGAAATACGCGGCCATACGGAAGAGCCATCCATTGGAAAGACCCAAGCCGTATCGGCATCACGCGGATGCACCACCACCGGAAAACCGACATCGCCGACGGACTTCGGCATCTTCCTGCCGATCCGCCTCCAGCGATTCGACGGACGGTCGAGACGATAGATGCCGCAGTGATTTTGCTGATAGAGGCGATCCGGGTTAGCGGGACTGATGCGGACACAATGCGGATCGTGAAACCAGACCTTCGATGCATCGAACATCTCGACGACCTCGAGTCCGTCGATCAGCGGCGTCCAGCTCCGGCCACCGTCGCGCGATTCGTGAACGCCGCCGCTCGACATGCCGATGTAGAGGTGATTCGCATCGCGCGGATCGACGATGATCGAATGCAGCTTCGGGCCATCCGGTGTCCCGTCCTGCGGTCCACCCATCCACTCGCGGTATTGCGGATCGTCATTAAGGCCCGGGAGTGACTCCCACGAATCGCCACTGTCATCCGAACGAAACAGGCCATGCGGCGATGTGCCTGCATACCAGACGCCAGATTGACTGGCGTTCCCGGGCGTCAGCCAGAAGGTGTGATTGACCACCCGCCCCTGCTCACCCTCAGGCACTTTGGCAAAGGCCGGCGGCCGCTTCACTTCCTGCCACTTGCGTCCCCGGTCCACCGAACGAAAAAGCGTAGGGCCCAGATGCCCGGTGCTCGCCGCCGCCAGCATGGTCTTGCCGTCGCGCGGATCGAGCATCAGATGATGAATGATGTGGCCGAGGTAATGCGGACCGTCAACGCGCCACTTCCGGCGGGCCACATCACCATGGAACAACCATGCACCCTTGCGGGTAGCGACCTGAAGCAGGACCTTCTTTGCTGCAGTGACCATACACACCTCGCTCTGTGGAAGCGGAGCTTAGGTCAGGCCACTGGCATTCGCCAATGCCCGTTCAGGCAGCCATCATGACCCCGGCTTTATGCCGGCCAAAGGCACTCAGCACGGCCTGCAAGGTCGCCGTGCTCGTGTCTTCGGCGAGGGCCACACCCACGCTGATTTGCGTACCGATCCGCAGCTTGATGCAAGCCATCGCATTTGCCGTCGTGCCACTACCAAGGGCGTACTCGTCGAAGGCCTCAACCGAGCCGTTGACGCCATGCACGCGCCGGAGCGCATCCATCAATGCCTCGACTGCGCCGTTGCCCTCACCGGCAATAGCCTTGCCACCGACACTCGCCTCGATCCGAACGCGACTGCCGTCGCGGTGGATATCGAAGTTACCGAGTCGCCAGCCCTCGGGCACGGCGACGTATGCCTCATCGAAGAGCTGACGAATGACGGCACTGCCGACTTCACCACCGCTCTGTTCCGCATGCTGTTGCACCACGCGCGACAGTTCGATCTGCAGCCAGCGGGGCAAGGTGATGCCGAACTCCCGCTCAAACACATACAGCACACCGCCCTTGCCGGACTGACTGTTGATCCGTACGACTTCCTCGTAGCTGCGGCCCACGTCGCAGGGATCGATCGGCAGATAGGCGACCTGCCAGGGTTCGTCGGCCTGCTGCCGCGAGAGTGACTTGCGAATCGCATCCTGGTGGCTGCCACTGAAGGCCGTGTAAACGAGTTCACCGGCATAGGCATGTCGCGGATGCGTACTGATTCCCGTGCACTGCTCCACCGTGCGCACGATGCGACGCATGTCGGAGAAGTCGAGCTTCGGCTCCACACCCTGTGAGTAGAGGTTCATGGCCATCGTGACGAGGCACATGTTGCCGGTGCGCTCACCGTTACCGAGCAAGGTACCCTCGACGCGGTCGGCACCAGCCATCACGCCGAGCTCGGCCGCTGCAACTCCGCAGCCCCGGTCATTGTGCGTGTGCAGGCTGATGCGTACGCGGTCGCGATGATCGATGTGCGCACACATCCACTCGATCATGTCGGCATAGATATTCGGCGTACTCGTTTCCACCGTCGCCGGGAGATTGATCACCACCTTCTGGCCTGCCTGCGGCTGCCACACCGCGATGACGGCATTCACCACCTCTACGGCATATTCCAGCTCGGTACCGGTAAAACTCTCGGGTGAGTACTGGAACTCCCATTCGGTTTCCGGGTGTTGCGCCGTCATGTCCTTGATCCACCGGGCGCCCTGCACGGCCAGGGCCTTGATCGCATCACGATCCATGCCGAAGACACGCTCGCGCTGCACCGTGGAGGTGGAGTTGTAGAGATGGATGCTCGCCTTCTTCGCACCCTTCAGCGACTCGATGCTGCGGGCGATCAGGTCTTCCCGCGCCTGGGTGAGCACCTGGATGCTCACATCATCGGGCACCATATGCGTTTCGATGATCTTGCGCACAAAATCGAAATCCGGCTGCGAGGCCGCCGGAAAACCCACCTCGATTTCCTTGCAACCGATATCGACCAGCAGACTGAACAACTGCGTCTTCTGCTCCACCGTCATCGGATTGACAAGCGCCTGGTTGCCATCGCGCAGATCGACGGCACACCAGTCCGGTGCGCGATCGATGACCTGATCTGGCCATTTGCGCTGCCAGCCAGAAACAGGCCTGAAGGCGCCGTATTTGCGGTGGTCGTAACTCATGTTCGTTCTCCGAAAAAGGCGATGACCTGGTCGGGCCAACTGGGCTCAGTCTAGGTGTATCCAGCGGCAATTGGCTTGCGTACTTGCCGTCTATATGTATATTAATGGCATCTTATTGCGTCATATGTGCAATTTAAGGTATTTCCTGTCATGAACGACATCACACTTGACCGTATCGACCGTCGCATCCTCGCTGAACTCCAGCAGGACGGTGGCCTCAGCAACCAGGCGCTGGCCGAACGCGTGGGCCTCTCGCCGTCGCCCTGCCTGCGCCGGGTCAAGGCACTGGAAGAGAGTGGCGTGATCGGCAAACGGGTGACCTTGCTGGACCGGAAAAAGCTCGGTTTGTCGCTCACTGCACTGATCCAGATTTCCATGGACCGTCACACACCGGAGCGTTTTGAGAAGTTCGAGAGCACGGTGAAGCAGTTCCCCGAAGTCCTGTCCTGCCTGCTGGTCACCGGCCAGGACGCCGACTACCTGCTGATCGTCGTTGTCCCGGATATGGACACATACCAGGACTTCCTGCTGCAAAAGGTCACGCGCATTCCCGGCGTATCTGGCGTGCACTCGAGCTTCGTCATGCGTTGGGTCATCGATACCACCGCACTGCCACTCGGCTACCTGGAATGAGCAGTCACCGCGAACCGGCGCTACTGGACCTGCGCAATGTCACCGTCATGCGCGGTGCGAAAGCCATTCTGAAAGATTTCAGCCTGCGCATCGGGAGCGGTGAGCACGTCGCAATCCTCGGGCCGAACGGCTGCGGGAAGTCCACACTGATCAAAACGATTACGCGTGAATGCTACCCGCTTGCCATGGACGGCTCGTCGATGACGATTCTGGGCAAGGCCCGCTGGGACGTGTCCCGGCTCCGCTCAATGCTCGGTATCGTCTCAAATGACCTGATGACACTGTGCACGAGCCATACCAGTGGACGTGACCTGGTCCTGTCGGGGTTTTTCAGCAGTACCGGAGTTTTTTCGCACCACAGGGTCACAGCACAGCAGCAGAAAGAAGCCGATGCAGTCCTTGCACGACTGCAGATAAGTCATCTGGCAGACCGCGCCGTGGCCGATATGTCATCGGGAGAAGCGCGACGCGTGCTGATTGCGCGCGCCCTGGTCCATAAACCAAAGGCGCTGCTGTTTGACGAGCCCGGCAATTCCCTGGATGTGTTTGCCCGACACAGCCTGCACGAGACCATGCGATCACTCGCGCAAGCGGGCACCGGAATCATCCTCGTCACCCATGATCTTGCCGATGTGATTCCGGAGGTCGATCGCATACTCCTGATGTCGGATGGCAAAATCGTTGCCGACGGCCCGAAGCAGCAAATGCTTCAGCCAGCGCTGCTGGAGAGCGTCTTTGGCATCAAGGCGGAAGTAGCCAGACATGATGGCTACTACCATCTGTGGTGATGCCGCAGCGGAATGCTGTTGGACCTGCAGGGCCATTGTAGATCCCAGCCGGCCGAATCTGAGGAACAATGATCAGCGCGGCGCAACGTAGCCGCCCGGCACGCCGCGTAACGAAAACACGATCTGCCACAACTGGTTTTTGCGGGCGCGAAAGGATGCGGCACAGAGGCTCAGGTAGTAATACCACATGCGATGAAAGGTCTCATTGTATTGCGGCCTTAGTTGATTCCAGCTGCATTCGACATTGCGCCGCCAGGCCAGCAGGGTCCGATCGTAATGCACGCTGAAGTTATGCCAGTCTTCCATGACAAACAGGCCTTCGGTGCTGGCAGCGATTTGCCGGATGGAAGGCAGCATGCTGTTGGCAAATATGTACTTGGCAAGCCAGGGACGAGTCTCGTACACCGACTTGTTACCGCCGATACAGTGCAACAGGAACAGGCCATCGTCCTTGAGGCACAGGCGTACAACGCGCATATAGCCTGCATAGTTCTTGACGCCCACGTGCTCGAACATACCAATCGAGAAGATCCGGTCGAACTTCTCATCAAGCAGGCGGTAATCCTGCAAGCGAATCTCGATGGGTAAGCCCTTGCACAGCTCGCGTGCGTATGCAGCTTGCTCTTCGGATACGGTGATACCGACTCCACTGATACCATAACGCTCGGCCGCGAATTGGAGAGCCTCGCCCCAGCCACAGCCGATATCGAGGACGTGCATGCCGCGCGCCAGCTCGAGTTTGCGGCACACCAGTTCCAGCTTGGCTTCTTGTGCAGCGTCAAGATCATCGACATCTTTCCAGTAGCCACAGCTATAGACCAGTCGCTTGCCAAGCATGTGCCGATACAGGTCATTGCCGATATCGTAGTGACTTCGGCCGATATCGAAGGCACGTGCGGGTTTCTGCAGATTGAAAAAGCGCGCCTGCAGAAATATGAACAGGTTATCCAGGCTCGGCACTTTTTTCTCAAGGCTCGCGATGAGCAGGCGGTAGATCAGGCCGTCAAGGTCCTGCGCATCCCACCAGCCCTGCATATAGGATTCCCCAAGTCCGAGCGTGCCGTGGGCGATAACCCGTCGGTAAAAGCCGTCGTCATGCACCTGCAGGTCCCAGGGACGAGGGCCATTAATCCGGATATCTGTACCCTCCAGTAGATGTATAACCCGCCGCTTGAACGGGGTATGCGCTATTGACGTCGCTCTGCTCGCAGCTCCAGCCGGCGCACTTGCGAATTGTGTATATTCGACTCTGATTCTGGAACGTCGGCCGACATCCTTGTTTGCGCCTCCGGATCGTTCGGGCGGATTTACAGCCCTCTGCGTCTTTGACCATGTGCCAGCCATAACTGGACTCCTTTTGCCGTCTTCGCTAATGCGCCGTCATCGCGGAATTGCCATTGATGACTGCTGCCTGCGAAGCGCGAACCACGCCCTGCTCCACGACGACTGCAATCGAAGGGAAGGTCTTCTGGGCCACCTCAGGTACCGGGCTCCAGCGCCTGTCCGGTGCATATCCGAAGGTACGTGTCGCCGCTCCCTGATCGGGTGTACCGACAACGATCCGGCCCACCATGCCCGCAGCTTCGTGCGGCTGACAGAAGTAGTCATACACCCCGGAAACAGTGAACGTGTATTCAAACGTCGATCCCTTGGCCGGATATTCAGCGAGCAGTATTCCGGAATCCCAGGGCTTGGCACGGTCCGGGATGCGCAACTCATGATTGCCATTTCCCGGGTGATAGGCCGCCACTGAGTGGTATCCATT
>Ga0138256_10008938_pt1 | contig 10508 bp, 8 predicted proteins | sample KNB2016incub_MG_FD_105486 | JGI IMG/M metagenome (GOLD analysis project Ga0138256, IMG submission 105486) | Active sludge microbial communities from wastewater in Klosterneuburg, Austria - KNB2014incub_MG | ecosystem: Engineered > WWTP > Activated sludge > Unclassified | place: Austria... | reverse complement strand
CGTATTCATTGAATCTGGCCTGCTGCTGTAAATCTGTATTGGCATTCCAAGATATAATTCTTTCAAAGGTTTTGCTGTGGATGTAGTACGTAATGTATTGGTAGAAAAAATATGCTTTACATTCTTGCTTCCAAGTAATTGTTTTAATGCCAATGCCCTTTCTTCTCCTTCAATCGTCAATGGCGGATCTGTTGAAGGTTTCATCGAAGCCATATCAATGCCTGATGCTTTTTCCGCATGGCGAACTACATAGATTGTATTACTACATGAAAAAAGTACTAACGAAAGCAATAAAATTATTAACCTCATGTGGATTGTTTTAACAAACTAAAATTAAACTTTGTTTCCCTTTATTCCGTCTTTTTATTAAATTAGTTAAACGAAACTCTAAACACTATGAAATCATTATCTGAAACCTGGTTCGCCGAAGGCCGTATTGATTTTGAATTAAAGAAATATACCCTTCTCGCCTACCTGCAGGAAGTGAATAAGCACTTCGACGAAAATAAATTATATCCGCAACTCGCCGATATGGTTTTTCACTACAACAATATTGTCGCCTTCCGAGAAAATAAAAAACACTTACAGGAAAATTTTCCTAAAAGACTGACTGGTATGCAAATGGAAAAACTGCAGGTACTTTATGAGCAGTTGATTCAGGATGATGAAATGATGCAAGAGTTGGAAGATATTATCCATTATTCGGCTGCCAAGATTCAAAAAACGATCCGTAACGGAACAGAGATATATGAATTTGTTGAAGACAAAATAAGTATCAACCCTATTGGTATCATTCCGCTAGACACCAGAGAAGGTTATTTCTTTTTAAGTGCAGGTGATAACCATCAAACACATATATACCATTACCGGCTTTCAATTTTTGAAAAGCATGATGAAAAATACAGGAGTATCCGCACCTTATTTCTAGATGAAAGGCAGCGAACAATTTCAAACACTTATGAAAACATTAAAGCTGAATTGATCCGACACTGGAAAGACCTTCCCAATCCGGCTGTGTATTGTATTGAAACAGATCTGAAATTTCCTGTTGATGAAACTTTATTGCCAGTAGCAAAAAGAAGTTTAGTGAAATTTATCAGCGAGGCAGCTTAATTATGTAACCATCATGCCGGGCTTGACCCGGTATCTCATTCAAAAAACAATCACTAAAAAAAGACCCCGGCTCAAGGCCGGGGTGACAATGTCATTTAGTCTACTAATTCCAACCCCCAATCTTTTCCTTTCTTCACGGCAGGAATACCATCTACTATCCACTTTGGTGGCTTCTCTCCTTTCAATAACCAGTCAAAGTATTGTTGCTCTCTTATTGAAATATCTTTTTTATTAATACGCTGTACAAGGTTATGGTCTTCGCCATTATAATTCAACATCCAAACCTTTTTACCGAGCCTCCTCATTCCGGTAAATAGTTCTATACCCTGATACCAGGGAACTGCTCCATCCGCATCGTTATGCATAATTACCAGCGGCGTTTTTACTTTCGGCAAATGAAACAACGGAGAGTTTGCAATATAAAGATCTGGCCGCTCCCATAATGTAGCTCCTACTCTGCTCTGCGTTTTTTCGTATTGGAACTGGCGATTCATTCCACTTCCCCAACGAATACCGCCATAAGCACTGGTCATGTTAGCAACCGGAGCACCGGCCCATGCTGCTTTAAACATATTGGTCATCGTAATTAATTGCGCCACTTGTATACCGCCCCAGCTTTGCCCTTGAATGCCAATATTAGCACCATCAATCCATTTTTTCTTTGCCAAAGATTGAGCTGCACTTACCACATAATCATACGTATTTTTTGATTGCTTACCAGTAGTATAATGTATATCCGGAGAGAATACAACATAACCACGACTAACAAAGAAGGGAATATTTAAACGACTGCCAGTTGGTGTCGGATCAATGTAGTCATATAAAGTATTGGAATGAGTTTCATAGAAATACATAAGCATTGGGTACTTCTTTGTTGAGTCAAAATCTTCGGGTTTATACAAAACCCCTTCAGACATTTTACCATCAAAAGCTTTCCATTTGTACAATTCTGCTGTTCCCCAGTTATAGTATTTTTGTTGAGGGTTGATGGAAGAGAGCTTTGTGTCTGTGGAAAATGAAGTAGTAATGAAAATATCGCCTGGATGCACATAATTTTCTTTTGTAAAAATAAATCTATCTGCATTTTTTGCTCTCAGAGCATTTCCAAAATTTACCTTCTGCGAGGTTACCTGAACAGGCGGCATTTTACCTAATAGTGTATAACTCGCCACTCCAGCCTCTTTATTTATCTGATTAAAAGTTTTAAATAAAACATCCTGATACTTTTTTACAAACCGTTCTTCGGGATCTGTAGATATATATCGGTATGAGATCTTATTTTTCCTTCCCAAACTGCTGGTTATATTCTGTGGAATACCCTTTCCATCTACAACGACTTTCCAAATGTCATAACGATCATAAATTAAAATTGACTCATCATTCTCCATCCATTTCATAATACCATACGGCGGCGGATATGAAGGAGAATCATGTTCTTCATCCCATAAAGGATATTTAATATTAGCTGTAATGTTTTTGGTGGTTGCTCCATCCCATGCAAAATAGTTTTTCGCCTTGCTATCGTACCACATAATGTATTTTCCTGTTGGCGAAATAAGTTGAGTCGAAATAAATCCATCCAAATCTTTTTTCACTAATTTCTTACTACCATCTTTTACATTGATAGCATAAATATCTTTCTTAGTTGTACCTGTCCATTGGCTTTCTATTCGTTTGCCAAAATCTGTCACTCCTACAAACTGGTTGCCATCGCCTTCGTTAGTTTGATAAACTGTAGGAATTTCTTCAGTTTCTAATTGCTGCAAACTATTATCACTAAAATCATAAACTGCCAAGTAATTATTTTGTAAATCTCTTTGCAATCTTTTTAATTGAACTGGTTGTAAATAATCATCATTATAATGCCACACATCTAATTTTACCAGATCAATATCTATCAGCGAAGTGTCTTTTGGTGGCTGAATCGGTGCCGTTCCAAAAAATAAGCGATTGCCTGATTTGCTGAAATTAAGATTAGCATACTCACTCACCGTCATGCCTAAATCCATTCCAACAGAATTTTTATCAACCAGCATCCTGGCACTATCCATTCCATTTTTATAATACCAGAGCTTGTAAAACTTCTGTAACTCTTTGGGCTTAGCATCTCTTTCCGCTACATAAGCTACTTGTGAGCCATCTTCCGAAAAAGAAAAATTCTTGAACTCATTCCCGCCATTGCTTAACACAGTTTTTGCCGCCTTATCCAAGTCATAAACAAATACTGAAGTTTTACTTAAGCTATCTTTTGGATTTTTAGCTTGCTCTATCAGCAATTGCTTTCCTTTCTTACTAAATTGATATTCTAATACATTTTTAAATGTCTTTTCTTTTCCATCGTAAAGATTTCGAACAACTAAATCAGTTCCTGTATCAGTTGGGCCAGCAGGAGTTTCATCACCGTCGGCATCTGTCTGGTCAATAGTGAATAGTGAATTGTCAATGGCTTCTTCGAATTCACCATCCTTGTTCTTTTTTTTCTTTTTGGGCATTGATTCAATTAGATTCTGTAGTGAATCAATAACTCTGCTCAAGCTATCCGCAACTTTTTTATCTGATGCGTCAGCTTTCTTTGCCATTTCCTTTTTATCAATTGCTTTCTCCAAGTGATAAGCTACCCAGCCTGCTTCTTTATCAGGTGTTTTATAATTTTTTACTTTGGGTTGTTTCCAAACACTGTCTTTACCCAATTCTACTATGGCAAAAGAATCCTTTGGCATATCATCTCCCTTTTTCTTTTTTATTTTGGCTTCTCTTGTATCTGCAAAGAATGCTTTGATTTTAAAAACAGCATAACGACTGTCTTCGGTTATTGTAGCATTATAACCTCTTGGTACAACTTTCTTATAAGTTGCGTCAGATGATTGTATCACCAGTTCATTATCGCCTTCCTGCGCATTGATAGTGTACACTACCCATCTGCCATCATTACTGATCATCCGTTCGCCAATACTTTGCCAGCCATCATAAACGGAATGGTCTAATGGTTTTTTTTGTGCAAATAAAATAGTGAATGATAATAATAGTGTGGTGCTAAAAATGAGCCTTTTCATTTGTATAGTTTTGGATGCTTTAAAGATACTAGTGAAACCGGAAACAATTTACGGCTTTTTACCAACGGCAATCCCGTATTGCCAAAGTCCCTTTTTCATTCCCTTGTATTGAAATTTACAAGCCATTATATTCTTCTTCTGCATATCAGTGGCAGGTTTGGAGAAATTGACTTTCTTCCAAAACAAATAAAGCCTTGCCAGAAAATAAAATCGGTACAGCCTTCGGGAAGAATGAGAAGCTTCCTTCGATATATTACGATAATTAATATCTGTGAACCCTGTTTGTTGCATAAAGTTTTGAAATCGTTCCGGTGATTCAAGATAATTAACCTGCCAACCATCTGCCCATTGCCGTATAATCGGATTTTCATTATTTACAAAGTCAGTTACAAAACCATCCGCCACTACTAATCTTCCACCGGGTTTTAATAATCGATATGCTTCTTTGATAAATTTTTCCTTGTCGTCTGCATAGCAAATGCTTTCACATCCCCAAACCACATCAAAACTTGCATCGGGAAAATCGGTGGCGCTATAATTAATCGCTTTAAAATTGACCAGTTCTGCTACATTCTTTTTTGCTGCATTTTCATTTGCTTGTTGCACCTGTCTTTTACTTAAAGTGATACCTGTAACATTGCAGCCTAAAACAGATGCCATAAAAATACTGCTGCCACCAACACCGCAACCTGCATCCAACACTTTGTCAGTTGGTTTGATACCTGCTGTTTCAATCATCACTTCGTTCATCCGTAACAACGATTCTGGAAAAGATTTTACTTTTTCATCCCAATATCCATAATGTATGGCGAGGCTGTTATTCAAATCCCAAGAATCTTTGTAAGCATTCTCTGTATCCTTATAATATTCAATTATCTTTTTATGGTAATCAGCTGACTGCATTTTCTGTTAACTTCTTTTCTACTTTAACTAATAAATAAACATGGATTATCAATGCCACAGCAATAACGGCGAAACCAACATAAAACCATTTGCTTAAGAACTCGTTTTCCTTATAGACAATAAAGGCAAGTATAATTCCGTAGACCGGCTCCAGATTATAAGAAAGATTGACGGTAAAGGCGGAAAGTCGCTTTAAAGCATTTCCTGAAAGTTTGAATGCCAGTACCGAACAGAACCATGCCAATACTAATAGCCAGCCAAGATTTTCCAATGATGGAATAAAACTATCGACTGGAAATTTATTCAAGTAAAACGGAAGCAGGGCTGACAACACAATCAAACCACCGGTTTGTTGCCAGGTGAGCATCGTTTCTACATTTGTTCTTTTTAAAAACTCCCGGTTAAAAATAGGAAACAAGGATGCAAGAACAGCTGAGATTATTCCCAGAATGATTCCAGTTTTATAATGTGTATCGAAATGGAAGATGATGTAAATACCGCTTAATGTGATAAGACCGAGCAACAACTCTGTCCAGTTCATTTTCTTTTTTAAAATCACCGGCTCAAATAAAGCGGTGAAGAAACTGATAGCAGAAAAACAAACTAATGAAACTGATACATTTGAATATTTAATGGAACCATAAAAAGTAACCCAATGCATTGCAGCAATAAAGCCAACAGCAGAAATTTTAATAATATCAATGAGAGGAATCTTTTGCAGTTTCTTCATAAAGCCAAACAAAATCCACATGGTAGCAGCGGTCAGCAAAAGTCTGTACCACACAATCATTCCTTCATTTAAGGTAATAAGCCTTCCTAGTATTCCGGTAAACCCGGCAAGAAACACAGCAATATGGAGTTGGAGAAAGGCTTTTTTCATTCGCCCTGCAAACTAAAGAAAAGAGATTATAAAATGGTGAGGTTATTTAGTTTCAACGAGAACTTCCTTGTTGTTCAACGGTACAGCTTTTAAAGAATCATTTTTTTTTACCCGTTTTCTATAATTCTTAAACATACTGTTCCAACGTAACTTAAGTACGCCAAGTATACCTTCTTTTACGATTCCTTTGTTCATTTTTGAAACGCCGTAAGTTCTGTCCTGAAATATGATGGGCGCTTCTTTTACTTTAAAGCCTAATTTCCAGGCGGCAAATTTCATTTCAATCTGGAATGCATAACCTACAAAACGAATTTCATCAAGGTTAATAGTATCAAGCACTTCCTTTTTATAACAAACAAAACCAGCTGTGGGATCTTTTACCGGCATCCAGGTAATCATTCTTGTATAGAGAGAAGCTCCTTTTGATAAGGCGATACGATTGCTAGGCCAGTTAACAACGCCACCACCTTTTACATATCTTGAGCCAACAGCAACATCAGCACCTTCATTTTTGCAGGCATTGTAAAGTCTTGGCAAATCATTTGGATTGTGAGAAAAGTCTGCATCAATTTCAAAAATGAATTGATAGTCTTTTTCAATCGCCCATTTAAAACCGTGGATATACGCTGTTCCCAGCCCAAGCTTACCAATCCTTTCTTCTATAAAAAGTTTATCAGAAAATTTAGAGACGAGTTCCTTTACAATCTGAGCAGTTCCATCCGGAGAGCCATCGTCAATCACCAAAACATGAAATCCATCATTCAGATTGAAGATGGCATGAAGGATATTACTAATATTCTCCTTTTCATTATATGTAGGAATGATAACTAACTTTTCCACTCAATAAATATAGACTGTTAACATCGAATTTACGAAAAACAGTAGAGATGCCGTGTTAAAAAATAAATCGGTTCTGCTTAACTTTTCTTCAGCATGGTACGGGTATAAATCTCTGTGAGTTTTTGTTTTGTATGCTGTGGAAAATCGCCTTTCATCATCCAGTCGTAATACTGAGGTTCTGCCTTCAATACTTCTGAAACGGGACGACCTTTGAATTTGCCAAAATTGAAGACCTCAGTTCCGTTTTCCATTACAAAACGACGGGCAAAATCAACTACCTGATCTTCGCCAATTACTTTTAAAATTGAGTCTATATTGTTCCCTAAGTCGCTGTAATGTTTTATCTGAGCTTCTAAAATCTCATAAGTGGCAGTAGCATCTACTTCGGCACTATGTGCTCCATCCAGTGATTTGCTGCAATAGAATTTATATGCCGCAGTTAATGTTCTTGGTTCCATTTTGTGAAAAATATTCTGTACATCAAGCAGTTTCCGGTTTTTCATATCGAAATCAACATCTGCCCTCAAAAATTCTTCCATCAGTAATGGAATATCAAACCGGTTGGAGTTGTAGCCTGCAAAATCACAACCATCCAGCATTTGCTTTAATTCCTGTGCCACCTGCTTAAAAGTTGGCTCATCTTTTACCATTTCGTCCGTAATTCCATGTATTTCACTTGAAGATTTAGGTATCGGCATTCCGGGATTGATGCGTTTACATTTTACACTCTTGGTTCCATCTGTCAATACTTTTACAATGGCAATTTCGACGATACGGTCAGTTCCCGGGTTCACACCAGTGGTTTCCAAATCAATAAAGGCTAAGGGCTTTTTAAGTTGTAGCATTAGGTTAGTAATTTCTCTTATTTTTTAATAATATTAAGGGTGGTAAAGGTAACTGAATATATTCCTTTTAAAAAGTAATCAATTCAGAATACGGCACATTATATAAAGAAAATCAAGCATTTAAGTATTGTATTAGGGCTCTTTCAAAAATCATCGGCCTATCTAATGCAATCGGGAAAGACTTCTTACCTTTAAAGCCACAAAATATTTTGAGCAAATTTCCGTTTACCTTTCAAATATCCATCATATGAAAAATAAATTTCTTACAGTTTTAGCTATTTTAATGGTAATTGTCTTTCTATCGTCCTGTGCTTCACAAAAATATGGCTGCCCATCAGTACAACAATCTAACTCCAAGTTTAGAGGTTAATATACCATCCTTTTTTATTGGCAATGCCTTATTGGGCAAGGCTTTTTTGTTTTCTTTTCATAAAGAATCTCCGACGCTGTATCAATGCATCTCTGTTTTTTGAAAGAAAAACAGAATGTAATCCTATTTCCTGCAACTTACCTTTTAGTTGAAAAGCTCCCATTTGATTTGCATTTAGATATTTTGGTAATTCAACAATGTTTAAAACTGTATCTGATACCAATAATTCGGAAGCCAGCTCATGGCACTTCCCTAACATTCTTGCCGTTGTATTCAACACATCACCATGATAGGCAATTTCAGATTTATATTTTCCAACTTCAGATACGACAACCGTTCCGCCATGTAATGCAGCTTTGAACTCTGGCACTCTTCCATATCTTTCCTCATAATATGTCTTGTATCTTCTTATTTGTTTTTGTATGGCAAAAAAACAACGAATACAGACTGCAAATTTAATTCCTTTCTTAAGTGGCCATGTCACCACAGCCTCGTCGCCAACATATTGATAGATTCTGCCAAAATAACGGGCAATAGGTTCGCTAATATCATAAAAATAATCTTGAAGAAAATGACTGTATTCCATCTCTCCCATTTCTTCCGCTATGTCTGTAGAATTATTAAGGTCAACAAAAAGAAACAAACGTTCCTCTTGTTTTACTTGGTGATATTTACCAAGCACAAGATTATAAATGGCATCTCGCCCCAACTTTCTATGTAATTCATCTAAGAAGTTTGAGAAAATAGAAATGGCAAGTGCTAATCCCAAAAATTCAAACACTTTTCTCGTAGCGAAAAAATCATACAGACTATGCGGAAAAATAGTTTCGTACGTATTAATATTTAGCCACATCACAATTACCATGATGAAGAAAAACAATACCATAAACCAAACTACCAGCCTAAATGTTCTGTAGAAAAGGTAAAACCAAAAATGATTGCGGCGGTGACGACGGCGGAACTCTTGTGATTGAGTTTCAAAAAATGCAATAGCAAAACCAATAGGTAAGCTTACAATCAAAGAAGTTGAAAAGCCAATCCAGTTGAAACCATGCCTTGCAAAAGAATAAAAAGCAAACAAGAAAATTGACAAATAAATTATGTAAACATTATTCTGCGAAATGACTTTCCAGGGTTGAAGCAGGTCAAACGAAACAGTTTCGGTTCTGTTTTGATACGAACCAACTGAAGTTCCAATATTACTGGTAGTATTTTCTTTATCATCAGGCATGTTGAGCTTATTCATTAATTTAATGTCAAATCGATAAACGAAAATAAAAATTAAAAGCAAAATTCTCGATTAATCTGAAAATACCCTACTTTTGAAGTCAATCATGAGAACAATTACACATAATCATCATCATTTCTTACTCTTCCAGAGTAGGCCGTGAGGATATTATGTACTAAACATAGTCAAGGGCTTACTTAACGGTAAGCCCTTTTATTTTAAATAATACAAAATGAATGAAACACTAAAAATTGCTGTTCAAAAATCTGGTCGCCTTTATGAAGGATCGATGAAACTGCTGAAAGAATGTGGTATTGAAGTAAGCAATGGCAATAACCAATTGAGAGTTATTGCCGCCAATTTTCCAGTAGAAATGTTCTTTTTACGAGATGATGATATTCCAGAATATGTACAGGATGCAGTAGCCGATATTGGTTTTGTAGGAGAAAATGTAGTGAAAGAGAAAAACAAAGAAGTTGATATAATTGAAAAATTAGGTTTTGGGAAATGTCGTTTATCTATTGCCATTCCTAAAACAGGTGTCTTGCAATCTCTTAATGATTTAAATGGGAAAAAGATTGCTACCAGCTATCCTTTTATTCTTTCCTCTTTTCTCAAAGAAAAAAATATTCAAGCTTCTATTCATGAAATAAGCGGCTCGGTAGAAATAGCGCCAAGAATTGGTTTAGCTGATGCCATATGTGATCTTGTAAGCTCTGGCAGCACACTTTTCACCAATGAATTAAAGGAAATTGAAACGATTCTTTTTTCAGAATCTATACTAATCAGTAATAAAACACTCACTGCCGAAAAGAAAATCATTCTTGAAAGTTTGCGATTCAGATTAAGTGCTGTTAAGAAAGCAAAAAATAATAAATATGTCTTGCTGAATGCTCCTAATAACAAACTTGATACCATTTGCGGATTGCTACCCGGCATGAAAAGCCCAACAATTCTGCCATTAGCGGAAGAAGGCTGGAGTTCTGTTCATTCTGTAATCAGCGAAAATGATTTCTGGGATGTAATTGAACAATTAAAATCAAACGGTGCCCAAGGAATTTTAGTAATTCCAATTGAAAAAATGATAGTATGATGAAGCGATATAATTATCCTGCTAAAAAAGAATGGGCTGAAATCGTAAAGCGACCTTCTGCTGATTATTCTTCTCTTGAAAAAAAGGTGAAGAAGATAATGCTGAATGTAAAAGAGAAAGGCGATAAATCCGTTTTCAAATATTGTAAAGCCTTTGATGGTGTAAAATTGAAAAGACTTTCGG
>Ga0138256_10008937_pt1 | contig 10508 bp, 5 predicted proteins | sample KNB2016incub_MG_FD_105486 | JGI IMG/M metagenome (GOLD analysis project Ga0138256, IMG submission 105486) | Active sludge microbial communities from wastewater in Klosterneuburg, Austria - KNB2014incub_MG | ecosystem: Engineered > WWTP > Activated sludge > Unclassified | place: Austria... | reverse complement strand
CCACGTCGGGTTCCACCTCGGCCATGTGACGCAGCACCTCGCGGCAGTCCTCGAAGGCACCCACGCATTCCATGTCCGGCGCCGTGCCGATCAGCAGGGAGAGGCCTTCGCGCCGGTCCCGGTTATCATCAAAGACAGCGACCTTCAGCATGGGTGGTCAAAGCTACCAGTGGGTGGAGCGGAGCCGTTCATTGGAACCAATGGATCAGGGCTTGAAGCGCAGCTCTACGGTGGTGCCGGCGCCCGGTGCGCTTTCCACGTTCAGAACACCGCCTATCTCCTGGGCGCGGGCTTGCATGTTCTTCAGTCCGTTGCCACCGCTGGTCCCGTTCATGGGTGCGCCGTTCGTGCTCCCCATGCCCTTTCCATCATCGGAAATGCGCAGCACCACCTCACGGCGCTCGTGGCCCACGCGCACCACCAGGTTGCTGCATCCACTGTATTTGGCGGCGTTGTTCACGGCCTCCTTGAAGATGAGGTAGAGGTTCTTGCGTTGCACCATGTCCAGTTCCTGGTCCTCGTCGATCCCTTCGAAGGAGAAATCCAACTCGAAGCCCACGGCCTCGGCCACGCGCCCACCGAACTCCTGCATGCGCTGCGCCACATGGAGCAGCTCGTCGTTGCGGCTGTTCACGGCCCACACGATGTCGTTCATGCTCTCCACCATCTCGCTGGTGCTGCTGCTGATGCGGTCCAGCATATCGTTGCGGCCGGTCTCCGCCGCATCAGAACGCCGCTTGGCCACTTCGCTGAAGAGCGCCACACTGCTGAGGGTGCTACCGATCTCATCATGGAGGTCGCGGGCGATGCGATCGCGCACGCGGACAAGCCGGAGTTGTTGCGCCAGCCGGTAACGGTAGAGCGCGTAGAGCAGGCCCGCCAAAGCGAGCACCATGAGCGACCGGAACCACCAGGTGCCCCACCACGGCGGTGTGATGACGAGCGCGAGCGAGGCGCCCTGCCGATCCCACACACCCGCGCTGTTGCGGCTCTGCACGCGGAAGGTGTACTGGCCGGGATCCAGGTTGGTGTAGGTGGCCTCGTGCGCGGTGCCGCTCTCCACCCACGTGGTGTCCAGTCCTTCGAGCTGATAGCGGAATTCGTTCAGCGCCGGCGCGGTCTGGTCGGTACTGGCGAGATCGAAGGTGATCATGCGCGTGTCGTAGGGCAACACGAGCTCGCGTAGTTGGCTGATGGGTGATGGCAGCAGTTCGGGATCGGTGCGGTAGGTCACCACCTTGTTCATCAAGCGCAGCCGCGTGATCAAGGTCGGCGACGGTACGGTATCGGCGGCGAAGACCGCCGGATCGAAGTTCACCACACCGTCCATGCCGCCGAAGTACATGTATCCGTTCCTGCTCCGCGCGGCGCTGTAGCGGTTGAACTCGTTGCCGGGCAGGCCGTGCTCCTTGGTGAACACACGCATCGCGCCGGTGCGCGGATCGAAGCGGCACAGGCCCCTGTTCGTGCTCATCCAGAGCATGCCCGCATCATCGGGCAGGATGGCGTACACCACATTGTTGGGCAGGCCGTTCTCCGTGGTCCACCGCTTCACCTCACCGGTGCGCTGGTCCATGCGCGCGAGGCCCTGGCCTTCCATGCCGATCCACAGGTAGCGCTCCGGCGCATCGGGATCCAGGCAGGTGGCGAGCACCATGTCGCCGGGAAGATGTCCTGCGCCCTCGGGACCCTTCACCCAGCTCCGCCATGTGCCGGTGCGCGGGTCGAGCGCGAAGAGCCCGGCCACCGTGCCCATCCAGATGGTGCCATCGGGCGCGATGGTGCTCGAGCCGATGGGCTTGTAGTCGTCGGTCACCAGCAGCCGCGGCAAGGGGAAGTGCGCGCGCACCTGTAGGTCGAGCGGATCGATCAGCAGCAGTTCATCCACTTCGCCCAAGGGCCCGGAGGAGGTGCAGACCATCAGCAGGCCATCGGGTCCGCTCAGGATCTGCTGGCAGGATCGATCGCCGAGCGGCACCGGCAGCATGTGTCCGTCGCGGTCCACCACGCGGATCAGGTTCCTTCCGGCGTCCTGGATGCTCACGTTCAGCCAGAGCCGGCCCAAGCGATCCACCTCGCCTTCATCGAGCACGCAGCATGCAGCGCGCAAGGCATCGATGCGCGTGCGCATGGGCGCGGTCCACGGATCGGGACCGTCCAACGCATGAAAGTCCTGCGCGGTGATGAGGTAGCGTCCTTCGGCATCGTTGGAGACGAGGTAGCCCATGGGCTCGCGTACGTGGAAGCGCTCGGCGGAGGCCTGCACCTGGAACGCGCCATAGCCCGCACTGCCCAGCCACACGTTGCCCTGCCGATCGGCGATGACAGGCCATTGGCCCCGATGTGCCAATTGCGGATCGTTCGCCTGCACATCCAGCTCCACCCATTCCACCGAACCGGTGGCCGTGTCCATGCGCACCAGTTGCTGATCGAAGAGCGAGCACCACATGCGGCCCTTCGCATCGAGCAGATGGCCCCAACGGATCGGGGAAGCCCCCGACTTGGCAATGGACACAAGCTTCCCGTCCGACCATTTCACCTGCAGCAGATCGTTACACGCGGCGAGCAGGTAGCGCTCGTTGCGCGGATCGGGTATCAGGTTGAACGAGATCGGCAACCCGATGGGATCGGTGCAGGACGGGAGATCCTGTCGGCTCACGAGGCGCAGGTCGCCATCCGCTTCGGGTGCGAGGCACCAGAGGGCCTGCGCGTCGGTGATCCAGATGCGGCCGTTGCTCTCCACTTCCAGGTCCACCGCGTGCTCGATGCCGGGCCATGCCGCGAAGAGTTCCTTAGCCGGTCGGAAAGCGCGCGATCCCGTGCGCCGATCCAGCACGAGCAACTTGCCGGTGGAAGAGATCATCCACGCGCGACCGACGCTGTCCTGCCGAAGGAGCAAGGTCGGTGGCGAATCGTACGAGCGCGCGCGACCGGTGCGCGGTTCATAGGCGCTCACGCATCCCATCTCGTTGCCGGCCCAGATCAGCCCATCGCGGTCCTCCAGCAAGGTGTTCACCCGGTTGCCGCAGATGCTGCTGCTGTCGGCCGGATCGTTGCGGAACACCATGAAGTGGTATCCGTCGTAACGCGCCAGCCCATCCTTGGTGCCCATCCAGAGGAAGCCCTGCCGATCCTGCAGCAGGGTGTGCACGAGGCCCTGCGGCAGGCCATCGTCCACGGTGATGAGCTCCGTGCGCAGGTGAACGATGGCCGGCGCTTGCGCCAAGGCCCCCAAAACCAGAGCGAGCGAGTAGAGAAGGAACAAGGACCGCATTGCCTGACCGGAAACTTAGGGCATTCCTGCTGAAGACGAGGTCACGCAACCAGAGTGGACCGAAGATCCATTGGTTCCAATGAACGCCTATCCATCAAGTACCAAGTGCTTTGCTTCCGTCGAATCAAATGAACCCGCTCATCATGAACATCCGTGCCCTTGGCCTCACCGCGTTGCTGCTCGCAGCGTTGCCCACCCTTGCACAGAACTTCGATGGATTCAACTACCAGGCCGTGGTCCGCGATGTGGCCGGTGACCCGCTTCCCAGCCAGGCGGTCGGGGTGCAGGTGATCATCGTGAGCGGCGTCCTGCAGCCGCATGTGGAGGTCCATAGCGTGACCACCGATGCGCACGGTTTGATGAAACTGGTTATAGGCGAAGGGCAGCTACAGAGCGGTCCGGCGTTCAGTGCGATCAACTGGTCGGGCAACACCGCCTGGACCTGCTGTGTTTCGGTGGACATCACCGGCGGCACCAACTACACCTCGCTTGGCTGCGAGACCTTCAAGGCTGTTCCATTCGCCATGCGGTCGCTCACCAGTGACAACGGCCCGGCAACCGGCTGGAGCCTCAATGGGCCCACGCTCTCCAACACCAACACGGGCAACGTGGGCATCGGCACCAGCAGCCCGGACACCACCCTGCATGTGCTGGGCAAACTCAAATACCAGGACGGCAGCCAAGCCGACCAGAAGATCCTGACCAGCGATGCCGACGGCAATGCAAGCTGGCAGAACCTCAGCGCAGCGAGCATTTTCGGAAGTGGGAATGCGCCGACCGGCCCGTGCATGACCGGTCTTCCCAACGTAGCTGCTGTATCAAATCCCTATGATATTGAAGTATCGGGCAACTACGCGTATGTGTTGGGCCGAGGGAACAACAGCATCCTGGTGTTCGATGTCAGCACACCGAGCGCACCGGTCCTCAGCACCACCATAGGGATGAGCATAGCTCCTTTTTCCATTGCCGTTTCGGGCAATTATGCGTACGTGGTAGGCCGCTACGGCACCGACATGTTGGTGTTCGACATCAGCACGCCTACCGCACCAAGTCTCAGCGCTACCATACCGACGGGCCTTGGATTGTATGAGATCACTGTTTCGGGGAACTACGCCTATGTGGTGAATGTGAATGGTGGGGTTCCGGTTTTCGACATCAGCACACCGAACGCCCCAAGCCTCGTAACGACCATACCAGAGAATGTCTCGTACCTCGCGATCTCCGGGAATTACGCGTACTTGATCGGTAGCGACTTGAGAGTCTACGATATCAGTATACCCAACGCACCGACCTTCAGTACGTCGGTCGCCACTGGGAACAGCCCCTCTGCTATCGGAATAGCAGGTAATGTTGCCTTTGTAGCGGGTTATTCGCCCGCCGATCCGATGAGGATCTACGACATCAGCACACCGAGTGCGCCAGGCCTTGTTGCGAGCACGACCCTTGGCGCAGGAGATGGCGCAAGCTCTCTTGATGTCGTGGGCAACTACGTATTCGTTACGAACTTCAACAGCAGTACCACGCTGGTGTTCGACATGAGCACGCCAAGCGCACCAAGCCTTCTTATGACCATCCCGGGGGTTGGTCCCGTACGCTTTGCAACTGCCGGCAATTACGCCTACGTGCTGAATTACAATTCCAGCACAATGGCGGTTTACGAGCTGTTCTGCCCCCCCGCCAATATCGCGGTCGACCCTTCAACCGGCGAATTCACCAGCCAACCAGCGAACTGGTCCACGTCAGGCAACAACCTGTCCAACACCAACAGTGGCAATGTGGGCATCGGCACCAACTCACCTGCGCATGCACTCGATGTAGAAGGAGAATTGAACTCGTCCGAAGGATTGTTCCTCAAGGATCTGAAGACCATTACCAACGATGGGTTCGGACGTACGGAGTTCTTCGATGCGAACGGTACCGAACACGTGGAGTTCAACGGATACAACACAACTTTCGGGGCTCAACCGACCTACTTCACGGACCAGTTGGCCATCGGCCTTGATCCCGAACTCACTCCTCCTGCTGCGGATCTGGATGTGCAAGGGACCTTCAAATTGGCGGATGGCACACAAGGCACGGGCAAGGTGCTTACCTCCGATGCTGCTGGGAATGCAAGTTGGCAGGCCATGCCCTCGGCCGGGTCGGGGACATATACTCCCACATGGGTCACTACTTCAGGATTTACTACCGCCCCGAGTTTCTTGGGCTGTACCTACTCAAGGATGGGAGCGATCGTGAACGTTGTCTGCAGCATTGGGGGGGCTGGTCCTGTTTATGCCTTGGGCACCAACTCGGCAACACTTACAGTGCCTGCGTCTCTACCCGTGGCAAATCCCGCAGGTGGCCCGCAGGTCGGTGGCACGTTCGCGAGTGGTTACCACGTCAGTGGCACGGAGACGAGCATCGGCTTGGTCTTGCCAAGCACAACGACCAAAGTCCTATTGAAGATGAACGGATCCAATTACTCCGGGATCGCCGGGACATGGTGCAGCTTCACCTATGCGACCAGTGCACCATGAAAAGCCTATTGCCCCAACTATCCCCAATGGCACGTTCCGAAGGATCGATGCTTTTTGGATGGACCTCTTCAATTGATCCGACCGACGATGCATTCGTGCCCGCGCGTTCAAAGAACCGATGGTTCAAGGTATCCACGGTTCGTTCGTTGAAGTATCGCATTTTGCCCATTGCGGCATTGATGCTGACCTCTACGTTCTCAATAGCCCAGCAGCTCGTCTCCTCGGGTGGCGGAGGCAGTGCGGTCCCCGGCGGATCGGTCAGTTGGTCCATGGGCGAGCCCATCATCGGAACCGGCACCGTGCCCGGCGGCATCGTCACCCAAGGCTTTCAGCAGCCCAAGGCCCTACGCCTTTTGGCGAACATCAAGGCCTTCCTGCAAGGACCTTACAATAGCAACACCGGTGCTATGAGTGACGCTCTTCGCAGCAACGGCCTCTTACCGCTGACGGAACCATACACCATCCTGGGCTACTCATTCGTGGGCGGCGGCGGCGAAAGCACCACGCAATCCATCATCGACTTCCCCGGTACCAACGCCATCATCGATTGGGTGGTGCTGGAACTGCGCGACAAGAATGACAATACCGGCGTGCTGTTCAGTCGCAGCGCGCTGTTGCAGGCCGATGGCGACATCGTGGAGGTGGACGGCTTCTCGGCGGTGCGCTTCCCGTTGCCAGCAGATGACTACTACGTCGTGGTCCGCCACCGTAACCACTTGGGCGTGATGACGCGCCTACCGGTCGCGCTGAATACGACACCCTTGGTGTTGGACTTCACCCAGGCCAGCACCACCACCTTCGGAACCGAAGCACGTGTGAGCGCCGGTGGTGCCTTCCCAGCGGAATTGCTCTGGGCCGGTGATGTGGACGCCAACAACGAACTGAAGTACACCGGCTCCTTCAACGACCGCGACCCGATCCTCCTAGCCATCGGAGGATCCATCCCCACGGCCGTGCTCAGTGGACAATACCGGAAGGAGGATGTGAACATGGATGGCGAGGTGAAGTACATCGGCGCGGGGAACGACCGCGATCCGATCCTGCAGAATATCGGCGGGAGTGTGCCGACGAATACGCGGGTGGGGCAGTTGCCGTGAGGGGGCGGGATTGAAAGGCGAGGCGAAGAATGGGGAAGCTTATATGGCCACGAACGGGTCGCTACAGGAATGTTGAACATCCCGCTTCCAACACCGAAGGGCGATGTGAACGCGCACTTCGACGTTCATCATTCGGGGATCGGACTTCGCAGATCACCACGAGCAGCCACAGCCCGTTCCGCCCCGGAATGAACACCCCTGCCGATCTATTGGTCCGGCTTCGGCCGTAGAATGAAATTCCGGAACGCATATCTCCAAGGAACGATCAGCGCGATGAACGGCGCAGCGATGAAAATGTGCGCCATGGCCTCCGCAGGCGCACCCACCAAGGTACCCGCACGCCAAAGCGGATATGCCACCACGAACAGCCAGAGCGTTTTATAGAAGATCATCAGGATCACAAGCGGCAACCATTGCAGAGGCCGCAATAAGCCAAGGATCCCCAATGTGGGGTAGGCCGCCCACACGCACCAGGCCACTGCCCTGGTGTGGTCCCAAGGACCTTCGTGTGTGAGGATCGTTCTCCAGGCATCGATCGCCACGCCGATGGCCATGAGAAAGTAGAGCAACCGCAGCAGGTGGATGTATACAGGGCGGACGCCCTCGTACCGATCGTGATCCGGGGTGAAGAGCTGTGTGATGATATTCATGTGGACTGGGTGGTGATGTGTGGTCCCGAACGACGTGCATCGGGGCCCGATATGCACCAAAATAGACGCGTCCTTCTTCGGCGAACGCCTGTTTTTCCATGAGCGGCGAGATCGGTCTCCGCTCCCGCTCGGGCGGCCTACATGGTTCCCGTGTACCGGCCACTTGAAAGCAGAAGAAGGCGTCCTTGTCCTTGAAGATCGCCGACACAGGGCATTCGATAGAGGCCCGGCCTCGATGGATCCTGGACAGGGACCTGATGTACGAGCCCGTGGTCCTATTGCGCTGCGAACCCGATCTCCGGGTATCGTTCACCAAGGTCTTCCATGCCGTGTGCCCCGCCCTTGAGGTGCTCATCGAAGAATGCGAGCAGGCAGCTTGAGATGACCTCCATGCCGCGTCGATCGCCGATGGAGCCCGTGAAGCCGAACAGTCGCGAGCTGAACACTTCCTTCTGGAACGGGAGGTCGCTGAAGTTGAAGTGCTGCGCCCCTTCCAAATAGATCCAGCTCCGGCTCGCAGGTAACGAGTTGTAGATGGCAGCGATCCTGGATTTGATCCTCATGCTCGTCGGGTCCATTTCTTCAGCATGGTCCGCAAGCAGGAACATGAACGGTTTCGTGAGCCCGTCCTGGACCACAGTGCCATACGGTGCACCATCCATATCCACCCCTGCCTTGCACCGTGGATCGTCCACGCAGAACTGCGCGGCAGTGGCACCACCGAACGAATGTCCCATGACGCCCACGGATCCAAGGTCCGATCTCCCGTGGAAGCGGCTAAGGGTGTCGGTGGAGTTCAGCTCCTCCAGCCGGTCCAGAATAAAGCGGGCATCGGCCGACCAGATGCGAACAAGGCGCTCCAGGATCCGCTCGGTCTGCTGGGATAGTTCGGCCGCCTCGCCAGGATTTCCGGCGTGGGTCCGGTCCACGAGGCGACCGTCCGGGAAGCGCATCAACCAGGTGCTATAAGGAGCATCGGAGCCGACCACGATGTAGCCATGGCTTGCTAATTCTTCGGCGAACGTGGTATAGTCCGTGGCCAGGGTCCCGATGGCCGAGCGCAAGAGCACCACCGGATAGCTCGGCCGATCATCGGCAACGGCCGCGTCCTGCAAGCTGTGCGCGTGGATCTTCGCGGCATCGCGCGTGGTGAACGTGTTCAACAAGGCACCACGCTTCGCATTCAGCGCCTTGCTGAGATCGGCAGGGATGTATTCAACGGTCCTATCCGATCCGGTGATCGACGCGGGGTACCATATCCAGACCATCAACTCCCTCTTGGTATGGGGCTCCGGAGTGAGGCTATCCGTCCGGGTACTGTCCACCCAATGAAACGCTGTTCTTCCAACGGCCAGGCTTCCGGTGGGTGCGGGCAGGGTGACTTCGCTCTTCATCTCGATCCAAAAGGAGAAGAGGGCGATCACGATCAGCCCCACGAAGAACAGCATGCCGTAGCGGACAAGCTTGAGAAACCGTTTGAGCAGCGTAGGGATCTTCATGTGGTGGTCCGTAAACGATGAACAAGGTACAGGACGGCATTGGTTGTTGGATTGCTGTCCGCCGGTGCAACCGCCATCAGGATTCCGCGCTTGGGGCGGACACCTTGCGATGAAGTCGATCCCAAGGCGCCGCAGTCGCTGGGCTTGATCCTCGCATCCTCCGCAAGGAAGCAGAAGAGGGCGGGCTTGCCCTGGGCGATGTCCATCACTTTGCAGGCCACTGACGGATGGGACCGCGACCACCTGTACCTTCGGGTCATTCTCACCCACCACCTCCAGCGCATGAGCCAGCGTTCGCTATTCCTCTACCTCTCTGCGCTGTTCGTGCAGGGCACCATGGGCCAGGCCAACTGCGGCCAGACCTCCACCGGGATGGTCCCCATCAACGATCTGGGCACCGGCACCTATATGGGCATGATGGGCGGGCTCTATCCCAATGGCCTTAATGTGCGCCCCCCTGCACACCACGCCGCCGGACTTGCCTTCGCCGCGCAGGTGCAACCACTGGATACGACCGGCGCCCCTGATCCCGTGAACGGAAAGGTCGTTTGGTTGAGCATCGGCTTCTCCAATGCCACACAAGAAACCCAGACCTTCATACCCATGGCCACCGCACTGCCCGACCTGAACCCGAAGCTGGTATTGGTGGATGGCGCGCTGGGTGGGCAAACGGCCGCCATCCTTTCCACGCCGACCAACCCCAGCTATGCCACCTATTGGAACACCGTGATCAACCGCCTTTCAGCGGCCGGGGTAACGGACCAGCAAGTGCAGGCCATTTGGCTGAAGGACGATAACCAAGCCACCCTTCCCATCGAAGAGCACTCCGACTCGGTGCATGTCCAATTCAAACGCATCACCCACGAATTGCACGACCGCTTTCCGAATGCGCACCTCTGTTACATCGCCAGCAGGATCTATGCGGGCTACGCCAGCAGCGCCTTGAACCCCGAGCCCTACGCCTACCGCAACGGGTGGACGATGAAGCAATTGATCGGCGAGCAGATCGCGGGCGATCCGGAATTGCAACACAGCGGTGCAGGCGCGAACGCCCCTTGGCTTTCGTGGGGCGTGTACCTATGGGCCGATGGCACCACCCCGCGCAGCGACGGGCTTACATGGGTCTGTCCGGACGATTATCAGAACGATGGCACACATCCATCCACGATCGGTCGCGCGAAAGTGGCCGCACTGCTCCTGGACTTCTTTACCACCGACAGCACCACATGCAGCTGGTTCCTGAACGACTGCGGCATAAGCACCGGCGTTGCGGAAGTGGAAGGACCATCACTGTCCATTTTCCCGAACCCCGCCATCTCCACCATGTCCATCAGCGGACTGCCACCTGGTGCATCGGTCATCGCTGTGGACGACGGCAGTGGGCGCCGCGTACTCGGGGCATCGCTCAACACGGCAGGCCATGTGATCGATGTGGCCGCGCTCTCTTCCGGCGTTTACCAACTGGTGGT
>Ga0138256_10008934_pt1 | contig 10510 bp, 11 predicted proteins | sample KNB2016incub_MG_FD_105486 | JGI IMG/M metagenome (GOLD analysis project Ga0138256, IMG submission 105486) | Active sludge microbial communities from wastewater in Klosterneuburg, Austria - KNB2014incub_MG | ecosystem: Engineered > WWTP > Activated sludge > Unclassified | place: Austria... | reverse complement strand
GAAAAATTTCAAGATATGAATATCATTGCGCACAAGATGTTCTTCCAATTCATTTATCAGCTTACAGCGATGATGAATATCGTCTTTGTTCAGTGATTTATTTACTGTGGGAACCAGGATATCTTCATAATACGAGCGGTTAAATACTGCAATCATTCCTTTAGCTGGAAAATGAGGATATATCCGCCATAAAAAATCATGTTCAAGTTCCTGTGCTGAAGGCTTTTTAAAAGATGTTACCTGAATGCCCATCGGGTTTATAGCAGAAAATGCATGCCTGATGGTTCCATCTTTCCCGGATGTATCCACACCCTGTAAAACAATAAGCAAGCCGAATCTTCCATCAGCATAAAATTTATTCTGTAATGAAAAAAGTTCTTCCTTTATTTTTTTCAACTCCTTTTTGCAATGTTTTTTATCAGCATCTGTAGGAGGTAATGTTGATTGGTCAGTTAAATGTTTCATTATTTTGCTTTATATATGATTGTAAAATAATCTCCGTTCGTTTCCTTAAAAACCTGTTTTTCCAATTGGCCTGATGTTGTTAAGTATTCTGTTACATCATAGGTAATCGTCTTTATCCGTATTCCCAGAAGATATGCTCTAATGGTGATCTTTTCTGTGATCTTCCAATAATTGTTTTCTTTTGTGAGTCGGCGATTGGCTATTTCTACTTTGTTTTTTGAACCGAGGAAATTAAGGATACCTGTTTCTACATACATGGTAAGACTAATACTATTCAGCATTTCATAGGAGTTCAGTTCATATAATTTCTTAAAATCCCCAGCGTTGACCGAGACTGAAATTTTTTGTTTCTTTGGATTTACTGTAAATACAGAAAGCAATACATCTGATTCACCGGGTTTGCAACTGTATGCAGTTGTATAGATTGATTTTAATTTACCTGCATCATCGTAAATTTTAGTGCTAATATTAACGATGAAATTTTTGCCGGTTTGCTGCAGTTTTTCAGCTATAAATTCCTGTTTGCCCAAGAGCTTACCATCGCTTTTAAAACTTTCTCTTGTAATTGTTTTGTCTGCAATTTGCTCAATAAGCATTTCTTTATCCTGCGCTGTTAAAGTAGCAGCCGGAAACAGGATCAACAAATTGCAGAGTAATTTATATCGCATCTTCATCTTTGCTATTTAAATATTGTTTAATATAAAATCAACTCTCTCTTCTGGGCTTATTACCGGAACGAATATTACCGGAAATCCTAATGACTCATAAACACTTATAATCAATTGGTGAATATTTATTTGAGCCTGCTCATCTTCTATTCTGGCATAATCACTCACAAAGGGTAATCTGTCCAGTATAAAAATATTTTTATAGGACACTTGCTCCATTGCTTTTAGTAATAAATTATCATACTCCAGTTTCAGAAATTGATAATAAGCCATTGCATCGGGGATAGCCCGGTCAAGAAAAACAGTATCTGAAGGCGACAAGTCAGCCTCCTGTTCAATCTGCATATCTAATACCCCTAACTGAAATTTTCTTTTATTCGCCCTGATCTCTTCAACTGTTCTTCCTTCTACTTTCATAGTGTCTATATAATGCCTTGCATGTTCAATAGTGGTTTTATACCCTCTTTTAGTAAGCAAATTAATTACGGTTGTTTTACCTGTACTTGGTCCCCCTGTAATAACCTGCCAATTTGTTTTGATTTTTTGTACACTCATGTATTTAATCTTTATAATTTCTTGATTTATTTTAGTCAACCCAGATCTTTCTGAATTTTAATGTATTTGTTATCATATCTTATAATTCTACAACTTGATTTAAAATTGGCAGTTGGGAAGTCCATTGCTTCTGTTCCAGTAGTTTTTTCTGCAAAGCCTCAGCCTGGTCCTTTTCTCCATGAATAATAAATATTTGTTTGGGGGCAGTTTCTAATTTGCTTAACCAATTCAGCAAATCATTTTGATCTCCATGTGCTGATAATCCTTCTAATTGTTTCACTTGCATTTTAAATGGATAAATTTTTCCGTAAATCTTTATCTCTTTTTTGCCTTCCAGAATTTTTCTTCCCCTTGTTCCCTCTGCCTGGTAGCCGGCAAACAATAACGTATCGTTGATATTACCTGCTCTTTTTTCAAGGTAATTCAGTATTCTGCCACCGGTAACCATACCACTACCAGCTATAACAATTTTTGGTTTTTTATCTTCCCGGATTTCAAGGGTTTCCCGGAAATTTTTGACGATGGTAAAATGTGAGCACATATCATCGCATTCATCCGGTTTCAGTTTATGCCATTTGCGGGAATGATGAAAAAGGTCAAGTACATTGGCCCCCATCGGGCTATCCATAATCATAGGTATTTTAGGTATACGGTCATTTATTAATAACTCCCATAACATCATCATTAACAGTTGAGTTCGTTCTACGGCAAAGCTTGGAACAAATATGCTGCCGCCACTTGCCACAGTTTCATTGACGATTGTTTCTAACAGCGGTAATATTGTTGCTTCTGCCGCATGAATTTTACCTCCATAAGTTGACTCAATTAATAACACGTCAGCCTCCTCCGGTTTTTTGGGTGGGTATAACAGCAAATCATTTACCCTGCCTATATCGCCGGAAAAGACAAGCGTTTTTCCTTTTGTCTCTATTTCTATAAATGTTGAACCAAGAATATGGCCGTTGTATAAAAAACGGGCCTTGATGGCTGTGGAAATTTCAACCCATTCATCTTCTTCAACAATATGAAAAAGATTAACGGTTTTTGCCACATCTTCAACCCCATAAAATGCCAATGCAGGTTTATGTTTGCTGTAGCCTTCCTTATTTGCCCGCTCTGCTTCTTCTTCCTGAATTTTAGCGGAATCTTTCAGAATAATTTCAGCAACTTTTAATGTTGGGGATGTGCCAAATATTTTTCCTTTAAACCCCAGCTTCACCAGCCTTGGCAAATAGCCTGTGTGATCAAGGTGCCCATGGGTCAATAAAATTGTATCAACAGTAAATGGATCAAATTCCGGTTGCTGCCAGTTGAGTAATCTTAATTCCTTTAATCCCTGGAACAAACCACAATCAATCATTATTTTGTTATCTCCTGTCTCCAGTAGATATTTAGAGCCCGTTACCGTGCCAGCAGCACCAAGAAAAGTAAGTTTCATACTGTCTTAATTTTATTTTTACATATATTATTTGCCTCTTCAATGATGCGTTTAGCTCTTAGTTCACTAATTCCAATTTCCAATAACACATTAGGTGTGGTACATAAGTTCTTACACATCACTATCATTTTATCCAGCAATTGATTTTTTTCTGCACGGGTGAGAGAAGTGATACATGTTATTGGATGCAGCCCGGTTTTATCAATCCGTTCCCGCAGACTTTTTCCTTTTGGAAAATTCCAGCTCAGTAAACCAAGCCCGAAACAAACGCCATATTGCTCTGCATCGGATGTCATCCGGGTATTGGTAGCCAGCCAACCTTTAAATGGTTTTGAATTGGGTGATGCTCCTGACTTTATCTTTCTTTCAATATCCTGGAACCTGGCACTTACATATAATGCATGTTTTATATTACAAACAGTACCTGGCTGGCCGTGAAATTTGCATTCCATCATAAACTTTTTTGTATCATTTTCCGCAATTACATCTACTTCATGTTTAACACATTGCCCCATTATTATTTTTCCGGTTTTGGTTTGATATCCTTCTGCGTTGAAAATTTCGGCGATATATCTTTCAAAAGGAAAACCAGTTGGCCCCAGTTCCATAATGGCTCTTTTCAAATGATATTTTCCCGCACTTGGCCGATGCTTTTTACGGAGTTCTGAATAAACAATCTGATATAGTTTTTTGGTGGTTATTTTTTGATAAAGTTTATTCTTTACTTTGTTAAGAACGTAATCAATCGTATCAAGCGTTGCTCCAGAACGCAATAACGACTGACGAATCTTGTCTTCATTAAATCGTTCTGTTTCGCCATTGGCTTTAATGACTGTTATCATTTTATGGTGATTTCGTTTTCGCATATTATGTTTTTTTCAAAGCAATCCAGGTTGTTAATAGTTGTTTCTGAAATATTCTTTAAAGCTGTTTCTGTAAGAAATCCCTGATGGCTGGTGATGAGTACATTTCGGAAAGTCATCAACCGGGCGATGGTATCGTCCTGAAGAATATCTTCTGAATGGTCCTCAAAAAAAAGCCCTTCTTCTTCTTCGTAAACATCCATCCCAAAGTATCCGATCTGTTCGTTTTTTAAAGCTTGTGTTACATCTTTAGTATTGACTAACCCACCCCGGCTGGTATTGATCAGCATTACTCCGGGCTTCATACATTCAATACATGATTTATTAATAAGGTACCTTGTGTGTTCATTCAAAGGAACATGCAATGTGATGATATCAGATTGGCTGCATAAGGATTTACAATCCAAGTATTCAACATTGAATTTTTGTTTTATCTCTTCGTTCTCCTCTTTGTCAAATGCCAGCAACCGGCAACCAAAACCGTGTAGTATCCGGGCTATTACAACACCTATCTTGCCGGTACCAATGATGCCAACCGTTTTACCATTCATATCAAAACCTGTTAATCCATCAAGCGAAAAATTTTGTTCCATTACACGATTGTGGGCCCGAATCAATTTCCGGTTTAATGCCAGCATTAAAGCCACTGCATGTTCTGCTACCGCAAATGGCGAATAAGCTGGAACCCTTGCCACCCGGATACCAAGCTGTTCAGCTTTAGCCAAATCAATATTATTAAAACCGGCAGAACGCAGGGCGATAAAACGAATTCCTTGTTGATGCAAAATTTCAAGTATTTCAGCAGAAGCGTCATCACTTACAAATAAGCTCGCAGCTTCGAAACCTGCACTCAACATGGATGTTTCTAAAGAGAGCTTCACGTTAAGAAAATGCATTTCATGTCTGCCTTTGTTAGCTTGCTCCAAAAAAGGTTTTTCAAATTTGTGCGAACTGAATACTGCTGTTTTCATGATGAACTCATTTTAACTGATGATATTTTTTTCTCAGCTTCATTTATATTTCCGGAAATTTCGTCAGGGCTTTCAATGCCTTTACCTGAAAGGTTTCGAAACATTTCTCCAAGGGAAGCGTTTTTACCACCAACTTTTGGTAAATCACATAATGTTATTTCATTAAAATATTTAACTAGCGTTTCCATACTTTTTTATTTTTTAATTAAAATGACCGCTTTATTTTTCAAACAAATCCAATAATTCCAGCATTTCAGTATTCACTTCATGTTGTTTTACCACTTTTTCAAATGGCGTAAGCTTCAACTTGTTTTGAACAATCCCAACCATCTTGTTTTTTTCTCCATGCAATAAATTCTTAACTGCTGCTACACCCATACGTATGCCAAGCATTCTATCCATAAATGTCGGATGCCCTCCACGCTGAATATGCCCCAATACAGTGATCCTGATATCAGCTTGAGCATTGGTTTTTTTTATTTTTTCTGCAAGTTGGTAAGCACCGGTTTCGTCACCTTCAGCCACAACGATTATCATGGATTCTTTGTGTTGGTGATTTTTTATTTTATTGAGAAGTACTTCAACTTCACCTGCTTTTTCGGGAATTAAAATAGCATCTGCACCAACACCAAGACCCGTACCCAACGCAATATAACCGGCATCCCGTCCCATCACTTCCACAATAAATATTCTGTCATGAGAGCTGGCGGTATCCTTTATTTTATCGATAGCGTCTATGGCGTTATTAACTGCTGTATCAAAACCCAATGTATAATCAGAACCATACAAATCGTTATCTATTGTACCGGGAATGCCAATAAATGGCAGCTTGCAAATTTCAGAGAAAGCCAATAATCCTTTGAATGTACCATCACCACCAATAGCTATCAGTCCATCAATATTATTCTTTGTAAGCTGCTGCAAAGCCTGCTTCCTGTATTTTAGTTGCATGAACCTTTCGCATCGCATTGATTTTAATATTGTACCTCCCTTATGAATTATGTTTTTGATTGCATCATTATCGAGAGTCCAAAATTCACCATCTATCATTCCATCATACCCCTTCATGATTCCCGTTGCCTGAACACCAGCTACAGAACATTCCTTCACAATAGCTGCAATGGTTGCATTCATACCCGGTGAATCGCCACCAGAAGTAAAAACGCCGATGTTTTTTATATCCCTGTTCATTTTTTATTAGTTTGAAGATTAAATATTTTCATGTCAATAATTTTTTAAAATAACTAATTCCATAGGCTTCAGATAAAGTTTAATATAGCAAACCGGGTTAGAGGGGTTTTCTGAATGCATGATTTCTATGTTGCTCTTATCTCCATAAACAGGTTTCATCCATTTACAAGTGCGATTAAGTTGACTATCCACCAGCACACATTCTTGTTTAGCTTCACTGGCAGATGAATTAAATACAAATAATATTTCCTGTTCGTATAATATTCTGGAGAAGGCAAGTGTACATTTTTCGCAATCGGGCATTTGGAAATGAATGCCGTCGCTGGATGTTTCACGCATGAACATCCTGCCGAATCGTAATACATTACTTTCATTTCTGAATTTTGCCAAATTTGAAATGGCCTTGTAGATTGATGATTGTTGGTTAAAAACATTTGTATTCTTATCGTTCGGGTTAAACATACATTCCCTCACATAACGGTCGTCTTTGCCGCAACCTTCCAGGCCCTGTTCTGTCCCGTAATAAATACAGGGAGTGCCTAATGCACATAACAAGAAAGCCAATCCGGCAATAATCTGTGCCGGCTCGGTATCATACCCAAAACGATGCTTTAATTCCTGGCCCACCTGGTCATGATTATCTAAAAATGTTACCAGAAACTCTCCGCTTTCACCCCTGGTTAATGCATTCTTTTGTAATATCTCATACCTCTCGATCAACTTGCCTGGCGAATCTTTTCCTTTGATGACGCCCGCTAAAACAAAATATAATTGAAAGTCGAGTACCGAATTCAGGCCATAATAAATATTTTGGTCAGAGTCTGCTAATGTTTTTGGACCTATATAATGATTAGCCATAGCATCGGCTCCTACCAACTCTCCGAAAAGAAAAAAGTTTCTTTTGCCCAGTGAATAAGCATATTCCCGTACATAGGAACAGAAACGACTGATCGCTTTTTCGCCCATGTGCTTAACTGCATCCAAACGAAAACCATCAATATCCAATTCTCTGATCCAATAACAATGGATTGCAGTTAATATTTTTTGTACATAAATAGCTTCTCTTGACTCATCATTCTTGAAAGCTTTCAAATGAAAAAAATCTCCTTCCCTTGTTTCAGGGTACTCATCAAAATTGCGTATCTGCCCTTTACGTCCATATAAAGCCGGGTTACGCAATTCTACCGGTTCAGGCATATTTTCATAACGCCAGTTTCCAAAGGGGAATTCCATTCCTTCATAATAGTTATAATCTTTACCATCAGGATAATTCCAATTGTCACCACCATGATGCAATACTATATCCAGAAAAACCCGTATTTCCAGGGTATGAGCTTGTTGAATCAAATCTTCCAAATCACTTTTTGTTCCAAATCGTTCGTCTATTTCCAGGTAATTTTCAATTGCATATCCATGATAAGCTTCGGGGTTATTTTTAAAAACGGGGCTAAGCCAAATAGCTGTACATCCAAGATTCTTTATATAATCGAGGTGGTTGTTGATGCCACGAATAGTACCTCCACATTGTTTGGTCAATTGCCCGCTATCACCAAAACCATAATGTCGTTCGTCAAACTCAACTGTATGCCGTTTATTACTGTCATGAAAACGGTCAACCAATAAAAAATAGATGAATTCTTCCCGCCATTCACGATGACAGTTTACCCAGTAATTTTTACCTGGTTTGGGAGAAAGGTCAATATCTTTAATTGATTTCATTTAATATTTTAATAAATCACAAAACTATTTTTACATATTTCCTGTGCCAGTAACTCATCAATGTATATAGCATTGGAGGGGTGTGCAATGGTATTACAGGTAACTATTTTCTCTACACCCGCATTTAAAAGCTTTTCATAAGCCTTTGCTGCAAAAATTGCATGAATACCAATGCAAACTGGTGGCTTCATGCCAACTTTTTTAAGTTGTTCAATCGTTTCAATCATAGTTTGTGCCGTTGTGATAATATCATCAACCAGCACAGGGATGTATTCTTTATATTCTTCTAATAGTGACGGAGTTCCTTTATCAACTGCTTTGTCGATTTTCCCTAATATGATGTAAGGAGCATTGGCACCAGCCGCCAATTTGCTTATCCATTGTTCGCTTTCACTATCATGGCTTATTAATATAGGATGCTGAATGTTTTTGTCAATCCATTTAGAAACAAGAGGGGAGACCTGCAATGAAGAAGTATGAATAGAATAAATTTCATTCAGTGAATTATGGTGATGCAAATGTGGTTCAACGGTAATGAGTTTATCAACAAAAAAAGAAAGGAGTTCGCCTAAATAACCCGAACTGATACATTCCCCTACTGAAGAACTTTTATCTTGCTGCATATAAGCCAGGTAGGGCACTACCAGAGTAACTGGATATGCCCTCAATTCCTTTAATGTTTTTGCCAGAAAATACAGTGGCAAAATCTTATTATCCGGTTGATGGAGTGAACATACAATAATGGCTTCTTTTTCATAAACATTGGATAATACTTTTACATAAGTTTCCCCATCTGCAAAATGGCGGATGATAGATTTTCCGGTTTCGGCATGCAGCAATTTTATTAGAGAGTTTGAAATCTTTTCATTGCCAGGCATTGAAAATATTATACAGTTACTCATATCAAATAATTTTAAACGTTTTCATCATGCTATTCTTTTAGAAATTAAAATGATAGTTTTAGTTCTGTTTGGTTTTTATTGGACGGACTCTCCAACGACTCAGAGAATTGATTTATCCATTCCCATATTTCATCAGGAGCTTTTAAAAAAAGCTGGTGATCACCATTTTTCACTTCCACCAATTGAGCATTTGGAAATTTGATTGCAAATTTTTTCACATTTGTCATTGGAGCTGTTTTATCCAAATCTCCCTGAATAAAAAGTATTTTTTTATTCCTGATGTTTTTTGTGATAGTATCTAAATCGGTTTTCAGAATTACTTCATTCAATGAATAGTAATAACTCTGCCAGGTATGTTTTTTTGCATCCGAAAATACATCCTCAGTCATGTTTTTTGGCTTCAGCCATTTTATCATATAGAGTGGCTGAAGCATGCAAAAGATTTTACCAAATCGACTAACCGCCAGCTTATCGAACCAGGAATTAGCGGCCATTTGTTTTTTGAATTGAGCTTCACTTGTAATAACAGGAAGTCCAATAGTTGTTACTCCTTCAAACCAGTCAGGGTGTTTTGCAAAGAGTGCAAGGGAAATTATAGCTCCTAATGAATGTCCGACTATTATGGTTTTTCCGTTATTAATTCCCTCTTTTAAAATGATTTTTTCTATTGCTTCAATCTGAACTGCTAAGGAATAACTGCTTTGTGGTTTAGGTGAATCTCCAAACCCCAATAGATCTACCATGAAAAGCTTTCTGGCTTTGGAAATATGCTCAGTTCCTCTTTTCCAATAATTTTTGGAACCTGCCAATCCATGAATGAGTAGTATGTTCTTATCCCCCGATCCTGTAATATCATAATTCAAAGTCATTGTTTCAGCATTGTATGAAGCAGACAGTTCTACCTTCACATACTCGTACGTAGCAACAGATATCATTAATACCAATACGATTATTATCAGAACAGCCATTGTCTTCAAAATTTTCAGGATAAACTTTTTCATTTTGTTTTTTCCATTTTCCCGGGTTATGTTTATTTTATAATTCCTCCTTTATACTTCCACAGTCCTTCATCTTTTCACCAGAGTAGGGATTTCGTATTTCTTCAGTCTCACTGATCCAGTAAGCTCCTTTGCCATCAAACGCTTTTGGGCAATAAACAGCATAAAGCTTCATATCATTTAGTTTAAAACTCTTAATTGTGCAGTAAACAATTTCCGATAAATGACTAAAGTAGGAACGCCTTTCTTCAAGTCCTTTAATATGCAGTAACTCAGTTAGTTTAGATTCATATCCTGATGCATGTTGCAGCCAGGCTTCTTTCCCATCTCCATTTATATTTTTTGGATCTACTGATTTAACATGTTCCAACATGGCTTGAGCAGCACTATCTATTCTTTTACTATCTGCGACAATAAAAGCATTTTTCATTGCCAGGTAAGCTTTAATCACTTCCTTCAATTTATTTTCATTTTCCTCTTCAAGCAGATTAGGGTTTTTCAGAATAATGATATCCTTGTGTGCAAAGTTCTGCTGCAGAGATTCATGCTGAATGTGTGAAACAGTATCAGGGTTTTCATTATTTTCTATAGTATCCTTGTTACTACTGTTACCACAAGCTGCTACCAGGAATAAAGAGGAAATTGCGAACGTTTTAAAAATTATTTTGTTTGTTTTCATAATATTATCAGGTTTTTAATTGTTTGATTCCGTAAAGGCGATTGAAAACCACACATGCAGT
>Ga0138256_10008933_pt1 | contig 10510 bp, 8 predicted proteins | sample KNB2016incub_MG_FD_105486 | JGI IMG/M metagenome (GOLD analysis project Ga0138256, IMG submission 105486) | Active sludge microbial communities from wastewater in Klosterneuburg, Austria - KNB2014incub_MG | ecosystem: Engineered > WWTP > Activated sludge > Unclassified | place: Austria... | reverse complement strand
TGGGAAGCAGCGGCTGGATCACCTTCCACTCAAAGTCCGTCAGATCATATCGCGCCATCACCAATCTCCCTCACGGGAGTGAATCACGCTTCGCGCCGACTGCCAGCGGATTTATGAGTATGCAGCCTAGTCCGTATATATGATTATGAGGTGAGCGAGGTCATGCGCCGCATCATGTCAGGCTGATTCAGGGGCGTGGTGCTACGCCACACCAACCATCATGGCGCGTGGTTAATCGCCCGGCGCGGCTAGCTTCAAATTAGAACGGCGCCCGGACATCATTCCGCTTCGAGAAGTACAGATACTCCCCGTCGAAGCCCGCAACCCGCCTCAGCTTTTCGAGATCAACCAGCTGCACGCGCCGCGACTTGTACTTCACCACGCCCATCTGCTCGAGCCGGTTGAACACGCGCACGATGTGAATGACGCTCAGCCCAAGAATATTAGCGAAATCCTCCTGCAATAGCGGCAGCAGAAGCGTGTCGCCATCATGCTTCTCGATCAGCTGCAGCCGCGCCAAGATCTCGCACAACACGTGCGCCAATCGCTGCGTCGCATCGCGTCGCCCTAGCGACACTACCCGCTCAGCCAACAGCGCTTCCTCGTGCGCATTGGACCACATCAGAGCCTCAGCGAGGCCCGGATGCCGCGTCATCATATCGCGAAAGCTCTTGGTCTCCAGCTCCCACAACGCCACGGGCGTGCGCGCAACGATGTCGAACTCCGAACGCTCGAACATCAGCATGTTGTAGCAAAGAAAATCGCCTGGCAGAGCGAAGTTCACGATCTGCCGCGTGCCGCCCGGCAGGAAACGCGCACGCAACAGCCAACCATCCTCCACGAGGTACATGCACTTGTATTTCTCGCCCTCCCTGATCAGCGCTTCGCCCGCGCCCAGATTGACGCGCTTGCGCAAGCTGGTTGAGATCCGTTCGCAGGTCGTACCCAACAGGGAAGAAGCCTTGCAGCTTCGCGATGAGATTGCGACTAGGCATGATTTCGCGATCAGGCGTCCGCGTTCGCGGCGCACCTCCTCCACTCACAGTTTCTGAAATGTCGAACGTCAGCGTAGGAACGGCCCCGCTATCGCCGGGTTCCATTTCAGTCCGATCTGGGACTTTTTGATGCTAAGCGGCTTCAGCGAGCAGCGGCCGCTCCCCCATCACGCCGGCGATCTTCGCCGTTAGCTCGCGCTGATCAAGCGGCTTGGACACATAATCTGACATGCCAAGCGCCAGATACTTCTCGCGGTCCCCACTCATCGCATCGGCGGTCAACGCGATGACTGGAAGGCTACGCCACGCTTCTGCGCTGGCGCGGATGTGGCGGATCGCTTCCTTGCCGTCCATGACGGGCATGTGCACGTCGAGCAATACGATGTCGAACGCCTCGTCATGCAGGCGGTCGAGCGCCTCTTGCCCATTCACCGCTTCGACGAATTTCGGCGACAACTGCGCCAAGAACAGCTTCACGACCTGGCGGTTGACCGCATTGTCATCGACCAGAAGGATCTTGAGCCCGCGCAGGCGCTTGGTCGTCGCCTCGCTCGGCGCGGGGAAGCTTGTATCGACTGTACGCACAGGCGACATCTCGTCCACGGCGCTCGCCAGGAAGGTCAGCGTGAAGGTCGACCCCACGCCCGGCTCGCTTTCCACCGCGACGTCTCCGCCCATCAGCTGCGCCAGCTGACGCGTGATCGCGAGGCCCAGCCCCGTGCCGCCAAAGCGCCGCGTGATCGTCGCATCCGCCTGCGTGAAGGTCGTGAACAGGCGTGAGCGCACCGCTTCGGTCATGCCGATGCCGGTATCGGTCACCGCCACGCTGATCCGGTATTCGCCCGGCGACACTTCGTCGGAAGAGACAGCCATCTTCACCTGGCCGCGCTCGGTGAACTTGATGGCGTTGGACAGAAGGTTGCCCACACACTGGCGCACACGTACCGGGTCGTAATGCAGCATGGCCGGCATTCCCGGCGCGATATGCAGGTCGATCGTCAGCCCGCGTTCCACCGCCTTTGACAGGAACAGCTGGCGCAGGCGCTCGAATGTCTGGCCAAGCTCGCCGTCGACAGGCGAGATTTCCATCTTGCCCGCTTCGATCTTGGACAGGTCGAGCACGTCGTTGAGCAGCGCCGTCAGCGTCTTGCCCGATTCGAGGATCACATCGACCTTCTCACGCTGGTCGGCCAGCAGGCCGTCATTGACTAGCGATTGCGCCATGCCCAGGACGCCGTTCAGCGGCGTGCGGATCTCGTGGCTCATCGAGGCGAGGAAGTTCGACTTGGCGACTGTCGCCGCCTCCGCCTGCCGCTTGGCCTCGATCAGCGCCAGCTCGGCCTGCTTCTCTTCCTGGATGTCCAGCATCAGCCCGACGGCGCGCACCGGAATCGCATGCTCATTGCGCTGCACGCGCATGAACAGGCGCACCCACTGGTCCTCGCCGTTCGGACGGTACAACCGTGCGTCGATTGATTGCACGCCAGGCGAGCGCAGGCAGCTCTCCCAGCTCTCGCGCACCGCCGCGATATCGTCGTCATGATACATCCCGAACGGGCGCATCGAGTGCCGCGCCAGCGCTTCGGGGCCGGCCAGCTCCTGGTATTGCGGCGACGTCCACCGCTCCGACGAACGCAGGTCGATCTCGTAGACGCCGGCGCTCGCCGCCGACATCGCGATCTCGAGGCGATCATGCATGATCGCCGCCTGGTCGCGGGCATCCACCAACTCGGTGATGTTCTGCGACAGCCCAAAAATCTCGTACTTGCCCGACGGCAGTCTCCGCCCTGACGTGAACTGCGCCAGCGTATGGCGCCATGTGCCGTCCGGCTTGCGGCGGCGAAGGTGCAGCGTTGCGGTTCCGCCCTGCAGCGACAGCCGGTCGCGGACCTGCTTATCCTTGTCGATGTCATCGGGATGCAGATCCTTGACGATATCGTCGAGCCGATAGATCGACATCGCCTCCCCGCGCTTCACCAGCGAATCGGAGAAATGGAAGGTCTCCTCGTCGGGATTGTAGCGGAACATCCCGATGTCCGCGTCGCGCATCAGCCTGTCGCGCACATCGATCGACGCCACCAGCTTGCCCAGCATCGACCATTCGGCCGTGACGTCCGACAAGATCACCACATCCGACATCTGCGCGCGCCCGCGTTTCGGACGCAGCCACATGTCGCCCTTGTGCCCGGTAAAGCGATAGACGGCGCCATCGCCATACGATTTGTGCTCGGCCGAGATGGATTCCAGGAACTCGGTCAGGCCCGCGCCGCTCAGCCGATCGGCCGAAACGCCCGTCAGCTGCACGAAGGTTTCGTTGGCGCGTGACACACGCCCATCCTCGTCAACCTGCGCGGCCGCCAACCCGAGCGCCCCAAGCTGCTCGAGCAACGCCATGGCGTCGTTCCCGGTGAATTCTGACAAGGTCGAAGGCCCCTGGGCGCAGCTTTAGTGAAACTCGTCGGGAACCCTAGGCTGCCGCACGTTAATGCGCCCTTTCCGCAGGGGGGCCAATCGCCCAAAACCCTAGGGTTTTTGGGGTTTTTTCTGCAGGAAAACCAAGGAATTACCCGGACGTCACAAGCGGTCCGCCCATGATCTTCTGCAGCCCTCCCATGCCGCCCACCTCGTTCTTACGGGCGATGAATTTGGCGTCGGTCGAGGCAAAATAGTTGCGCGACCGGACGGTCGAGACCTTCACGAATTCCGCTTCCACTTCATCGGTCTTCAGTGTCAGCAGCGTGAATCCCTTCGCAAAGGCATTGTAGTATAGCACCTCGTTGTTCGCTTCAGGCATCAGCCAGTTCAGCTCCTCGAACGGTACGCTGTCCCCCGCCCCGGGCGACGTAACGGACGTGCAGCCGAACTCCACCCCGCGCTGCTGGCCCGAATTGTCGTGCAGCTGGTTGGCCCAGGCCGTGTGCGTATCGCCCGTCAGCGTCACCAGCAGCGCATTCGCCGCCCTCGCAGCCGCATAAAGCCGTTCACGCGCCTGTGGAAATCCGCTCCACGCATCCAGATTCCATTCAAAACCGTAGCGCGCCGTCGAATAATAACGTTTCGAGCCCTGCGAGACCTTGGCGTACTTGTCGGCCGACAGGCCCGACTGCAGGTCTGGCATCCGAACCTTGGCCATCGTTACCTGATTGCCCAGCACCTGCCATTTCCTGCCTGCGGCGGTCGACTGCTTCAGCGCGTCCGCCAGCCACGCTTCCTGCTCGACCCCAAGCATCGAACGCTGCGGATCGTTGATCTTCGCCTTCAACCGCTCGGCGATCGCAGGGCGCTCGGCGTCCGGCGCCATGAACATTTCGTCGAATGTCAGGTCCTCGCCGCGCCCCACCAGCCGGCTCTCAAGCAGGAACAGCGTCGCCAGATCGCCGATGTCGAACTTGCGCCAGATCGCCTCGCGCGGCCTTCCCGGCACGGGATCGCGCACAGGCATCCACTCCAGATAGGCTTGCACCGCCTGCGCCTTGCGCTCGGTCCATCCACCTTCGGTCTCGGGCTGATGGTTCTCCGCGCCGGTACGATACGAGTTGTTCGCCGACTCATGATCGTCCCACGTGCAGAACCACGGCGCCACGCCATGCGCCGCCTGCAGGTCCGGATCCGACTTGTACTGCGCATGCCGTGCCCGGTAGTCGGCCAGCGACACGATCTCAGTCTCCGGCGCATGGTTGCGACCGAGCTCTTTCCCCACCACACCGCCATATCCGGTGACGCCGTATTCGTAGATGTAGTCGCCAAGGTGGATCACGGCGTCGATCACGCTGCTCTGCCCGCGCTTGGCGATCTCGCGATAGACATTGAAATATCCGAACGGCCAGTTCGAACACGACACCACCGCCATGCGATAATCCGCCATGCCGGTCGCCGGCAGCGTCCGCGTCACGCCGCCCGGCGACGACGCCTTTCCGGCCGTGAACCAGTAATAATAGACTTGCCCCGCCTCGAGCCCGTCGACATCGATCTTGACTGTGTAGTCGCGCTCCGACCCCGTGATGAACACGCCCGTCTTTACGACATCCTTCATCGCCGCATCGCGCGCGACATTCCACTTCACCGGAACCGGCCCCGCCGCCTCCGGCGTCACCCGCGTCCACAGGATCACTGCCGTCTGCGTGGGATCACCCGAGGCGACCCCGTGCGAGAAAGCCGCGTTTCCGCCATAATCCGCCTCGCCACCCAAGGTGGTGCAGGCGGCTGCACTAAATCCGGCCGCACCAAGGCCCAAAGCTCCGCGCCGCGTCAGCCTGGTCATGGATTAATCCTCTGCACTGGGTTAGTGGCCCATACGAATCCCTACCTCGCAGCATACCGCGACGAAAGCATGACGTCCCAAACGCCTGATCCAATGAAGATTACCGTTCCCGCGGAAGCAGCGGGCGCGCGCCTCGATAAATGGCTCGCTGACGCTGGAACCGGCATGTCCCGGTCGCGCCTGCGGGTGCTGATCGAGGAAGGTCGCGTCACCGCCAACGGCCAGCCAGCCACCGACGCCAGCGCCAAGGTCATCACCGGCGCAGTCTACACCATCGATCTACCCACCCCGGTTGGGGCGCTGCCCGAGGCCGAAGACATCCCGCTCGACATAGTCTTTGAGGACAAGCACCTCATCGTCATCGACAAGCCGGCCGGCCTTGTTGTTCACCCCGCAGGTGGATCTGAGCGCGGTACGCTGGTCAACGCACTGCTCTTCCATTGCGGGGCGCATCTCACCGGCATCGGCGGCGTCGCCCGCCCCGGCATCGTCCACCGTCTCGACAAGGACACGTCGGGCGTCATGGTCGCCGCCAAGAGCGAAGCGGCCCACACGGCCCTAACCGCCATGTTCGCGGCTCACGATATCGAACGCGCCTATCTGGCCGTCACACGCGGCGCGCCGCGTCCGCTGATCGGCCGCATCGAGACCAATATCGGCCGCTCGCCCAATGACCGGAAGAAGATGGCGGTCATGAAAGATAAGCACTTCCGCGCCGACCACTGGTCGAACGACACCACGAATGGCGAAAGCGCCGAGACCGCCGGCAAGATCGCGATCACCAACTATCGCGGTCTTGAAACCTACGGACGCCTAGATGCGACAGGCACGCAACCCGCCGCCGCCCTCGTCGAGTGCCGTCTCGAGACCGGACGCACCCACCAGATCCGCGTCCAAATGGCCCACATCGGCGCGCCCGTTCTCGGCGACCAGACCTATGGCAAGCACCGCTGGCTGAAAGCCGATGGCAAAGGCCCCGCCTTTGAGCGCGCCACCGCTACCGCAAAAGCCTTCGAACGACAGGCGCTCCACGCCGCCATCCTTGGCTTCGAACACCCGATCACGAAGGAGCCGCTCCGCTTTGAACGCCCGCCGCCAGCGGACATGCAGGACCTGATCGACGCCCTGCGCGCAATGCCGACTTGACGCCTATCGAATGATCTCGACGCGCCATTCATGATCGAACTGGTAGCCGCAGATCGCGAAGGGCTCTCCGTTGAATTCGGCCGGCTCGTATCTGGCCGTCTTCGCCCATTGAAGCGTCGCCTCATCCAGCGTTTTCGAACCCGACGATTTGGCAAGATGAACATCCACCAGCCGGCCATCGGCCGTCAGGCAGGATTCGATCGACGTCCTGCCCATCTCTTCCTGGCGTTTGGCCGACGGCGGATAGGCCGGCAGCGCCGTCTCCTTCGCCATTTTCGGCCGCTTGGTCAGACCCGGCAGGCCGGGCTTCCATTGCACAAAGAAAGGCGGGCGCTCGCTGTCTGCGGGCGCCGTGGAGGCCTGCACAAGTCCAGGATCGATCGCCGGCGGCAAATCCGGCGGTCCGAACCCGGGCAAAGGAATTGACGAACAGCTGGCAAGCGCCAGCGCCACACCGATCGTCAGCCCCCCGGCCCGCAATCGATTTGCAGCAAACATGCTGCTCCCTCCGTCTCCTGGAGCTGCACGAAAGCTAACTCTGCCATCAATCGATTTTGCGCGCGACAGAATTGACAATCCGCCGGCGCAACGACGCCGCGGGCGATCATTTAAAAAACGATACTATTTGGTACACATCTGCGAAATCCACCTGTTTCCAGGCCCCCCGAAATCCCACCCCGTCAGTCGCCTATTAGGCGCGCTCTTCAATTCCAGCAGAAACCATCGCGCCCTAACCCCCTTTAACGGAGATTACCCTCTCCCCATCTTTCGCGCATGACGGACCGGGGGCGGGACATAATCCTGCCGAGAACCTTCATAAAATAGGGACGTTAGGTCCAGATCGGACCTGTACGTACCGGGGTATATGAACAAGAGCCGCGAGCGTGTCCTCCCCAGATAGGCGTCGCGGCCGGGAAAAGAAGGAGCGAACAACATGGCCAGCCTCGCAATTGCACTCTCCCCTGAACAAGGGCTGTCGCGTTATCTCTCTGAAATTCGCAAATACCCGCTGCTCGAGAAGAACGAAGAGTTCATGCTCGCCCAGCGCTGGGCTCAGCATCAGGATTCCGAAGCCGCAGAGAAGATGGTGACGTCGCACCTCCGCCTCGTGGCGAAGATCGCGATGGGCTATCGCGGGTATGGCCTGCCCATGGGCGAGGTCATTTCCGAAGGTAACGTCGGCCTGATGCAGGCCGTGAAGAAGTTCGACCCGGACAAGGGCTTCCGCCTGGCGACCTATGCAATGTGGTGGATCCGCGCCGCGATCCAGGAATACATCCTGCGCTCGTGGTCGCTGGTGAAACTCGGCACCACCGCCGCGCAGAAGAAACTCTTCTTCAACCTGCGCCGCCTCAAGGGCGAAATCAGCGCGATGGAAGAAGGCGACCTGCGTCCGGAGAACCTGACCACGATCGCCACCAAGCTCGGCGTCACCGAGGAGGAAGTCACCTCGATGAACCGCCGCATGGCGTCGGGCGGCGACGCCTCGCTCAATGCTCCCATCGGGGGCATGGAGGGCGGCGAAGCCGAATGGCAGGACTGGATCGCTGATGACACCCCCGGCCAGGCCGAACGCCTCGCCGAGACGGATGAGTTCGGCGCCCGCATGAGCCTGCTCGAACGCGCGATGGAATCGCTCAACGAACGCGAGCGTCACATCATCACCGAGCGGCGCCTGAAAGAAGAACCGACCACGCTGGAAGACCTCTCGACTGAGTACAATGTCAGCCGCGAGCGGATTCGCCAGATCGAGGTCCGCGCCTTCGAGAAGCTGCAGAAAGCGATGCGGGAAGCCGCACGCGAACAAGGCCTCATCGAAGCCAACTAGAACAAGCCCGGCCCGCTCGAAAGAGCGGGCCGGATCGCTTCCGGGGACGAGAACGGTCCCAGACAAGGATCGCGACGCGCGCGGCTCGCCGCGCGCCAGCCCGCTTTCAGCGCGTGCGGTGGTCCCCGCGCACTGGAGGCGGGCGAAATTTGTGCGCTCCGTACGTCCCGCCTCTATACTCACGAATAGAAGTCAGCTAGACACTGTCAAGTCAATCAGCCTTCGCTGGAGCCGCACCCATGGCCGACACTGCCGCCGCCCTCAAAACCTACAACGACATCCCCGTCCTCGACTGGGACCTGCAGGACCCGCAGGCGTCTTCTTACGTCCTCTTCAAGGACCTGCGCGAGAAGACCCCGCTGGTGAAGGTGCCGATGGGCATGGGCTCGATGGTGATGGCCCTGCGTGGCCGCATGGTCGACCAGATCGTCTCACCCGAGAACACGCGCCAGCTCGAGACCGAGATGAAGATGATGCAAGGCATCTTCGATGGCCCGATCTTCGACTTCGTCGCGCAGGTCATGCTCTTCGCCAACGGCGAAGTCCACCAGCGCCGCCGCCAGCCCGTCGCCCGCACGTTCGCCTTCAAGCTGATGGAAGCGATGCGTCCCAAGGCCGACGCCGTCGCGACCGAAATCATCAACGAACATCTCGGTAAGGGCCCGTTCGACTTCCTCAAGGAATTCGCCGCCCAGCTGCCCGCCCGCATCATCGCTGATATTCTCGGCATTCCCCGCGCCGACCTGCCCGTCTTCATGAAGTGGATTAGCGACACCGCGGAATCGATAGGCTTTGTCGACGTCGAACGCCGCGCCGGCATCGAACAGTCGCTCACCGACTTCAACGCCTATGTCGACAAGCTGCTGGCGGATCGCCGCGCCAATCCGCGTGGCGACTTCCTCAGCGACTATGTCGCGGCCACCGCCGCCTCCGGCGACATGACCGAAGGCGAGATCCGCGCCCAGGTGGTCGGCCTCATCCTTGCCGGCTCCGACACCACGCGCAACTCGATGTGCATGACGCTGTTCCAGCTCCTACAACACCCGGATCAGTGGGCAGCCCTCGTCGCAGACCCCGACAACCTCAAGAAGAAGGCGGCTGAAGAAGGCCTGCGCTATGAGCCGGTCGTGTCCGGCATCCCGCGCGTCACCACGCAGGACATGGAGATCGAAGGCTTCCTCATCCCACCCGGCGCCATCGTCGCCGTCTCGATCCTGTCGGTCCTACGCGATCCCGAAATCTACGCCGACCCCGAAACCTTCAACATTCACCGCACCGACCAGCAACGCTGGCATCTCGCCTTCGGCGCCGGCGCCCATCGCTGCGCCGGCGAAGCATTGGCGCGGGTCGAACTCGAAGAAACCCTCGCCGCCATCGCGAGACTCGCCCCCAACACCCGCGTCGTCGGCCAGCACCCCAAACTCCAACCCGGCGCCATTCGCACGGTGGACCAGATCCAGGTCGAGTTCGCGTAAGCACGCGATTACGTGCAATTTTGACAGGATGGGCAGGGCCAGATTTAACCTCGTAGGCCGACGCTCGGAGGCATGCCCTCCGTCCCCGCCCCGATCATCAATGATGCATCGCACCGTACCGCCGTGCTGGGCCGCCTGGCGTGGACCATTCCGGTCACTACGCTTCTGTTCGTCGTGCTTGGGCCAGTGGTTGGCACACTGATCGCGCTTGTGACGCCGCCCTTCGGCCTGATGACGATGGCGGCAATCGCAAAACCGGACACGCTGCCGCTCCTGTTCTTGCTCTCGCTGGGTACAGGATATGTGATTGGCTCCATCCCGGCTGCCTTTTCCGGTTTCTGGGTCGCGCTTCTCTCTCCCTTTTCCGCCTCCCGAAAGCACTTCTTCCTCGGGGCCGCCGCGATCGGCGCCGCGAGCACGTGGATATTTGCTGCGGGTCAGCAGCCTTCGGGCGGTCCGATCTTGCCGATCTTCCTCGCGATCATAGGGACCGTCTCCGCAGTGGTGTGCGCAGTTCTCACGGACCAGTTGCGCCGCCGCCCTTTCCTCGAAAGTCGTAGCGCCCGCCGCAAGCGCCGCGACCAGCTCGCCAGAGGCCGCGCTGAACGCCTCGCCAGAGCCCGAAAAGCTAGCTGAAGCCACGCCCGATCGCCCGCATCCGGAGTACCGCAGCAAAGCTGCGCGCCTCGCAGGACGAGGGCGTGCTCGCCGAACGCAGGGAGTGCGCGATCACTGGCTCCCAATTCAGAGGATGGCGAAAAACCTTCGCTCAAGAATTCATGGGGCTTGCTTGCAAACCCTGTAG
>Ga0138256_10008932_pt1 | contig 10511 bp, 6 predicted proteins | sample KNB2016incub_MG_FD_105486 | JGI IMG/M metagenome (GOLD analysis project Ga0138256, IMG submission 105486) | Active sludge microbial communities from wastewater in Klosterneuburg, Austria - KNB2014incub_MG | ecosystem: Engineered > WWTP > Activated sludge > Unclassified | place: Austria... | reverse complement strand
GCGGCGTCCTTCAGGATGCTGGTCACGTCGTCCTGGTCGAGGATGCTGAACTGGGGCTTGAGGCCCAGCACCTTGCCGTCCTCGCGCACCATGCGCACACCCAGCGCGTGGAAGGTGCACACCAGCACATCCTTGGCGGCGCGGCCGATCAGGCCCTTGGCGCGCTCGCGCATCTCCGCCGCCGCCTTGTTGGTGAAGGTGATGGCCGCGATGCGCTTGGGCTCCAGCCCGCGCTCGATCAGGTGCGCGATCTTGTGCGTGATCACCCGCGTCTTGCCCGAACCCGCGCCGGCCAGCACCAGACAGGGGCCGTCGGTGTAATGGACGGCCTGGAGCTGGGCGAGGTTGAGACCTGCGGACATGGGGGAGGGGGAAAAGCGGGAAGGCGGGGGAACGGAGCGCGCAATGATACAGACGGTGCCTTTCGGGTGCAGCCCCGGGGGCTCCCGGGTGTAAGCCGCCTGCCAGCCCCGCGCAAGCGTGGCGGCCTCGGGGGCGCCACAATAGCGCTCTGTGCTTTCCATCCTGCTCGTCACCTTCCCCTTTTTCGCGCTTGTGCTCGCCGGCTACCTGGCGGCGCAGCGGCGCATGTTGCCGCTGGAGGCCATTCCGGGGCTCAATGGCTTTGTGCTGTTTTTTGCGCTGCCGTGCATGCTGTACCGCTTTGGTTCGACCACGCCGATCGCGCAGTTGCTCGACCTGTCGGTGGCGGCGGTGTACCTGCTGTGTGGTCTGGTGATGGTGGCGTTTGCCATTGCGGTGACGCGCAACGAGCGCATCCGCTGGAACGACTCCGCCTTTGGCGCGTTGGTGGCGGCGTTTCCCAATTCGGGCTTTATGGGCGTGCCGCTGCTGGTGGCGCTGCTGGGCGCGCAGGCGGCCGGGCCGGTGATCGTGATGATCGTGGTGGACATGGTGGTCACCAGCTCGCTGTGCGTGGCCCTCTCGCGCCTGGACGATGGCCAGGGCCATGGCAGCGCTGCCATGCTGGACGCTGCGCGCAAGGCACTGCGCGGCGTGGTGGGCAACCCCATGCCCTGGGCCATTTTGGGCGGTGCATTGGCGTCTTACCTGGAGTGGCGCCTGCCCGCGCCGGTGGAAAAAACCGTCTGGCTGCTGGCCGATGCGGCCTCGCCGGTGGCGCTGTTCACCATTGGCGCGGTGCTGGCGCGCTCGCAGATCCAGGCCAGCCACCCCATGCCGCTGTCGGACTACCTGCCTGTGGCGCTGATGAAGCTGCTGCTGCACCCGCTGCTGGTGCTGGTGGTGGGGGCCACGGCGGTTCAGTGGGGCGTGGGGTTGAGCCCGTTTGCGCTCACGGTGATGGTGCTGACCGCCGCGCTGCCCAGCGCCAGCAACGTGTCGCTCCTGGCCGAGCGCATGGGGGCCGACAACGGGCGCATCGCGCGCATCATCCTGGTGACCACGGCGGCGTCGTTCCTCAGCTTCTCGGCGGCGGTGTCTCTGGTGCGGTAGCCGGGCGCAGGTTTTGGCTATCTGGTTGATTGGTTCAATTGCATTTACACGGTAATTGATCCTGCCTAGAGTCGGGGTTCTGCCACTGCACCCCCAGGAGAACCACCATGAGCGATCACGCCACCCCCTCCGCCGCCCAATGCCCTTTCCACGCCGTGGCCCGCGCCACCGCCCGCGTGACGCAGGGCGCGCGCTCGCACCGCGACTGGTGGCCCGAGCAGTTGAACCTGGGCATCCTGCACCAGCATGCGCCCGCTTCCAACCCGCTGGGCGCTGATTTTGACTACGCCCAGGCCTTTGCCGGGCTGGACTATGCGGCGCTCAAGGCCGACCTCACGGCGCTGATGACCGACTCGCAGGACTGGTGGCCCGCCGACTGGGGCCACTATGGCGGCCTGTTCATCCGCATGGCCTGGCACAGCGCGGGCACCTACCGCACGGGCGACGGCCGGGGCGGCGCCAGCACTGGCAACCAGCGCTTTGCGCCCGTCAACAGCTGGCCCGACAACGGCAACCTGGACAAGGCGCGCCGCCTGCTCTGGCCCATCAAGCAGAAGTACGGCAACGCCATTTCCTGGGCCGACCTGATGATCCTGGCGGGCAACGTGGCGCTCGAATCCATGGGCTTCAAGACCTTTGGTTTTGGCGCGGGCCGCGTGGACATCTACCAGCCCGAAGAAGACATCTACTGGGGTGCCGAGACCGAATGGCTGGCCACCAGCGACAAGCCCGGCAGCCGCTACAGCGGCCACCGCGACCTAGAGAACCCGCTGGCCGCCGTGCAGATGGGCCTGATCTACGTGAACCCCGAGGGCCCGGACGGCAACCCCGACCCCGTGGCCTCGGGCCGCGACGTGCGCGAAACCTTTGCCCGCATGGGCATGAACGACGAGGAAACCGTGGCCCTGGTGGCGGGCGGCCACACCTTTGGCAAGGCCCACGGCGCGGGCGACCCGGCCCTGGTGGGCCCCGAGCCCGAGGCCGCGCCCCTGCAGAACCAGGGCCTGGGCTGGATCAACCGCTTTGGCAGCGGCAAGGGCGCAGACACCACCACCAGCGGCATCGAAGGCGCCTGGAAGCCCCACCCCACCACCTGGGACAACGGCTACTTCGACATGCTGTTTGGATATGAGTGGGCGCTCACCCGCAGCCCGGCAGGCGCCAAGCAGTGGGTAGCGCAAAACGTGCGGCCCGAGCACCTGATCCCCGACGCGCACGACCCGTCCAAAAAGCACCCGCCCATGATGACCACGGCCGACCTGTCGCTGCGCATGGACCCGGTGTACGAGCCGATTGCGCGGCGCTTCCACCAGGACCCGCAGGCCTTTGCCGACGCCTTTGCGCGCGCCTGGTTCAAGCTCACGCACCGCGACATGGGCCCCAAGGCGCGCTACCTGGGCCCCGAGGTGCCTGCCGAGGAGCTGGTCTGGCAAGACCCCATTCCCGCCTGCGACCACGCGCTGGTCGATGCGCAGGACGTTGCCGCGCTCAAGGCCCAGGTGCTGGCCAGCGGCCTGCCGGTGGCGGCGCTGGTGTCCACCGCCTGGGCTTCGGCCTCTACCTTCCGCGGCTCGGACAAGCGCGGCGGCGCCAACGGCGCACGCATCCGCCTGGCACCGCAAAAGGACTGGGAAGTGAACCAGCCCGCCCAACTGGCCCAGGTGCTGGCGGTGCTCGAAGGCATCCAGCAGCGCTTCAACGCCGCGCAGACGGGCGGCAAGAAGCTCTCGCTCGCCGACCTGATCGTGCTGGCCGGTGGTGCCGCCATCGAGGCGGCCGCCCAGGCTGCGGGGCAGGCGGTGACCGTGCCCTTCACCCCCGGCCGCATGGACGCCTCGCAGGCGCAGACCGATGTGGAATCCTTCGCCGTGCTGGAGCCCCAGGCCGACGGTTTCCGCAACTACCAGAAGGCCAGCTACCGCGTGCCGGCCGAGCAGTTGCTCATCGACAAGGCGCAGCTGCTCACCCTCAGCGCGCCCGAGATGACGGCGTTGGTCGGCGGCCTGCGCGTGCTGGGTGCCAACGTGGGGCAGGCAGCGCATGGCGTGTTCACGCAGCGCGTGGGGCAGCTCAGCAACGACTTCTTCGTGCACCTGCTGGACATGGGCACCGTGTGGCAGCCCACGTCCGAGGCGCAGGACCTGTTTGAGGGCCGCGACCGTGCCAGCGGCGCGCTGCGCTGGACGGCCACGCGCGTGGACCTGGCCTTTGGCTCCCATTCGCAACTGCGCGCGCTGGCCGAGGTCTATGCCCAGGCCGACGGGCAGGCGCGCCTGGTGCGCGACTTCGTGGCCGCCTGGGTCAAGGTCATGGAGCTGGACTGCTTCGACCGGAGTTGAAGCGCGGAGTGCTCCGGGCGCTCTGGTCCCTGCTGCGCGCCAGGCGCGCAGCGGAAGATGCTATTGAATATATAGCTACTAACGCATGATGGACGTGCGATTTGGCCGAATTGGATTAGATGAGTGAAAACCCTTGCAATTTGCAAGGATGCGTCACGGTTGCGTCATGGCAGGCAAGCACGATGGTGGGGTTGTCACTTCTGCTTACACCATGAAATTCTCCCTGGGTCTGGGCAAGTACCGCGACCTGCTGCTGGCCATTTTGCTGTTCATCGTGCTGGATCTCGGGATCCTGTTCTTCAATTTCTTCGCCTCCATCCAGCTCGAGCGTGACGCCAGCCGCATCAACACGGCGGGGGAACTGCGCATGCTCACGCAGCAGATCACCAAGTCGCTGCTGACGCTGCAGTCCGAACTGCGCGACGGCCTGCCCATCCAGACCAGCATGGCCCAACTGGGCCAGGGAACCGAGGGCTTCAACCAGGGGCTGGAGGTGCTGAGAACCTCCATGGCCTCCGATGGCGAGTTCCGGTTTTTCGGCATTGACCCCCAGGCGCTGCGCGACCTGCTGCAGCGTCTGGACCGTGAATGGCAGCCGCTGAACACGTCGATTGCGCCCGTGCTGGCCGTGCCGGTGCCTGCCGTCGACGATACCGACATGGCCGCCACCAAAGCCGTGGCCCGCAACATCCGGCTCATGGGCCAGAGCGACGACCTGGCGCAGGCAGTGGAAGCCGCCGCCGGCCAGAAGACACGCATGATGCGCACCATCCAGGTGGCCGCCATTGCACTGGCCTTGCTCAACTTCGTGTTCATCGTGTTCAAGTTTGTGCGCAGGCTCAACGCCTCGGACCGCATTGCCGAAGCGGCGCGGCAGGAGACCGAGGACATTTTGCTCACCGTCTCCGAAGGGCTGCTGCTGGTGGGCGCCGACGGCCGCGTGGGCTCCCAGATATCGACCGCCACGCACAAGATGTTCATGCGCAAGGTGCGCCCGGGGGACGATTTCCGCCAGTTGCTGTCCAGCATGCTCGAACGGGAACGGGCCGAAGAGGCACACACCTACCTCACCCTGCTGCTCGACCCCAAGGTCAAGCCGGCACTGCTGTCGCAGCTCGATCCGCTCCAGGAGGTGCCGGTGTTCCCGCCCGAAGACCCGCACGGCAAGCCGCGCTACCTGAGCTTCCAGGTCAGCCAGGTGCGCGATGGCGCCCGCATCAAGGAGCTGCTGATCACCGTGTTCGACATGACGCAGAAAGTGCAGCTCGAACGCGAGCTCGTGGCCACGCAACAGGCAGCGAAGAACGACGTTGAAGACCTTATCGTGGTGCTCGAACAGGAGCCCCTTCTGCTGCAGGACTTTTTGCTGAGCGCACGCACGCGCCTGGCGGACTTGAACCAGAACCTGCGAAACGCCGGCCGCGAGCCCGCCAGCTACAAGGCGCTGGTGGACGACGCCGCGCGGCTCGTGCACGGTATCAAAGGTGAAGCGGCGGCGCTGGGATCGGCAGGCATTGCGCGCCAGGCGCACGAGATGGAAAACACCCTGGCCCCGCTGCTGCGCCACCCGCGCCTGCGGGGGGAAGACCTGATTCCGGTGGTGGTCGAGCTCTCGCGCCTGCAGGACCAGGTCGATCGCCTGCACCGCTTCTTCCTGCGCGTGGGCCAGCCCGCCGCGTCCCGCATGGCGCCCAACCCGCTGGAAGCCATGGTCGACAACCTGCGCGCCCTGTCGCACCGGGTGGCGCAGTCGCTGGGCAAGGAGGTGCGCCTGAGCGCGCAATTGCCCGAGGCGGGCTTACCACCCGAGGTTGAGCGTGCCCTGCGCGAGGCGCTGCCGCAGTTGGTGCGCAACGCCGTGGTGCATGGCATTGAGCGGCCGCAGGAGCGCGAACTGCAGAACAAGCCCGCCGTGGGCGAACTGCGCCTGGACATCGTGCAGGGCGACGATGGCGCGGTTGAAGTCCGCCTGAGCGACGACGGCCGCGGCATCGTGCTGCCCCAGGTGCGCGAGCGCATCGCCCAGTTGCGCACCGATGCGGCGCAGTTGTCGGACATGCAGGTGCTGGGCCACATTTTTGACCCGGCCATCAGCACCGCCACCGAGGTCACCGAGCACGCAGGCCGGGGCGTGGGCCTGTCGCTGGTGCGGCAGATTGTGGACAAGGCTGGCGCCAAGCTGCGTGTGCTGACCCAGCCCAACAAGTCCACCACCTTCATTCTTCGGTTCGGGGGGGCAGCATGAGCGGCCGTTCGCTGATGATCGTGGACGACTCCATGGTGTTTCGCAACCGCATTGCCCGCCTGGCGAGCGACCCGCGCCTGGGCCGCGTGCACCTGGTCGCCATGGCTGAAAACGGCCTCGAGGCCATCGCCCAGGCGCGCCACCACCGCCCCGACCTCGTCACCATGGACCTCACCATGCCCGTGATGGATGGCCCCGCCTGCCTGGAGGAGCTGCGCACGGTGCTGCCTGCCGCGCGCATTCTGGTGGTCTCTGCCCTGAGCGACCGCGCCACCGCCTTGCGCGCCATGGCCAAGGGCGCCCACGGCTTCCTTCTGAAACCTTTTTCCGACGACCAGATGGTGCAGTCGCTCCAGGAGCTGATGGCATGAACCGCAACCATCTCAAAGCCGAAGACGTCAAGATATTTTCCGATGCCGCGCTGGGATTTTTTGCCCAGACCACGGGACAACACGCCGCCGTGCGCACCGCCTACCTGCTGGACCACAGCGAGGCCAACGTCTGGAGCGAGTTCCTGGGCCGCATCGACCTGGGCGGTCGCTACCGTGGCAGCGTGACCTTTGCCGCACCGCGTGGCCTGCTCACGCACCTGTTGCTGTCGATTGGCGAGAGCGACTACACCGACGCCAGCCACCGCGACATCGTGGGCGAGATCGCCAACCAGATGTCGGGCCAGGCGCGCCGCCATTTTGGCGAAGCCATGGACATCTCGCCGCCACGCGTGATCACCCAGGCGCAGGCCAGTGCGGGTGACACTGCGCGGACGCCGCCCTTCGTCATCCCGATGCTGTGGGACCGCTATGAAGCGCATCTGGTGGTGCGGATGGAGCAGGGCACTCCCCGCTGAGCGGCTGCGCCGCTTCCGCTCTCTTTCGGCTCGCTGCGAGCTTCGGGAACGGGGACGCTTCCGGCGCTGCGGGGTGGCCCTCGCACGGTGCCTGCGGTTGCTGTCAGCGCTCGCCCCTGAGGTGGTGTTTTCAGACGCAGGACGTCTTTGGGGCGCTCGGCGTCAGATCGCCAACGGGTCCACATCCACCAGCCAGCGCACCAGGCCCTTGTGGTCCGGGTGCTGGCGCGTGGCTTGCAGGAGCGGTTGCCAGGCTTGAAGAAAGCGCTGCAGGGCGGCGCGGCTCTCGCTCTCCAGCAGCATTTGCGCGCGCTCCACGTTGGCGATGCGTTGCACGGCCAGCGGCACGGGCGGGTAAATGGTGATGTGTTCGATGCCCGGCACCGCAGCCTGCTGTGCGGCGCTGCCTGCCGCACGCAAAAAGCCCTGGGCCACCTCCTGCGTACGGGCATCGGCGCGCACCAGGGCCTGGAAGGCAAACGGCGGCATGGCTGCGTCCAGCCGCTCGCGCAGTTGCCTGGCGGCAAACGCCGGGTAGTCGTGCGTTCGCAGCGCCTCGAACACGGCGTGCTGCGGGTGGAAGGACTGCACCCACATCTCGCAGCGCGTGCCCTGCGCGGCCAGGTAGGCGGCGTCGCGCCCGGCGCGGCCTGCGGCCTGTTCCAGCAGGGCGAACAGGCGCTCGGGCGCGCGAAAGTCGCTGGAGAACAGGGCGCCGTCGGGTTGGACGGCGGCCACCAGCGTGATGCGGCGAAAGTCGTGCCCCTTGGCAATCATCTGCGTACCCACCAGCACATCCACCTCGCCTGCGTGCACCTGCGCCAGTTGGCTTTGCAGCGCGCCCTTGGCGCGGGTGGAGTCGGCGTCAATGCGTGCAATGCGCACCGGCGTGCCGTCCGGGCGGCGCACGTCGGTCAGCAGCGTGGTGAGCTGTTCTTCCAGTTGTTCGGTGCCACGGCCCAAGGAAACGATGTCGGGGCTGCCGCAGGCGGGGCAGGCACGCGGCACGCGCTGCGCCGCCCCGCAATGGTGGCAGCGCAGGGTGCGGTCGATCTTGTGGAACACCTGGTGCGCGCTGCAGTGCGCGCAGTCGCTCTTCCAACCGCAGTCCTGGCAGTGCAGCACGGGTGCGTAGCCGCGCCGGTTGAGCAGCACCATGCTTTGCTCGCCACGCGCCACCCGCTCCTGCAGTGCCGCCAGCAGCGGCGCCGAGAACACGGTGCCCCGGGGCTGGTGGTTCATGTCCACGCGGCGCACGCGCGCCAGCTCGCCCGCGCCAATGCGGCTGGGCATGCACAGGCGCTGGTAGCGTCCGCCCACCGGGTCGTCCAGCGTGGGTGGGCGGCTGGCGTGCCAGCTCTCGAGCGAGGGCGTGGCCGAGCCCAGCACCACCTTGGCGCCCTGCTCGCGGCCGCGCCACACGGCCAGGTCGCGTGCCGAGTAGCGGGCACCTTCCTGCTGCTTGTAGCTGGGGTCGTGCTCCTCGTCCACGATGATGAGCGCCAGCCCCGGCATGGAGGCAAACACCGCCATGCGTGTGCCCAGCACGATGCGTGCGTGGCCTGCGTGCGCTGCCAGCCACCCGGCCAGGCGCTGCGGGTTCGTCATGCCGCTGTGCAGCGACACCACCTGCTGCGCGCCAAAGCGTGCCGCAAAGCGTTCTTCGAGCTGGGGCGTGAGGTTGATCTCGGGCACCATCACCAGCGCTTGGGCGGCGGGGTCGCGCTCCAGCAGCTCCTGCACGCAGCGCAGGTACACCTCGGTCTTGCCGCTGCCAGTGCTGCCGTACAACAGGAAAGGGCCCGGTTTTGAAAGAATTTCGGCCTTGGCGCTTTCCTGTTCTGCGCTAAGCGCTATTAAATTCGTAGCGGTTGCAGGGGCTTGCGGCGGGGCGGAGCGGCGCAGGCGCCGCGCCAGTTGCACGGGGCTGAGGTCGCGCAACTGCGGCGGCAGGGCCGACAGCGCCACTTCGCCCAGGCTGCGCTGGTAGTAGCGTGCCGCGAACGCCACCAGGCGGCGCCAGTGGGCGTCCAGCGGGGCAAGGCCATCGAGCACCGCGGCCACCGGGCGCAAGCTGCGGCCCGGCGGGGGGGGCGATGCGCCTTCGGCGTCCCACACCAGGCCCAGCACCTCGCGCTGGCCCAGCGGCACCCGCACCAGGGTGCCGGGGGGCAGGCTCCGGGTGCTGAGGTAGTCCAGCAGGTCGCCCACGCCGCTGTGCGAGGGGGTGTGCACCGCCACGCGGACCGTTGTGGCGGTCGCGTTCAAGGTGCGCGGCGGTGTTTCAGGGGGAGCGTCCAAGGGGCTGAATTGTCGAGGCAGTGGGTGGTGCAGTGCAGCATGTGGATAACTTTGTTGACATCCCGCATGCTGGAGTCTGGCCCGGCACAGGCTGATCCAGATCAAAAAGCGCGAAAATGTAACGGGCTGCTGAAAAATTCCTTAATAATCAATAGCTTGTATAGTAACAATGTGCCTTTGCGGAGGGGGTTTTTTCTTGACCACTGCGCAGCGTCGGGGCCGTGCAGGTGTGCATAACTGGCGTGGGCAGGCCTTGTCAAGGGCCTTTATGCATCCTGAAACGGCGTTACCGGCGCAGCAGGTTCACTCATTTTCTCGATGATGCGCTGCAAGTGCTTGATGTTCATGACTTTTTGCAGGCTATCCACGTTCTCTGTGGATAACTTTGTTGATAGTTTCGGGAGAGGCCGCTGCAGGCCGCGTCCCTGCGTGCTTTGCCTGGAATGCCCACAAAAATGGCACAATCACAAACCCATATAAATCAAGCACTTGCGTTATTTTGGTCCCCAAAACCCCGGAGGCGGCAGCATCAGGGTAAGCCCGGATGACGCACCCGCCGCAGCACGGAATATGTGCATAACTCCAGCACCGCCACCGCGGCGCACGGTACGGGCCGAAGGCGGGGCCAAAGACTCAGATTCAGGCCTGGCGCTGTGCGCGCGAATGGCTGTGCACGGCCTCGACCAGCGCGGCCACATGCTCGGGCGGCGTGAACTGGCTGATGCCGTGGCCTAGGTTGAAGATGTGCGTGGGGCCGGTGGTGGACTTGTCGGTGTGCGGCTGGCCGAAGCTGTCGAGCACGGCATGCACCTGGGTGACGATCTGCGCGGGCGGGGCGAACAGCACGTTGGGGTCGATGTTGCCCTGCAGCGCTTTGCCCGGGCCGCCCACTTGGCCACCGACGATGGCGCGTGCCTTGCCGAGGTTGGCCGTCCAGTCCAGGCCCAGCACCTCGCAGTCGATGTCCTTCATGTCGTCGAGCCAGATGCCACCGCCCTTGGTGAAGACGATGCGCGGCACGTCCTGGCCGTCCACGCCCGTGCGCTTGAGCTGCGCGAGCACGCGGCGGGTGTATTCCAGGCTGAAGTCCTGGAAGGCGCCGTCGGCCAGCACGCCGCCCCAGCTGTCGAACACCATCACGGCCTGGGCGCCTGCGTCGATCTGCGCGTTGAGGTACTGGGCCACGGCATCGGCGTTCACGGCCAGGATGCGGTGCATCAGGTCGGGGCGGCTGTACATCAGCGTTTTGACGAGGCGGTAGTCGTCGCTGCCCTTGCCTTCGACCATGTAGCAGGCCAGCGTC
>Ga0138256_10008931_pt1 | contig 10511 bp, 12 predicted proteins | sample KNB2016incub_MG_FD_105486 | JGI IMG/M metagenome (GOLD analysis project Ga0138256, IMG submission 105486) | Active sludge microbial communities from wastewater in Klosterneuburg, Austria - KNB2014incub_MG | ecosystem: Engineered > WWTP > Activated sludge > Unclassified | place: Austria... | reverse complement strand
GTCCAGGGTCCAGGGTCCAGGGTCCAGGGTCCGGGGTAAGGAGTTGTTGACGTGAGAATTTCCAGGTTGTGGGGTGCGGCGGTGTGGCTGGGAGTAGTTGCATCGCTGGGTGCGTTCCAGGCTCCAGCGGCGACGCATCCGCTGGCCCGCGACCTGCGGTGGCGCAACATCGGTCCGGCCAACATGACGGGCCGCATCGCCGCCATCGAGGCCCTGTCCACCGATCACCGCTACGTGGTGGTGGCGTCCGCTTCGGGCGGCGTGTTCCTTTCGAAAAATGCCGGCATCACATGGGACCCGATCTTCGACCGCTCCGAGGGCGCCGGCTCGATCGGCTCAGTGGCGATCTTCGAGCCGAACCCCAACATCATCTGGGTGGGCACGGGTGAGGCGGCCAACCGCAACTCGAGCGGCTGGGGCAACGGGCTGTTCAAGACCATCGACGCCGGCAAGACGTGGCGGCACGTCGGTCTGGCCAACACCCACCACATCGCGGAGATCGCGCTGCACCCGACCAATCCCGACATCGCCTACGCCGCCTCCCCCGGCCACCTGTGGGGCTACTCGGGCGACCGCGGCCTGTTCAAGACCACTGACGGCGGCACCACCTGGACGAAACTGGCGGGCGGCCTGCCCAACGACGGACGCACGGGCGCCACCGAAGTCGTGATGGACCCGCGCAACCCCGACATCCTGTACGCCGGCATGTATCACCGGCTGCGACAGCCGGCAACGATGCACTCGGGCGGACCCAATGGCGGCATCTTCAAGACGCGCGATGGCGGCCGCACGTGGCAGCGGATGAGCAACGGCCTGGCGGCCGGCGACTCGGGCATGATCGATATCTCGATTCACCGCGCCAACCCCGACATCGTCGTGGCGGCGTACGAAGCCGACGAGAACATCCCGTACGACCCGTCGCGACCGACGAGCGCACAGACGCCGGGCTCGGGCATTTACATCTCCGAGGATGCGGGGGCGTCGTGGAAGTGGCTGCTGAAGACCCACCTGCGACCGTTCTACCACGGGCAGGTGCTCATCGACCCGAACAACCCGAAGCGCATCTTCTCGGTGGGACGCGAGTTCAAGGTGTCGCTCGACGGCGGCGTCACCTGGCGCGACAAATGGTGGGGCGGCGGCGGGGACGAGCACGACTTCTGGATGTCGCCCAGCGACTCGAAGATCTTCTATACCGCCACCGACCAGGGCGCGTACCTGACGGTGGATGACGGCCAGACGATTCTCTCGTTCGACAACATGGCCATCGGGCAGTACTACAAGGTGGGCGTCGACATGCGCGACCCGTACTGGGTGGTCGGCGGTCTGCAGGACAACGCGATCTGGAGCGGCCCGAGCAATTCTCGAGAGACCCGCGGCATCCTCAACATGCACAACACGTGGCTGGGTGAAGGCGACGGCTTTGCCTCCCTGGTCGACCCCACCGACTATCGCGTGACCTACATGGTGAATCACGTCGGGTTTGCGATGCGCCTGAACGTTGAGACACGCCAGCCGACGTTCATCACGCCCACGCCGGAGACGGTGCTGAATTTTTCGGATTACTCCGACGTGGGCTACACCGAAACACCCATCCGATACACGATTGCACCCGGCGAGCACTGGTTCCGCTATGGGCAACCCAACCGGCCGCTGATGCCGCCGCACTTCCGCTTCAACTGGAACAGTCCGCTGACGATGTCGCCCAGCAACCCGCGCACGCTGTACTTCGGCGGCAATCACGTGTTCAAGTCGGTGGATCGCGGCGACACGTGGCGCATCATCAGCCCCGACCTGACGGCCAATAATGCCGAGTTGCGCAATCCGTCGAACTCGGGCGGGTTGACGCGCGAGGTGACGGGCGGCGAAAACCACTTCACGGTGTTCGACGTCCGAGAGTCGCCGCTCGACCCGGCGCTGATCTGGGCGGGCACTGACGATGGCAATGTGCAGGTGACGAGGAACGGCGGCGCCCGCTGGACGAATGTGCGCAGCAACCTGCCGGGTGTCACCGGCGAGGTGTGGGTCAGCCGCGTGGAGCCCTCACACCACGCGGTCGGCACGGCCTACGTGGTGCTCGACAACCATCGGCTCGACGACATGGATCCGCATGTGTTCGTGACACGCGACTTTGGCGCCACGTTCACCAACATCACTGGCAATCTGCCCAAGGGCATCGGGTCATACGTCATCAACGAAGACCCGGTGAACCCGAACCTGCTGTTTCTGGGCACGGAGTTCGGCGTGTACGCCTCGACCGAAGGCGGCGCCACGTGGTTCAAGCTGTCAAGCGGCATGCCCAACGTGGCGGTGCTGGATCTGGTGATTCACCCGCGTGACGGAGACCTGATTGCCGGCACCCATGGCCGGGCCATCTGGATTCTGGATGACCTTACCCCACTACGGCAGATGACGCCGGCCGTGGCGAACACGGCCGCGCACCTGTTCCGAAGCGAGGTGGCCACCAGGTGGGTGACGATCGACCTGGGGCGCATGCAGGAAGACTTCCTGTTTCGCGGTGCCAATCCACCAGCGGGCGCCTCGATCAATTTCTGGCTGCGCGAAGCGCCGCAAGGCCCGGTGACACTGAACGTCTCGGAGTTTGCCGGTGACCGCATCGCGACCGTGCGTCTGGGCGGCGGCGGTGCGCAGGCCGGCATCAATCGCGCGCACTGGAACTTCCAGTTCCCGACCACCGCAGCCGAACGCGCCGCCATGGCGGCCCGTCTCGACGCGGCCATCGCGTTTCTGGACGGGCGCGTGGCTGATGCCACCCGGCGCCAGCAGCTCGGCCGGCTGCGCACGGCGCTGACGGCCGCCTCCACCGATGCCGCGCTCAATCGGGTGCGCCTGGAGTTGGTGACCGACTTCAACGGCGAGGCGGCCGGGCGCCCGCTGTTCGGCTCGCCCATCGGCAACAGCACGGCCGGCGCCGGCACCTACCGCGTCACCCTGCGAGTGAACGGGCAGACGCTCGAGGGCACGGTCACCGTGCGTGACGACCCGATGATGGCCGAGCACGGGGGCCGCTAGGAGGGGTTCTACTGGGACGCGGTGACGGCGATCGCTGGGAAAGTAGGGAAGTAGGGAAGTAGGATGACGCCATCGCGTTTCTGGACGCCATGGTTCAGTGATCCTCTGCGGGTGGGCTGAGGCGCTGGCAGCGGCCCCCTACAATATCCGCACGTCTCATCCGTCTACACCTGTAGGCGAATGACTGGTGACACACCTGCACCCCATGGCCGTTGAACAAGACCGGCGGATCGACGACGTGGTCACGCGGGAAGAGTCGCGGCTTCGCCAATTCATCCGCCGGCGCGTGCCGGACCCGCGCGATGCGGAAGACATTCTCCAGGACGTCTTCTACGAGTTGGTCGAGGCGAACCGGCGGCTGATGCCCATCGACCACGTCACGGGCTGGCTGTTTCGCGTGGCGCGCAACCGCATCACCGATCTCTTCCGGAAGAAGAAGCCCGAACCCTTCCCCAGCCGCGCCGCCTCGGGCCACGGGGATGAGAACGACGAGTGGCTACGGTTCGAGGAGCTGCTGCCCTCACCCGACGCCGGCCCTGACGCGTTACTCGCACGCCAGGCGCTCATCGACGCCCTTGCACTGGCGGTGGACGAGTTGCCGGACGCACAGCGCGACGTGTTTGTCGCGCACGAAATCGACGGCCGCAGCTTCAAGGCAATGGCCGCCGAGACCGGCATCAGCGTGAACACGCTGCTCTCACGCAAGCGCTACGCGGTCCTCCAACTGCGCGAGCGGTTGCAGGACATCTACGACGAACTGACGAACCACTGAGGACCCGACCATGATCCATCGATCGAGGAAGTTGCTGTTCATCGCGCCGCTGGCGATTCTGGGAATGCTGCTGTTCGCCTTCGTCGGCGGCCAGGTTGTACTCCTGCTCTGGAACTGGCTGATGCCGCCGCTCTTCGGGTGGCCGCAGGTCTCCTTCTGGCAGGCGCTGGGCTTGCTCGCCCTGTGCCGAATCCTCTTCGGCGGATTCGGGCGCGGCCTGTCGTCGTCACGCAGCGGTCGCTACACACCGGAGGAACGTGAACGATTCCGGCGGGCGGTGCGCGAACGTTTCGGCTTCGGCCCACGGGCCGGCGAAGGCCAGGGGCAATAACGTCCTACATCGGCTGGATGCGATTCGCGCGGGCGCGGCCACGTGTCGCACCAATCACGAATCCCAGCAGGATCCCGGCACCGGCCGCGATCGCCACGGTCTGAATCGGCGCGCGCCGGATCTTGAGTGTGGCGGCATCACGCAGATCTTCGAGATCGTTGGTGCGCTGTCGAATCACCCGTTTGGCTGCTTGCACACGGTCGTCAATCTTCTCGGTTGCCACTGTCTTCAGGTCAGCGAAAGCCATATTTGCCTCCGGTTCAGGAGATTGCAGTACACGTGCCACGGGCGGCCCGCACAGCGCGTGGCGAATGAAGAAGCTCGGAACGAGGTGTGTGGGAAAAACAACTCGGTCTCGTGAGGCAGTCGGCACCCATCAGCGCACGCACGATCTCGCGCACGCGCGAGACCGAGGCCGCGGTACGACGATCGCAGGCAGCTGCGCCGGCGAACAGATGGGCGCCATTTGTTTTAGACTTTCTGGATGCCATTCGTTTCCGTGACACGCCTGCGCCTGAGGTCATGGCGATTTCTGCCGGCCTTTCTCTTCCACGCCGCCAGATCGCAGCGGCAGTCGAAGGGCGCCGACGGCAACCTGACGTCTGAGGTTTTGAACGACGCTCGACTGGCGTTCTGGACCGTGACGACCTGGCGCGACGAGGCGGCGATGCGGGGCTACATGATCTCCGGCGCACACAAAGTGGCGATGCCGAAGCTGATGGAATGGTGCGACGAAGCCGCGACCGCGCACTGGAATCAGGACAGCACGACGCCGCCGACCTGGGCCGAAGCCCATGCGCGACTGGTCGCCGATGGCCGGCGCTCGAAAGTACGATTCCCGTCGCAGGCGCACGTGGACTATTCGATTCCCGCGCCGAGGACCCGATGACCACCTTTGCGAAACTTTCTGACCCCGGCGCCGTGGACTCGTTGACCGCACGCCTCAACGCGCTCTTGCCCGGATCGGAGCGGCAGTGGGGGCGAATGACGAGTCACCAGATGGTGTGCCATCTGAGCGATGCGTTCCTCGTCGTCACCGGCCATCGCCCGGTCGCCACGCGCGGAGACCACTGGTTCAACCGCACCGTCGTGAAGTGGATCGCACTCCATACGTCGATGACCTGGCCGAAGGGGGTCAAGACCATGCCGGAGGTGGATGCGGAGAAGGGTGGCACGGCGCCCGACGTCTTCGAGGGCGATCGCGCACGGGCGATCGCGCTGCTGCGGGCGTTTGGCGCCCCAACATCAGTGCCGGCGGCGCACCCGCTCTTCGGCACGATGTCCCGTGACGAGTGGATGATCTGGGGCTACCGCCACACCGATCACCACCTGCGCCAGTTCGGCGGCTGATCGCGCGGCCAGCCCCAGAGCTGGAGGGCCTCAGTTCCAACCGCAATGGGGTATTCAGTCTCTTCGGCAAGCCATCCAATGGCACTGGGACCGAAGCGGCGATCGTTGCGGGCGCTGTTTGAGCGCTATGGCAAGAACACCGGCCCCGACCTCTGGGTCGCTCCCTTGAAGCCAGCGCCGGGTGGCGCAAAGACCGAGCCGCGCCCATGGCATCCGCGGCGGCATGACCTACGACGTGTCGGCCGACGGCCAGAAGTTCCTGGTGATCGACGACGGTGCTTCAGACAACGCGCGACCGCTGACGCTGGTGCAGCACTGGACGGCCTTGCTGCGCAAATGAGCGCGGCTCATCATGAGGTGTGCCGGCCCAGCCAGAAGCGCCGCCAGTCGCCGCCGCTGCGGTGAAGCGCGATGAACGTGTAGAGACTGCCGGCGAAGAAACCGAGCGTCATCATCGCGATCGTCCATAACACGGCGACGAGCACGGATCGCTCGCGGTAGATGATCCAGCCCGAAAACAGCACGAAGCCCGTGTAGAGATCGACCAGCGAGACAATGCCCCAGGGCATGGCCGCGAGCTGGCGCCCTTCGCCGAAGAAGTCACCGTTCGCGAAGCCATGAAAAAGCGCGGCCGACATCACCACCACGCCGAGCAGGGCAACGGCCTTTGCGAGGATCATCACAGCAGGATACCGGCCACGTGTCGTCGCGGCAACCGCCGTCGGTCCAGCCGGCCTGCACGATTGGCACACGAGTGGCACAGCGCGGTCGCGGTCAGCGGCCGCGCCACGCGAACGGAGAGAGGCGTCGAAGCGCCGAACGAGTGAGTGTGTAGGGAGTCTGAGGGCGAAGCCCTCAGACCAATATTGGTGCGGAAGGGGGGACTCGAACCCCCACGATATTGCTACCGCCAGCCCCTCAAGCTGGTGCGTCTGCCAATTCCGCCACTTCCGCGTGGTCTTGCTCGTGAACGAGGTCTATTTCCCGCCGCCGCCCGTCCGACCGCCAGCCGGTGGTGTCGCCGGCGGCGTTGTTGCCGGAGGCGTCGGCACTGCGCCCGGGTTCGACAGCGGATCAACGACCGGCGCCGTGGCGGCCGGTGCCGCCGGACCAGAGACGCCGCTCACAACCGACCCGCCGAAACCACCCGACGATCCCATGACCGCCAGGGCCAGCGCGCCGAGCATGAACAGCGCGCCGAGAATTGTCGTGGCCCGTGTCAGGACCGTGGCGCCGGCGCGTGCGCCAAACGCCGCCTGGCTGCTTGAACCGCCGAAGGCAGCCGCAATGTCTCCGCCCTTCCCCTGCTGCAGCAGGACGACCACCAGCAGCAGGAAACAGACGATCGCGTAGACGCCAAGGAAGACGTAATACATAGCCATTCACTCTAACAGACGGCGTGGAGCCCCGTCTAGGACGTGGCTTTTTGGACGATCAAGGCGAAACTGGCCGCGTCGAGGGACGCGCCGCCCACCAGGGCGCCATCCACATCAGCCAGCCCGATGAGTTCACGGATGTTTTCGGGCTTGACCGACCCGCCGTAGAGAATCCGGGTGCGGTCCGCGTGCGCGCCGCCAAACCACTCCCGCAGGCGCCGCCGAATGTGGGCATGGGCCTCGCCGGCTTCGGCCGCGGTGGCGTTTTTGCCGGTGCCGATGGCCCAGACGGGCTCGTAAGCCACGATCAAGGCGCCGATCTGATCGCCACTGCAGCCATCGAGTCCGGCCCGCACCTGGGCGTCAAGCACGGTCAAGGTGTCGCCCCGCTCTCGTTCGTCGAGCGTCTCACCCACACACACGATAGGCGTCAGGCCTGCGCCGTGCGCCGCGGCGACCTTGCGCTGCACCCACTCGTCTGTCTCACCAAAGAGGCGCCGGCGTTCCGAGTGGCCGATGATGACCGACAACGCGCCGGCGGCCTTCAGCATGCCGGCGCTGACCTCGCCGGTGAAGGCGCCCTCGCGTTCGAAGTGGAGGTTCTGCCCGGCCACCGTGTGGTGTGAGCCGTGGACGGCTTCCGCGGCGGCGGCAATGGCCGTGAACGGCGGCGCAATGACCACTTCGGCCGCGTCCGCGCTCAATTCTCTGGTCAGCAGGGCGAATTCGCGGACCCACGCCACAGCTTCCAGGCCGCTCTTGTTCATTTTCCAGTTCGCCGCGAAGACGGGGATTCTCATGAGAGGGCCACCACCCCTGGCAATGCCTGACCACCCAGGAACTCGAGCGAGGCGCCACCGCCGGTGGAGATGTGCGTCATGCGATCGGCCACGCCCGCCTGGGTCACAGCAGCCACCGAATCACCGCCGCCGATGATCGTCGTGCCGTCTACGGCGGCGACGGCCTGCGCCACACCGATCGTGCCGGCCGCAAACGGCGGCAGCTCAAAGACACCCATGGGGCCGTTCCACACCACTGTGCGTGCGGTCGCGATGACGGCGGCGAACGCGGCGATGGTCTTGGGACCGATGTCGAGGCCCTTCCGATCGCCGATAGCCGAATCGCCGATCGCGAGCACCTCGGTGGCCGCGTCGGCGCTGATTGCAGCCGCCACGACATGATCAACCGGCAGTTCCAACCGTACACCGCGGGCCTTGGCGCGTTGTTCGAGGTCGCGGGCGGTGTCCACCAGGTCGGCTTCCACGAGCGATGTGCCGACGTCAAGGCCGCGCGCCTTGAAGAACGTGTAGGCCATGGCGCCCCCAATGACCAGCGCATCCACCTTGCCCAGCAGGTTCTCGATGACTTCGAGTTTGTCCGATACCTTGGCGCCACCGAGGATGGCGACAAATGGACGGTCGGGGTTATTCAGCGCACGACCCAGGTAGGTCACTTCCGCTTCCATCAGCAGTCCCGCGGCGTGATCGGCCATCAGGTGGACCATGCCTTCGGTGGAGGCGTGCGCCCGATGCGCCGCGCCAAACGCGTCATTCACATAGACGTCGGCCAGCGCTGCAAGGGAAGCCGCGAACCCGGCGTCATTCGCTTCTTCTTCTTTGTGGAAACGGAGATTCTCGAGAAGGATGACTCCACCAGGATTGGCCGCAATCACTTCTGCGGCTGCCGGGCCGATGCAGTCGGGTGCAAACGCGACCGGACGCTTGAGGAGCGCTGCCAGATGCTCGGCAATGGGGCGCAGGCTGAACTCCGGATTCGGTTTCCCTTTGGGCCGGCCCAGGTGCGACGCCAGAATCACCGTGGCGCCCGCGTCGATTGCGGCATGAATGGTGGGCAATGCCGCACGGATACGGGTGTCGTCGGTGATGTGCCCGTCCTTGAGCGGGACGTTGAAGTCCACGCGAATGAAGGCGCGTCGACCCTTCAGCGCGACGTCACGGATGGTTCGCATGGCGACCCTCAGAGGCCGCGCGTGGCCATGTACCGGACCAGATCGACGCAGCGGCTCGAGTAGCCCCACTCGTTGTCGTACCAGGCCATGACCTTGGCGAAATTGCCGTCCATCACCTTCGTGTACGCCGCGTCGAGCATGGCCGAGTGTGGGTTGCCGCGGAAATCGATCGACACGAGCGGTGCCGTCACATATTCAAGGATGCCGGCCAGCGGGCCGTCGGCGGCCGCCTTGAACGCGGCGTTGAGCGCCTCGGCCGTCGCCGGCCGCTCGAGGTTGGCGCTCAGATCCACCACAGAAACGTTGGGGGTCGGCACGCGCATCGCGATGCCGTCGAGGCGACCCTTGAGCTCCGGCAGAACCTCGGCCACCGCGCTTGCCGCACCCGTGGTGGTGGGGATGATCGACAGGGCCGCCGCGCGGGCGCGCCTCAAATCCTTGTGGGGCAGGTCCAGCAGATTCTGGTCGTTGGTGTAGGCATGCACGGTGGTCATCCACCCGCTCTTGAGCCCAAAGGCGTTGTGCAGCACCTTCACCACCGGTGCCAGGCAGTTGGTGGTGCACGAGGCGTTGGAGATGATGTGGTGAGTGGCCGGGTCGTACGACTCGTGGTTCACGCCCATGACCACCGTGACGTCCGGTTTCTTCGCCGGGGCGGTGATGACAACGCGTTTGGCCCCTGCCGTCAGGTGTTTCGCCGCATCCTCGCGGTTGGTGAAGCGGCCGGTGCCTTCAAACACCACATCCACGCCCAGGTCCTTCCAGGGCAGCGCCGCCGGGTCCTTGAGTGCCAGCACCTTGAACGCATCGCCATCCACCGTAATGCCGTCGGACGATGCGCTGATATTCGCCTTGAGGTTGCCGAGAATCGAATCGTATTTCAGGAGGTGGGCCAACGTGGCCGCGTCGGTCAGGTCATTGACCGCGACGATGTCGATGTCGTCGTACGCCATGGCCGCCCGCATGATGTTGCGCCCGATTCTGCCGAACCCGTTGATACCAACCTTGATCGCCATGGCTGCGATTATAAGACGTATATTGTCCAGTGTTGTGCACGTCCTCTACTCTTTGGCCGTTGTTGTCCTGGCCCTGGTCCTGTCGCCCTGGTTCCTCTACCAGGCCATCCGGTATCGAAAATATGTGGGGAGCCTCGGCCAGCGGATGGGGGTCCTGCCGGTCACGTTCAACCTTGACGGTGACGACTCCATCTGGATTCACGCCGTATCGGTGGGCGAGGCGCTGACGGCCCGGGCCCTGATTCCCGAACTCCGGGAGCGTTACCCCGACCTGAAAATTTTTCTCTCGACCACGACGATGACCGGGCAGCAGATTGCCCGGGAGCGCCTGTCGGATCTGGACGCCGTGTTTTTCTTCCCGTTCGATCTGCAGCCGTTTGTGTCGAGAACGTTGCGCCTGGTGCGTCCCAGGCTCTTCATCATGATGGAGACGGAAATCTGGCCCAATCTGCTGCGGGCCTGCCGCAAGGCCGGCGTGAAGACCCTGATGGCCAACGGGCGGATTTCATCACGTTCGTATCCGCGATACCGCATGGCCCGGGGCTTCTTTCGCACCGTGCTGGCCGACGTCGATCAATTCTGCATGCAAAGTGATGAGTCGGCCCGGCGCATCATCGACATCGGCGCCGATCCGGCGCGTGTCTCGGTGACGGGCAGCCTGAAGTTT